>VFQQ010005561.1_pt1 | contig 10375 bp, 16 predicted proteins | sample 3512341 | NCBI WGS metagenome assembly VFQQ01 (sample SAMN10412373, study PRJNA504923) | tailings metagenome | isolation source: Relicate 2 Philex TSF1 revegetated site | place: Philippines: Tuba, Benguet | collected 2017-08-29
CGAGAGTGTCTTGCAACCACGACAGAGACGCCATGCGGCCAGCATGAGATCTGCACTTGACACGGCCAGCATGAGACGCGCGAGCCCCGCTCACCACTGCACATCTATGGTTTCAAGGGTAGCTGTGTGTGTGCGTGTGTATATGTGTGTGTGCGTGCTCTCACCATCTCTCCCATCAGCACTCCCAAGTCTAGCACGTACAACATGAAATGCCTGAACTCTGGGCTGTGATGATGACACCTGACTCTGGCCACGAGCGTGGGGTGCCCGTCCCTGTCCCACCCTGGAGCGAAGCCCTTGTTCATGGACAGGTCGTGTTGAACCTCTGACTGCAGCGCACAAGTATGCAGGGCAGACAGATTGCGCCGATTTACACTGCCTTGCGTGCGTGGCTACCCCCCGCCGTGTCCCCGACAGGGAAGCGCAGAGCTGTGCGTGGTAGGTGCGCTGTGGTGTGGGCTGTTAGATCCTTCAACGCACCTCGGCTATAAGCCCGTGTGGCACTTGCTGGATACGCCACGCTGCGTGGGCCGTCAGGTCGTGTGCGGCCCTGTGCACGTCGAGCTTCCGCGCGACAAGCCACCTGCGAGCGCGAATGGTGGGCCAGCGCCTTGCCGTGCAGTGGGAGGAGGCAGTGTGCCAGTGTGGGGCGCAGCAGGCCCTGTGCGCCGGCTGGAGTCCGCAGCACCCACCTGGTCAGCGTGCGCTTTGTGAGCCCCTCCTCCCCGCCGGTGACCAGCTGCTTCTCCACGTCAGGACCCAGGAGACCTCGAAGCTGCCCAAGCAGCTCGCTCATCTCGGCTTCGCTGGGAGCCTGCTTTGCTGTGACGCCCATTGTGACGTCAACAGGTGCCTGCCTCGCTACCTGCCTCAGGCAAAACTATGGCTGTCCACTGCTTTGTCTGCACTAAAGGGCTACTGCAGGCCACCAGCAGGGGCTTGAGCGCGCAGATTTGGCTGAGCTGCAGGAAACATTACCTGCCGGCCAAACGACATTTCTCGGACCCCGATGGTCGCCGTTTGCTTTTTATCACCAGCAGTATTCACTTCTATTGAACCACACAGCTTTTCCTGACAGCCATGGTGATGCAAGCTTAGGCAGCGCAACTTAGGAAGGTCCTGGCGCGACAAGGAGGACTGAGCCGTATTTTCTATAGTTGTTTAGTTATCAAGGAGCGGCGCAAGCAGCCGCAGGTGAGGTACAAACGTGACTGGACTTGCGGACTGGTCCGATGGGCGCAGCAAGCACTCAGCAGTCATCTACGCCTAAACCTAGAGCCAATGGCATGCATTCAGGGCCTTGTGCCGCCTTGCGGCGCAAGCACCACATGTGAGCCTTCGGACGCACCCCCTGTGCCGTCCACCCCTTGTCCCTGCCCTGCAGGCATCGCGATGGCTCTGAACCTGGACCAGTGCAACACCCGCCAGTGAGGATGGGAGTGCACTAAGCCAGGCGGCGTTCCAGCCAGACCTGCCTGGCACATCTGCCTGCGGCCGCCGGGGGCTAACAGCGCAGCCCAATGTCGCAATACATGTACACTGACCCGGTCACCAGCAGGCAGGCCAGCCGCCTCTGGTCCCTGTTCAACAGCGTTGAAGCAGAGGCCCTGGTGAACGCACTCCGGCGGTGGCAGAGCTCCTTTGGCATTGGGCGCAGCACGGCAGCCCGCAAGACCACTGTCAATGACCCATATGTTCGCCTGGTGCTGGACAGGTACGCACAGGCTCAGGCGCAGCGGACTGCCACCACAGAGCAAGTGCGCAGCCTAATTCGAGCGTGTCTCAGCTGCACGGTCTCCAAACGCGACAGATGGACACCCTTGCCGTGGTTGCAGCACGCCGCGAGGCAGCACAGACACTGCAGGAGCACTGTGGCATGCGTAATGCAGTGCAGTGTAATCGCTCACATGCAGGTGCCTGCCTGGAGAGGTCGAAGCGCAGCTATGTCGGGAGCCCTTGGACCGGCTGATGCAAAATGTCATCGCTGTGCGTACGGGGGTCATTGACGACTTGCTTCTGGAGTGGTGCAAGAAGGAAGAAATCGCACAGGTAGGATGCATGGTGTGCACGTTGCCTGGAGCATACATGGAGCAGACATGTACTTGGCCAGCGTACTGATGTTCCAAGGCGGCATGCGAACGCTTGTGCACGTGTGCCGCTTGTGCCCATGGGGGGCTGTATTGCCGGGGCGGCTTCGTTGTCACTCCGTGGCATAGCGGGCCGTGCCTCAGCCCTGGTAGCGGACACCTTGTACTGCATGTCTCGCGGATTACGATCTGTGGTTTTACGCATGCATGCAGGTGGTCATCCTGGCCAGTGGGTTCGACACACGCGCATGGCGGCTGCGCTGGGGCCCTGGCGTGTCCCTGTACGAGGTGGACAGCGCGATGATCATGAACACAAAGTTCACTGCCCTGGGAGACATTCAGCCCAACTGCCACAGGCTGGCATTGATAGGCGACGTGAGTAAAGGAGCAGTCCAGGATGGGCTCATGCAGCAATATCTTCTTCGCAGTGCAGCAACCTGGCATCTGCTAGCACAACCTGCCATGCGCCCACATGCAGCAGCTAGCTTTGTCCGCCAGACCAGCGTGCGGCCATGCAGCCAGACCCGCTTCGCAGCCTAGCTGTATCCCAGGAGCCTGTGACTGGGCCGGGCGCATAGAGCAGTTTGTGCTGTTCTTCTGTGTGCAGGTATTCAACCTGCCCCAGGTCTTCCGCAGTCTCAAGGGGCTGGGCTTTGACGCCAGTAAACCTTCCATATGGCTTATTGAGGATGTGGTGGAGTACATGGTGGGTCTTAGCTTAAATGCCAGCGTAGGCACATGCAGCCAGACAGGGTTCTGTTGCACGTGCGCGTATTCTGCAACACACATACAAGCAGGCGCACTTCTCGCGTGATGCACATCCCAGACGAGTGCGTAGGCACATGCAGCCACACAGGGTTCTGTTGCGAACATGCACTGTTGCAGGCCCTCCAGCCCGCGCACATGCACCGCACCCATGCAGCCAGTATGCCAGCTCGGATCAGTCCAGGTGCATTTCAAGATCTCTGGATGCCTTTCGTTGTCATGCGCGCAGTTGCCCGAGCTCGCCAGCGAGATGTTCGCAGCCATCGCCACAAACTGCTGTTCCGGCACGCGGTTGGTTTGCACCCTGTCAGGCTGCCGTCTGCGCGACCTGTTGAAACGCTATGGCCACGCGGTCCACCTCATAGAAGACTATGAGCCTGCAGGCGTGGTGCTCAACAGAATTAACTGTGCTGGGTGGAGCTGTGACATGATTCTGTCTGGTGAGCTTGAGTCAAAGTACGACGTCGATCTGCATAACTGCCTGTACATCGTGTACGGCAAGAAGCTCTAACGGTACGCCCACAGTTCTTTGGAGCCCGTGTGGGCAGGAAAGGGCTCGCATGGGGCAGGCAGACATGTGTACCTGCGGGTATGGGTGCCGTCGCCCAGCAGGCAGGCCAGCCTGCAGCACGGCGCTGCCTCACCACAGGAATGTGGGCCTTGAAGTCCGGCTTGTACAGCAGGGCGCTTGGTGGCCATGCTGCCAAGTGTGCCTACGGGCATGGGTGTCGTACCCAGCAAGCAGACAGGCCAGCCTGCATCACAGCGCTGCCCCAGGGGCCGCTTGGTTCACCTGAATCTGTGCGAAGTGTGACAGACAGGATTCCCTCAATAATCAGCAGCGTCCAAAGTTGCGCGGTAATGGGATATGTTCCTATAGAGCGCGCCAGCTGTCAGGCCTGACACGGCTGCTGCTGGCCCGTGCTTTGGCCTGGTACGAGTCTGGTGCGATAGTCCATGTCATGCTCACGGGGCACCCTGCTGCAGCGCCAGTGTGATCTGCAGCGTCGCAACATGGCCTTAGGCCTTAGGCACGCAGGGCCTACTATTGGCACTGCATGTAGCGATGCAGACACATGCTTAGCATTGCGGGCTTGTCTGGCCTGGCACTATGGAGCGTGTATTCGTGCTTTCCCGTGTATACTATTGCTTTGTGGCGGCGCACCAAGGGCGTGTGCGCTCCCAGACACCGTGACAGGTATCAACTAATGCCCACCGTTTGACTTTGCTTTCAAAGTGGTTAGCGGTTACATGGACCGGGCGGACTGTACCTAACCGAACGCACAATGTGACACACCTCCAAGCCCCTTGGTGTGCGCTGAAGTGCTGTTCCGATCTGACTGCTTTCATGGATGCATCGTGTCAAGTGCGTGGAGAGGCCTGCGAGTGAATGTAGACTGACACCGAATACAATCGAGGACGTGCAATGTTTTTCTTATGGCGCGGTTTAGGTTTTTAGCTTTGGCTGCGTTATTGAGTGTGCTAGAGACGCTGTACCTGGGATGGACGTTTGACAATGTTTCCTGTGGCTTTGTGCGCCTCCTCCCATTCGCTCCTGCTTCACACCAGTCCTAGAGTCGCCCGAGCTTGTTTGTGCCCCCAACCACAGACAGGAGGCTTCGCTTAGGCCCCATACTCCGGGGCACCATTTGGAAAGCACCGGAGACCGAATCTGTCCTGGCACGATCTTCAAAGTACCCATGCCCCATTGTATGCACACTTGCATGTGACGCAACATTTCTGTGCGAAGTGGTGTTTTGCCCTGTGCTTGCATCATGGCTGTACTTTATGACGTTGCCAACTGAAGTCTGTTGTTTGACCGTTTTGACTGCCGTTTCGTCGGACGCAGCATGCCTGGGATGACAGCGAATGTTGAAGCATCGAGGTACTGCATGGCGCGTTGACATACAAGACTGTTCTGACGTAGGATGCCTGCCCGTATCGTTTCTTCATAGCTACACACCACATGAGAGAGCCCATGCCTCCTTCCGTGAACTCTCGCTTTGTACAATCCCGCTTGGTTGTGTCCGTGTGTTTCGCCGCACACAGTGTGGCAATGTAACATGCCGATGCAGGACTAAGCACTTGGCACGAGTGGAGCCAGTCGGGCCGTACCCAGCAGAGAGGCAGCGCATACATACAAGAGAGTACTCTGCGCTGAGTGTGCGATTGCCTGTAAGGACTCACATCGCTGCGCAGCCAGACGGGGCTTGGACACACTTGGACTACACCACTCAGCACCGGAAAACGCGTTTACATGCATGAAACCAGGTGCTCTCAACAGCTGGTACAGAAAGTGCATACGCAGACAACAGCCCAGGCAATACATACACCTTGAAAAGCACGTCCAAACAACAAAAGCATAAAAACGCGACCCTCAACCACTCAGCAGGCACGAGCCTGCTCTACTGTGCATTCCGTACCTCTCTCATCCACCTGCCTGCGACCACTCAGTAGCAAGCCGACAGCTCTACTATGCACTGAACGACGCCATTGCGTGCAATCTTGTATGCTTTCTCCTCCAATACCTTTCTAAACACTGGGGACGCTCCCTTGCACTTGTGTGGGCATCCGAGAATGTCATGGGGGCACCATGTTATGTGTATCGAGTACTTTGGACTTTGTCTGACATCCCGTACCCCACTAACGCCCCACTAGCATTAACTGTCATGCCGCAGGCATCCGCAAAGGCCTTCGAGTCATGCCAACCAAATCGGCAGCCAACACACAACGGCACGAAGCATGTAGGGTCGTAATAAACAGAGAATCCACCTTAGTTCATATGGGATTACTCACCCACACAGCATGTCTCACGTATCCCCGCAGTTAACGGCTTGACCGTTGTTACCAACGGTCAAACAGACGCTCCTTCAGCCGTATCCCAGACCTCTATCGTGGCTCACTGCTCAGAACAAAAACCTCATACAAAAAACGTTCATTGAAACCTACTGGCCAACGCATACACATGGCACCCCAACTGCAGAGATGCATACACATGGCGCCCCAACAGCACTGGCCGCCTAGAGTACCCACGCCCTGACATACACACTCAAACATCACAAGCTAAGAATAACGCACCTGCGCTCGCCCTCTTTTCGACAGTCCGGTCTTTCTCAGCAGCTCTGTGTGTCACACTAGGCTATGTAGACAGGCCCACTCTGTCGCACTGCCTCAGCAGCTCTGTGTGTCACACTAGGCCCCGTGGGGCACACGCTTGTGGCGCGAGGGGCCCTGTGAGCCAGGCTGGCTGTTGTCAGGGTAAGCCGTTCTCACAGGCCCCACTCCGTCACACACTGTGTCGTATGGCCAAGCTCACTCTGTTATACAGCCCGTACAGGCCATACAAAACCCAACGTAGTAGGCTCCCTCTGTTACGTAGGGCTCTGTGGGCCCGCTGATTCATACAGCTCCTGCAGCCCATACAGAGCTTAACGTGTGGTAAACGCCATCTGTTACTGTGCATCACTGCCCTCACGCCCACCTTTGCCGGATAACCTGCTTTCGCAGGTCTTTGCCCTGTACCAAAAGGCTCACTCCTTTACGTAGGGCTCTGCGGACAGAGTAGCGAGGGCTGCTCTTCAACCACCATCGGCAGCCCAGCTAACAACCTGTCTGCTCGGTGCTCTGGCTCGAGACGCATCTCTGCAGGGAGGCATACGCACAAGGACATCACATGGCAGGGTCTCGTCGGCAGCGAGCGATTTATACCTGTGCTGAGCAAGAACCCTGTGGGGCTCGCCCTGCAGCGAACACGCGTGCTCCTGTGGGACATGCCCTGTGCTGAGCTCGTGCTCGTCTGGTCCTGGCCCTTCAACAAGCATGCATGCTCACTGTGCTGATTCAGCCCTGATTGCCACGCTGATCTGGGTTTCATTGCATATGCATGTACGCATGTACGCACGTTTGCACTCCCTTACCGTAGTCTACATGTACGAATGCGCGCTCTATCTCGGGAATAGCCTCGATCTGCGAGCGAACACACACACATACACACACACACACACACACACACACAGACATTTAAAGTCAGATGAGGCATCCTTGGAGTATCTGCAGTGAGCTCCAAGCTATCAATATGCAGGTAGACGAGGCACAAGCGTAAATCTGTGAACCCATCGTCAGATCAGCAAGCCATGTCAACGGCATGCGCGCAGAAGAGCGAAAAATGCGAGACGAGGGATACCAAATAGGGTATCATGCTTTGCACGTCCAACAGGCTCAGGGAACCGGGTTTGTGTCTGTGCTGCATACGTACCTTGTGTTGCAGGCTGAGGCTGATGTCATGCACTTGTTTGAGTGTGAAGTGTATAGGCATGATGACCTCTGCCTCCACCATGAAACGAGCACCAAAGTGGTACGCCCTGCGCACACACACATTAAGCACAGTCAAGCACAAGCATATCGCCATGAACATTGCCAGACCTGCGTCAGTAGATGGCGTGCTGCAAGCTGTGCGCAATGCCTGAGCCCCATGTGCGCCTCTATGTCACGAGGGATGCATGTAAACCTGCACGCATGTCTGCTGTGTGCTGCTCTGTGTGGTGCGCGGTCCACGTACCTTAAACAATCCATAGTCAGGTTTTCATCGTGTGCGTTGACTATCTCAGCCAACGAGTTCAACATCTCCTCTGGCGCGCCACGTCCCACAATCTTATCAAGCTGCACATGCACCCAGCACAGCAAACGCAATCCTAGTGTCTATACTATATATCGGTGTAGGTAGCAGCGGCCTATGACGGGCGGCATGCAGGCACAGTCCTGTGTGTCGTAATACAGTCACCACGGTGTGTGGCGGTAAAGTGCTCTCCGGAGGCATGAGTACAGGCGCTTGAAAGGGATGTGTGTGTGTGTGTGTGTGTGTGTTTGTGTGTGCACCCCATGCGCTCACCTGTGCCTTGGCTATGTCCATCCACCGCCACAGGATGAACAGCGATATGAGAATACCACCCAAGGGGTCCATCCACCACCCGTTGGGCACCTACAGCGGCGATTAAGACAAACACACACACACACACGCTACGCGCCGTGCCATTGCTGCGTTCTAAGGATGCGCTGCTTCCACACACATGCGCTCTAACTCGGGTGCGAATGATGCAGTGTGCTGTATGTATACTCACGTAGCTGGCGAGTGCTGCTGTGCCCGCTGCCGTTACGTTGCTCATGATGTCATTGAGATGATCCTCAGCCAATGCTAACATCGAGTCTGTGAGGGATACAACACACAACAGCGCAAAACACACAAACGCTAGCATGCCAACGCCAACATAGAGTCTGTGAAGGACACAACACATAACACACAGCGATACAGCATACGATGTGTGAACGCGCATGCGTGCGTGTATTGTGTGCGTGCGTGCATGTGTGCGTGCATTGTGTGCGTGCGTCATGTGTGTGCATGATAGCTGGCTGGTCGTTTGCCTCATTACCGCCGGCATGTATGCATGTGTGCCAGCCCCCATATGTCCTGCTTGGTGATAGTGCTCCACACCCTACCTGACTTGTTCTGTAGCGCCACACACAGCACGTAGCATATGAGCTTAAGGCCTGTGGCTGACCCCAGCACTGCGTACATGAGGATACTGGCATCCAGGTCCGGTAAAATCTCTGCGGTGCACAGGAGAACGTGCACCGCACACACTGATGCAACAGCACACCGCATACACTGATACGAAGGCACAACGCGGGTACGTGTCTTATCTTGAATAGAGTCAGTAAACCAGCACTCTAGCAGTGGCTGAGTGGCTGCTGCAAGAACTCGCACGTGTGTTGAGAAGTGGCGCTCTGCTGATGTTTCAAGGGCACATGGCAGCGCTGAGAGGACATGCAGGGTCTGAGAGGCGATGCAAGGGCATGTGGCTATGCTGAGCGGTAATGCATGCTTACCGTTGGCAAAGCCGTCAAAGAGTGCCATGCCTGAGTCTTGAATCACAGCGTACTGCATACATAGGACAACACATGACACACCTAGCTTTCAGTCAACTCTGCTTTGGGCTGCCGAGCCTGTGACAGGCCATGCTGCCATCAAACTCCAAAGTAGTGCATTGCACATCGCTGCTGTGGTCATTCACGTCCAACATTCTCACCGCTGCTACACTCATGATGGTTGCGCATGCCAGAACGCCAATGGTCTCTAACCGTGCCTTGCCGACTGGGAACTTGGGGTCTGCTCTCTGTGCACACACAACAGCGTGACCACACAGTGCTGTACAAACACGCATGGCACGTACCCCTCCGTCTCTGTGGGGATCTGGCTGCCACCTGGCTACTGCCCTCCCTGCTGCGTGGGAACGCTGCAAGCATGGCACGTACCTTGCTTTGGTACTCTGAGTAGAAAATGACGAGCTGGCTGACTAGGTCGACAAAGGAGTCCACTAAGGACGCCAGAACTGACTTGCTGTGGCTGATGTAATACGCGTACCCCTTGGCGATGAACAGGGCAACATTGACAACCCAGCTGATGTTGTAGGCGAACTGCGGGGACGGGAAACATAGGGCAAAGCTCAAAGCAGGGCGCAGTACCTGGCGGCAAGATGCGCCACCCAGACTGAGGCTGCCCGCACAGATGCGTGCTCTGATGGCACCGTAGGACGCAAGGCGCAGGTGCAAAACGCACGCCGTCAGATGCAGGTGCAGGGGACACGGACGTGCGCAGCTTTTGGACACGTGCCGCCCAGCTCCCACTGGGCAGATGGCAGGATATCTCGCCAGTCCCCGACCATCTGCGTGTTGCTCGGCCATCTACTGTGCCTATGCTGCGCACTAATGCCGGAGCAGGAACGAGTTGACCCTGTTGTGGGCGGGCTCAAGGTGCGTGCCGCCCAGTCGTACCTGGAGCTTGTCTTCTAAAGCCGGCGCTGGCGTGGTCCTGGCTCTCATTAGGGGCTGCAGGAGCATCTCCGTAGTCTCTCCGCCCTGTCCCTCAACGTCATCGGGCCCATACACTGATCCTGGCGCGCTCTTCGGACCCGCGATGGGCCCTGAGATGCTCCAGCGTCTCCAGTGCCCTCTGTCTCCTGTTTCGCTATCACGCGTTGAGCCAGCGCCATCGTCAGGCCCTGCTGTGCGGGATGTTCTGCTGAACTTTACCGCTAGGCCCTGTGTCTCTGGCAGACGCGCAAGAATGGGGCTGCGCTCAAAGGGCGTGCCTGCAAGCACGCCTGTGTGTCTTTCCTCTAGCGATGACATGTATGCATCACAAGGTATGCTGCTGAAGGTAGGCTGGGGTCGAGCTGCTGTGTGCTCGGCCTACCCCACTCAGAATCTCAACTGCGCGAGTTCGTTGTACTGCCCGTGTATTGCCAGCGCAATCACAGGTCATGGGGGACCAACACGTTGCTTAAACAGTAACACAGTAATACACTACGTACACTATGCAGACTGAGTCCGTGTCATGTGTATCACTGCTTCTTCTTGGCTTGCACGGTCAGAGCAGGCTCAAGCTTTGCCCGCCTTTCCGCTGCTATGACTCCGGCCGAGGTCCGCCACGGCACAGGCTGCCAGCCTAGCAATGTCTTGGCCCGTGT
>VFQQ010005562.1_pt1 | contig 10373 bp, 5 predicted proteins | sample 3512341 | NCBI WGS metagenome assembly VFQQ01 (sample SAMN10412373, study PRJNA504923) | tailings metagenome | isolation source: Relicate 2 Philex TSF1 revegetated site | place: Philippines: Tuba, Benguet | collected 2017-08-29
AGCCTTCACTACCCAAATAAATCACCTGACCCCATCTATCCCAAACTTGAAGCATAAATGACGGAGTACAATTGGACACCGGTCCATACCATCCATCTTTAGGCATAAAGCCGGTAGGCATTCTGACCTGCGGAGCTGTTTCTCTGACACGTCCCAAAGCGGTCACCACACATCCGCTGGCATCGGTGACTGAAACGGTGTAAAATCCTGAGGAAACAGCACTCAGCGTTTGTCCGGAATAATTGAAAAACTTTTTGGAAGCGGCCATAATCCCTATTCCGCCTTGATCTTCTGACCATTGGATAGCATAGGGAGGCTGTCCACCACTGATATTTACGGTAAGCGCCCCATTGCCTCCACCCGGGCAGCCGGGCGAAACTTCGGTAAAGGATAAAATCATGGGCTTATTGACGGGAATGGTCCCTGAAATAGGCAAGGAACACCCCTTGGAATCCAATACAAACAAGGAAAATGGTCCAGAAGCCAAGTTTTTCACTTCCAACTCTTCTCCATTCCAGGTGGAATTGATGCCCTCAACGGTATAAGGCGGTACTCCTCCACTGATTCTAGCCTTAAAACCACCATCAGACACCCCTTCGCAAGACGAAGCTACTACCTGCAATTCCCGAGTCAGCCGCATGGCCGGTGGATCGTTGAGTACTAGTTCATAGGTGAGAATTCCGCAGCCACTTTGATCTGAAATCGTGACCCAATACGTGCCAGCTTTAAGGTTGGTCGCAGTGGATGCACTGAGCGCCTTGTCATGGGACCAAGCAAACGTATAGCTTCCCGATCCTCCGGAAACCTCCAAAACCACCCCACCATCTGATTCTCCTGGACAGCTGGGCAGTTTTTGCTCAGCAGACACTACCCGAAGTGGCTCGATAGACTCCACCTTCAATACCTCCGATGTGGTAGAACAGGTGTTGGATTCACCTGGGCTGATTTGATAGGACAGTTCTCTTGAGGCGGCATTGGCATCCCAAGTCACCTTCACTTCCGAAGTATTTGCCCCTGATATAATCTGACCACCTTTAATCGTCCATTCAAAGGTGGAAGAAGCTGCGGTGGTAGAAGCACGGTAAACTATCGGCGCTTCCAATGTGCCACAAATCGAAGCAAGCCCGATCGGAGCTTCCAGCAATTCACCTTCTCCGATTCCTACCTTAAAAACGATTTCTTTGCCCAAACACCCGGATTCTGAAATTGGGACAACCCGAATCAGCCCCTCTGTGGTAATTTCATTCCATTTGACGGTGATTGAGTTTTCGGTCTCCGAAATCTTCTCCCCGCCCAGTACCTCTATCCATTCGCCTTTGATGAACGAAAGGTCACTCTCTAAAAGATAAGTTACCTCCACGTTGGCACAGGCATTTTCCGGCCCGGACACCGTGGCGGTTACCTCAGGAATAACCTCAATTTCAAATTCGTATTCAGCGGAAATATCACAAGGACCCGATCCAGAACTGGCGAGAACAGTCACTTGGAAAACGCCGGATTGGGAATAGGTGTGACTTATGTTCCGGCCATCTTTTAAGGGAGTGTCATCTCCAAAGTTCCACTTAAAAAATTTGAACCGATCATCTTTTGGCAAAATCTCCCAAGCCTCCTCCAGACCAAGACATACGATTTCCTTACCCTCCTTTTCAAATTCATAAACGGGCTCTTCGGTAGCACTTCCTCCTCCCGAAAGATTAAATCCTGCCGAATATCCGTACGAGGATCGCTGTCCAGAACCATACACATAAATAATTGCACCCTCAGGGCTTGAAAAAGTATTATCAAAGTCTTTCACATTGACCTGGGCATAGGAAAATTCAGGTTTGCCGGGCACGGGCTTAAACTGAGTGGTTATGGCAGTTCCATTCAACCGGATTTGACTGACCGAAGCGCTTGGTGCGATGATATTGGCATTGTTGTAAAACTCATTGACAGAGTAAAACTGCAATTCCTTGATCCGCTGCTCATTGCTCTGATAGGTCAGCAAAAAGGGGTCTCCAATATTATTCGCCAGGGTATTGCAATCCTGACTTTTTGCCAAAAGGCTAACGGAGGCAGGCTGAGAGGTCTCTATGACTCCCAGATCGTTTACCCCAAACTCCAGCGTCATAAATTCTCCGGCATTCAACTCCCCCTTGTTTTCTCCATTGACCGATACTTGGGTCCCATTTTGAGCTGCCAGAATTTTCAAAACCTCTCCTGAAGTTCGATTTCGCAAGGGCACATGAATATAGGATTTTCCCCAAAACTCAACCGGAATTGCTTGTTGGAACAAGTGATCTCCTGTTTTTCCGCAGGCACCGACACTGGTCATCTTATTTCCTCCGAAAACAGCCAGTTTTTTACAATTCCCCTCCAAAGGATTGAGTACCCGAACATGAGTCCCAGTCAGGTCTCCCAAAGCTTTGATTTGATAGGATTGGCCTTGATTGAGGGTGATGGTGAAAGGGACTTTGGCAGCTTTGCCATTTAGGGTGGCAAATGATGGCGTGATTTCTACCTGTGTATTATCCTCTGTTGCTATGATCAACGCTGTGCTCTCCGAATTGTCAGGCCCATTTGCTAATGGACTAAAGTGGGCGGTCAAAAAATACTCACTGCCAAGGAGTGTGAGCGGGAGCACCAAGGTACCATCAGAGCTGTTTTGTCGGGAATTGTATGCGTAGACGGATATATTTCCGCTGGAACTGATGGAAATGGATTGAGATCCCACCACTTCGGAATCTCTGTGCATCACATCCTGGGATGTGGAAAGAAATTCCTGCTCCATGGATTGGCCTTTGGTCAGGGAAAAAGATATCGACTGACCCTGATAGCTGATGCTACCGGTCGCATTTTCCTGAGCTGTAATAACTATTACAGCTTTGTCGGCTTGGTTGGGTTTACGGTTATTTTCCATAAAGCCGACAATAAATTCTTTACCAACGGTGCTTTGAGCCATCGATGAGAGGCTCAGTAAAAATGACATGCACACAAAAAAGAGGGTGAGCTTTTTGTGTTGCGCCATTTTTAGTAGTAAGGATGTCTCAAGTTGTTTGTTTTTTGGGTTTGATTATCTGATCAGGATGAAAGAGCCTCTAATATTAGTCACTTCTGATTTTCCTTCCAATTGGTAATAATAATTCACTGAATACGAATACGTTCCGCCAGGCGCTAACTCTCCAGAAATCGTGCCATCCCAGCCCTCTTTTCCGAAATAAATCAACTGTCCCCAGCGGTTATATACAGATAACTGAAATTCGGTATCACAGTTTGAAACCCCTTGATAAATCCCTGGCGCCTGTCTGGAATCGAATCCTGTCGGCATCCTGAATTGAGGTTTGGCTTCACTGACCGTACCTTTCCCAATCGAAACACAGCCAAAAGAATCAGTCACTTCCACCGAGTAATCTCCGACAGAAAGCCCGGACACCCATTGTCCACTGAGTACGGGATCACTCCACTGATACAAAAAAGGCCCGGAATTGCCGGAGGGTACCACAAACAACTCTCCATTGGAACCACCCGGACAGGCAGGTTTCTCCAATCTGACATCTACCAGCACGGCTGCTGGAGACGTAATTTCAAATCTGACAGGGATTTTACACCCATTGGAATCCGTAACCTCCCAATTGTAAGATCCTGCAGCTAAATCCTGGATTTTGAGATCGGAAGAAAAGCTTTTGACGCCATCATAAACCAAGCTGTAGGGTGAGATTCCTCCTTCGATTTGAATCAACACCTCTCCGTCACTTTTACCATAGCAGGAAGTCGCTTGAGGTTTGGCCTGAATCAGGTTGAGTTGGTCAGGCTCGGTAATCGCAATATCCTCCAGAAACTTTTCGCAACCCAATTGGTCAATGATTTTGACTGAATAGATGCCTGCTTTCAGATTAGTTGCTTCCGGTGCATTGAGCGTAGATTGATGAGACCATTCAAATTTATAGGGTGCTTGGCCACCCGTCACGGTCAATCTGATCTGTCCGGTGGATTCTCCGAAGCAGAGGACTGAGGTTACCGAAGCGACCTCTGCCTGAAAGTCTGGAGCAACTTTTACTTCGATTGCTGGAGATTTTCCTTCGCAGGAATTGTCCACCAAACTGTATGCGGTGTAAGCTATTGTTCCGGTTATTCCCGGTTGGTCCCAGACCACTTCTGCTTGTGGTGATCCCTGGGTACCGACCAAAGTTCCACCGGTAATGACCCATTCATAACCCCGACCGGGCTGTGCATTGGGAGCGGTATAGGTATGTCGAACAGCTGGGTCAAAACAGACCTCCAACACCCCCGTTGACTCAGTGACCTCGATTCGCTGATTGATCACCACATTCAGTTCGATGGGCTCACCGGGACAACCATTTTCAGTGTAGGGAATCATCCGCAGGATGGCATTGGGATTGGCAGGTCCCCAATTGACCAAAACAGAATCACCAAAAGATTCCAAAATCGTCCCTCCTTCTACTTCAAAGACGGTTTTCCCAATTTGCTGCTTGTTTTTGAGTCGGTACATGACCTGCTCGACTTCAGGACAAACGGATTGCTCTCCGATGATTTCCGCATCAGTTTCCAACACCTGAACTTCAAATGCAATTTCCTCCTGCTCATCGCAGGAGTTTGGACTCAAAGAAGCGACCACTTTTACTTCATAGGTACCGGGATTAAGGAATTTATGGGAAACCACTTTCCCGGTTTTGGATTCACTTTCATCTCCAAAGTCCCAGACAAAATAAGTGAAGTTGGGGTTTTGTGGGTTGATGGTCCAATCACCCAATTGATTCAGACAGGCTACTTTATCGCCGGTCACCTCAAACTCATATTTATTCTCGGTTTGAAAATTCAGGTTGTTCAAGGCCGCGCCTGCGGCATATCCATAGGATTCGATTTCTCCAAAACCATACACATACGCCGCAAAACCGGAAGGATTGGATAAAGTATGGACGCCTTGAAAAATGGAAACCCGGGCAATCTGAAAATTAGGGTCACCGGGTAGAGGCGAGAAACTGCTGCCTATGCTTTGCCCATCCAATCGGGTTTGGGCTTGGTCACCGGTTTTTACAACGATGTTTACATAGTGATTGACAATCGAAGGCAGGTTGATGGCATTGAAGGTGAGTTGGGTCAAAAACTGCTCCACCGGACTATAGCTGATCATAAAGGGGTCTCCAAAATCAGAATTGGGTGCATTAGGCTGATTGCAGGCTTGACTTTTGGAAAAAACCGTGACCGAAGAAGGTTTGGAGGTAACAATCTTGGCTGATTCATTGGCTTCAAATTCTATGGGCATCCACTGCCCCCGATTGAGCACGCCAATTGAATTTCCATTGACACTCACATCGGTATTGTCTTCGGTGGCCAACACTTTGACCAGTTCTCCTGAACTCCTCCCTGCTAAAGCAACATGAATAAAGGACGTCCCCCAAGTATTGACGGGATAGGTTTGCTGAAAAAGGTGGTCGTTGGCATTGCCACAAGAACCTACGGAAGTCCACTTGTTCCCTCCAAAAACAGCGATTTTTTTACAGTCATCGGCATTGTCTCCCACTACTCTTACCCGCGAACCTGTCAGGTCTCCCCGAGCTTTTATCTGGTAGCTTTGTCCACGATTTAGCATGATTTCATAAGGAGTGCCTTTGGGGTCTCCGGATACGGAGGCTTCAGCGAGTGTAATTTCCACCCGGGTGTTTTCTTCAGTGGCTACTACCAAAAGCGTGGCTTCATTATTTGAATTAAGGTTATTTTGGGGGTTGACCTCAAAATGGGAAGTGATGTAATGATCTTTCCCCAATGCTCCTAAAGGCAGAACAACCGTTCCGTCTGCACTTCTGAATCTTTCATTGAATGCATGAACTGCCACTTTTCCGGTGGAAGTGACACGAATTCCTTTGTTTTCAATGAGCCCTGAAGATCGGTGAAGCAAGTCAATATCAAGAGATGAAATCCTCAACGTATATTGTTGCCCTGCCGACAATGAAAATGCTGTGGAATTCCCAAGGTATTCGATGGCACCGGTGGTGTTTTCATTAGCTGTGATCAATACAATCCAATAATCCGGGGCACCGGCATTGTTAAAACTTGCCGGAACCCTGTTGTTTTCCATAAACCCTACCCAAAATTCCTTGCCTACGGTGGAGCTTTGACTGAATGCGGAAAAACCATAGCCCAACAGCACAAAGATCAAAACCAACCGCGCAAACTGTAAATGCATATCTTAAAGGCCTACAAAGGGTTTCAAGATAGTAAAGTAGCGGAAAATTTTGGCTAAAAATGTTTGATCATCTTATGTGCGGCTACCCTAAACAAATCAATTAGATTACATGCAAATCACAATTAAAAACTAAGACCTAAGCTGATTCCTGCACCAAATGGAATAAAGTTAACCTTTTCTGCTGTTTCATCAAGACTTCCAAAACCAATCGTGGGAGTGTAACCTACCCTGAAAAATAATCCTCCTTCAGGCTTTTGGTATCGATACCCAATTCTAGGTATGATAGTTTTACCCCAATAAGATTCTTCTTTAATATTTTGAGGAAAATCCTCATCAAAACTGAAGATCTTTTGCCTATACATATAGTAACCAATTCCCAACTCTAAATTATGCTTAGATTTTCCGTAAAAGGCAGAGATTTCTGCTAGGTAAACTGGAACCCAATAGCCCTGATGAATTGGCTCATTTGCACTTTGATAAAGAAAAGTGAAACCAGCACCTCCAGAAATTTTTAGTTTTTCTTTTTGGTGAAAAATTCGCCCATAATTGACAGAATAGTTGATTGAGGGGAATAGAAATTCAGCGAAGAGCAAGTTTTTTGCCCTAAAAATTTCAGCTTTAGGCTCAGTTTCAGATTGAGCAACCAACTTATTTTGAGTAAATATTGAAAACCCAACTAAAGCGCAGAGAATACATTTTTTTGGTAGTGACATTTCAAATATAGGTTTATTGGAAAAAAACATTGTCAATCTATTTTACTATGATCTGTTCTGTATAAACTTCTTTTCCGGAATAGACATGAAGAAAATAGGTCCCTGGCTTTAGACTAGAAGTTTCGATTGTGGCTTTACCTTGTTTCGAAATGCTTATCTTAACAAGCTTTTGATCTCTGTCATATAATTCAATCTTAAAGTCATCTACTTGAAAACCTCTTATTGTTGTTTCTGTTTTTGTGTCTTTTTCTTGATTAGCCTTTGTATTTTCAGACAAAATGTATTCAACATTTAATTCACCTTCAACCGGATTGGGATAAACCATAAAGTTTCCAAATCCGGAGTAATTACAAGGATAAGTAGTAACTCCTGAGTATCCTGTAGGAGAACCACAGCCTGTATCCACAGAAAACCTTACAGGACCATAGGAGCTATTGTAGGTGGGTACATATAATGTAATTGTGTTGGTAAGTTGCTGTTGCACGCTCCAACCTGAGGGAAAGTACCACGTGTATATGTAATCATTTTTATGTCCACCAGGCACTTCTGCTGTATAGAGATAGGTATTGCCATTACATACTGATTGAGATCCGGTAACATAAATTTCTGAAGAGTTAAATTGTCCTACTCGTATATTATAATAGACTGGATCACTTTTAAACGGGTCACCTGGTTGTCCTCTCGGAATTGTCGACTTAACTGATATCGTGTAAGTACCGGGAGGAGTATTTGGAGGAGCAACTATACTTACTGAATCTCCGCCTTGTACAGAATTTCCTTCACCATCTATACTCCATCCTATAGGAGCTGTCCACTCATACAAATAATGATAAAAGCAACTTGGATCACTCAAATCAAGCGGGGGGCTGGTAGCATAGGTATAGGCTTGACCAGGGTTACACATGATTGGAGCCGTGATAGCCTGTATCGGACTTGGCATTTTTACTCTTGAGGTAACATACAAGTTTTTTTCAATGATTCCCGTATTACAATCTGCAAAAAAACTGAATTCGGTATGTCCCAACTTCTGGGAAGGCATAATTCGAAATATTTCTACCTTGACCACTGGCTACTCCGAAACCATCTTTGCTTATTATCCATTGCCAGCCACAATTTATTTCTTGTCCCAAAAGTTTAGCTGTGGCAGTGTAATTGTGGCCAGTTGGTCCGTTAGGATGAAAATTATTCGGACATACAAGAGTAGGACCGGAAATATCTACAGTTTGTCCAAATAACGGCTCAACAAAAACAAATGACAAAAAAATTAATAAAATCCCCTTTAACCTTAGGCATGTGTTTTTAGTTAGTGAGTTGTTTTCAAATTTCATCATAAAAGTGTTTACATTTATCGAACTATCAATAACTTAAAAAACCTAAAATAAAGCAAATGAAATTAAATTTTAATTTGAAAAAAAGTGCGAAAGTGCGAAATGAGTGACGGGAGGTTTGCTTTGCCCGGGGCCTGAAAAATTTTATTCCCTATCTTTGCGCCTGTAAAAAGCAAAAAACCACATGATTTCAGTAGATAATTTATCGCTCAAGTTTGGCAAACGGACACTTTTCGAAGATGTCAACCTCAAATTTACACCCGGAAATTGCTACGGGGTGATCGGTGCCAACGGCGCGGGAAAATCCACTTTTTTGAAAATTCTTTCCGGAGAAATGGACTCCACCTCCGGCGCAGTCAACATCACTCCGGGTCAGCGAATGGCGGTTTTGAAGCAAAATCACTTTGAATTTGATGAAATTGAAGTGCTCAAAACAGTCTTGATGGGACATAAGAAGCTGTATGCCATCATGAGTGAAAAAGACGCCATTTACCTTAAGGAAGATTTCACCGAAGCTGATGGCATCCGCGCTTCTGAACTGGAAGCTGAATTTGCCGAAATGGACGGTTGGAATGCCGAATCCGACGCAGCAGCGCTTCTTTCAGGCTTGGGGATTTCGGAAGACATCCACTACAGTCAGATGAAAGACCTGGCCGGTAATCAGAAAGTACGGGTCCTGTTGGCACAGGCGCTTTTTGGAAATCCGGACATCCTGATTCTTGACGAACCTACCAACGACCTGGATGCAGAAACCATCGTATGGCTGGAAGACTTCCTGATCGATTTCAAAAACCTCGTGATCGTCGTTTCCCACGACCGTCACTTCCTGGATACCGTATCTACACACGTGGTGGATATTGACTTTGGCAAAATCAAAATCTACTCCGGTAACTATACCTTCTGGTACGAATCCTCACAGCTAGCTCTCAAACAGCGTTCGGATCAAAATAAGAAGGCTGACGAAAAGCGAAAAGAACTTCAGGACTTCATCGCCCGATTCTCCGCCAACGTGGCCAAATCCCGTCAGGCTACGGCCAGGAAAAAGATGCTTGAAAAACTCAACGTGGACGAGATCGAGCCATCGAGCAGAAAATATCCGGGCATCATCTTCAAACCGGAGCGCGAAGCGGGGGATCAGATCTTCATGACCGAAAATCTGGAGCTCAAAGCAGATGGCGTAACTTATTTCACTGATGTGAATCTGATGGTGGACAAAGGTGACAAAATCGCTTTCATCTCCAAAACCAAACAGGCTGTGAACAAATTCTTCCAAACCATCATGGAAGAAATCAAACCTACCAAAGGCAACCTGAAGTGGGGAGTCACCATCAACAAGGCCTATTTGCCAAACGATAACTCCGCCTACTTTCAAACTGACCTGAATCTGATCGACTGGCTGAGACAATACTCCGCCAATCAGGAAGAAGCTTACGTGAGGACTTTCTTGGGAAGAATGCTTTTCACCGGGGAGGAAACCCTCAAGAAATGTACGGTACTCTCCGGAGGAGAAAAAGTCCGCTGCATGATTTCCAAAATGATGCTTCAAAACCCAAACCTCTTGGTCATGGACGAACCGACCAACCACTTGGATTTGGAATCGATCACGGCTTTCAACAATGCCATCATCGAGTTCAACGGTACGGTGTTGATGTCATCCTATGACCACACCTTTGTGCAGTCTTCATGTAACCGTATCGTGGAATTCACTCCAAACGGCACGATTGACCGAAGAATGCCTTACGATGATTATTTGGCAAGTGCTGAGATCAAGGCACTTCGTGAAAAGATGTACGGGAAAAGCTAAGTTGCACCACCTTGCTGCTCACTGCGATCATTCTTTATCTAGCATTGACTGTAGCTGTAGGAGCTTGGTCTTCCACGTTGGTCAAAAATTCCAACGACTTCGTATTGGCAGGGCGATCCCTGCCTCTTTTTCTTTCAGCCTCTGCCCTGTTTGCAACCTGGTTTGGTTCCGAAACCATCTTTGGAGCCTCCTCGGTGTATCTGGAAGAAGGCCTCCTGGGAGTAATCGAGGATCCTTTTGGGGGAGCGCTATGTCTGGTCCTGTTTGGGATGTTTTACCTGCGTCCGATGTATCGGATGAATGTGCTGACCATCGGAGACGTGTTTAAAAAGATCTTCGGGAAG
>VFQQ010005564.1_pt1 | contig 10367 bp, 23 predicted proteins | sample 3512341 | NCBI WGS metagenome assembly VFQQ01 (sample SAMN10412373, study PRJNA504923) | tailings metagenome | isolation source: Relicate 2 Philex TSF1 revegetated site | place: Philippines: Tuba, Benguet | collected 2017-08-29
CTTTGCATTTGTGTGGCTGACATGCCATTCAGCACAACCCTGCGCTGCCCCTTCCAGAGGAGTACATGAAGCTGTTTCGGGACTACAACCTCACCTACAAGGAGGCCAAGCAGGCGGCCTTCAACTCCATACGGCACTCCTTCATCAAGGCACGTGGCAGCATGCCATGGGCGTCACCCCTTGCCGACTGGCGCATGGTGCAGCGGGGGCAGCGGTTCGTGCCCGTGGCGCCCGCCGCACAGCGCTGCTATGCTCAGCGACGCATCTAATGCTTCCTTTGCCGCAGGAGGCCGAGGTGAAGCAGGTGCTAGAAAAAGAGCTTGAGGGAGCCTTCAAACGGTTTGAGGCCTCGATGCCGGAGCGAGTAGCGGTGCTGGGCGGTAGCGACAGTGCGCTGGGAGCCCTGCTGGCACGTGGCGGCCAGCCTGGATGATCGCACATGGCACGAGCGGGTTGCAGCAGGTGGAGGGCTGCATCACCACTACCAGACAATGAGATGGGATTGCAATCTCTTTGAGCAGACATGGAGATGAGTCGCAATCTCTTTGGGCAGGCATTGCCACGAATCAATGAATCATGCAGCAGACCTCGACAGATACAACGCACATCAAAGCATCAAAGCTTCAGCGTTATTGCGCTGGCCGCGGCGTGGCTGCTGCTGCCGCTGCCCCCGCGCCGCTGCTTCCGCTGCCGCCTGCTGCGTCCGCCTCAGCTGCAGGAGAGCTTGCTGCTGCTGCCGCCTCGCCCTCGCCAGCCTCCATAATCTTGGCCACGTGCTCAGGGTGCTTCTGCAGGCACAGCTGCACGTGCGGAGAGCAAGGGGCAGCGGAGGGAACCGGGCTGGAAAGCGAAGTTTTGGGCCATGCAAGCCGGCAGCTGCCACGGCACGGCGGCACCATGCAAGCCGTCCTAAATACTAGGCGTTCAACAAGTTCCCAATGGGCATGCCAAGACAGCCGGCTGAGCCAGGGCTTGCCTGGAATTCCTTGAACTGCTCCAAGCAATCCATGCCCTTGTCTTCATGCTCGCTGCAAGCAGGAGCGTAGCAGGCAGGGGCAGAGAACTCAATCGAAGGCGGTTGTTGGCAACTAGAGTGAGTCGAGCGGAGCCAACTACGCCCGCAGGCAGGACTGCAGCATCCCAACAGGCGGCAGCAGCGCAACAGCGCAGCGCAAGCGCGGCGGCGCACAGCCCACAGCTGGCGAGGCGCACCTGCGGATGAAGCAACCAAAAGCATGCACAAACACAGGGCCACAGGGCCCCTCCTTCAGGTCCCCTGCACGGCAAGATGGACAGGTAAATGTGGCACCAGGCCAGCCTTCCATCCCAAACAGGCAACCAGCGGCAAGTGGCATGGGCAACACGCAAGCCCCGCAGCCAGTGCATCCACTGTCGAGCACTCCACCACCAAGGCAACGCACCGAGGCAGGGGCAGGCCAAGGCCGCTTCTATCTTCTTCTCCATGTCCTGCTCGCCCTCCGCCTTGGCCAGGGCCTCTGCCATTGCACCGTCCATGGCTGCTGGGTGGTGTTTGTGCTGCTCGTCAAGAGCCGCCACTGCTGCCGCCGCCGCCGCCGCTACTGCTGTCGGGTCGCGTGTGGCGCTGCCCCCGTGCTCTCAATCGACTACCAGGAAGCGCGCGAGGCTATTCAAGGTGCGCTGGGCAGCAGGGTTGCGGCGCGGGCGCGGGGCGCAGACGCTAGTGGCGGCTGAGTGCTTGGAGGAGGGCGGGGGTTGTGTGATCGCTAGGTATGAATGCTGCAGAATAACAAGTGACGGTTTGCAAGGCAATTGACGCGCCTGGAGGCACTCTGCATTTGCGCCTGCCCCTGGCCGCACCGCCATGGGACCCACAACGCGAGCCGTGGATCACAACGCAAGCTTTACATCGTTGTAGTCCAGCCGAGATCGCCAGCAGCGCCGTCCCTCGCACACGGCCAAAGCAAGCTCCTCCCACCAGCAGAACCAGCCCCCATGGCAAGCCTGGCACGGTCCGTGGCACACAATGTGCCACAACCGACGTCTTGCAGGCGGCAGCACAAGGCGGCGGTGGCGGCGGCAGCGGCACGGCGGCAGTGGCGGCCGTCGCAGCCGCAGCGGCGGCATCTGCTGATTGCCCGGGCTCAGGAACTCGAGGAGATTGACCCAATCACCGGAGAGGTCATTGCAGGCACGGCCATGGCGACTGAGGCAGGGCAGCGTGTGGAGGCCGGTGAGCGAGGGAGCAGACGTGGGCGGTGTTGCTTTTGCAGCGGCAGGGCGGGCAACTACACGTCGCCTTGCGGTGCTCCATGCTACTAGCCAGCATTGCAATGCATGCATGCCACCATGCTTCTCTCTTCCATGCGTCCCTCTCAACTGCATGCCACCTCATCAAGCAACACCAGAAGCCACCAAACCCTGCTGCAGGCGGCCTCACGTTTGCCTACCGCAAAATCGCCGCCGACCCCGCGGCCGCCACCCCTGGCAAGCTGCCCGTGCTGTGCCTGCACGGCCTGGGCAGCAGCAGCTACACATACCGAGCCACGGGCAGCCTGCTGGCCCAGGCTGGGCACGATGTCATCGCAGTGGACTGGCCGGGTCATGGCGGCAGCAGCAAGGTGCGCCGCATGGCAGCGTCTCAGCCGGGCCTGTGTCACTTCCTGGCATGGCGTGGGTCCTTTCAAGCGTTGCCGGTGCAGCCGGCCTGATCCGGGAACCTGTGCCTCTGCGTTACACACGTTTGTGCTGCCCAGCAGCATGCCCGGACCAGTTGTCACTAGTGCGCTCCCTATGCCCTGCATTCACTTCTGTCCCCGCAGCCCACCAGCGGCTTTGACTACTCCGCTGAGGCCTACATCGCGGCCCTGAACGATTTCGTGGCGGCAGTGGGCCTGTCGGGCCAGCAGTTTGCCGTGATTGTCCACGGCTATGTGCTGGGGCAGTACGGCCTGCTGTGGGCGCTGGACAATGATGGTGCGCTGCCTGCCTAGGTGGACATTGCTCTGTGCATGCGCATGCTGCTGGCGATGCACGGCTGGCCTGTGGTGCACGGACAAGCTGCTTGCACAGCTGAGAAGCATGCGCCCACAAGACAGCGCCCCAGATGCCAGGGATGTAGTCCGTGCAAGCCCTCCGATCTTTCGTCCGCAAACTTCTCACTTGCTTCTCAAAACTTGCAGAAAGCGTCGCTAAGCTCATTGTGTTGAACACGCCCCTGGGACTGAAGACGCCGCTGCGCCCCGAGCTGGCTGCTTGTGAGCTGGAGTGCTAGCGGTGCTGGTTCTGCCGCTGCCGCTGCTGCTGCTGCTGCTGCGCCCCTCGCTAGCCGCCTGTGAGCTGAAGTGCTGGCGGTGCAGCTGCTGCCGCTGCTGCTATGCTGCTGCAAAGGGTTGATGGGCGCAGTGGGTGCTTCCAGTCGGGCCGGGCAGTGCGGGTGGTACTGGAAGAGCGCCTGCCCTGTCAGCTGCGCTCCTCGTGTGTGGCGCAGCAAAAGGTGGATTACCATCACTCCATCACACATTTGTGTTGCTGCATCCTCCCAACAGATAAGAACCCAGTGCCCTTCCTGCGGCCCAAGGCCGGGGCCAAGTTTGCAGCCGACCTCTTCAACGCAGCAGGTGCGGCTCCATGAGCTCGAATGTCTCAAGTTTTGCAAGGTCGGCGTGGCAGTGCTGCATCTATTTGCTGCGCGCCGTCTGCTCTGTCCTGGCATGCGGCTGTCTGACAGTGGCAGAATGGCTGGTCCAACCGCACTGCTGTTCTGGGCAACACGCTTTTCTCCGACTGTTGAGTTGAGCCTGACTTACCAAGTATTCTCTGCAGGTGGGCCGTATGCCATGTCCCGGCGTGATGCTGACGCCTACCAAGGTAAGGAAGGCCCCAGCGGTGAAGGACGGGTGAAGTGCGCCGGGATTGGTGCAGTGCGCAGCCACGCCTGGGCTGGCCGGCCCGCAAGGCGTCCCCCTACCCGCCGCGTTTCCTACCTGCCTTCCCTTCGTTTGCCTTGCTCCCCATGCCTGGAACGATGCAATCTCGCCGCCTCTGATGCTGCTCATGCCCCATTCCTACCAAGCCAAACACTCCTTGACGAGTTTCGCTTTCTCCTCCTCCTGCCCTCAGCGCCCTATGACACCGACCCCGCCGCCTCTGCCGCCATTGCTGCCACGATGGAGAAGCTGGACTGGGCCGCCCTGCTGCGCCGCGTGGACGAGGGCTACTGCTCCTGGCGCCAGCCCTCGCTGCTGCTGTTCGGCACCTCGGGTCAGTGGCTAAGTTGAAGCTCAAGTGGGCTGAGGCCAAAGTGGGCTGAGGCTTAAGTGGGCTGGGGCTAAAGTGGGCGGCATGCTGCGAGCCCTGCGAGTGCCCAGGAGAAGCAGGGCGGCTGCGCCGTGCATGCAGGGCGGCGTGGTTGGGGGGTGGGGTGGCATGGGGAAGCCCGCAGCCTGGTACTCGTGGTGGTTGAGCTCATCAAGAGATCCCTTGCCATCCGTACGTACCGCCGAGCAGTTCATCGAGCTGAAGAAGCTCTGGAGATTGTTGAATTAGAGAAATCTAGATCAACTTAACCTAACCCTGTCTCTAGATCACCGTGTATTCTATTCTTTTATCAACAATTCCATCGTTCATTCTTCACCCCGCCCCTGCCACATGCAGACCAGTTCATCGAGCTGAAGGGCGTGTTTGAGTGGCTGGAGAGCAAGCGCACGTGCATGCGGCTGGCCTCTGCCGTCGAGGCCAAGCTGGGCCACATGCCGCAGGCAAGTGCAGCAAGCTTTGCTTTTCGGTCTGCTTGGAGTCGTGCTCTCAGGGCAGTGCTTGATGATATGTGCTGTCGCTGTAGCAGTCGGCCAGCTTGCCCCTAAGGGCCGCATCGACTGCCCGTCCTGTGATTTTGTTGTACACCAGCTGCTGCATTTTCATCCCAACTTCCGCCCATCCAACATGAGGGCTGCCCTGATGCCATCAACTGCTGGTCGTGCCATTTCTGTACTACGTGCCACCAGCTGCTGCACTTTCACAACTGACAGCTGCTGCATTTGCATCCGATACACTGCAACACAGGATGACTACCCGGAGGCCACCAACAAGAGTCACATTGTGTCGTGTCTTTTATGTCTTGACACCACATGTTCTGCCTGCCCACCCATCTTCACTTCCACCCATCCAACAGGAGGACTACCCCGAGGCCATCAACAAGAGCCTGGCCAAGTTTTTGGAGGAGGATCCGGAGCTGATGTGAAGCAGGCGCCATATTCCAAACAGCTAGGAGACAGGGCATTTTTTTTCTAGGTGACAGACCGCAGTGGCAGCTCAGCTCTGGCAAGGTCTGCTGCAAGCTCAGCGTTGCAGCCAGCAGCGGGCAGTTCCCAGGCAGCAGCAGGGACAAGCGGGCGCCTCTGCCCCAGTGCTGCCGCCCCACCAACCACTCTCGATTGCTCCCTGTTTATCTGATCACGACTCTCGAACCATTTGCACTCTCAACATGGCTCAGTGTTCAGGCACTGCGTGTAAGGATGTAACCGTACGGCGCTGTGGCATGGCTGTCATGAGTGCGGGGTAGTAGGCTGCTGCTCCGCCGGCGGTACCGCCGACAGGGTGGATGGGAGATGATCTGCAGACGCATGCATGCCGCCCTGCCATGCCCAAGGAGCACCATTGCTTGGGGCAATGCTCTGCCGACTCACCATGTTCTCATCGATGGCCTCGGAAGCTTGGTTTTGCCCCAGGCTGTGGTCTGGGAGCCAAGCTGGAAGCTGGGCAGTGGGGCTGATGAGCAGCGGGGTCAGGCCGTCGCATAAGCAGCCTGCTCCGGCAGCTGCCGCGGCAGCCAAGGGCGGTTGGTCTGGCAGGCCACCGCGTTTCCTGGCCCCTGCCTACAAATAGTGCAGCAGGGCTGATCCTGCCACCATTTCGTGCTCGATCGCAAGCCACAGCCAGCCGTGATGAAGGCGGCGGCGCTCTGCCTCCTCGCCCTCTCCCTCGTGGCGGGTGAGTACAAGAAGGGACGCGCCCGATCGCTGGCCTCGGCTCGATTGTTGTGGCTGAGAATAGCCGCTGTTCGTGTGCGGCTGCGATCAGCAAAGTTGCGCAGCTGCCCGCTCAGCTTCGCTCGCAAGCGCCGCCTTTGAATGCATGTCAGCGCGCTCAGAGACAGCCAGAGGAATCGCGCCCATGCATTTGGATGAGCATTGGCAGCATCGGCTGCAGTGCCACTGCCGCACTGTCCGCTGCCGCCGCCGCCCTTACGGCTGTCGCATCCGTCATCCATCCATCCTTGCAGTGCGCGCCTGCGAGGACGGCCAGCGCTGGCACTACGAGGACAAATGCTGCGTGCGCACCGCCCAGCCCTGTGGCGATGGCTTTGAGTGGCGCCAGGATGAGGTGGGGAGCATGCGCACGGGCAGCCGGCCATGCATGACATGCGCAAGTTGCAACATGGCCATCGAGTGCGCCATTTTGTTTGGAGGCATGCATACAAAGGTGCTGCAGCTCATGCTGGTCCCAGTGCTAGTTGCCAAGCTTTTCCAATCCATCAGTCTGTGTGCCTCTTCCCGCAGTCCTGCTGCCGCAAGTCCAAGCCTGTGAAGGTGGGTGACTCCGAGGTTGGCGTCTCACATGTGCTGCTTAGCTGGCCGGCCCACTAGACCAGCTCTCACCGCCAATGCGCATGATTGCCCAACCCATCTGGCACTTGACTGTTGACCTGCATTGGCTGCCGCTCTCCCCTTGTGGCCGTCCCTCTGCCGCAGCCTGAGCACCAGTGCGGCGATGGCCAGCGCTGGCACGAGGAGGACAAGGTGAGGGCTCGATAGATGGGAGATGGGATGCTTGGTGGGAACCCCTGCATGGATGCCTGCAACGCTTGGTTTGCTGGTTTGGAGTGGCCGGTGGCTTAATCCTGCGGAACGCCACCAGCACGGCTGCTCATCCAAGCCACAGTGGTCCAACCAACCCGGTCTGCACCTCTGCACGCCCGCCCATCCCCCGCAGTGCTGCGTGCGCACCGCCCAGCCCTGCGGCGATGGCTTCAAGTGGCATGATGCCGAGGTGAGGTTTCATTTGTCTAAGCATTGCATGAGAACATTTGGGATCATGGTTGCCTGTGGAACGGAGGCTTTGATGACTTGTGCCCCCTGCTGCCCGCTGCTGATTGAATGCTTCGCATGGCATGCCCTTGCCCACGTTATCGCCCCTTTGCCTCCCACTACCCACCCTGCAGGGCTGCTGCCGCAAGAGCCAGGCTGGCAAGGCCCACCGCAAGGAGGGAGGCCTCAAGAAGAGCGAGGGCCAGCAGAAGGACAATAAGGAGAAGGGCACTGGCAAGCACCATGATGGTGGCAAGTGGGATGGCAAGCAGGGCTCCCCCAAGCACTGATCAGCAGACTGAGTTCGACCTGGACGGCAGCACACTCTGCTCCGCCTATCCACCATCCTTGATCTCCCCAACCCACCACGCCGCACCTTGTGCGAGCATCACTGCTGATCCTCTGCACTCAACGCTCCCATCGCAAGCGGCGCATTTGCCCCCAAAAATTGCAGCAATGCATCCGAGTGGCTCCACTGCGCACTCCTGATTCAATCCCATTGCACTGAGATTCACCTGGCCCTTGCATTCCCCTAGCGCCTTCGTTCTTGTGCACCACGAACTTGTAGTGTAAGGACTTGCATGGATGAAAGCAAGCGGGGCGCACAGCAGGGGCCATGCCGCCTGAGCTGTTCAGTCGGAGTGGCGGTGCGAATGCCCGCTGGACAGCCTCAGCGGCTGCTTGCTGGGGGACACACTGGCCTCGCCCTCAGCTGCTGCCTCCTCGCTGCCGCTGCTGTCCTCCCCAGGCTGCGCCAGCTCAGTCAGAACAGCCAGCAGGCGGCTGGCATAGTGATCCGACAGTGCGCGGCTGGTCAGCCGGATGCCGCTCGCAACCAGCTGCTCGCCGCTGGACCAGCTGGCTCGCCACTCCTCCCGCTCACTGCTGCCGCTGCTGCTGCTGCTGCTGCTGCCGTCGGCGCCGCCTGCAACCTCCACAACTTCCGCATCGCCGCTGGCCCCCGCCTGCGGCACGGGCTGCTCCACGGACCGTAAAAGCATCAGCACCCGGCCGGGCAGAGTGCAGGGCGGGCGCTGCGGCTGCGCCTGCTCTTGCCGCCAGGCGTGGTACCTGCAGGGGAGCGAAGCGGGGCAGCATAGGGTGGCTGTGTTAGCATCGGACAGTGCCACTGGACAGTGTCCGCTTGCAGGCAGTACTTGTTCAACCACCACGGACCAGAATGCCCCTCCCTCCACCACTCACACTTGCAAGTAAGCCAGGGCCTCAGGCGGCACATCGCTCAGCGGGCGCAGCACACGGCTGGGTGCCGTCCACCGCCGCCGGAAGCGCTGAGGACCCACCCGGTCGGCAGCCAGGGCGGCCAGCAGGGCCATTTTGGGGTACCTGCAATAAGAGAAGGTTTGGGGTGGGCTGGGTGAGGTGGGGGGATGTTTGGGGTGGCATCAGGGCCACCGTGGGACAGACCGCACAGCAGGAAAAATAGCAAAGACACAGCCCCTCGCCCACAACTCCTGCACACCAGCGCAGCTCGGCGGCCCACCACAGCCACCCAAGCGGCTCACCGCAGGCGCGCCAACCCCACCACAGCTTGGTCCATCAGTCCAGCCAGGCTGGCGCCTGTGGTACGTGGCGCGGCATCCACCCCAAGCGCCACAGCTGTCATGCGGCAGCTGGCTGCAATGGCAGCCGCCACGCCTGCGCTGCACAGCTCGCCCGGCGGGCCAAAGGCCCACACCTCGGCAGGGGCTGCACATGCAAAGGAGGCGCAGGAGTGAGGGAGGCTGCTATAAGCGGCTGAAGACACAGCTAAGTGGGCACGGCAATGCAGCACTGGCTTGGCTGCTCCAAACAAAACCTGCTGCACTCCAAGGCCCGGTGGCACGAACAGCTGCCAATCACAAAAGCCAGTGAGTCCACCCACCCAGGTGCAGGTCTGCCAGCTTGGGAGCTAGGAGGGCGGCCGCCCCTCCCCCCACGCCGTGCCCTGCCACCACAAGCCGCCAGCCAGAGCAGTCTAAGGAGGCAAGCGGGTCACCACTGCCGCCGCCGCCGCTGTTGCCGCCTGCCGGCCGCAGCAGGCGCTGCAGCAGCTGCGAGCTGTCCAGAACCTGCAGCAGTGCTTGGGCTGCCTGCAAGCTCTGCCGGTGCGCCCAGCTGCCTCCCGGCCCGCTGCTCAGCGCCTGCTGCCCGTTGGGAGACTGCACGCCGTCCACACCGGCACTGCCTGCCTTGCCAGCATCGTCCGCTGTACCAGCAGTGCCATGCTCGGCAGCAGCTGCGCTGGCACTGCCCACCCAACCAGCAGGGGTGGGTGCCACCTCAGGCACAACATGCGGCCACTGCCATGTGCCCGCAATGCCCAGCACGACCGCCTGCCGCTCTCTGCAGCACAGGCGGGCGGACATTGGACGAGCTTCAGGCAGGCATTTGCGGCATGGCGGAAGATATGCCAACCAACAGAGCAAGTGCTGCCATGGGTTGGTTCATGAAGAGCAGAGGATCACTCCACAACAGGGATCGCCCCCCCACCTGTCGACCGCCACCAAGTGCGGCAGCAGGCCCCGCTTCTCGTTGCCGTTGCTGAAGCTGACAATCTGGCAGCCAGGCCCGAGCAGGTCCCTGGCCACTGCAAAGCTGCGCCGCTCAGCTCTGGACGGCTTGTGTGGCCGGGTGGCTGCTGCTGCTACCGCCGCACCGGTGCCCCATCCAGCCAGCGGCTGTGCGTGCTCCGCAGCTGCGGCAGCAGCCAGCTTGCTCAACTGTCCGCGGGCCGCACAGCTGCTGGATTTGCCGCGCCGCCAGCTGTGCAGGCGGGAGCCATACGGCGCCACAGCAAAACGCGACCAGTGCAGCGCCTCTGCAGCTGCTTCCTCACCGGCAGGCGCCTGCTGCACTGCTGCTGCGCCTGCTGTGCCTGCTGCAGCGCCCCGGCACACGCCTGCTGCCCACTCCAGCACAGCACTCGGGCCATGAGGCTTGGCTGCTGCTGGGGCCGCCTCAGCTTCCGCTGATGCCCCGTTGGCAGCCAGCCCGGCTGCCCCATCTTCTGCCGCAACCTCTGCACTGCCCTGCGCCGCTCCAGCTGCTGCGCCCCCGCCTGCCGCCGCTGCTGCCACAGCTGCCAGGGCCTCCTGCTGCACTAGGGCGGCGCACGCCAGCGCAGCGCCTGCATCGCTTTTCTCGCCGTCAATGGCCACCAGCTGCTGCTGGAGCTCGGTCAAAATGCCCTCCAGCTGAGCCATGGGGCCCCTGCAGCAGCAGAAGGTGGGCAGTGGGACAGGCGTTGAGGCACGGGGTCCATTGCGTCGCAGCCAGCTGTTGGTGCCGTTCTTGGCCTAC
>VFQQ010005566.1_pt1 | contig 10365 bp, 13 predicted proteins | sample 3512341 | NCBI WGS metagenome assembly VFQQ01 (sample SAMN10412373, study PRJNA504923) | tailings metagenome | isolation source: Relicate 2 Philex TSF1 revegetated site | place: Philippines: Tuba, Benguet | collected 2017-08-29
CCCACCGAGCCACATCTGAAATGTTCTCTTCATATAAACAGAGGCGTGTGCAACTCCAGACTGCAGTTGTATCGCAAGGCGCTAAAGGTAGGGCGGGAGATCTCCGAGTGCGAAGCCCCAGACGTGTCACCCCAGCCACCTAGCGCTTACACTTCCAGCGCTGCCGTGCCTGCAGGATTTCGATGCCGCGCTGGAGTGCAACCCCGCCAGCGTGGAGGCAATGTATCATAAGGGCGTCGTGCTGGTAGCACTGAAGAAGCCCCAGGTGCGCGCTGTAGCACCAGCGCGCCCGCCCACAGGAAAGGCCATGTCCTTCGCGAGAGGTCAGCACCAGCGCACACTGACAGCGATGCCCTGGGTGTGCTGTGCGGTGCAGGAGGCGGAGAGAGTATGGCACAGCGCGCTGGCGAGCGTGGGCCTCTCCACCGACTTACATCTCATCGCCGCGCTCCAAGGAGCTGTCCGCAACCCCACCGGGGTGAGTACCATGCCGCAAGCACGCAGACACATGTGGCACGTGCGCACTGCGGACAAAGTGTGCCAGGGGCCCCCGCAAGGTTGCGTCGGATGTGCGAAGAAAGGGGCCCCCGGCAGCCACGCCACGGTACGTGTGCTTGCGCGGTGGGCCCCCTGCACAGGTGCTTCACCACCTTGGCACGCACGGGCACTTGTGGGCAGCTGTGACCAAGCCTTGGGTGCTCTTTGCGTTCACCGTGCTCGTGGCCCTCGTCGCACAACTGCTCGCCCGCCATTCTTTCCAGGTGCACATACGCTTACACCCCCACTTCCTCCCCGGCCCTTGACTTGCCTTGCGCTTTACTGCCCTCGTCCTTGCCTATGTGGCACAGACCCGAGCTGCTGGTGGTATGCGTAAGACTGCCCTAATGTGTGTGCGTGTCGATGTGCGTTGCACGCTGCAGGTCGCACCAAGTGTAGCAGCCGCAGCCAGTAGTTTGTACAGTTCAGCCAGCTCCTCCTCACACACCTCGCAACACACGCCAGCACCGCCTCCAGCCAGCCAGCCAGTCAGCCAGCCAGCCACGCCGCCAAACGGCAGCGGCCGTCCGGCCACACCCGTTGCGGCGGGCAGCAGCCCTGCTACCGCCGCAGCCGCACCCGCAGCCAGCACAGCCAGCAGCCAGTCAGCCCACACACACGCTCCTGCAGGCAGCACCAGCAGCACAGCCAGCAAGCACAAAGCAGCCAAGCAGTCAGACACAGCAGCGAATGAGGAGATAGAAGAACTCGACTGCGTCGCAGCGCAGCAGGCCGCGCGCGCCGCGAGCGCCGCAGCCGCCGGGCCGCGCGTCGTCATCGCACACGACAGCCCCTCCACCGGCGCAGCCAGCCACGGCGGCAAGGGCAGCAAGGCTGGCCCCAGCAGCAGCCACAGTCACACACACACACCTAATGGTCACACAAGACAGCCCCACGCCCCTCACACAAGTCACACAGCGCAGGAAAACGGTCACGGGGGCCACACACAGCAGCAGCACCATGGCAGCAGACACACGAACCACGCGCCTAACACGGGGCAAGGGGGTTCACGTGCAGGGCCTGTGACGCTGACGGCACAGGAGGTGGCCAAGTCAGTGCAGCTGGCTGTGTCACAGGTACGTGTGTGTGTGTGTGTGTGTATGCGCGCGCTTCAGATACGCCTGTATATACGCACGCAGCGGTCTCTTTTCGTTCAGTATGCGCTCATTGCCAGATGCACGCGAGGTGTGGCCGGACAGGTACGTGTGTGTGTGTGTGTGTGTGTGTGTGTGTCAATCAAACACACAGATCAACGCGGGTCAGGTGTCCGAGGCTGAGGCCCTCCTAGACAGTGTACTAACAGTCAACTCAAGAGAACTGGGCGCTAGGGTGGCTAGGGGCACAGCACGCGCACTAAAACGAGACCTCAAGGGTAGGTGCCACACACACGCACACACACACACACACACGTGTCAGCCCATGCAGCCTCCCTACCCGCGCGCGTGGCGCCCAAGTGGCATGTGTGCAGTTGGATCTCTTCGTAACTGACCGGGCTTGTGTGTGTGTGTGTGTGTGTGTGTGTACACACAGGTGCTATTGAGGACTTCAGCGTAGCCATAGAGATAGAGCCTCGTTACGCTGACACATGGAAACGTAGGGGTCAGGCGCGCAGTGCGCTGGGGGAGAACGAAGACGCATTGGTGGACTTGCAAAAGGCCATAGACCTGCTGCCTTTGTGGGGCGACGTGAGTGAGACACACACACACACACACAGGGGCGGCGGTGGGAATAGTCAACTCTGTGTGTGTGTGTGTGTGTGTGTGTGTGTGTGTGTGTAGGACACGAGCGTATCTCGTGCCGAGTGTTACGTGGAGAAGGGTCTGATCCATCAGAAGGCCAGGGACTACCGTAGGGCCACTCAGGAGCTGAAAGAGGCAGTCAAGCTTGACCCTGCTAACCCACAGGCGTGGAACCTGCTGGGCCTATCTAGGTGAGACACACACACATGAACACGCGCACGGTCAGACAAACGCGCGCACGCACAGACAAAAGACACACGCAGAGGTAGGGAGGCGATAAGCTTGACCCTTTTAACCCACAGGCGTGGAACCTGCTGGGTCTGTCTAGGTAGGTGTAACACACGCGTGCGAGAGCGCACACAGAGACACTGCGCAGCTGCTGATAGTGTCCAGTCAAGTGTACGACACACACACACACACACACACACAGGCAGATAGACACCAGTGGGCGCGCACACGCGTACGTACACAGGCACAGAAACGAACACTATTCTGAACAGAAGGGGAGAGAGAAGCAGATGTGTGTGTGTGTGTGTGTGTGCAGTACGAGTCAGGGTGAGCTCAAGGACGGTATCGCAGCGTATGAGCGCGCAGTACAGATCAAACCTGACCTCAAGGAGGCGTGGTTCAACATGGCACAGGTACGCATGTGTGTGCATGTGTGTGTGTGTGTGTGTGCCGCGCGTATGTCAGCCTACTGGTCTATTGCCACATAGCACAATTTGTTTGGGATGCTGATGTGAAGCGTGGTTCTGATGTATGTGCAAATCAGGGCAGGCACTCAAGTACCCTGACTCCCCACTTACACGAGTACCACGCCTCACTGCTTCTCATATGGGTATGTTGCATGCGGCTTTCGTGGCGTTGCCGACGTTTCCTGTGTCCGCCCGTGTGTGAGTATGTGCGTGTACAGGCGTGTAAGGAGGCGGGTCGTGTCAAGGACGCAGAGAAGGCCTTTGCAAAGGTGTTCGCACTGGAGCCACCGGGCAAGGTACGCACACACACATTTATACATAGACGCACAGATGCGCGCGCGCGCGCGCGCCGTCTCATGTTTCCAAGGAGCCCTGCGTTCGTACGTCTGCACGGAGGCGGGTGTGTGTCTCTCGAAGGCATATGCGATTACCTAGGAAGGGATGGCACATGTGTGTGTGTGTGTGTGTATGTGTGTGTCACACTACAGGTCAATGTTGCTGCGTACAAGATCATGGCACAGATGAAGCAGCAGTGTGGGGAGCACTGGGCAGCTGTCACACTCATAGACAAGGCACTGCCTGCCACTAAGGACGAACAGGTACGTATGTGTTTGTGTGTGTGTCACCCGCATGTAGCCTTATCCGTGTGCAGAACATTGTCTTCACTGCATCCGCGTACCCCGCACACCTGCGTATGTCCCATTAGCCCTGCGCGCGCGCGCGCGCGCGTGTGTGTGTGTGTCACACGCAAGTCCGCTTATCTGTGACTGACCTCCGTGTACCGGGCACCCATCAGTGCGTTTGTATGTGTGTGTGTGTGTGTGTGTATGTGTGTGTGTGTACCTGCAGGCTGTGGAGCTTCTCTACCTGCGTGCCATCTGTTACCACGCGTTGGGTCTGGTGCGTGAGGCAGCACGTGACTATGACTCATGTCTCACCTGGTCACGTGCACCTGGCACATCGGGACATGGCAAGCCACTGCCTGAGGAGACAAGGACGTTCCAGTTCTTAGCCTTCTATCAGAGAGAAGTGAGTGAGCGGAGCTCGCACATACACAGACACTCACACACACACACACACACACGACACACACACACACACACACACGACACACACACACCGACACACACAGAGTACCCCTGCTCCCACAGCGAGCGCACACACACACACACACACACATGCGCACACACACGCGCGTGCGCGCACGGACGCGAGCTGTTTGCATGGGCCGTGCTGTCTGTGTGTCTGCTCATTGCAATCGTTTCCTGTTATGTGTTGTTTGCTGTTTGCAGATGGCCCTGTACCTGTACCAGTGTCTAGACAGACGTGTGGACAGCTTCTGTATGGACGCAGAACTGCCTGCTGTGTTCAAGGTACGCACACAACGTTCTCTACGCGCATGCTCATGTGCTTCTCATCGCTGTGTGCCTAAGGGCTGTGTCCTGTGCCTCAGTTTGTCCTCTGTATACTGCGTGTCCGCGTCGGCCTGTAATCACTGTTGAGTTGACTTTGGGCACTGTGGGCCAGGTTGCCAGCGGCTATCTTGGGCGTGGGCAGCCACCAGTTCAGTGCCCCTACCCTCGATGGCTGCGAGAACCTCGCCTCTTTGTATGCATGTGTGTCAGCTACGTGCCCAAGACAAAGCGCGAGGAGGCAACGCATTGGGTGCATGTGTGTATATGTGTGTGCTCGTGTGTGTGTGTGTGTGTATGTGTCTGTACAGGAGAACTGGTGTAAGAAGGGAGCTCCCACTCCAGACCTCATATCCTCATACAAGCCTCAGCCCCTGCCCCCTGCAGTGCCACGCTCTCCGCCCCCTCGCACTGACGCAGCAGTGTTGCAGCCGTTGGTGCGGGTAGCGGACCAACTCGGACACATGCTGCAGAACCAACATCAGGTGTGTGGGACATGGGCGCTGGCACACACGCACACACACACACACTTTACGCGCAGAAACAGACCTCAAGGGGCATGCGATGGCAGAGACCACATAAAGGCATATGTGCGTGTGTGTGTTTGTGTGTGCGTGCAGGGTTTCATGGCCAACGTGCGTCAGCAGCGTGCAGCGGGCTTCGCAGCTCTTGAGCTAGCTCAGGCAGTGCGCGCACTCGTAACAGCCAGACGTGCAGGCAGCCCTGTGTGGGTACAGAGCCAAGGAAGCAGCGTCCACAGGTAGGCATGCTGTGTGTGTGTGCTGTGTGTGTGGGGGGGGGGTGGGCTGTTTGTGCGTTTGAGGCAGCCTGTGATTGTGTGATGGCCTCACTACGCATCCCATAAGCGTGGAGTAGGGCATCGCACAGCGCGAGGCTGCCTTGCTGTCTTTGCTTCAATGCTCTGCGCTCAAATCAGGCTTCCCAAAGCCCGGCTGAAGCCATGTGGACGTGTGTGTGTGTGTGTGTGTGTGTGTGTGTGTGTGTGTGTTTGTGTGTGTGTACACACAGGGGTGCTGAGGGTCGTCATGAGTTCGGGTGGCGTGATGCAATGGACATTGTAGTCAAGTGGAGACAGCTAGCCGAGCCTAACGACCAGGTGACACACACACATACACACACACACACACACACTAAGAAGCGACTTGTCAGTGCTTGATAATGCACAGGGTCGAGTGTCTCAGGGCTCAGCAGGGGCGCAAGCGCCAGAAATAGCGCCAGAATGGGTGGTAACGTCTCAACCAAAGCTGTTGACCCGCGCTCTAACCTTCGCTCCAACTGTCTCTGGCTGTGTGCACCACTGCGAGTGCACTGTGAAGCATTCCTGCCTTGCAGCAAGCATCCTAGGGGTGTCGTCTTAAGTCAGGGCAGCCAAGTTGAGGGCCAAGACTTCAGATGGCCACCTGTACTATGATTCGCTGCTTGGCATCTCGCGCGCGCGCCTGTGTGTTTGTATGTGTGTTGCTGCCAGTGTGCGTTCGCGCATGCATGCATGTGTGTGTGTGTGTGTGTGTCATTGCAGGTTGTGTGGGTAGACCTTCTCACACGTCGTGAGTTCGAGCAGGGCTTTGGCAGTCACACACCCATATTCAGTGGTCAAACCAAGTGTGTGCGATACTACATGAACTTTGATAGAGCGCTCGCACTGCAAAAACAGGTACGTGGCAGACCACGCATGCTACACACAGGAATGTCAATGGCACGCAGTCTTACTACGTCTAGCAGTGGTGTGTATGTGCATTTACGGCATCAAGCAAGGGGACATAGCTGTGTGTGTGTGTGTGTGTTGTGTGCGTATGCGAATGTGCCTGTGCGCGTTCCTGCTTATGCGCTCAAGGGCGTCTAGGCTTAGCAGGTACCGGCTCCATTTGTGTGTGTGTGTGTGTGTCCTCACAGGTTCTCCTCAAGGAGGGTCACGCGTTTGACGCTCAGAATAGACATGTGCCGTGTGGGGGCACACACCAGCAGGACAACATACGCGCAGCGCGCACGTGTGAAGACATGTACGCGGTAAGCGGCGGGCAAGACACACACACACACACACAGAGAGAGAGAGAGAGAGAGAGAGAGAGAGAGAGGGACAGAGAGAGAGAGAGACGCACACATGCGCGCATGCGCGCACGCGCACAGGTAACAAGGTAGCAATGGCAGGGTCGCAGCGGAGTGCCGTCACACCATAGCCATGTGTGTGTGTGTGTGTGTGTGTCAGGTGCTCAAGTCAGACTCGTGGGTAGTCATTCCCATAGCCAGCGTGGCTCGTCCTGATCACAGTCTGGAGGGCACACGTCTCACACTAGTCAAGGTACGTATAACACACACACACACACACCTTTGCTTGACTTCGCTAGCGAATCCTCAGCTTTGCTGCCCTCCCCGTGCGTGTGTGTGTGTGTGTCGACAGCCTCGTTCCTGACTCTGACTCATTTTTTGAATGACCAGCGGGCCTGGCTCGCATCAGGAGAACAGCTCAGGCTTGCGTGGGCGATGGGTGAGTGTATGTGTGTGTGTGTGTGTGTGTGTCACAGGTTCCCAATCAGCCAGACGCGTACGAGTTCAGTATCCGTACCCCTGTCACACCCCCTCGGTGGAGTGACTTCGATAGAGAGCTGGAGGAGGCATGGGAGGCGGTGGTGGGCGCACTCAGCCAAGGTGAGGGGACACACACACACACTCCCACGCTCTCTCATGACGAGGGCGGGGCCTCGCACGTGCGTCGTGTGCCCAGGTTGATGCATGGCTTTGAATGTGCGCTGAAGTTCAGGGGTGCGCATGGGACTTGGAAGGTCTTGAGGTTTGCATTGTATGTGTGTGTGTGCGTGTGTGTGTGTGTATACAGAGCACGTGGACCTGCCCCACGTCGCGCGCCTCATCCTCACGTACGCGTACTACTGGTACAACTTCATGCCGTTAGCGCGCGGCACCGCAGCCTGTGGATACACCACCCTTCTGTCACTGTTTTGGGCAGCAGGCATGCCCGTCACAGCACGGATACCAAGGGACTACCAGGTTCGTGTGTTCACAACACGCGAACTATGCTTTACAGTCCTCAGTACTTAGTACGACGTATGACTCCCCTAGTATTGGCACACGCCTCTGTCTCTGAGTCGTAGATCTGGGAGTCACGGATGATACAGATGGTTGACGTGTGTGTTTGCGTGTGTGTGCGTGTGCACAGGTGGACTGGGAGGCGATCCTATCACAGCACCCAGACAAGTTCATCTCAGCAGTCAGCTCCTGGCTCCTCCCTGCCGCGGCGCGCGGGAACCACAGCGTGGCAGCGGAGTCAGCTAAGGCACAGTCAGCTACGCTGCCGAGTGTCAGCGATTTGCCGCCTGTATCGGACGTGCTGGGGACTGTGCGAGAGCGGATAGACGCGCTGAACTCTGATGAGGTGCCAAGGATTCAGTGAATACATAATGTTTGCATCTTGAAGGCGTCTCTGTAATCGCTGCGTGCTCAGGAAGCGAGGAGGGGACGCTGGAGGACAGGCAAGGACAGCAAGCCAGCAAGAACAGCACGGAAAGGACAGCGAGCAGCGCGCATTGACAGCAAGTTGGCAGGACACGTCACCCCCTGCCGCTGGCAGCCACATCTCGTGAGGATGGTCTGAGCAGCTCGCTAATCGGTGACCCTGCATTCCAGCGATTAGCTGAGCGCGTCTGCAAAGCATTAGTCATCGGACCGAGCAAGAGGCCGCGCCAATCTGCTTGAGCGATGGCGGAAGCTTTGCTGCCATTCATCCAGCAACAAACCCTGATAAAGGCAATGCCAGCCATGCAAAGCTGTCAGCGAGCCAGCAGGCACAAGGAGCGATGAATGGCCCACATCCTGGATCCTGCGAGAAAGCCGTTTGCTGTGAGCCACAAGCATCTCACTGTGCACTCGCAGTGGTGTGCACTTCGAAGGACAGCTGGAGCGAAGGTGAGAGCGCGGGTCAACAGCTTTGGTTGAGATCGTTACCGCCCATTCTGGCGCTATTTCCGTGCAATTCTGGCTTTGCGAAGTCCAAAGCTCGAGAACACTCGATCCTGTGCACTATCAGGCACTGACAAGTCGCTTCTTCGGCGCACTCCAAGCTCCTTCAAGGTACGCAGAAATCTAAGTTGACCACGTTGGGCCAGCACTGGCCTTGCAGCACTTCGTAGCCCCAGAGCGCACTGCCTGCATGTGCACACATGCCAGCAGCGAGTGCATTGGCGTCTCGTATAGCTTGCCGGCACGCGGTCCGCAAGGTCTGAGGGGGCTTCGCAGCTTTTCAGCGGTCAACGCAGCCCGCAGCCAGCACCGGACAGCGTCATTGAGCACCTTTAGGTGCTATGCAGTTCTTTCGGAGCCCGAAGGGGCGCAGAATTCAAGCCAGCGAGCCTGCTGACTCGGACCAAGTATGTCGTGTTTCGTGTCCTTGCTCTGCGCGCAGGCCTTCTCAAGCCACCAAACCTCAGCAAAGATGTCTTCCGGACCACTCGTCACCGGTGCTGTCACCTTCGCTGCCTGGGTGAGCCACGAATCCACGATGCCCCATCCTTGACTTCCGCACAGATTCGCCTTCGAGAAGACCGTACCGCCCCTACCGCGCTGCAGCCTCCTGCGTCATAGCCACTCATCCACAACTTTGCTGCGCCATGAAAATCGGCGCGGCTTGGTGGCCGTCATCTGGCCATGCACTCACAAAGTTCCTGTGTCTCCTCCTCCCTTGTTCCTTGCAGGCTGTGTACCTGGGTGGCCTGGCCTCAATGCAGGCTGACTGCTCCAGCCTCACACTCACCAATGGCCTCCAGACCGCCCCCAACTGCAGCAAGGTATGAGGAGTCCCCAAACCCGCGTCCCTACACACCTGTTGACACCGCAACCCCACCCTCAGCCAGCACCGCTGCCCTGGCCCCCTCCCCAACCGCTGTGGCTGCGGCCTGACCCGTTTGTGCTTGTTCTTGACCGCAGAGCTACAGGCTGGAGTGGTTCTACATGGCCTGGGAGTTCGCTGCCATCGCCATCCTCGTCTTCGCCGTTGTGTCCCAGAAGCTCCACCAGCTGCGCCCCGCCATCGTTGGTCTGTTCGCCGTCGGCACCGCCATCTTCATCTATGCCTCTGACCACTTCCTGACCGGCCAGGACCTCCCGTGAGTGCCCTTCCACGCCCCTTCCCCCAGCCTTTCATACACCCCCCGTCATACGCAAGCAACTGTGCAGCCCTCAGACTTCCGTTCCGCACAGCCGTGGCTGTGTGCGCTTTGGTTGCCTTGCACAATCTGATACTGACGCGCGTGTTGGTTTGCTTTGCTTTTGCCTTGCAGATACTGGAGCACCGGTTCCGCCCAGAACAAGATCCGCACCATCACCGCTGGCGCCATCATGACCGCTGCCATGAACGCCATCACCATCGTGGTTGCTGGCTGGGCCTGCGACGACGTCAAGGAGCCAGTCGCCGAGAAGGCCGCTGTTTAAGCGCTCCCCTTCCCCCAATCAGACAGTCTCCGCGGGCAGTGCCATTCACTGCCTTGTACACAACAACGTGATCCGAGTACCCCACCTTCATATCTTTCTTTCATCACTCGGATGAGGTGACCTGTGGATGAGGTGACCGTGCGTTATTCATCAAACAACAACTTGCTCTTTGACTCCTTGCAGCGTCGCTAGTGATCCTCTTCTACGTTGACCTCAACGCAAACACACATTCGCGAAGCCATTCATATGATGTTGCGTGACCATCTGATCTGTGCGCGGTCCATGCGGGTGAACTTGTGATGCTGGGTTAGCTATGCTTTGCTGCACCCGTATCGAAACTCTTCAGAACATGAGCGGAGGTGTTTTGCGCACAGTAGGATGTTCCAGCATCTGTAACATTCACGGCGATCCGACATGTGTGTGTCTGTGTCAACTGCTGTGTCTGTGTCAAGCAACGAGACTCGGTACTTCGTAACCACTTAGCGTACCACATGACAGCTACACCAGCCAACTTTACAGCGC
>VFQQ010005568.1_pt1 | contig 10361 bp, 11 predicted proteins | sample 3512341 | NCBI WGS metagenome assembly VFQQ01 (sample SAMN10412373, study PRJNA504923) | tailings metagenome | isolation source: Relicate 2 Philex TSF1 revegetated site | place: Philippines: Tuba, Benguet | collected 2017-08-29
CGGCCACGGCGGCGGATAACGCGGTTATCCCGGTGGCGGTCCTTCAGCGACTTCAGGCTGTTGCGAATCTTCATGGTTCTTGTCCGTAAATCTTGGCGTGTTGACGCGAAGCGGCGCAACTATGGGGATAGGTCTGAAAAGTCAACCGCTGCGGGGCCGATCAGCCGGGAAAAGTTCACGCGGAGGTGGGGAGGTGCGGAGAAGATATTATTCGCGCAGAGGCGCAGAGGTCGCAGAGCAGGAAATATAGGCGGCAAAGCCGCCAATCTCTCCCCTTCTCCGCAGCTCCGCGGCTCCGCGTGAACAAAATTCACTGCGTTCTCTGCGCCTCTGCGCGAATCATATTCTATCCCGCCAACGCCTTTTGCCGCCGCCTTTGCACCGACGAGCCATAGCCCATCGCTTCGCGATATTTTACCACGGTGCGGCGCGCGATGTCGTGGCCCTCGGCCGACAGCAGCTGCGCGATCGTCTCGTCGGACAGGATCGCCTTGGCGTCCTCGGCCTCGATCATCGCCTTGATCCGGCTCTTGACCGCCTCGGCCGACACCGCGCCGTCGCCCTCGGTCGCCGAAATACCGCTGGAGAAGAAATATTTGAGTTCGAACAGCCCGCGCGGACAGGACAGATATTTGTTGCTGGTGACGCGGCTCACCGTTGATTCGTGCATGCCGATCTCTTCGGCGATCTGGCGCAAGGTCAGCGGCCGCATATGCGCGACGCCGTGCAGGAAAAATCCCTCCTGCTGCTTCACGATCGCGCTCGCCACCTTGATGATCGTGCGCTGCCGCTGGTCGAGCGCGCGGACCAGCCAGTTCGCGCTCGCCAGCTGTTCGGACAGCCACGCCTTGCTCTTGGCCGCCGCCCCCGTCGCCAGCTCGGTATAATAGCGGCGGTTGACGAGCAGGCGCGGCAGGGTGCCGCTGTTGATCTCGACCGCCCAACCCTTGGCGGTCGGGCGGATGAACAGGTCGGGAACCACCGCCTGCGACCGGTCGCCGCCGAATTTCAACCCGGGCTTGGGATCATAGCCGCGCAGCTCGCGAATCATGTCGGCCAGATCCTCGTCATCGACCCCGCAGATGCGCTTCAGCTGCGGAAAGGCGCCCTTGGCGACCAGATCGAGATGCGCGATCATCGTCGCCATCGCCGGATCGTAGCGGTCGGCCTCGCGCGCCTGGATCGCGATACATTCGGCGAGGTCGCGCCCGCCGACCCCCGACGGATCGAAACCTTGCACCCCGGCCAGCACATTCTCGACCAGCGCCAGCGGCACGCCCAGCCGCTGCGCAACCTCGGCCAAATCGGCGCGCAAATAGCCCGCCTCGTCGATCAGCGCGACCAGCTGTTCGGCGATCATCGCCTCCAGCCCGCTGAACCGCTCGCCGACCTGCGCCAGCAAATGCTCGTGCAGTGTCGCATCCTCGCCGGCAAAGCTGTCGAAATCGATGCCTTCGCTATCGTTTCCACCCGACAGTCCGACATTGTCGCTGGCGCTGTCGTGGTGAAAGCTTTCGACGGTCATATCGACGTCGAGATCGTTGGCGGTGCCGCTCTCCGACGACAGCGCATGATCCGCATCGAGCGATGCCGCCTCGCTGATCGGCGTTTCGTCGCCCGGGCCGTCCATCGCATCGGCCGCGCTGCTGTCGCTGTCGGCCGACGCCGTATCGAGCAGCGGATTGCCCTCGAGCGCTTCGGCCAGATAGGTTTCGAGTTCGAGGTTCGACAGCGCCAGCAGCTTGATCGCTTGCTGCAGCTGCGGAGTCATCACCAGCGATTGCGACTGGCGAAGATCGAGGCGCGGACCCAACGCCATCGAAAGTTACCTGCTTACTTTCCCGTTCGTGTCGAGCGAAGTCGAGACACGTGAAGCCATGCACGAACTCGGCGTATCTCGACTTCGCTCGATACGAACGGAAACGGAAAGCCGCTCATTCGACATTGGTACGACCACGGCCCCTCACAGCGAGAAACCCTCGCCCAGATACAGCCGCCGCACTTCGGGGTCGGCGACCAGTTCCTCGGGCGAACCCGCGAGCAGCACCTTGCCGTCATAGATGATGCAGGCGCGGTCGACGAGGTCGAGCGTTTCGCGAACATTGTGGTCGGTGATCAGCACGCCGATGCCGCGCGTCTTCAAATCCGCGACGAGGTCGCGGATGTCGCTGATCGACAGCGGGTCGATCCCCGCAAAGGGTTCGTCGAGCAGCATGATCGACGGATTGGCGGCGAGCGCGCGGGCGATTTCGGCGCGCCGCCGTTCGCCGCCCGACAGCGCCATCGCTGCCGCGCTGCGCAGCCGCGTTAGCCCGAATTCCTCGAGCAATTCCTCCAGCCGCCGTTCGCGCGCGATCTTGTCGGGTTCGGCGAGTTCGAGCACCGCGCTGATATTCTGCTCGACCGTCATGCCGCGAAAAATCGAGGTTTCCTGCGGCAGATAGCCGAGGCCGAGGATCGCGCGGCGATACATCGGCAGCGCGGTGATGTCGGCGCCGTCGAGCATGATGCGCCCGGCGTCGGGCTTTACGAGTCCCATGATCGAATAAAAACAGGTGGTCTTGCCGGCGCCATTGGGGCCGAGCAGACCGAGCACTTCGCCCTTTGCCACCGACAACGACACGTCGGAGAGTACGACGCGCTTGTCATAGCTTTTGGCGATCGAAATGACCGCCAGCCCGTTGCCCGCCGCCGCGTCGTCGCGGACATGCGCCCGATGTTCGGCGACGCCATGATCGGTGTCGGCGGTCACGGTCGCAGGGGTCGCTTCGTCGTCGGTCATTTCCACATCGCTTCCTGAGGAGACATGTGCGGGCGTTACCCGAGGAGCGCCGCCAAGGTCAATCTGGCAAGATATTTGCATCTCTAAAGCCCCTCCCCTTCAGGGGAGGGGTTGGGGTGGGGCCTGTCGGCGTGGCGTAAGGCCGATGGCCCCACCCGCTGCGACTAACCCAGCAAGCTGGTAAGTCTCGCTGCCCTCTCCTGAAGTGGAAGGCAAGAACTCGCCTTAATGCCCCGCCTGCGGCCCCCGCACGACCCCCGACAGCGCGAGCTGTTCGTCGATCGCTGCCAGCAACCGCGCCAGCGCGGCCTCATCCTTCGCCTCGGCGCGCGCCACCAGCACGTCCTGCGTGTTCGACGCGCGGAGCAGCCACCAGCCGTCGTCGGTGAGCACGCGCGCACCGTCGGTGCGATCGACCTTGGCCCCCGATGCGGTCAGCCGCGCCAGAACCTCATCCACAATGGCGAATTTGCGCACCTCATCGACCTGGAAACGCAGCTCGGGCGTGTTGACCATCGGCGCCATCGCGCCGCGTAATTCGGTGACGCTCTGCTCCAGCTTCGTCGCCGCCTCGATCAACCGCACTGCGGCATAGGGCGCGTCGTCATAGCCATAATAGCGGTCGGCGAAGAAGACATGGCCGCTCATCTCGCCCGCCAGCGGGCTTCCGGTTTCCTTCATCTTGGCCTTGATCAGGCTGTGGCCGGTCTTCCACATCAACGGCTGGCCGCCGAGTTCAGAAACGCGATCGAACAGCGCCTGGCTCGCCTTCACATCGGCGATGATCGTCGCGCCGGGCACGTCGGCAAGCAGCGCCGCGGCATAGATTTGCAGCAGCTGGTCGCCCCAGATCACCCGCCCTTCGCCGTCGATCGCGCCGATCCTGTCGCCGTCTCCATCGAAAGCGACGCCGAAATCGAGGCTCCTCTCGGCGACGAGCTGACGCAAATCGGCCAGATTCTTCTCTTCGGTGGGATCGGGATGATGGTTCGGGAAATGGCCGTCGATGTCGGTAAACAACAGGAAATGCTCGCCCGGCAACTTCGCGGTGAGTTTTTCGATCACGGTTCCCGCCGCGCCATTGCCCGCATCCCAGCCGATCCGAAAGGCGCCGCCGGCAAAACCTTCGACCAGCCGGTCGACATAGGCGTCGATGATGTCGATGCTCTGCGTGGCACCTTCGCCAACTTCCCAATCCCCCGCAGCAGCCATTTCGCCGATCCGCTGGTGGCTGCCGGTTATCTGGATGCCGCCGTCCACCTCTTGGGTTGAGGCCGCATAATAGAGCATCGGTGTCGGCCCCAGCCCGACGTTCAAGGCGTCGATACCCGCGGCGTTGACCCCCTCGATCAGGGCATCGCACAGCATCGGCGACGACAGTCGGCCATCGTAACCCACCGCGACCCGCTTGCCCCCGGCGCGCGCGACCAGCGTCGCGAAACTGCGCCCGATGGCATAGGCATCCTTGTCGGACAGCGTGTCGCCAACGACGCCGCGGATGTCATATTCGCGCAGCATCGTGGGATGGAAGATATGGGTCATTGGGGGGTCCTGTTGGGGAGGTGCAGCCGCTCGCGCGCGGGCAGGTTCAGCCCGCCCATCGCCTCGCGCAATTCCTGCCGCGCGACGACATGACCGATGCCCATGCCGCCCAGATGCGCCTTGTCGAGCAGCGTCAGGCCCGCGGGAAACAGCTCGCGATAGATGACGCGCTCGCCGAGGCCCGGAATGACGCGAAAACCGACGCGGCGCGACAACTGGCTGAGCGCTTCGCCGACGCGGCGCATATTATGCGCGTCGACATGCTGGAGGCGGTTGCGCAGGATGATCCAGTCGATCGTTCGCCCGTCGGTCTTGGCGCGCGCCTTGCGCGTGTCCCAGATCAGTTCCGAGTAAAAGCTGGGGCGGGTGACCTGAAATGTCTCGGGGTCGACTTGGCCGATCAGGTCGAAATCGATGAAGCTGTCGTTGATCGGAGTGACCAGCGTGTCGGCGGAGGTCGCCAGATGGCGCGCGAACACGTCGTCGCGACCGGGTGTGTCGGCGATGAGATAATCGACGTCGTGCGACAACCGCGCGACCTGCGCGTCGAGTTCCTCGACCGTCGACCCTTCGAATACCTCAAAATGCGGGGTCGGCAGGTCGATGTCGCGGCGCTTCGCGGTATTGGTCCGGTTCTCGAGATAGCGGTGAAAGGTGCGCTGGCGCGGGTCGAGATCGAGGCCGGCGACCTTCCATCCCTGGCTGGTGAGCGCGACCGCAAAATGCACCGCGCAGGTCGATTTGCCGGTCCCGCCCTTTTCATTGGCAAAGATGATGCGGTGCGGTGCGGGGTTCGTCATGGGCGTTGCGATTTTCCTGTTGGCGGCGCATGGGAGCCGCTCGGGGTGGCCATCGCGTCGCCATTATCGGAGGGCGGGCAAGCGTGCAAATCATCCGTGACATCGCGACGCTGCACCGCGCCATCGCAGCGCTCAAGCAGGGTGGCAAAAGTGTCGCGCTGGTGCCGACGATGGGGGCGCTGCACGACGGTCATTTGTCGCTCGTGCGGATGGGCCGCCGCGTCGCCGACCATGTCGTCGTGTCGATCTTCATCAACCCGACCCAGTTCGGCCCCAACGAGGATTTCGCGGCCTATCCGCGCGACGAGGCGCGCGACGCCGCGCTGCTGGTCGAGGAAGGCGTCGCGCTGCTCTGGGCGCCCGACGTCGCGGTCATGTATCCGAGCGGTCACAGCACCCATATCGAGGTCGCCGAGCTCGGCGCCGATTATTGCGGTGCCGCGCGGCCCGGCCATTTCGACGGGGTCGCGACAGTCGTCGCCAAATTGTTCAACCAGGTCCGGCCCGACATCGCCATTTTCGGCGAAAAGGACTGGCAGCAGCTCGCGATCATCCGCCGCATGGCGCGCGACCTCGATTTTCACCTCGATATTCTGGGCGCGCCGATCGCGCGCGACCCCGACGGCCTCGCACTGTCGTCGCGCAACGCCTATCTGTCGGCCGAGCAGCGCGCCGCCGCAACCGCCTTTCCCGATGCCTTGAAAGCCGCCGCAACAACAATTGCCAAGGGCGGGGATGTCGATGCGGCGTTGGCCGAAGCGGCAGCGGCTATCGTCGCGGGCGGCTTCGACAGCGTCGATTATGTTGCGCTCGCCGATGCCGACAGCCTTGAAAGATTGACCGTTTTTCGGCACCCGGCACGGCTGCTTGCTGCCGCGCGGATGGGCAAAACGCGGCTGATCGACAATTATCCGGTGAATTGATTGCGGCCAAAAACCACGGAATCGCGCCACTTTGGCGTGCTATCCACAAGAAATCGCGCACCGCGTTAACGCTTTGTTGACCATAAGTCGCAAGGTTAGACCCCGAAGCCTCCTGTGGGGGGAGGCGACAGGGGGTTTTTATGGCCAACAGTCTGAAGTCCGCACAATTTCTGATCGAAAGCCGCCTGCTCGATGCGGCGCGCGGCGACGCCAATGCCTATTTCGATCTGGGGATCGCCTTTTCCACCGGGACCGGCGGGGTCGATGTCGATCTGATCCAGGCGCATAAATGGTTCAACCTCGCGGCGCTCGGCGGCAACAAGGAAGGCCAGCAATGCCGCGCCGACCTGTCCGACGAAATGACCCGCGACGAAATCGCCGAAGCGCAGCGCCAGGCGCGCGCCTGGCTCGACGAAACGGCGCGCCGTCCGGCCGCACGGCGCTTTGCCGCCTAATCCTTCCGCTTGAAGGGCGTATGCCCTTCCAGCCAGTCCATCTCGGCTGCTTCGGCGCGGCGCTCCTGCTCCAGAAAATCGGCAACCGCACGGCGGAACCCGGGATCGGCGATGAAATGCGCCGACCAGGTCGCGACCGGGCCATAGCCGCGCGCCAGCTTGTGGCCGCCTTGCGCGCCCGCCTCGACCCGGCGCCATCTCGACCTCTTCGGCGCGCCGTTCCTGGTCGAGATACTCCGCGACCGCGCGGCGAAAGCCCGGATCGGCGATGAAATGCGCCGACCAGGTCGCGACCGGGCCATAGCCGCGCGCGAGCTTGTGCCCGCCCTGCGCGCCCGCCTCGACCCGGCGCAGCCCGCGCGCGATCGCGATGTCGATCGCACGGTAATAGCATAGTTCGAAATGCAGATAGGGGATGTCGGCCAGGCACCCCCAATAGCGGCCATAGAGCGTGTCGGCGCCAAGGAAATGCAGCGCCCCCGCGACCGGCCGGTCATCTTCATAGGCGATAAGCAGAATGACTTGCTGCGCCATCCGTTTGCCAATCAGGTCGAAGGCCGCGCGGGTCAGATAGGGCTGGCCCCATTTGCGCGCGCCGGTGTCCTGATAGAAAAGCCACATCGCGTCCCAATGCTCGGGACGGATCGCGTCGCCGCTCAGTTCCTCGATCCGCAACCCTTCGACCGCCCGCAAGCGTTCCTTGCGCAACTGCTTGCGCTTGGCCGAGGTCAGCGTCGCTAGAAACTCGTCGAAGCTGGCGTAGCCCGCATTGGCGAAATGAAACTGGATATCGCGACGCACCAGCCAGCCAGCCTTCTCGAACAGCGGCATCTGCTCGGGCGCGACAAAGCTCGCATGCGCCGACGACAGTTCGTTCTGCCGCACCACCGTTTCGGCGGCGCGGAGCAGCAGCAATGCGTCGTCGGCGTCCCGTGCCAGCAACCGCGGGCCCGGCACCGGGGTAAAGGGCGCCGCAATCTGGAGCTTGGGATAATAATCCCCGCCCGCCCGCGTCCAGGCGTCGGCCCAGGCGTGGTCGAAGACATATTCGCCCTGGCTGTGCGATTTGAGGTACGCGGGCGCGGCGGCGACGAGGCTGCCCGCCGCATCTTCGACCAGCAATGGCGCGGCCTGCCAGCCCGTTCCCGGCCCGACGCTGCCCGATTCCTCGAGCAGCGACAGGAAGGCATGGCTGACGAACGGGTTGCCGCCGGCGTGCAGCCCGTCCCACGCCGCCGCATCGATCGCGCCTACGCCCGTGCCGAGCGAAATCGTCCGGCTTGGTGGGTCGGCCTCGGCCATCGCAGCCCTTAAGCAGGCTTCACCGCGACGATCGCATCGGCCTCGACCGCGGCGCCGAGCGGCAGCACCGCCACGCCGACCGCGGCGCGCGCGTGGCGCCCCGCTTCGCCAAACAACGTTTCGAACAGGCCCGACGCGCCGTTGGCGACCTTTGCCTGATCGGTGAAGCTGGGGGCGCTGTTGACGAATACACCCAGCTTGATGACGCGCTCGACGCGCGACAGATCGCCGCCCAGCGCCTGGGCAATCTGCGCGATCAGCATCAGCGCGACGCGCTGCGCCGCATCCTGCCCGCCGGCGACATCCATGTCGTCACCCAGACGCCCGGTCACAACTTGGCCGTCGCGAAACGGCAGCTGGCCGCTGACATAGAGCAGCCCGCCATGTTCGACGACGGGGACATAGGCGGCGACCGGCGCGGCGGCCTTGGGCAGTTCGAGGCCGAGTTCGGTGAGCTTTGCGGTGATATCCATGGTCGTTCCTTCTTAAACGGGTTCGGGGGCCGGAGCGGGGACATTTTCGGCGAGCCGCGCGAGGATCCAGTCCTGCGCCGCCGCCCAGTCATCGATGCGGGCATGGGCATAAGGCGACGGCGCGATCTTGTCGGCGATCGCCGGTTCGCCGACCAGATGGAGCCGCCACACGTCGGGCGCTTCCTGCGCCACCGACTGATGATGCCCCGCCAGATCGTCGATGAACAGCGCGACCGAGGGCTGATATTGTTCGATCAACCGGCGCACCGGTTCGCCCTTGCCGCCGCGGCTGCCGATCACCGGCGCGTGAAAATCGTGCAGCGCGAGTTGCTCGATCCGCGCCTGCTGATGGTCGGGGCCGACGTTGGTCAGCACGACGATGTCGGCCTGCTCGGCGATCGCGGCCATCGCCGCGAGCGCGCCCGGAATCGGATATTGCCGCGCCATCTCGCCCCGGAAAAAGGCGTCGAGAAGCGGCCAAACCTCGGCCGCCTCCAACGGCGTGCCGCATTCCTTGCGCTTCAGCGCCCCGGCAAAGCTGGCATCCTCGATGCGGAACAGCACGCCATGTTCGGCGTCGACCCATTCGGCGAAAGGCACGACCATGTGCATCAGCACCTCGTCGCAATCGGTGATGACGAGCGGGCGGTTCATATACTCATTCCTTCAAGGCGCGCGCCCGCCGCGGCAAGTATGGCAGGCGGCACCTGCAACGCATCGGCGCAGGCGACAAGGTCGTTTTCATGCGCCGTGAGAAACGAGAGGATCGCGGCGAGCGTCGCTTGTTCACCCAGCGAGGCGCGAAGCTCATCGGGCGCGAGGCCGGTCAGCGCGAGCAGCCGCTCGGCGCGCGGTTCATCGTTCAATATCCAGCCGAGCGCCCGAAGCGCCAAAGCCGCGTCGTCGTCGTGCAAGGCATTTTTCCCTTCAACGGGAGGCAATTGTGTCATGCGGCCGATTCGCCTAAACGGGCCGCGGACGCAAGGTGGGGAAGCGAATAATCATGGGCAAGACCATATTGGTCGTCGAAGATAATGAGCTGAACCTGCGCCTGTTCTGCGACCTGCTCAACGCCCACGGCTATACCGCGCACCCCGTCCGCGACGGCCGCGATGCATTGGCGAAAGCGCGCGAGATCGCGCCCGATCTGATCATCATGGACATCCAACTGCCGCATGTCAGCGGGCTCGAGCTGATCGGCCAGATGAAGGCCGACCTGACTCTGCGCGCGGTGCCGATCATGGCCGTCACAGCCTATGCTGGCAAAGGCGACGAGGAACAGATCAGGGCGGCGGGGGCCGAGGCCTATGTGTCGAAGCCGATTTCGGTGATCAAATTCATCGAGAGCGTTGGGGTGTTTGCCTGACGCGAACGACTGGAAGCGACCACAAACGGACAGAAATGCCTATAAACCTATATATTGCTTCTTGCGCCGCACAGGTGATTCCTGATCCAGCGCCAATATGTCGCCGACCCACTTAACAAGCATGGGCACTGCGTGATTTTCGACCCGGTGACGTGCATTCGCAGCCTCTTCAATCGGCACCGATCCGGCGCGGACATAAAGCCTCTCATACGGCACGTTCTGGTTCGCCGGCCAGAAATGCGCATCGAACAGATTTCCCGCGTTCCGCGTCAGGTGAGTTTCGATAACGATGCCGGCGCTTGTAAGTGCCTCATCGAGAAAGGAGGGCTTGAGAGGGTAGCTTTGCCCTTTCGGCAGCTTGCCTGTTTCCGACTTCATCTGAGGATCTAACCATTTTACGGCTTAGCTGGCAATGTCAGCTTCCCACCCCAAAGCTGACATCTAATCGGCGCACGAAAAAGGGCGGCGCAAATGGCCACCCCTTGATCCCGGCTTTCACCGGGGTAGCGAATCTTGCCGCGCGCGTTCAGCGCGCGGGAAAATGCGTCACTTGATCTTCGATTCCTTGAACTCGACATGCTTGCGCACGCGCGGGTCGTACTTCCGGACCGACATTTTTTCGGTCATCGTGCGCGGGTTCTTTTTCGTCACATAGAAAAAGCCCGTGTCGGCGGTGCTCACCAGCTTGATCTTGACGGTCGTCGGCTTGGCCATGGCC
>VFQQ010005569.1_pt1 | contig 10360 bp, 5 predicted proteins | sample 3512341 | NCBI WGS metagenome assembly VFQQ01 (sample SAMN10412373, study PRJNA504923) | tailings metagenome | isolation source: Relicate 2 Philex TSF1 revegetated site | place: Philippines: Tuba, Benguet | collected 2017-08-29
GCTGTTCCTGATCTTCAACGAGTTGGTCGATGCCGAGCTGAACGCGGCCAAGGGCTTCGACCCTGCCCATATGCTCGACCAGAGCCACAATGTGACCGACCCGATCGAAAGCCTGATGCTTTCGGCCATCGAAGTCCAGCGCGCCTATGCCGCAGCACTGCTGGTGGATCGCAAGGCGCTGGAAGGTTTTCAGGATGCGAACGACGCGCTGATGGCGACGCAGACGCTGAAGGTCGCATACCGGACCGATGTCGAGCCGATCCTCGCGATGGCGCGGCTGGATACGGGTGGTGCAATCGACCCGGTTGCCGCCTACCGGGCTGCGGGGTATCGCGCCAAGGTCGCGGGCGAGCGGCCGGCGGTTGCGGGCGGAAGCGGCGGCATCGTTTAGCCGCCGCTCGCAGGAAACCTACTTGCCGATTTCGATAACGACGCGGCCGCGCACCTGCCCGGCCAGAATCTCGTTTGCGAGTTCCGGCAGCCTGGACATCGGTTCGACGCGGGTGATGCTGGAGAGCGCTTCGCGGTCGAGATCGCGGGCCAGCCGCTGCCACGCCTTTTCGCGCTTGGGCGTCGGAGCCATGACGGAATCGACGCCGAGAAGGGCGACGCTGCGCAGGATGTGCGGCAGCACGGTCGCCGGCAGATCGGCGCCGCCGGCAAGGCCGCAGGCAGCCACCGCGCCGCCATAGACTGTCTGCGACAGAACGTTTGCCAGCGTTGTCGAGCCGACTGAATCGACAGCACCCGCCCAGCGCTCCTTCTGCAGCGGGCCGCCTTTTTCGGACAGCGTTGCGCGGTCGACAAAAGCCGTCGCGCCAAGCTTGGCCAGGTAATCATGCGTTTCCGGCCGGCCGGTTGCGGCGGTCACCTTGTAGCCGCGCTTGGCGAGCAGGGCGATTGCCGTTGAGCCGACGCCGCCGGCCGCACCCGTCACCAGCACTTCGCGCTGGTCGGATGCGATGGTGCCCCAGGCTTCGAGCGCATCGACGCAAAGGGCAGCCGTATAGCCGGCGGTGCCGATGGCCATGGCTTCCTGCAGGCTGAAGGCGTCGGGCAGGCGGATCAGCCATTCCGGCTTGACGCGCTGGAAGCGCGTGTAGCCGCCCCATTCGGTTTCCGATAGGCCCCAGCCATTGAGCACGACCTTGTCGCCCGCCTTCCACTTGTCGGAGCGGGATTCGACCACCGTGCCGGCGATGTCGATGCCTGCGACCATCGGCAGCTTGCGGGCGATGCGGCCCTTGCCGGAAACGGCAAGACCGTCCTTGTAGTTGAGCGTCGAAAAGGCGACCTCGACCAGCACATCATGGTCCGGCAAATCGGCAACGGTCAGCTGCCTGAACGCAGCCTTGGGCTTGCCGCCTTCGTCTTCGATCATGAGTGCGGTGAACGTATCGGACATAGTACCTCCAGATTATCCGTTGATTTTTGCGAGGCCGGCGACGCCCTCAGGCGCGGGCGGCCAGGGCGCGCTCGCGCCGTTCGAGACTGGTGGAATAGTTGTCGCGCAGATAGGCGAGCAGGGCGGCCAGCGCCTCCGTAGCCTTGGCTGCATCGCGGTTTTTGATGGCCGACGCCAGTTGCTTGTGGAAGCCGGCAACGGCGCGCCGGTCGCGCACCCGCGAAACGATCATGTTGGTGATCGGCATGAAGGCCTCGACCACCGTATACATCATCAGATTGAGCGGACCGTTGCCGGCCGAATTGACCAGCGCACGATGGAAACGCACGTCGGAAGCGCAGAAGGCTTCGTCCGAAATCGTCTCGTCGAGCTGGATGCGGATTTCCGTCTCCATGGCCTCGATATCGGCATCCGTGCGATTGGCGGCAGCCAGCCGACAGCAGATCGTCTCGGTTTCGAGGCGCGCGGTTATGATCTCGTCAATGTCGAAAGCACCGACACCGACCAGCAATGTGGCAGCGCCGGTGATGGCAGCAGACAAGCCCTCCGGATCGGGCCGCGTGACGAAGTTGCCGCCGGTCGGGCCGCGCCGCGAGCGGATGAGGTTTTCGGCGGCAAGGCGCTTCAGCGCCTCGCGCACGGTCGGCCGGGAAATGCCGAAGCTTTTTGCGAGTTCTTCCTCGGTCGGCAAGCGCTCGTCGATCTTGAGCCGGCCGTCCAGAATGGCCGAGCGGATGTTGTCGGCGACCTGCTTGGCCACCCCTGCCCGCACGACTTCATCGTATTTGAGGATCATAGGCTCCATCCCTTGGCTTCGTGATGGATGCCACGAAGCGACAGAGAAAGCCATATCTTTTTAATGAATATAGGTTTGACAAATAGCCGCCCGGGAATATGGTTGACCGGTAGAAGCTTCAACAGGTGGCAAGCGTGTCCAGTCAGGCATTTCGTCGGGTCTTTTTGGCGCGTGGCGGCGGGCGCTCGCAAAGAAGCAGCCTGACAGCCGAAACCATCTCCCTTCAGCGCGGTTCCTGACGTTCATGAGTCCCGAAGGCGACCGGCTTCTGTCCGAACTCAACGGCAAGCTCGACGCGGGCGGCATTCTTGCCGGCACGGCTGTCGACGAACGTTACCGCGACGATCCCGACGGCAAGCTCGGGGCATTGCCTGAAATCGTCCTGCGCCCGCGCGATACCGAGGGCGTGGCGGCGGCGCTCGCGGCCTGCAATCGCCTCGGCCAGCCTGTGGTCACGCAAGGCGGACGCACCGGGCTCGCGGGCGCGGCGCGCGTGCAGCCCGGCGAAATCGTGCTGTCGCTGGAGCGCATGACCGGGCTCGGCCTGCCCGATCGCGAGGCGGCGACCATCATAACCGAAGCCGGCGCGACGATGCAGGCCGTGCAGGAAGCCGCCGACAATGCCGGCCTGATGTTCGGCGTCGATATCGGCGCGCGCGGCTCGGCCACCGTCGGCGGCAACATCGCCACCAATGCCGGCGGCATCCGCGTGCTGCGCTACGGCATGTATCGCGCCCAGGTGCTGGGGCTGGAGGCGGTGCTGGCCGATGGCAGCGTGCTGACCTCGCTGAAAGGCCTGCCCAAGGACAATTCCGGCTACGACCTCAACCAGCTTTTCATCGGCACCGAAGGCACGCTCGGCGTCGTCACCCGCGCCGCGCTCAGGCTTCATCCAAAGCCGCTTTCGGAGGTCAACGCGTTTTGCGCGCTGCCCTCCTTCGAAGCCGCAATCGCGCTGCTCAGGCTGCTGCGGCAAAGGCTCGGGCCGCTGCTTTCGGCCTATGAGGTGAATTTCGCGCCGCTCTATGACGATATGATCGCCGGCATGGCAGCGCCCGCGCCGCTGCCGGCCGGTTCGCCGGTCTATGTGCTGACCGAAATACAGGGCAACGAACCGGATCGCGATAGCGAGCGCTTCGCCGAAGTGCTGATGCAGGCGGTGGAAGACGGCATCGTCAGCGACGTGGTCGTTTCGCAATCGCCGCGCGAATTCCATGCGCTTTGGGCCGTGCGCGAAAGCGTCAATCCCTTCCTGTTCGCGATGAAGGGGCTGATCGGCGTCGATGTCAGCCTGCCGCTGGCGCGTATCGAGGCGTTTCTCGCACAGACCGAAAGCGCGATCCGCGCCGTCGACGCCGGCGCCGCCATCTATGTTTTCGGCCATCTCGGCGACGGCAATCTGCACTATCAGGTGCGCACGACCGAACCGGCCGCCGCATACGGCCTCATCTATCGCAATGTCGCCGCTGCCGGTGGCGGCGTGTCGGCCGAGCATGGCATCGGCCTCGACAAGAAGCGCTGGCTTTCGCTCGTTCGCAGCGACGCCGAACTTGCCGCGATGCGGCGGCTGAAGGCCGCATTCGATCCCAAAAACATCCTCAATCGCGGGCGCGTCTTCGATCTCGCGCCACCCGACATTTCCGCCTGACGGAGCGTTTCCATGTCCGCAGCCCTCGAAGCCACGCAACGGAACGCCACACCAAAGCCGCAAGGCGCCAGCCTCGACGACCGCTACGCGCTGGACCGCGGGCGCATCCTCGTTTCGGGCACGCAGGCGCTGGTGCGCCTGCCGATGATGCAGCGCCAGCGCGACCTTGCCGCCGGCCTCAACACCGCCGGCTACGTTTCCGGCTATCGCGGCTCGCCGCTGGCAGGCTTCGACCGCGAGATGGCGCGCGCCGGCAGATATCTGAAGGCCAACCACATCGTCTTCCATCCCGGCCTGAACGAAGACATGGCCGCCACCGCCGTCTGGGGCACGCAGCAGACCGGCATGTTTCCGGGTTCACGCTACGACGGCGTCTTTTCGATGTGGTACGGCAAGGGACCGGGCGTCGACCGCTCGATAGACGTCATCCGTCACGCCAACGCAGTCGGCACCGACCGCCATGGCGGCGTGCTGCTTCTGGCCGGCGACGACCACGGCGCGGTTTCATCCACGCTGGCGCATCAGAGCGAGCACAATCTGATCTCGGCGATGGTGCCGATGCTGTCGCCCGGCGGCGTCGGCGAATATATCGACTACGGCCTCTACGGCTGGGCGATGAGCCGCTATTCCGGCGCCTGGGTCGGCTTCAAATGCCAGACCGAGATCGTCGAATGTACGGCGACGGTCGACGTCTCGCCCGATGGCTTGAACATCGTCGTACCCGACCTCGTGCTTCCCGGTGACGGGCTGTCGCTGCGCTGGCCCGACGGCCCGCATGCGATGGAGCGGCGGCTGGAGCACAAGCTCGAGGCGGTGCATGCCTTCGCCCGCGCCAACGGCATCGACCGTGTCCACGGCGGCGGCAAAGCGCGGCTCGGCATCGTCTCGACGGGCAAGTCGTGGCTTGACCTGCTCGGCGCGCTGGCAGCCCTCGGCATCGACGAAAAGCGTGCCGCCACGCTCGGCATCCGCCTCTACAAGGTCGGTCTGGTCTGGCCGCTGGAACCGGAAGGCCTGCGCGGCTTTGCTGACGGGCTGGACGAGATTCTCGTTGTCGAGGAAAAGCGTCCGGTGATCGAAGAGCAGATCAAGTCGCTGCTGTTCAACATGCCGGCGGACCGCCGCCCACGCGTCGTCGGCAAGGCCGACGAGAAAGGCGCGCCGCTGCTGCCGTCTATCGGCGAGATCAATTCCGTCTCGGTGGCGCGGGCGGTGATGTCGCGTCTCGGCAAGCCGGACAAGAACCTCGCGGCCAGCGCCCAACGCATCGAAGAGATCGCCGCATCGATTCCCGCAGAGGCGATCGCGCTGAAGCGCGAGGCCTATTTCTGCTCGGGCTGCCCGCATTCCATTTCGACCGTCGTGCCCAAAGGCAGCCGCGCCTCGACCGGCATCGGCTGCCACATGATGGTGATCGGCGTCGAGGACCGCAACACCTCCACCTTCACGCAGATGGGCGGCGAAGGCGGCGCGTGGATCGGCCTGTCGCCCTTCACCGACGAGAAGCATATTTTCGTCAATATGGGCGACGGCACCTATTTCCATTCCGGCCTGCTGGCGATCCGCGCGGCCATCGCGGCACGCGTCAACGCCACCTACAAGATCCTCTACAACGACGCCGTCGCCATGACCGGCGGCCAGCGCCATGACGGCGAGGTGACCGTGCCCGGTATCGTCGATCAGGTGCTGGCGGAAGGCGCGAAACGTGTCGTCGTCGTTTCCGAAAAGCCGGAAGCCTGGGAGGGCGTGCTGCCGCGCGGCGTCGCCATCCATCACCGCGACGGACTGGATGCAGCCCAGCGCGAGTTGCGCGAGGTCGAGGGCGTCACGGTTCTCGTTTTCGATCAGGTCTGTGCTGCGGAAAAGCGCCGCCGCCGCAAGCGTGGCGCCTTTCCCGTATCGCCCAAGCGCGCCTTCATCAACGAACTCGTCTGCGAGGGCTGCGGCGATTGCTCGGCCGTTTCCAACTGCATCTCGATCGAACCCAAGGAAACCGAGTTCGGCCGCAAGCGCGCCATCAACCAGTCGAGCTGCAACACCGACCTCTCCTGCATCAAGGGCTTTTGTCCGAGCTTCGTGACGGTCGAGGGCGGGCAGGTGCGCAAGCCGAAGGGCAAGGCGAGGGAGACCAATTTTTCCGACCTGCCGATGCCTGTTTTGCCGGCTATCGATAGACCCTACAATATGCTGCTCGCCGGCATCGGCGGCACCGGCGTCATCACCGTCAGCGCCATTCTCTCGCAGGCGGCGCATCTCGACGGGCTTGGCCTACTCACGCTCGACCAGACCGGGCTGGCGCAGAAGAACGGCGCGGTGACCTCGCATATAAGGCTGGCGCGCGATCCCGCATCGCTCAACACCATCCGCATCGGGCCCGGCGAATCCGACCTCGTCCTCGGCTTCGACATCGTCGTGGCGGCGTCCGCCGGTTCGCTCGGCACCGTCGCCAATGGCCGCACGAGACTGGTGCTGGACGACCATTTCGCGCCGACCGCTTCCTTCGTGAAGAACACGACCATCGACTTCCGGCAGGAAGCGACGCTGAAGCAGCTTCGGCAAGCCGCTGGTGATAACGCTCTTTCGCTGGTCTCTGCGACGAAACTCGGCACGGCGCTGATGGGCGATGCCATCGCCGCCAACATGTTCCTGCTCGGCAATGCCTGGCAATGCGGGCTGGTGCCGATCAGCCTCGATGCGATCGACAAGGCGATCGAGATGAATGGCGCAGGCATCGCCATGAACCGCGCCGCTTTCGGCTGGGGCCGGCGCGCGGCAGTCGATCCCGACGCCGTGTCCAAGGCCGCGCATGTCGGGCTGGAAACACCGAAGCCGGCGACGCACGATGAAATCGTGGCACGCCGCACCGAATTCCTTACCGCCTATCAGCATGCGGCCTATGCCGAGCGCTATCGCGCGCTAGTCGAAAAAGCACGCGCCGCAGATGCCGATTTCGGCCTGGCCATCGCGCATGGCGCCTTCAAGCTGATGGCCTATAAGGACGAATATGAGGTCGCCCGGCTGCATCGCGACCGCTCCTTCGCGCAGAAGCTGGCCGAGCAGTTCGAGGGCGACTTCAAGCTGAAATACCATCTGGCACCGCCGATGATCTCGCGCATCGACCCGCGCACCGGCCATCCGGGAAAAATCGCTTTCGGCGCGTGGATGGGATCGGTTTTTGGCCTGCTGGCGCGGTTCAAGGGGTTGCGCGGCACGCGCTTCGACCCGTTCGGCCGCACCGAGGAACGCCGCATGGAGCGGCGGCTGATCGCCGACTATTTTGACTTGGTGGAGGATTTGACGGGGCGGTTATCGGCCGACAACCGCACGGTTGCGATCGAACTTGCGAAGCTGCCGGAAGAGGTGCGCGGCTTCGGCCATGTGAAGCTGGCGGCGGTGGAGCGTTATGAGAAGAAGCGTGCTGAGCTTTTAGCTAAACTGAAAGCTGGAGCGGAATTCAAATCGGCGGCCTAAATCGTTATGGGCGCACTCCGTCCAACACCCCCCTCTGGCCTGCCGGCCATCTCCCCCACAAGGAGGGAGATCAGCTGTCATCGGCTTGGCCGCAAGTTCTGCAGCGTCGAAGATTGGCTAGCGATGTCGTTCGTCCCGCACATATTGCAGCGTTGGTGATTGGCGAAAGTAGCAATGAAGGCTGATCTCCCTCCTTGTGGGGGAGATGGCCGGCAGGCCAGAGGGGGGTGTTCCAGTAACACGCCTTCCGATTCCTGCCAGTTCCCAAGCCGCCAACTACCGCGCAATCACCAGCGCATCGAGCGCGCAGGCGCCTTCGCCCTTCGCCAACACCACGACCGGATTGAGGTCCACCGCCTCCACCAGATGGCCGTAGCGGTCGGCGAAGCGCGACATCGCCAGCATGGCATCCACCAGCGCTTCGCGATCGGCTTCCGGCGCACCGCGATGACCAGCGAGCAGAGGGCCGAGCCGCGTGCGGTCGATCAGCGCTTCCGCTGCTGGCCGGTCGATGGGCAGAAGATCGAAGGCGGCATCCTTGACCAGTTCGACCAACACCCCGCCGACACCGACGACAATGCCAAGCCCAAAGGGTTCGTGCCGTACCAGACCAACCAGCGCCTCGACACCGCGCCCGGCCATTTCCTGCACGACGACGCCGCGCAAATCGGCTGACGGCGCATAGGCGCGGGCTGACGCGATGATAGCGTCGAAAGCCTCGCGAGCTTCAGTTTCGGAAGCGATACCGAGCCGCACGCCGCCGGCCTCGGTCTTGTGCAATATGTCCGGCGACTCGATCTTCAACACGACCGGGAAGCCGATTTCTCGCGCGGCGACGGCGGCTTCATCTGCCGTTGTCGCAAGACGCTCCTGCGTGACCCGCAGGCCGCAGGAGGCGAGCAGTTGCTTGGCTTCGCGTTCGGTGAGTTTTTCGCCGGCAGCAAGGCGCTTCGCCCATGGGTCGTCAGCCGGAGCCGGTTCTACAGCAGGAGCGATGGCGGCGCGAAGGACCGGCGGCTCAACCATGTTGCGGATGGCCGTCAGGGCCGCTCGTGTCCCGTTGAGTACCGGTACGCCGTCCAGCACGGCGCGCACCGAGGGATGATGGCCCGACGACAGGTTGCTCATGAAGACAGCCGGCACTGTGGCGCTGCGCGCATAGCCTGCGACGGCCTCGGCGATGCCGACATATTCGCTTGCCCCATCCGCATCGAGGCCGACAGGTGCGTCCTGGGACGCGACGATCAGGCCTATCGCCGGGTCGTCGGCCAGCGTTTCCAGCACGCGGGCGTAGATCGAGCCGTCGGCAAAGACGATGCCGGTGGTGTCGACCGGGTTCTGCGGCGTGGCGAAGGCCGGCAGCAGCGCTTTGAGGCCGGCTTTCGTCTCAATGGCAAGTTCGGGCAGTTCCAGGCCGACCTCGGAGGCTATGTCGGAGACATGCGCCACGCCGCCGCCGCTGACGCCGACCACGGCAACGCCCTTGGCGCGCGGTCTTACTTTGAGCGACAGGCAGAGGGATGCGGTTTCGACGAACGCGTCCATGTCGGACACTTCGATCACGCCACAGCTACGGAAGAAGGCTTCATAGGCTTCGTTGGCAGCGGCGAGCGCGCCCGTGTGGGCGGCGGTCGCGGCCGACCCCTTGGCCGAGCGGCCGGCGCGCAGCGCGATTACCGGCTTGCCGGCGGCGTGCATGGCTTCCATTGCCGTGGCGAAGGCTTTTGGATCGCGGATCGCCTCGAGCACAACGCCGGCGACGCGGGTCTCCTCGTCGGTGGCGAGATAACTGAGATAATCGGGAATGTCGGTCGCAGCACTGTTGCCGGACGAGACGATGTGGCTGAGGCCGAAACGGCCTGTGTTGGCGAGCGCAATGGCGCTGGCGCCGGAGTGAGAAAGCAACGCCAGGCTGCCCTTCCTGAGATTCGGCGAAAGCGTCGAGGAATAGAGCGCGGCGCCACTGGAAAGATTGAACAGGCCGAGGCAGTTCGGGCCGCAGATCGCCATACCGTATTTTGCCGCGATTTCGACCAGTGCCTGCTGGCGCGCCTTGCCTTCGTCGTCGGTCTCGGCAAAGCCGCTGGCCAGCACGACGGCGGCTTTCGTGCCGGCTTGGCCCGCCGCTTCGAGTGCGCCGAGCACATGGGCCGCGCCTATGCCGATGACGGCGACATCGGCGGGCTTGTCGAGCCGGTCGAGCGCGGGAACGGCCGGGATGCCGAAGACGGTTTCCGCCTTCGGGTGCACCGGGATGATGGTGCCGGAAAATCCGAACGCCATCAGGTTGCGCATGACGAAGGAGGAAGATGCGTCCGCCCGCTCGGTCGCGCCGATGACGGCGACGGAGCGCGGGTTCATCAGGGCCTGCATTGCGGCGGTCATGTCAGGTGATTTCATCGCCATCGTATTTCAGCCCCAACTCAGTTCCTATCACTATTAGGGCAGGCCGATTTCGTTTGAACCACCCCCACCCCTAGCCCCTCCCCACAAGGGGGAGGGGAACTTCAGTGCGCTTGCGCCAAGCTCCATCGGGACATTGCCGAGAATGGCTCGGCGGTATCCCCCTCCCCCTTGTGGGGAGGGGTTAGGGGTGGGGGTTATTGCGCCGTAGCGCACCCCCGCGTCCTCTCAATCCAGATCCTTGAACGGGCCGTCGCGGAAGGCGAGGTATTCCTTCAGGCTCATCTTGGCGAGGTTGGCCATCCATTCGCGGCCCTGCTTGGTAACGTGGAGGGCAGCGATGGCCTCGATGTTGTACTGGAAGGACGGCAGAAGCCCCGCCACCATCTGCTGGTTGTTGATCGACGCCTTGGTGAATTTCAGCGCCGGCACCGGCATGCGCGCCAGCTTGCGGGCGAGGTTCTCGGTCTTCAGCTTGAGCTGGTCGGCAGGCACGATCTTGTTGATGAGGTGCATGCGCAGCGCTTCCTCCGCATCGACCAGATCGCCGGTATACATCAGCCAGCGCACGTCGCGAGTGGCGAGCAGCCAGGGCATCATCAGTGCGGGCGGGCCGGAATTGTGGCGCACTTCCGGT
>VFQQ010005570.1_pt1 | contig 10360 bp, 1 predicted proteins | sample 3512341 | NCBI WGS metagenome assembly VFQQ01 (sample SAMN10412373, study PRJNA504923) | tailings metagenome | isolation source: Relicate 2 Philex TSF1 revegetated site | place: Philippines: Tuba, Benguet | collected 2017-08-29
GGCTGCTGTCGAGGCTGACGCGGAGGGTGTAATCGTTGGTGTAAATGTTCTCCTCGAAAGGCCGCTCGTTGAAGACGGCGACGAACAGGCGCCCGCCCACCGGCAGCGGAGCCGGGAAGTAATCGCGCGTGTTCAAGGTGAATACGCCGAAGCCCTGCAGGTTGTTCAGGACGGGCGCGAATTCGTCCGTTTCAAAATTGCCCGTGGGGAAGCCCCGCCGGTCCACTTGGAGCCGCAGACCGTCCGTTGGCCCGTTGACGATGAGGGAGGCCACCCGGGTGTCCGGACAGAGATCGACCACGAAATAGTTGGTCTGGGCGTTGGTCAGCGTGCCGCTGAAGCTCATGCCATTGAGCAGGGTCGGGGCGGGCGGGAAGGCGTCGGCGTACTGCACGCGGAGCATCCAACTGACCAGCACGCCGGGCGTCGCCTGCGTCGGGCCGGGCCGGGTGTCGGTGATTTCCAGCGTCCAGTTGCCCAGCGCCCGCTCGCCGCGAAACTCGCGCAACGATTCCTCCGGAAGCACGAAGCTCGCGCCGGCGATCTCGGATTCCGTGACCGCGATGGAATCCAGCAAGGGACCGATCGTCGAGCTGGACACGAACTCCAGGACCGCGTTGGTGGCCTGCGCCTCGAAGGTGAACTCGAAGTTCTGCCAGTTGGTGCGCGTCACCTGGATGAACCGGTCCGCCAGCCGGTTCGACGAAGCGCGCCCGAAAAACACTTCGAAGGACTGGACGGCCGCCGTGTCCGCCGGATTCTGCCGGTAAGCCCCGGAGACCGTGTAGAGATTGCCCGGCACGGTCGGAAGGGCGCGCCGGAACGAGGCCGGCTCGTTTGTGGTTCGGACGAATTCGATGAACTGCAAGCCCGCGTTGCCGAAGGCGTCCGCAAAGGAGAAGTCGTCATGCACGAACACCGCGCCGCGCTGGATCGTCCAGCCCTGGACGAGGGCGGGCGCGGATTGCGCGCCGAGCGGCCAGAGTTCGAACTCCTCCGTCAAGACCGGGCCGTTGGTGTTGGAATAAACGTTGGTAAACGGTCCGAGCGTGAACTTGATCGGATCCAAAGCCACCCGCGCGAAATTGGTGCTTTCGGTGAAGATGGTGTAGGCGAGCTGGTTGGTCAGTTCCCCGCTGCCATACCCGCCGTCAAGCAGGCCGCCGCGGTTTTCAGCCAGGAGCAGCCGGGTGCCCTGCGGCGACGTCAGGTGGAGGACCAGATCGGACGGGCGCGGGTGCTTGATCCGCACGCCGACATCGACCGAGTACACCTGCTTTTCCAACGCGAGCAGCAGACTGGACGACACCGTGGCCCCATCGACGATGGCAAGCTGGTTCGTCGTGAAAAGCGTGCGGCGGAACTCCAGCGACGGATCCCGCTCCAGAATGAGCTGCACCGACCCCGAGATGAAGGTGCTGTTCGGATTGCGGACGGTGAAAAAATAGCGCCCCGCCGTGAGCGGCGGTGAATCGGTGATGCCGTAGGCCAGATCCCCGCCCGGCGGATTGATCACGGCCATCTTGTCAAACTCGTTGGTGGTGGGCAGCGCGTCCCGCCGGAAGTACGCCTCGATCGGCCCGGTCAAGTTCGACAGCCGCAGGATCATGTTCGTCACCCCGGGCGGCACCTCCTGCACGCCGCTCGCCTCCTGGAACGGTCCCAACTGGAAATCCACGACGCCCTGCGACGCCAGATCCTCGCCGAAGACGAGCGGATCCACTTGAATGACGACCGATTCCACCCGGCCGGTGCGGCCCTCCGCGTCGTCCACCATGGTGAAGATCCAGACACCGCTCACCGGCTCACCCGCGAAGTCGCGCAGCGAGCCGGGACCGTCGCTCTGGCGGCTGAACGCGGCGACCCCCGGATAATACTGGTTGACCAGCGTGTCGTCGTAAATGAACACGGCGTTGGTGACCGACGAGAAGCCGTTGTTCGGATTGTGGTTGTTCAGCACGATGGTGGTGCCGTTGTGCTCCAGGAAGCCGACGAGGTCACCGGTCTGTTCGTGCGTGAGCACGTTGGTGACAGCAACGCGCTGGGCCAGCGTCTGACTGAGGCCGATGGCAAAGATCTGGACCGCGCCGGGGTCGTTCGGATTGCCGTCCGGGATAGCCACGTTCACCGGAAACCCGCGCAGCACACGGGAGCCGTCCACCAACTCGTCAAAGGGCAGATCACTCGAAATGCCCACAAACCCGTACTCGCCGGCCTGCTGGTCCTCGGATTTGACCGCGATGTAAAAGATCGAGCCGATGGCCGCGTTGGTGTAGGCGACAAATTCAGAGCCTTTGCGGCCCGCGGAACGGTCGGCGGCGGCCAGGGCGGCGGGATGCAGATCGAGCAGGCGGCGGTCGCTGGACACGTAGAGATCCAAGTCGGCCTCGGTCACGCGGGGCCGGGCGAGATTGGGCGCGTCAAAGATGATGAAAGCGACGTTGGTCCCGTTGGTCAGGGAGGACAACGAGTTGGTGATGTAAATGTTGGTGAAGACGTAAAACTGCCACTGATTGGAGGCGGCCTGCGGTGGCAGCAACGTGGGGATCGCGCCCGCCCGCTGGTTCAGCAGGGGCACCCCGTTGGTGATCGTCTGCGGCCCGCTGGTGAAAGGCAGCGTGTAATTTGTCGCCGTCATCGTCAGGGAATTGGTCAGCGAGGTGTCTTCCAGCGCCACGACGAGGGCGAAATCCTGCAACACGTCGTTGGTGCGGCGCGTGGCCTGTAATCCTTCCGGCACCGCGTTCACGTTCACCCGCCGGGCCTGCACGGTTATGACGAGATCCGACACCTCTTCACCAATGAACACGTTCTCGACGTTGTTGACGAAATCGCGCGGAGCCTGGTCGATGTCGCCCGGCGTGCTGGGCAGGGTGTAATCGCTGAACGCGGGGATGTGGTTGCCGTAATAGACCGCCTGCGTGACTTCGTTGCTGACGATGAGGTCGAGATCGTTGACCAGCTTGAGGCCGGCGGCGGGGTTGCCGGGAGGATCCGTCCAGACGAGCGTGATGCGGACGCCGGTGCCGAACGTGTTCGTCAGGCTGACCCGCCAGCTCCGGGATTCGCCCGTGGCCAGCGCGTTGGCGGGCGACTGGTCGATGAGCCGGAGGGGCCAGTCGTTCGTCGGACTGGAGAGCAGGATGGAGGGCAGCGCGTTGGTGAGCGAGGGCAGGCCCCAGCCCTGGTGGTTGACCACGCTGCGGACGTTCAAGTCGTAGATGCCGCCGAGCGAGCGGGCGCTGTTGATCAGAAGCGCCTTCATCAGCGCCGGGCTGTTCGTGCGCCGCAGGGTTTGCGGGAGGCGTTGCTCGAAAAGCTCCTGCATCAGGGCCAGCATTCCCGACACCACCGGCGCGGAGAAGCTGGTGCCGGAATCGATGCGGTAGGCGGGCGCGAGCGGAGCCACCAAATCCTTCATGATCAGGCCGAGCGGATCCGTGGGACCGTACGCGCGCTCGGGATCCCACAGTTCTGAACGCGGTCCCACAATGAAGGTGCCGGGAGCGACGAGGTCCGGCTTGAAGCGGCCGAAAGAACTTTCGACGCCAAGGCTCACGTTGCCGCGGCTGGAAAAGGAGGCAACCTGGAATTCGTCGTCCGTGATTCCCAGGAACGGCGTGTTGGTGGTGGTCGTGCCGTCCGGGTTCATCCGGACCGTCTCGTTGGTGATGTTGCGGAGGTTTTCGACCGCACCGACCGTGATGACGTTTTTCGCGTTGGCGGGAGAGGAAATGGTGTTCGGGTTGGGAGACGTGCCGTCGTCGCGGCCGTTGCCGGAATTGCCGGCCGCGAAGACGTAGATCGCGCCCTGCGAGCCGGGCACGTCCCGCAGCGCGTCGCGCACCGCCGCGTCCCAAAGCGCGGCCGAGGAGTCGTAGTCGTTCGCGCCGTCGTAGCTCCAACTGTTGTTCGAGATGAGGGGAGCGGCCGCGCTGCCGCGCAGGGCCAGATTGGTGCGCGCGCCCTGCTCGGTGATGAACGCATCCTCCAGCCAGTCGTTCGGCTCGGGATTATCGTAGGAAAACCGCGTCGCCAGAATGCGCGCGCCGGGTGCCATGCCGCGAAAGTTCGCGTTGGTGAGCGAACCCTGCGGCATTTCACTAACGGTGCCGGACTGGCTGCCGTCCCCCGCGATGATGCCCGCGATGAGCGTGCCGTGGCCGGCCGTGTCGCGAAGCTGGCCCGGATCGGGAGAGAACACCCGCTCGCGCAAATCCGGATGCCGGGCATCCACACCGCTGTCGTTGACGTTGACCAACACCTCGCGGCCGGTCAGGCCGAGGTAATTGCTCGAGACCATTCCATCCTCGGCCACCCCCATGCGCGGCCGGGTCAGGTCCGTGGATAAAACCCGGTCAAAGAACCGCTCGACCGTTTGCACGGCATCCACGCGAGCGATGGAGACCAGGCTGTCGGGCGACGGAAGAACGATCAATTGAGGACCGAAGGGGGTCTCCTGTCGTGTCACGACCTCCACACCCAAGGCCGCCAGTTCCGCGCGGGCGGCGTCTTCCGATTCGCTGAAAACGGTGACGCGCAGCCAGCGCCCGGCCGGCAGCGGCCCGCCTTCGACCGCGAGTTTGAGAAGATGCGGGTCCAGCTTGTAGTAAGGCTCGTAGGCGAGCACGGCGTGGACTTCCGGCGCGCCCGCCAGGGCGCGAAGGGCGTCGGTGTCGCCGCGCACCAGATACGCGTTGTTGGGAATGTATGAAATGATCCTCGCCCCAATCCCGTCGAGCCGCGCCCGAAATCCATGCCCGATGGGGCCGCGCGCCTGCACCATGAACGTCCGCGTATCCGCCGCCGCCCGCAGCATCTCGGGCACGGCGACGGCCTTGGGATTCGCCGTCTCAATGAAGGCATTGCGCAACAGGATCGCGGTGTCGGAACGCGCCAGGTCGTCCACCGGGCGCGCGGTGTTGCGGAGGAGATGCGGATAGTTTTTCTCCGTCGGCGGCGGGGTGTCTCCCGGAGAAGCGGGAACCGGGGCAACCCGAGTCGAGGCAGTCAGCGAAGCACTCGTTGACTGGAGCTGGAACGGGGAGACGGGCGGGCGGGCGGAGCGCAGGCCCGGAGTCGTTCCGGATTCCACCGGGGAAGAACTGGGCGCGCGGCGCTGGCGTTCGTAGGCGTTGCCATACAGCCAGAAGCCGATCGCCGCCGCGAACAGCAGCAGGCTGATGAGACACCACGTTCGAGTCTTCAATTGCATACAAATTCAAGAACCAATCCGACAATCCACGTTCGGAGTTCTGCCGTTTGGAGTTCCGCCTTCAGGCGGTTTTGGCGCCCCGCCGCCTGAAGGCGGAACTCCAAACGAGGCCTGTCCGCCGGCCCGTGCGTTTTCAGACCGGCCCTAAGTGCCGGTCTGAAAAATGCCGGAGCGCGGCTGTGCCGTCTTCGGCCAGCCGCAGCCCATGCGAAATCTCCAACGATCCCGAGTGTCTCACGCGCGGCGGCTGGTCTGCGACACAGCCGCGCTCCATTGTTCAAACACGCTTTGGCAAATCCGCTGGACACATCCGCCAAACGCGAGTCATTGCCGCCACCCGTTTGTTCCGGTGTGGAGCGCCTGTCTCGGTTCGCCATCCGGTTCAAGGAGCGGGGAGGAAGTTGAAGCTTTCCACCACCACCCGCGGCTGGCGGGTCGGGTCATCGATCCGCAAGACCGCCTTGGCCGCCACCTCGCCGGTGATCTGATAGTTCGTGCAAATGTTGTAATAGTTGCCCGAGGTGACCAGCGAGTTGGGCGCGGGCCGCAGGGACTGGCCGAAGGCATAGACGACCACGCGCGGCTCGTCGAGGCGCAGGAGGGACAGGATGCGCTGGGGAATGGCCTCCACGACCTCGTCGCGGATCTGGATGCGGGCCGGGTTGCGCAAGTCGAGGAAGGGCGAGCGGACGGTCAGCTCGGGCGTGGCGAACAGTTCGCCCAAAGAATTGAACACTCCCAGCGGGGCGTTGCCCGAGAAGCTGTTGGTCAACGTGGCCCGGGTGTGGATGACGCCGCTGACGATGCCGCCCACCAGGTTGGTCAGTTGGGGCGAGGCCGGCTCGATGATGTGATTGGCCAGCGCGGCCCCCATCACCGGGGCGTTGGTGGGGATTTGCACGCCGCTCAAGAGCGCGGACCAGGAGGCGACATTGGTCTGGTTCACGGCCATCAGCCCGCGAGTGGCGGCGGCGTTGGGCGCGACGGTGAACAATTCAAAGAGCTTCCAGTCCTCGGTGGGATGCGTGTCGGCGCTGCCGGACCAACCACCCCAGTCTTGCCGGCTGACTTGCTGGCCGTTGGCCGGATTGATGTCCGACTTGAGGAACATGGTCTGCCACGGCGTACCGCGATGAACACGGCCGAGCCAGCCGAGGTTGGCGAACTTGTTCGAGGGGAAGATCCAGTCGTCCGACGCGCGGATCAAGGGGTCTTTGTACACCGTGGAGTAAGCATGTAGCGCGTCCTGACCGGCCACTTGTCGCATCGGGTTGCCGCCCCAGGGACGGTAGCGTTCGTTCAACCGGCGCAGATTGGAGTCGGGCGCGACGCCACGAACCTTGAGATAGGCAAAGTTGTCGCCGTTCGGGCTGTTGAGCGCGGCGTCAGACAAGTCGTCCTTGGTGTAGTGCACCAGCGGATCGTTCGCCTGCCAGGTGAACCGCTGGTAGATGCGCCGGGTCGGGGCGTAGGGAGCCTGGGCGGTGCGGTTGGTGTCCCCGGTGTTCAGCATGAAGTAGCGGAACTTCGCAATCTCGGCGTCCTTCTGAAACTCCCCAACCGTGGCGTGGCTCTGCCAGATGTCGGAGGCAACCCGCGGATCGCCCAGGGAAATGGCCATCTGATTGATGATGCCGGCGGTGGCGGTCGTGGGCAGGGCGTTGAGTTTGTTCGTGCGCCAGACATCGCCCTCCTGAATGCTGGCCGCCTGGCCAATCGCCGTGCTGCCAAAGAAATTGTTCACGTCATCGCCCGCCCCCCCGAGCAACGCCTGGGAGATGTCCATGTAGGTATTGAGGCCGTCCAGGTTGACGAAATCGACGATGCGCTGGTTTTGATCAATCAGCCAGTAACGAAGGTGGTTGGTGAGATAAATCCGGAGTTGCGGTGGATCAAGCTGTTGCTCGAACGGATTGACGCGCGCCGGGTCGTAGAGCTGCGTGGGCTGGGAGGTCAGGTAATGCGCGTTCGTGATGAAGAGGACGTTCGTCTGCAACGGCAGGAGGAACGACGCGGGATCCGGCACGGCACCCGATCCGCGCCCGGCCCAGTTGTTGGTCGTCAACCGCGCCGAAGCCACCCCGTTGGTCAGATACACGATGTTGGTCAGTCCGTTGTAGGTGGTGGCCAGGGCGTAGCTGAACTCGTTGGAAACAACAATGGTCGCCGGGCCGGCGAGGCGCTCAAACCGGTTGGTGTAGGAGTTCCACAACTCGACCCCCAGCACATTGGAAACGCTCAACGAATGTTGCTGGTTGGTGATGAAGCGGCCGGCGCCGGCCTTGTCCAGACGCAGCCGGCGCGTGACCTGGACGTAGTTTTCCATCGAGAACTCGTTGAAATTGGGGAACCCCTTTTTCGCGCCCACCACCCAGGGCACTCCGGCCACGTTGTCCCCCAGGCTGGTTTGCCCGTCGCCGGAGATGAACGCCGTCTGGTCCGCCGGCCGCCGCAGATCCCGCCAACGAATGTTCGTCGGCACCGCGTTGGAAACCTCGGTGAAGCCCGAGATGATGAAGTTGGTCGCGTTGCCGCTGGTCTGCCGGGTCACGACCGGACGGAAGACGGTCGGATAATCCACCGTCGTCCGTGCCACCAGGGCGGTGCGGGTGGTCGTCGCGTCATAGATGTTGGCCGCAAGCTGGAGCAGGCGGTGCAATGTGGCGGTGTATTCCACGTTCGTCGTCCAGAAGGGCACGACCACGTTCGTCGGCACCGGGGTGTGATACACCTGAATGTTGGTGATCGAAATGTCGGGGCGAACCGGGACGCCGCCGAGATAGAAGTTGGTGATGTGGGAGCCGTTCCAAAACATCACGTTGGTTTTCAGGCTGGCCCGGATGAGGCGGTCCGCGACGCCATGGAAAAACTTCAGCGGATTGCCGCCGCGCGGATCTCCCGCCGCCGCAGTCAACGGGGGCGGGCTCCAGTCGAGCGTCGGATCCCAGAGCAACCCCTGGGCGCGCAAGGCGGGATCCTCCATCGGCTGGAAGTTGAGGTTGAATTTGTTGGTCGGGCGCCGCCGGAAGTCGGGGAAGAACACATCGGCGGTGACCGACGGCCGCGAGTCCGTGGTGAGCTGCGAGATCATCCGGTAAAACGTCTCGCGGGCGGCAATGGAATAATTGGTGCGGGTCCAGTCCAGCCGCCGGGCCAGGTCCGCCGAGACGTAGCCGGGATCGAACAAATCCTGCGGGTCGAACATGACGGAGGGATTCTCGTTCCCCGCCCACGGCAGGCTCGAATCGGGTGCGCGCAGCGGCCGGTCTCCGTAGAGGTCGATGCCGGCGTTGACCAGGTCGTTGAACCGGTTGCCAAAGGTGAAAAAGGCGCTGGCGAGATTGTTGAAATTTGTTTGATACCGGAAACGGAGGATGGAGACGGCGTCCTCGAACGCGACGCCCCGGTTCTGGCCCGCGCCCGCGTTGTATTGGTACGAGGCGGCGTCCCAGATTTCAGGATTCAGATCGCGGAAGAAGGCGCCCAAGTTCATCTCCCAGGGACCGACGCCCTGGTTGCGAATGAAGCCGTCCAACGGCATGTCCCGCGCCAGCGCCTTGGAATAATTGTGAACGGTGTTCAGATCCAGGCTCTTGCCCGAGGGCAGGACGACGAAGGCGTAACGGCCGATGAACCGGTTGGTCTCCGAATGCGGCACATCGGGGTATTCCAGCATCCCGATCCACTGGGGGTCCGCGTACCCAAGATTGACGGCGCGGCGGTTGAGGGAGACGGGCCAGGTCAGGTCCACCAGTCCGTTGCGGTTCAAATCGAGGAAGTAGCGGAAATCCCAGGCCAGCGGATTGTTGGCCGCAAGCGTGAAATTGGTCCTCACGAACACCGGCGGGCGCGGATCGTACTGCAGGTTGGCGATGGCCTGGATGCGCTGCAGCTTGCTCAAGTTGGGCCGCAAAAATTCGACATTCGGGTAGAGGTTCGTGTTCGGGATGCGCCAGTAGCTGGTGTTGATCGGATTGATCCGGCCGGGCGGCTCGTTGGTCAAGCCGGCCAGGTTCAGGTAATTCGTGGAGGGAATGTAATCAATCGCCCCGGCATGACCCGCGGCCAGCACCCGGGACACCAGCTCGGCCTGGGCGCGGGCCAGGGCCGCGTCGGCCATGAGCCGGGCGTCGGTCAAATCCGAGGACGCGCCAATCGAGACCGTCTCGCGCCGGCTGACCCCGAGGAAGATGACCGCCATGAAGGTGACGACCGAAAGCATGAGCAGCGTGATGACGAGGGCCACGCCGCGGCGGGATGGGGGAGTTGAGAGGTTGAAGGGTTGAAGCGTTCGGCTGTTGTTCAAGGGTTGAAGGGTTGAAAAGTTAAAGCGTTCAGCTCTTGCCCCCTTCGTCTCTTGAACCGTTAAACCCTTCAACTTTCCCCCACGCCCCTTTCGCCCAGGTGCGCAGGCAATTGCCCCCCCCATCCGGCGTTTGATTTGTGGTGCCTCGAAAATCATGGCGCGGCGGTGCGGATGGGAATGCGTTGACGGAACAGATGCACCCGGTTGGCGCGCTTGCGCAGGAAGGACTGGGCCAGGTCGGTGCCGCGCACGGAGAGAAATTGCCGGTAGGTCTCCGGTTCGAGAATGCCCAGCTCGAGTTCCAGGTACGACGGCAGGGCGTGACGACGGAACAGGAATTCGGTGTGGTTCATCACGGGCAAGGCCGCGTCCGGCCGGACTTGCAGCGCCGCCGGGCCGGGTAATCCGAATCGGGCGGTTGGTCCCAGGGGTTCCATCGTGTATTGAGCGGCAAACGCCTGGTGTGGGGACCGCAAATCCAGCGGCAGGCCATTCCGATCATAGGCAGTCAGCTTGAGGTGAATGAGACCATCGGCCACGCGGTGCAGATCGGAGACCACCCGCCCCGCAGCATCGTAGTACGAGGCGTCAAAATGGTCCAGCAGCCGGTCAGCCCGGCCGGCGCGCTCGTCCTCCGCGAGCTCGCTCAAGCGGGCCGGGGCCGAAAAACGATAGAGTGTGCCCACGCCATCGACCGCGTCCATCACGCGATAGCCCACCGCCGTCCAGACATTGGTTTGCGTGGTGAGAAAGTAAAACTCCTGAACGACATTGGTGCGGAGGACATTGTTTTCCGCGGCGTCAAACTGCCGGATGGGCGCGATCAGGCCGCTGAGTTT
>VFQQ010005571.1_pt1 | contig 10360 bp, 10 predicted proteins | sample 3512341 | NCBI WGS metagenome assembly VFQQ01 (sample SAMN10412373, study PRJNA504923) | tailings metagenome | isolation source: Relicate 2 Philex TSF1 revegetated site | place: Philippines: Tuba, Benguet | collected 2017-08-29
GGTTTCGACCCATTCCTCCACGATGGTGCTCAGTTGGGCCATGACCTCGGCCTCCGTCTTGCCATGGCAGCAGGGACCGATGATCGGCGGGGCACTGCCGACGAAACAGCCGTCGGCATCGGACCACTCCACCAGCTTGAGGTAACGGCGGGCGAGCACGGCCGGGGATTCGGTATTTTTGGCGGAGGCTTTCATGGACGGGTGAGACTGATTTTCTGGCGGACTTCCTTTTCCTGATAATGACGGGCATCGGCACCGGCCTGACCGGAAAGGGTGACGCGGACGCCACTGGGATGAAGATAATTGCGGTGACTGCCCTTGCCACCCCGGCTGACAAACCCGGCCCGTTCGAGGTCGGCAATCAGCTCGCGGAGCTTTCGAGGCATTACAGTATCAGAACGATACTAGCCGAATCCGCAAGCCCCGAGTCAGGCCGCGGTATCACCGGGTGCGCCGGAAGCATGGGCCACAGCAAAGGCATGGGGCGGGCCAGCCGCCTGGATGCCACCTTGCAAGGCACCACACCCTTGTGGCCATGGATAATCGTGGATTACGCCGCTGCGGCTGTCAGGATTTCCGGGCGGTCTTCCCCATAGCGCTCAATGATTTGTTGATCGCTGCCGCCCGCATCTTTTCATCGTGGATCGCAATGTGGTCAAAATCGGGGTTCGCGGGATAGGCAACCGGCTGTGCGGCAGATGCACCGGGATTTGCCGTGGGAAAGGGCGGTGGCATGAGGGGCGCCCGCCGCGCCATTGTAAAATAGAGGATAGGGCCGATGATCGGCACAAAGATAATAACCAAAACCCACGTCAGGCGGTCCTTGTCATGCTGATGACGCAAGCAACTGATCACTGCGCTGAGAAACAAAGCAAAAATACCCAGTGACAACGCCAGACTGAGGAAGATGAGCAGTATACCGCCGGCCATGAGTCCAGCCAATGCGTCCGTAGGGTTCATGGCCTTAAGTCTTCCTAAATCGCCGCGAATTACTCAAGCGCCGCTTCCAAGTCCCGCCTTCTCCGCGATAGCCTCGGCGAAGTCGGGAGCTTGGAGACGAGGGTTTCGGCAGTCATCGGCGATTTATTACTTCCATGGGGAAAGTTTGGGATGCTTTTTCCCCAGCCAGGCAACCACGGCTTCCCGGAGCTCGGCGGCGTATTCGCGCAGCTCCTTGGCCTCACTGGCACTCACCTTGCCCGCGGCATCGTATTCGAGACCGTTGCGCTTGGCGCGGCAGGCGTCGAGGTAGTCGGCCCGGTCCTGCCAATCCGGCCCAAGGATCTTCGGCAAGGTTGCGATGGTCAGGTAATGCGCTTTCAGCTTCTCCGCCTTCCAACCCTCGGCCAGCAGGGCGATGGCGCAAAGCTGAAGCGCGGCATTGTAGGCGATGTTGAACTGGCCGTCGGGTGACAGGTTCCGCCTGGAATCCTCCAAATCGCGATCCACGACGCCGAAGATCTTTGCGATCTGGTCGCGGGTGGGAGTGTGGGCCTTGAGGAGCCGGGCTTTAACCAAGTCGTTCAAGCTCATCGGCGCCTCCTATGATAAACAGTTTCTCCTTGTCCGCGATGTCGAGCAACAGGGGATGCTTCTTCTTTCCTTTGACATACTCGACGGTCGTCATGGTGACAGGATTGATCTCCCGGCCGAGTTTTTCGCCGGCCCGGCGCAGGCCCGGTGCCACGGTGCGCAGGCTGGCATCGCCGATCACCAGCAGGTCAACGTCGCTCGCCGCCCGAGCGGCGCCGGCCGCCAGCGAGCCGAAGACAAATGCCACTTCGATTCCCTTCACGCCCTTGAGCGCATCGACCAGGACGTCGCGCAATCCGGATGTTTTGAGCACCAGCTGCTGCAGGTCGGGAAAGAGCGGGTGGCTGGCATTGGCCCGGTAGTAGCGCCGGTTGCCGTCGCGTCGGCTCATGACAAGATCGGCCTTGGACAGTTTCTCCAGCTCCCCCTGCACGGTGCCCAGGCCCAGCCCGCTTTGCCGGGTCAGGTCGCGCAAATGCAGCTCGCGTGCGGCCTCGGCGAAGAGCAGCCGGAGCACCTCGGCACGGACTTGGGGGAAAAGCACGGGCAGCAAGCTCATGTTGTATGGTTATTCCTTACGTATGACTGGTTATTCCTGTCAATAGCAGAACCCGAGCTGCTCGACGTAGTCCACATACGACAGACGGTCATCCCGCCTTGTCCCGCCATAGCCTCGGCGAAGGAGGAAGGACGTTGCAGTAGTTCCATAGCTTCGAGACGAGGGTATCGGCGGTCATGAGGCGGTAATCTGTAAAGATTTTTGTGGAAAACTACAGATTACTAAAGGTTTCTACAGGAATCTAGAGATAGCATTTGCAAGCAGCGCCATTTCCGGCGTTAGTGAGTGCATTGGATTGGGAATTCCCGGTCGGCATGAGGTCTCGGTGAAAACCGGGGCCTTTTGTTTTTTAGGGGAAGATTTTGAGACCATAACCGTTGATTTGACCGCCCGGGCTACGGCGGAGCTTGGGCTCGAGAATCGTATAGGCCCGGTTCTCTTGTGCCGGATCCATCACATGCCGCCCAATCGGACGGGCCACTAAGTCGGCAATCTGCAGTCCGGGTAGATTGGCCTTTTTGTCCACGAACTTGATATCGAAGCCAAGAATGCGCGTCGCCACGCGCCGAAACTCCAATTCCAAGCTGTCGTCTTCCTTTCGGCCACGCGCCTCGCAGATGAGCGGTGTCATTTTCCCGGCTTGCCCTTGGTTGAGCAGACATTTGCTGACCCGCTCCAATCCGTATTCCAGTGCGAGGTGATATGGGTTCTCCGGGCGATGATATTGGGCCTTTAGCTTGTCCTTACGGATGACGACGGCGACCAGCGTCATGGGAGTCGCTTCCATCAAAGCGTTGAGGTCTGGGAAGAATGCCTCGCGCTTGGCCGGCACCAGCAGAAAGGCGAACTCGCCCTTGGCCTTCCTGATCTCGTTTTCATGCAGCACCACCAGATCGTGTCCGAAATACTTGAACTTGAAGCGCTGCACCGCCGGCGAGATGACGTCCACGTATTCGGACTTCCGGATGATGCAGAAGGCCAGCACGAACACCGGATAGGCCGGGTCACAGGATTCGAGGCCGTGGTCCCCGCTTTCATCCACAAAAACCATGAAATCCCCATGGGGATCGGCTGGCAGCAGCGCGGTCATCGGTGGAGCAAATCCCTGACATCGTGCCAGCGAACGTGCGGGTGGATGCCATGCGTTCCGGTGGCCTTGAGCAGTTGCCAGGTCTGTTCGGTCACCCTCGCTTCGGTCATGAGCTTGGTGGCGGTATGTCGCTTGTCAGCGTGTCCCGTGAGGAGCTTTACGTGGCTGTAAAAGGCGGCGATCGAGATGTGGCCGCCCCAATACATGCTTTCTGTCGTTGTGACGTAAGGGAAGTTGTCCGGAATTAGATTTCCCGTCAGATCGCAGCCATTTGATTGCAGCGAGCAAGTGATCCGTTCCGTGCAACGTGGAAGGTAAGGGTGCGGTCCAAGGTCATGCCGAAGGGCGATTCCATATCCGACTACGAGTTCCTCAAGGGCATCGAACTCCATGCCGTAGATTCGGCGCGTCAGCTCGACGTCGAATTTGCGTTCTTCAAACCCGATTCGACGCATGATCCCGTAGGTCTTGTCGATCTTGCTAGAGGGCGAATGATAAATAGTGCGGTAGCCCTTTAGCTCCTGGTTGGATGCATATCGTGGCGTAACATCCTCCAAATAGATGTCTCCGCTCTCGAGTCGGTAGTATTTCCCTACCGGAGCGCGATAACTACCTAAGCTGACGAAAGGGGATTCACCTTCGAAAAGAAGTCCGCCGCTTCGCAGGGTCTCCTGCACCTCCTCGGGTGTCATTGGCTCGGTCGGATCAAGCAGGCCTCGCTCGATGCGCAGCTCATATTGTCTTTTCTCCAACTCATGCCGCGCCGAATAGGAAAGGGCCCAGGAGAATTTGTGCTTCAGGAATATTTCTTCGCTGGCCACGCCCGCTGCCGCCAACGCCCGGATCGCCCGCCATCCCAGACCAGCAGCCCATGTCTGTCGCTTGACCGTGGCTTCATCCACGGGAGGTAACGGTGGTGGCTCTGGTGCTTTGGCTCTTCTTGCGCTCATGGAGGTTCGCCTATTCCGGTTGTGCAGTGGCCCGGCCAAAGCCGGTTGGAACGAACCCTTCCTTCTTCATCCACGCAATGGCGTCGTGCCAGCGCTTCTCCGGGACGTCGCGCTTGTTGGGATGCCAGCGGTTCAGGATTTCATGGAAGATGGCGGTTTCGGTGGGCTCACGCTTCCAGATGAGCAGATCGTTCCAAGCGGCGTAGGTGGTGGAAAGAATTTCGCAGGACTTGGTATCCCATGTTCGCATCAACTTTATCAGCCGGTGAATCACGCCCAACTGCTCCGCGCTGAAATCTGCGAGATACTTTTCATGGCCGCCTGCCTTGGCCAGCGGCCGGTAGTGATGTCCGACATGCTCATACCATTTGTTTCTCTTCAGGTCGCTCTCGTTGGCGTAGATCAGCCGGTTGTCGTAGGGACCGGCCGCCTCGCGATGATACTGCACCTCCAGGTCAGAGAGTTGTGCGATATGCTCGCATAGGTGAAACACCTTCTGGTGCTTGATCTGACCAAAGGTGGGTTCCGCGTGCAATTGATGCACAATCTCAGCCGAAAGAAGCACACGGCGGAAATGCCGCCGGGCCTTGGGTGATAGCTGTCGCTTGGGCGGGGTGACACCAACCGTCGCGGACTTGACCAAGTCATCGGCAAAGGCTCGCTGCAATACCGACTGCCGGAGGCGGGTGGCGCGGGCGAGGTTGGCGGTGACGGCGGTTTCCAGTTCGTCGATCACGCTCAGACGGCGTTCCACTTCGGCGGCGATGCATTTTTTCGGCGATTGCGGGGGAGCGGAACCAGCAGCCTTGTAGTCCTGAACGATCCACTTGGTGTCGATCAGTTGCGCGTCGATGGACGTGCGGGCCTGGGCTTCGGGCATCATGCGATGGCAGGAACAAACGCCAGCGCGGCGATTGGCCGCAGGCAACTGGGATGAATCCACTCGAATTTGGGCATGGGGAAGGCTGGCGAACCCGACCCCGGCCGGTGGTGGTGCCTGAGGAGTTCGCCCCCGAGAGAGCCAATTCGCCGGTTCCGGCGCGAGCCGAAAAACGCTCCCCTGCCCCAGCCACCCGGACACCGCGCTTGCGGCGGCGGGAGATTCACCCTTACTCGGTTCCAGAACATGCCCACCACCGTCTTTACCATCGCCAACCAGAAGGGTGGCGTCGGCAAAACCACCACCGCCGTCAACCTCGCCGCCGCCCTCGCCGAGCAGAAGATCCACACCCTGCTGATCGACCTCGACCCCCAGGCCAACGCCACCAGCGCCGTCGGCGTCGAGAAGCAGGAAGGCCGCAGCCTCTACGGCCCGCTCCGCGGCGAGGGCTCCGCGCTGGAGATGGTCACCCCGACCGCCATCGAGCATCTCGCCCTGATTCCCTCCGAGGAAGATCTCGCCGCCGCCGAGATCGAGCTCGCCCAGACGGAAAACTACCTCATGAAGCGGCGCGCGGTGCTCCAGCCGCTGCGCGACAGCGGCGGCTACCGCGCCATCATCATCGACTGCCCCCCCGCCCTCGGCATGCTCTCGATGAACAGCCTCGCCGCCGCCGACTACCTGCTCATCACGCTGCAGTGCGAATACATGGCCCTCGAGGGGCTCGGGCAGATCCTCCGCAACGTCGAGCGGCTCAAGACGGCCAACATCAACGCCGGCCTCGAGCTCGGCGGCGTGGTGATGACGATGTTCGACATCCGCACCAGGCTCTCCCGCCAGGTGGTGGACGAGGTGAAACAGCACCTGCCCGACAAAATCTTCGAAACCGTCATCCCCCGCACGGTGCGCCTGAGCGAGGCGCCGAGCTTCGGGCAGACGATCTTCGCCTACGATCCCCTGAGCCCCGGCGCCACCGCCTACCGGAACCTCGCCAAAGAGGTCATCGCCCGCTTCGGGCTGAAGTGAGCCGCCGGCCCGCCCCCGAAACCATGTTCCCCGTCTTGGCCAAATACCGCCAGGCCTTCCTCATCGGGCTGCAAAGCAACCTCGTTTACCGCTGGAACTTCGCCCTGCGCGGTTTCTTCTCCCTCTTCCACCTCGTGGTGGTCTTCATCCTGTGGAGCGCGGCCTACGAAGGGCAGACGACCATCGGCGGCTTCGACCTCGCGCAGACGATGACCTACTTCGTCGTGCTGCTGATGATGCAGTTCTTCATCGGCGCGTTCAACGAGGACTACCAGATCAGCGAGGAGATCCGCAACGGGCTCATCAACCAGTTCCTGCTCAAGCCGGTGAACTACTTCCTCTACCGGTTCAGCATCTTCCTCGCGGCGCGGCTGGTTTCCGGCCTGCTCATCCTCATCCCGCTGGCCGTGGCCTACCCCTTCCTGCACGAATACCTGAGCCTCCCCGACGAGGCGTGGCGCCTCGGGCTCGGGCTCCCCGCGATGCTGCTCGCGGCGCTCATCCAGTTCAGCATCGCCTACTGCTTCGGGCTGCTGACGTTCTGGTTTTTGGAAATCCAGGGCTTCGTCATCCTCTCGCTGGCGGTCGAGTCGGTCCTCGGCGGGCAGATCTTCCCGCTCGACCTGATGCCGGACTGGGTCTTCCGCCTCGCGCAATACCTGCCGTTCTACTACCAGATGTATTTCCCGGTCGCCATCTTCACCGGCCGGATCGACCAGGCGCTGGCCGTGCAGGGGCTGGGCATCCAGCTCGGCTGGGTGGCGCTCCTGCTGGTCTTCAACCATTTCCTCTGGACCCGCGGCCTGCGCCGCCACACCGCCGTGGGGGGATGAGGAAATTTTCGATTTTGGATTTTTGATTTTCGACCCCCGATCCGGCCCGCACCACCAATCCGTCACCCCCTGCCATCAATCCAAAATCGAGAATCGAGAATCGAAAATTCCCATGCTTCACCACCTGCAAATCTGGCTGGCCAGCGCGCGCTACTCGGTCACGCGCACGCTGATGTTCCGGTTCGATTTCTTCCTGTGGGCGACGGTCGAGCTCGTGTGGATGGGCGTGAACCTGCTGCTCATCTCGGTCATCTACGGCCACACCGACAGCATCGCCGGCTGGTCGAAATACGAGATGATGCTCCTGTTCGGCACCGCCATGCTCATCCAGCGGCTGCTCTTCGGCTTCTTCTGGAGCAGCCTTTTCGACACGGCGCGCAACATCCGCTCGGGCCACTTCGACTTCTTCCTGGCCCAGCCGGGCAACGTGATGTTCATGACGACGACGCGGAAGCTCGACCTCGACAGCCTGGTGAACACCTTCGTGGCCGCGGGCGTGGTGATCTACGCCGCGGTGCAGCTGGGGCTGCAGCCGGGCCCGGGCGACATCCTGCTCTACCTGCTGATGATCGGCTGCGGCCTGCTCATCCATTACAGCGCGCTGGTGCTGACCATCTCGCTCGCCTTCTGGATCACCAACGCCCAGGGGCTGGAAGGCAGCTACTTCACGCTCTTCGAATTCTCCCGCCTGCCGCGGCAGGCCTTCAAGGGCGCGGCCAACGTCATCTTCGTCTGGGCCCTGCCCGCCGTCATCGTGAGCAACATTCCGGCGCACACGCTCCTGCACGGCTTCGACGCGGGCCATGCGCTGTGGCTGCTTGGCGCGACCGTCGCCTGGTTCGCCCTCGCCTGCACCGTCTTCAACCGCGGCCTCCGCCGCTACTCCAGCGCCAGCTCATGAGCGACACCCTCCGGTCCCTGCAGGCCCGCCTCGGCCACACCTTCCGCGACCCGGCGCTGTTGGAGACGGCCCTCACGCATTCCTCGCGGATGAACGAGCCCGGGGATGCGGCCGACTCCAACCAGCGGCTGGAGTTTCTCGGCGACGCCGTGCTCTCGCTCATCCTCGCCGAGACGCTGTTCCAAGCCTTCCCCGCCGAGCGCGAGGGCGGGCTTTCCCAGCGCCGCGCCATGCTGAGCCGCGGCGGTTTCCTCGCCCGCCTCGCCCGCGAGCTCAACCTCGGCGCCGCCCTGCGCCTCGGCGTATCCGAGGAGCAGACCGGCGGCCGCGACCGCGATTCCAACCTGGAGGATGCCTTCGAGGCCCTCGTCGGCGCTCTCTACCTCGACGCCGGACCCGAAACCACCCGCCGGGTCGTGCTGGCCCTCTACGGTCCCCTCGCCGACCGCCTCGCCTCCGCCACGCCCGCCGACAATCCCAAAGGCCGGCTGCAGGAACTCGTGCAGCCCAAACTTGGCAACGACGCCCTGCGCTACGTGACCGTGCACAGCAGCGGCCAGGATCATGCCCGCGAATACGCCGCCGAGGTTTTCCTCCAGGACCGGCTCCTCGGCGCCGGCCGCGGACCGTCGAAGAAGCTCGCCGAGGAAGCCGCCGCCCGCGCCGCGCTGGCGACCTTTCGCCCGGAGCACTCCGCCTGAGCGGGCCGGCGGTTGACCCCAAGCCCGGGGTTGTGCTCCCCGGTTTCCTCGCTTCCCTGTTCAGCCCCGTCATGTCCGCCCCCGTCCAACCCGTCCGCTGCAAGCACACCGGCGTCTGCCCGCCGGCGCGGGGCTGGGTGCTGGCCGAACTGCTCCGCCGGCAGGCGGCGCCGGTCTGGCTGGTCGTCGCGGGCGAGCTCAAGACCGCCGAGCAAATCGCGGAAGACATCGGGCTCGCCCATGGCGGCGGTCCGGCGCCGACCGTGCTGGTCTTCCCCGAATCCATCGCCGACAGCCGCGACATGCGCGAGGCCTTTGCCGCGTCGAGCGACCGGCTGACGGTGCTGAGCAAGCTGCGCCCCCTGCGGCGCGGCACCTCCGTGCCGGGCACCGTCGTGGTCGTCACCACCCCGGCCGCGCTCCTGCAACCCGTGCCGGCCATCGAGGAATTCGCCACCCGCGAACTGATCCTCCGGCGCGGCCAGACGCAGGCTTTCGCCGGTCTCCTGGAGCAGTTGCAGCAGCTCGACTACGACTCCGAAGCCGTCTGCGAGGCGCCGGGCCACTATGCCGTGCGCGGCGGGATCATCGACGTCTATCCCGTCACCGCCAACCAGCCCTACCGGCTGGACTTTTTCGGCGACGAGATCGAGGAGATCCGCGCCTTTGACCCGGTAACGCAGCGCTCCGGCGCACCCGTCGAGAGCATCGCGATCCCCTTCTCGCCGCGGCTGAAACTCGCCGAGTCCACCACCGGGCTGGCCGACTACCTGCCGCCGCAGACCCGGCTGGTCCTGGTCGAACCGGCCGCGCTGGAGGAAGAGTTTCACACCCTCGGCCCGGACGGACCCAGCCCCGCCGCGCCGGTCTTCGCCAAATGCACCGTGCACCACGGCGTGAGCGATCTCGACGAAGCCAGCAGCCTGCTCGACGGCGCGGAGCACGAGGAAACCTGGGACACCGAGAGCCTCGCGCATCACCGCAGCTACCCGGGCGACGCCCTCGTGGCCCAGGAGCGCCTGCAGGTGGAGGAGGACGCCCGCCGGCGGTTTCTCCGGCAGGTGGCGGCCTGGCGCGACGAAGGCTACGGGCTCCTGCTCGTCGCCACCAAGGAAGGCGAACGCCAGCGGCTGGAGGAAATTCTCAAGGAAGCCGGGTTGCGTCCGCCGCCCTTCGTGACCGGCACGCTCAACGAAGGCTTCCGCCTCACCGCCCGCGCCGGAGCGCGGCTCACGCCCGGGCCGGAGCGCGGCCTCGTCGTCATCACCGAGACGGAAATCTTCGGCCGCCAACGCCAGCGGCGGCCCGCGCTCAACCCCCGTGCCATCGCCACGCGCGCGCAGATCGACCAGCTGCTGGATTTCGCCGAGCTCGTGGAAGGCGACTTCGTCGTGCACCTGCAGCACGGCATCGCGCTCTACCGCGGGCTCACCAAGCTCGACACCGCCCAGGGCCTGCGGGAGGTCATCTCGCTGGAGTTCGACGACCACGTGACCCTGCACGTGCCGCTGCAGGAGTCGCACCTCATCAGCCGCTACGTCGGCCTGAGCAAAGCCCGGCCGCAGCTCGGCCGCATCGGCTCGGGCCGCTGGGAAAAGACCCGGCAGGCCGCCGAGCGCGCCACCATCGACCTCGCGGCGGAGCTCCTGAAAATCCAGGCCCAGCGCGAAGCCCAGCCCGGCCACGCCCTGCCGCCCGACACGCCGTGGCAGCGGGAGTTCGAGGCCGCCTTTCCCTACACTGAAACCCGCGACCAGCTGCGCGCCATCAACGAGACCAAGGCCGACCTCGAGCAGCCGCGGCCGATGGACCGCCTCATCTGCGGCGACGTCGGCTTCGGCAAGACCGAGGTCGCGATCCGCGCCGCGTTCAAGGCCGTGCAGGGCG
>VFQQ010005572.1_pt1 | contig 10358 bp, 7 predicted proteins | sample 3512341 | NCBI WGS metagenome assembly VFQQ01 (sample SAMN10412373, study PRJNA504923) | tailings metagenome | isolation source: Relicate 2 Philex TSF1 revegetated site | place: Philippines: Tuba, Benguet | collected 2017-08-29
TGGAGCAGTCACTGCGTGCGCTGCGCACCGATCGTCTCGACCTGTTGCTGCTGCATCGTCCCGACCCGCTCATGGATGCCGACGAGGTGGCGGGCGCGTTCGAGAGGCTGGCGGATGACGGCAAGGTGCTGGCCTTCGGGGCGTCCAACTTCACGCCGGCGCAATTCGAGCTGCTGCACGCGCGTTATCCGCTCGTCACCAATCAGGTGGAGTGCCATCCGCTGCACCGCGCGCCCATCACCGACGGCACCTTCGATCAGGCGCAGCGTCTGCGCGCTCGGCCCATGATCTGGTCGCCATTGGGCGGTGGTGCGCTCTTCACCAGTGAAGGCAGTGACGTGCAGCGTGTGCAGCAGACGGTGGCCACTCTGGCTGCGCGCCATGAGGTCACGAGTACCACCATTGCCTTTGCCTGGTTGCTGCGTCTGCCCTGTCATCCACATCCGATTACCGGGTCGCGTCGCCTGTCGGTACTGGAAGAAGCGGTGGCGGCCACGCGCATGCGACTCGACGCACAAGACTGGACGGAGATTCTCGTGGCCGCCACAGGCGTGAACGTGCTGTAGTTTCCCGGCATCACGTTGGTCACTGTTTCGGCCCCGCCTTTCACCAACTGCCCCGTGCACATTCTCTCGCGATCGTTTCTCACCTTCTTCGTGGGCTGCTCCGTGGTGCTGTCCTCTGCCTGTGGTACTGGCCAATCGGCATCGAGTGACGCGCCATCGCGTGACGCGCCATCGACCGCCGAGGTGATCGCGTCGGCGGTGCCCGATTCCATCATCGATGGCTGGCCACAGCATTCGCGCGAGCGTCCTGCGCCGCCCGTACAGGACGCTGGTCCCCAGGTGGCCGTGCCGCGTCCCGCAGACGCCGTCGTGCTGTTTGACGGCAGCTCGCTGGACGCGTGGGAAATGGCAGACAGCAGCGCCGCTGCCTGGAAGATCGTGGGCGACGCCTTTGAAGTAGTGCCCGGCACGGGTACGATGCGCACCCGCGCATCGTACGGCGATGTGGAGTTGCACATCGAGTGGATGTCGCCCAACCCGCCAGTCGGCAGCGATCAGGATCGCGGCAACAGTGGCGTGTTCTTTGGCGGCGGACGCTACGAGGTGCAGATTCTCGATTCGTTCGACAATCCCACCTATCCGGATGGTCAGGCGGCGGCGCTGTACGGGCAGTATCCGCCGCGCGTGAACGTGAGCCGCAAGCCGGGCGAATGGCAGACGTACGACATTGTCTACACGGCGCCGCGTTTTGCCGACGGCAAGCTGGTATCACCCGCCGTGTTCACCGTGAGGCACAATGGCGTGCTGGTGCATGACAACCAGGCGCTGGTTGGGCCGACGGCCAATCGGGCGCGCGTGCCGTATTCGGTGCACGAGATGCGGCTACCCATTCAGTTGCAGGATCATTCGCATCCGGTGCGCTTCAGAAACGTGTGGCTGAGGGAACGCTAGAACTGCGGTCGCGGCGGTCCGGGCCGCTGGTGAAAGAACCCCGAGTGCATGACGCTCTCTCTGCCATGCGCATACTGCCATGGCGACGAGGTCGCGTGATGATCTGGGCGGCGATGCTCGGGGGCTGTGTGATCCGCGGTGGCACGACGGGCACCGGGAGCCATGCTGAGCCGCCGGGGACCGGGAGCCATGCTGAGCCGCCGGGGACCGGCCTGCCGGCCACGGCACGTTGGCCGGCGCCCGCCCGTCCCGTGCTGGCCGAACTGCGGCCCTACTTTCGGGATCTGCGCACCCTGAGGCTGACCCGTGGGCAGGATTCGCTGACCTTCCTGCTCGACACCGGCGGTGGCCACACGCTGCTCACACCGGAGGCTGCGCGCCGCGTGGGCTGCACGCCATCGGGTCGGAGCGTGGCCCACCGCATGACTGGCGAGGTGGTGCAGTTCTCCTGGTGTCCTGACGTCACGCTTGCGCTGGCGGGGCATACGCTGCACCACGGCCCCATCGCCGTGTTTGATCTGGCGTCGGTGTTGCCCGCAGGACTGCCGCCTCTCGACGGCCTGCTGGCCTTGCCCTCCTTTGTGGGCCAGGCGCTGACCATCGATGTCACGGCCGATCGCCTGACGCTGGAATCGGAGGCCAGCGCCCGCGCGCTTCGCCGGAGGGCGACGCCGCTGCAGGCGAGAGCGGCCACCGGCGAAGACGGTGGTGCGCTGACGCTGTTCCTTGCGGCTCGTGCTTCTCCGCTGCCGCTCTGGCTGCTGCTCGACAACGCCAACCTGCAAGGTCTGCTGCTGGCACCACATGCTGCCGGGCAGTTCCCGGCTTCAACCGCTGCGGCTGACCAGCTGACCGTGCCCAACTTCGAAGTCCTTGGGCTTCCGCCCGTCGCCGCGTCGGCTCGCGTCCGCGCCCTGCAATACAACGGCGTGCTGGGAGCCACGTTCTTTCAGTGTCGTGCCCTGCTGATCGACCTGCGCAGCCCGCTTCCGGGTGTTGCGGTCGCTTCATCCGCGAAGCCCTGCCAGTGAACGGGCCTCATGTTCCGACCGCTCCTGCCATGACCAAGCCATCGCCAAGCTCCGACCTGACCACCTACCTGCATCGTTGGCGCGCGGGGGATGCATCAGCGCGCGATGCCCTGTTGCCGCAGGTGTATGCGGAGCTGCAGGCCATGGCGCGGTCCCGCCTGCGTCGCGAGCGGCAGGACCACACGCTCGACACGGTGGGGCTGGTGCACGAGGCCTACCTGCGCCTCGAGGGCGTCGGTGCGGTGGCGTGGCAGGACCGGGTGCACTTCTTTGCCGTGGCGGCCACGGCGATGCGACGCGTCCTGCTCGATCATGCGCGGCGGCGCCGACGTGCCAAACGGGGTCAGGCGCCAGTGGCCGTGCCGCTTGACCCCGAGCGCCTCGAGAAGGCAGCGCTGCACGATGCTGCCTTCGCAGATGCCATGACCATGGCGCATCAGGATCCCGACACGCTGCTCGCCATCGACCAGGCGCTCGAATCACTGGCCCGCGAACATCCCCGGGCAGCCCAGGCGGTGGAACTGCGCTACTTCGGCGGGCTGACGCTCGACGAGGTGGGCGAGGCCATCGGCGTGTCCGGGCCCACGGCCTTACGCGATCTGCGTTTTGCGCTGGCGTGGTTGGCGGATGCCCTGGGTGATTGAGGGTAAAGCAATCGGCGAACGCTGCCTGATGGCTCAGGGCATGCGACCGTCGAAGGAACCCGCGCCCTGCGGCCAGCGGGGCACAGACTGCAAAGCCCGGGCAGCCCGGGCGGGCAGACTTTCGGGCGTGAGCATGCGGCCCTGCTGCCAGGCATCGGCAAAACGCGCTTCCCCGAGTCGCTGACGCAGGTCACGCAGCGCCTGATCCATGCTCAGGCGGTCGGCACGACGGGCCACGCTGTGGTGCTGTTCACGAATGGCGTCTGCCGCGCCCAGCAGCAGCACACAATCCGACAGCAGCGGCGCCGATACGCCGGCATCGTCGTGGCGCTGCTGCGCCTGCCAGGCGAGGCCGGCGGTCGCCATGAGTTCCAGCGCGTGGGCGAGCGCGGTCCAGTCCGTGGCATCCTGCAGCAGCGCCAGTCCGGTCGTGGCGTGTTGCGCGGCGCTGAGCGGGTCACCCGCCGAAAGCGCTGCCGTGGCCGCCTGGGTGCAGCACCACGACAGTGTCCAGGTATCGCCGACGGCACCGAGGTGTTGGTGCGCGTCGGCGAGGTCCTGCGTGGCGGCGTCGGACGCGCCCATGGTGATGCGCAGCAGGGCACGCCAGCCGGACGCAAAGCCGCGAATCCACCGTCCACCATGCTGCTGCGCGAGGGCCATGCCGTCGTCGGCGACCTGTTGCGCACGTTCCGGCTGACCGTGCGCCAGGTACGAAAAGGCCGAGACGCAGGCCGTGTAGGTGGCCCATTGCCGCAGGCGCGCCCGCGTGGCCGCATCCACCGCTTCTCCTTCGAGGGTGGTCCAGAGTGCGCGCGCACGTTCCGCGTGGCCCAGGGCCAGCTCCGGTTCACCGAGCGACCAGCTCAGCAAGTGCGCGGCCTGCAGGGTACGCGCCAGTGCTTCGCGTGACTTGAACGTCGGCGCTGCAGTCTGCTGGTCGAAGGCCGCAATGGCCCGTTCCGCCCACTCGCGTCCTTCGCGCCAGCGTCCCGACCAGTGCCAGAACATGGTGAGCCCGCCCACGATGCGCAGTGCTTCTGTGATGCCACGATCGCCATCGAGACACCATGCGAGAGCGATCAGCATGTCCTCGAGTTCGCGCTGTACGCGCTCCATGGCCTCGAGGCGCGAAGGACCTCCGCTCTGATCACCAATGTCGTCGGCGATGTGTGCCATCCATTGCGCGTGACGCCGCTGCACCACATCACTGCTTCCCGTCGCGAGCAATTGCTCGCGTGCAAACTCCCGCACCGTTTCCAACATGGCATAGCGAGTCTCGCCGTCCGCCGTGTCGTGTCGGGTGAGCAGGCTCTTGTCGCTCAATGACGCCACGATCTCCCAGTCTTCTGCATTCACAGCGCTGAACGCCACGGTGGACGCCCCGTCGAGCGAGAAGCTGCCCGCAAACACACCGAGCTCGGCAAACACCCGCTGCTCCTCGGACGACAGCAGGGCATGGCTCCATGCCAGCACATCACGCAGCGTGCGGTGACGCGGCTCCATGTCGCGGGCATCCGAGCGCAGCAGATCGAGACCAAGTGCAAGGCGTGCCACCAGCGCCCGGGGCGTGAAATGGCGGATGCGTGCCGCCGCCAATTCGATGGCCAGCGGCAGGCCATCCAGTCGCCGACACAGCGATGCCACGTCGTCGGCATTGCGGTCATCGAGCACAAAATCCGGACGACAACTGCGTGCACGCTGTACGAAGAGCCGGACGGCATCGGCGCGGGCGATATGCGACAGATCCCCCGCGGTGGGCACGGTCAGCGGCGGAATGGGCAACTCCTGCTCGGCGCGCAGACGCAGGGGCTCGCGGCTCGTGACCACCACCGTGAGACGCGGCGCCGCCTCGAGCAGTGCCGCCACAAAGGGCGCGGCGTCCCGCACCTGCTCGAAGTTGTCGAGCACCAGCAGGCTGGCCTGCGAGCCGAGGTGACCCGCAATGTGGTGTGCAGCGTCTGCCTCCAGCGGGTCTCGCATCCCCAGTGCGCGCGCCACGGCATCGGGCACGCGCGCGGATTCCCGCACGCTCGCCAGTGCGACCACCTGCACCCGTCCGCCGAACCAGGCACTGGCGCGCCGGGCGAGTTCCTGCGCGAGACGGGTCTTGCCGGTGCCACCGGGACCGGTCAGGGTGAGCAGGCGCGTGCCGCCGAGGAGTCCGAGGGCTGTGGCGAGCTCCCCTTCCCGGCCAATGAGCGACGGCCCCGGGCCCGGATCGTTGTGGGCGGCGGCAACCGGAGTCGCGTGTCGCGCCTCAGAGGGAAACTGCGCTGCAGTGTCGGGGGGCGCGGCGGCTGCGGCTAGATGGGCCAGCACCGCCGCCGCCGATGGCGGGCGCTTTTCCGGCTGTGGAGCGAGCAGGCTGTGCACGAGATCCAGCAAGGGTGCGGGCGTGTCCGGCCTCAGGGACTGCAGGCCTGTCATCTGGCCGTGCTCGATGCGGCGCAGCAGCTCGGACGGCGAAGCGGCCACGAAGGGCCGTTCGCCCGCAAGCATCTCGTACAGCGTCACACCGAGGGCCCACAGGTCCGAACTGACCGTGCCGACGGCGCCGCGCACGCGTTCCGGACTCAGATAGGCCAGCGTTCCGAGCACCACACCGGCATCGGTCAGCGACTGGTCGTGAAAGCGCGCGATGCCGAAGTCCGCGAGCCGCGCTTGCCCATTCGCATCGAACATCACGTTGGCAGGTTTCACGTCGCGGTGCACAATGCCGCGCGCGTGTGCCGCCTGCAACGCTGACGCCACCTGCCAGGCAATGCGCTGCGCATCGGCGAACGACAGCGGGCCGCGTGCCACACGATCGGCGAGGGACCCGCCCTCGTAGTAGGCCATGGCCAGGAAGGGATGCTCCTGTGCATCGAACCCGACCTCGTAGACCGTTGCCACATGTGGATGGTCGAGCGCCGCCGCTGCCCGTGCCTCCACGAGAAAGCGCTCTGTCTCGGCGTCGCGAGTGACGCTGCGCTGCGCTGCACTGCGTGAGCTGCGCGAGAGCACTTTGAGTGCCACGGGCCGATCGAGTCGGCGGTCGACGGCGAGCCACACCACGCCGGATCCGCCGCGCCCGAGTTCGCGCACAAGCCGAAACGGACCAACCTCGTCACCGATGCCGGACGGCATTCGTTGCGCGACGGTCGGCGGGGCCTGCGCAACAGGGGCCAGCGCCGTGCCGCGCGGATGCAGTACACCAAGAAAATCCCCCGCGCGATCGGCCGCGCGCAGCAGGCGCTCGAGCCGCGCCGCCAGCGCGGGGTCACGCTCACGCAGTTGAGCGAGCTGCGCGTCGCGCTCTGCCGCCGAGCACTCCGTCAGTTGCTCGAACCACTCTGCGTCATGGCTGCGCGACGAAAGGGACATGACAGAGTATCGCCCCGGTGATCCCAGCGCTTCAAGGTCTCCGTCGCAATATCGCGGCGTGGTGAAAGACTCGAATGGGGATGACGCTCTCCCTCCTGTCCAACGTCAGTCCTCTTCACACGGAGTTGTTCGCCATGTCCATCACGGGATCGCCCGTTGCGCTTCATGATACGACTGCCACGTCCCTCACGGTGCTCGGCCAGACGGTGACGCCGTTGTTCGCGTCCGTCCAGCCGGAGTCCAACTGGGCGCTGTTCGATTTGCACTGTCCTCCGGGGACCGGCACGCCATTGCATCGTGAGGCCGCAGAGGAGCGCTTTCTGGTGCTCGAGGGCCAGCTCACGTTCACGGTGGGTGGAGAGACGGTGGAGGCCGGACCGGGCATGAGCCTCGTCATTCCGGCCGGAACGCCGCACGCCGAGTCGAACGCGTCGTCTGCTCCCGCGCGTGCGCTGGTGCTCTCACGCCTCGGTGAGCGCAAGACCGCCATGTTCGTGGCGCTTGCTGCGCTGGGTCGTGCCGGTCGTCTGGACCCGGCGGGCATCGTGGCCACCTGCAGTGCCCACGGCGTGGAGATCCTGCCACCTCCAACCGAGGACGTGGCATGAGTCGCCCACTCGTGATTGGCTGCATACTGCTTGCGGCCTGTGCCGGGGATGCCTCGGTGGCACCGGCGGATGATCGCGCGGCATCCAGCATTACCCTTGCGCCCGTTGCACCAACGCTTCGTGTCGGCGCCAGCACACCCATGGTGGCCACGATACGGGATCGTGCGGGCAATGTACTGCGCGTGCCCGTGCGCTGGACGACGAGCAGTCCATTCATTGCCTCGGTGAGCGCGGACGGGATGGTGACCGCGTTCAGTCCCGGGCAGACGTGGCTGCACGCGCGCGCCGGCGCCGTGTCGGACAGCACCGCGATCACCGTGGAGCCGGACAGCGACGATGCGCGTCGTGTGGTTCGTGTCGTGCTTGATGACACGTCGAGCGACTGGTCGGAGGGCGAGCAACGGCAGCTGATGGCGTCGCCGCGCAACGCGGCGGGACAGATCCTCGAGGGCCTTGCTATCACATGGCGTTCAACCGACACGCTGGTCGCACAGGTCGATGTGTCGGGTCGCGTCACGGCCTTGCGTGTCGGGCAGGCGCGCATTGTCGCGAGCGTGCAGGGAGTGGAGGCCAGCACGGCGCTGCGGGTGACGGCGGACTTTGCGCACGATCTGCTCATTTCGGTTCCGCGCATGGGGGCGGAATCAGCGTTGCTGCGTTTTGACCTGCAGCGAATGGACTTGCGTGCGGTGCACAGCACGCCCGCTGTGCTGCTGTCTGACCTCTACGTGATGCAGGCGGTCGCGTCCCCCGATGGATTTCGCGTGGCCTACGTGTGCATGAATCCCATGATGGGGGATGCGGCGTTGTGCATGGCCGATCGGGACGGCGGCAATCGTCGACTGATCGCGTATCAATTCGGCAATCAACTCCTTGCTCCCACCTGGAGTCCCGACGGGCTGTATATCGCCTTCGAACATCGCGGTCACCACGGCAGGGCCACCCCGACCACGCGGATTGGCATCGTGCGCGCTGATGGCCAGGAGTTTCGCACCCTCGGCCTCGACCTGCCGGGGGCACAGCATGCGCCCGCCTGGTCACCCATCCTGTCGGATGGGACGACGCGCCTCGTGTTTGCCCATGACGCGGACGGTCTGGGTGCGTCCATGTCCCTGTGGACCATGACGCCCACGGGTAATGACCTGCGCCGCCTGACCACGGGTGCAGAGGGTGTCGATACCGAGCCCACCTGGAGTCCCGATGGTCGCCACGTGGCCTTTCAGCGCTCGGCGTCTGCTGCCTACGGCAGTCTTTGGATCGTGGACGTCGCAACGGGCGCGGAGCGCCTGCTGTACCGGGCGCTGCCCACGGTGCAGCGTTCACCGAGCTGGAGTCCTGACGGGAAGCTCATCGCCTTTCTCTCGGCGACACCGGTGGCTGGTCTGGCGCCGGCCTGGGCGGTGCAGACGATCTGGGCCGATGGCACGCGCGTCGCGCGGCGCACCAACGGGCAGCCCATCGCCTTCGCTCCTTCGTGGCAGCGCATGCGTCCGTAGCGGTTTGAGAAACGACGGCGCTGCGGTGTGTGCGACGGGTTTACTGCCGCAGCGCCTTCTTGTTGAGCACGATTTGACCTGCGTGGTACACGTTGTGCTGAACGACACCGGAGAGCATGACGGCATACGGCACGCCGCTGCCAAGCGGTGCGTTGTGCAAACCGCGGCCCACGCGTTCGGTCAGCCGTGCGACAGGGAAGTCGACGAGCGCCTGATCCAGCGCCTCGCCGGTTGTTGCGACCAGCGCCCTGATCGTGTCCCACTGCGCGCGAGAGCGCGGGCCGACGCCGGGCCAGTCACCTCGCGCCGGCTCGGCGGGTTCCGCGCCGTGCACTCGGCGATGCACTTCCTCCATCCACGCCACCGCGTGCAAGGCCAGTTGTGCAATGGAGTGCGCCCCCGACGCAGGCCGCGCGAAGGCCTCGGACACGGACACATCGGCGAGGGCTTCACAGAGGGCCGGTCCGTGCCACGCCGGCCCGTGCAGCGAGCGACGCAGCTCGCCGCGCAGGAATCGCACGGGGTCGAAGGTCATGCCTGAAAAGTAATGTGGGGGCGGCGCGCGATTAAGCGTGTACGCTATCGCGCGAGCCCCACCACTCTGGCCAGCGAATCCGTGCGCTGCAGAATGCGGTCGCCGCCAATCGTGTCGCCGCGCACGAGTCGTCCAAAGCCCACAAGCTGGCCCGTGAACACGTAGGCCGCGGGAATGGACACCGAAGGTGTGTCCACCCACTGCGCCTGACGCAGCAACGCCGAAGGTGCCTCGTAGCGCTGCCAGAGTGAGTCGCTGACGGCGAGGTCGATATGTCCGCCTTCGAAGGGCAGGAAGCGCGCATCACCCGACGCCGGCGCATTCACCAGCCGCTGCGTGAGTCCGTGCGTGACGACATACTGACCCAGACCGATGGATGCGGCATAGCCACCCACCGAGAAGTGAATGGGCTGACGCGGGAAGCGGTCCTTGATGAGTTGCAGCACCATGAGCTGATCGCGTGTGAGCACACCGGCGGGAATGTCCGCCGTGAGTCCGGCATGCTGGAAACGCACTGGCTGCGGCAGTTCGAGGTAGGGCGGAATGCCGGCGGCGTTTGGCACCAGGGGCGCCGCGAACCAGTCCATGTTGAGATAGGGCGTGATTACAATGGTCACGTCGGGCCGCACACCCTCCACCAACTGTGCATACCAGACGGGGAAGGAATCGTTGTCCCCGCTGGTGATGAGCAGGCCGTTGGGTTGGACCGACTCGAGCAGGTCGCGGCCCCAGCGCGCGGTGAACTCCTGACCACGGCGCGGCGCGGCGTTGGCATTGAGCAGCACGGGCAGCAGTGCCACACTCATGACAAAGGCGCTGCGTGGCCAGGTGATGTGGCGTGCCACGCGCTGCCAGAGCGCACCGAGCCCCATGCCCACCCACACGCCCCAGGTGGCGAAGCTCCAGAGGTAGAAGTAGTCGCGGTCGCGCACTTCACGTGGCACGCTGTTGCCCAACTCGGGCGCCTGCGTGGCGCCGTACCTGAAGTTGAGGTACACAATGAGCGCTGGTGTGAGTGTGAAGACCAGCGGACCGAAGAATGCAAACGAGCTGCGGTCGCGTTGCCAGTGCATGAAGCCGCCGCCGAGGCCGAGCAGCAACAGGACAATGGCCAGCGCCTGCTGCAGCTGTGGCAAACGGCCGGCCGCGTCGCGCATGGTCTGCCACTCGAAGTACTGCCACCACATGCCGAACTGCGCGCTGAGTGGCGCCTGGCGATCG
>VFQQ010005573.1_pt1 | contig 10358 bp, 8 predicted proteins | sample 3512341 | NCBI WGS metagenome assembly VFQQ01 (sample SAMN10412373, study PRJNA504923) | tailings metagenome | isolation source: Relicate 2 Philex TSF1 revegetated site | place: Philippines: Tuba, Benguet | collected 2017-08-29
GTGGGCGATACGGGTGGTGAGAACGCGCGTCTTGCCCGTACCCGCGCCGGCCAGAACGAGAACCGGGCCGTCGAGCGCTTCCACGGCCTCGCGCTGTTCAGGATTGAGGCCATCCAGATAGGGGGGCGCAGCGGCTAGGCGGGCGCGTTCGGAAATCGATTTGCGGGCAGGCGCAGCCGCTGCCTCGGACGCCATTCCTGGCGCCAACGGCAGATCGAACGGCGGAAGGTCATCGTCCCTTTGCGCGTCTGGTCGTTTATCGTCTTGCGGCATCGGCTCGCTCTACAGCATGACCTTCGCGGTGGCCAGAGATTCGCGTCCGGTCCAACTGCTCAAGATCTATGCAGCATCAATGGAGGCCAAAAACCGGCCTGCTGGCAAAAATATAGGGTGCGCCGCATGTTCCGCGAGCGGGACAGATGATCCTCCCCAGGAAAATGCCCCAATTGGGGGTCACACTTGTCATCACTGTTGGGGTATGGTGGTGCACGCGTCGGCCGTCGTGCCTTGCGACGGCGTTGTTTCCAATCGGCCTCCCTCGGCCCCGGCTATCGGTGGCGCGTTTGCGATGGGATGGCCGCGCGGCGCGTTCCCAATGCGGAAAAATGCTTGGGCTTTCGGGCCTTTGCGTGCGCCGCAGGTGCGATTGGATTTTGAGCAGATAAGACGCGGATGAACAACGCCCTCCTTTATCTCGGCGGCATTCTGATCACGGTCCTGGCGGTTCTGTTCGCGGTCCCCCGATTCGTCGATTGGAATAGCTATCGCGGCATTTTCGAAGAGGAGGCCACTCGCGTCCTCGGGCGTGAGGTGCGCGTCGGCGGGGGCGTGAATGTGCGTCTGCTGCCGGCCCCCTATGTCAGCTTCGAGCGACTCCGAATCGCCGACGTGGGCGACGAGGGCGGCAACTCAATCATCCGCGTCGAGAGCTTCACGATGTGGCTGTCGGTGCCTCCCCTGCTTCGCGGCGTGCTTGAGGCCCACCGCGTGGAAGTCCGCCGGCCGGTCGTGAACCTGGCGATCAATGCCCAGGGGGAAGGCAACTGGCGGACGCTGGCTCTGACGCCCGGCACGCTTTCGTTCGCACCCAAGGACGTCGCGCTGCAATCCGTGCAGATCCACGACGGCGCGATCATCGTCAGCGGGCCCTCGCGCAGCGAACTCGCGCGCTTCGACGCCATCAACGGCGAGCTAACCGCAGAGGCGCTCGAAGGGCCTTACAAATTCAAGGGGCAAGTCAATTGGGGCGACACGACGCGCAACGTCCGGCTCGCGACGGCTAAAGTCGACCCCAACGGCGATCTTCGTTTCAAGGCAGCCGTGGATGTCGTGGACAGCACAAACTCCTACGTCCTCGACGGCCGGCTCAAGGACATCCGGGACACTCCGACGCTCGAAGGCGACCTGACGGCCAAGCTCGCGCTTGGAGCTCACGCACCGCTCAGCCCTTCGACCGCCGCAGACCCGGTTTTGGACGTGCCGCCGCAGGCTCATCCTGATGCGCAAGGCGCTCCTCCGGGCGCCCCTTCAAGCCCTGTCGCCACTCCGCCTGCGCCTGCCGCACCAGCAGCTCCGGCATCAACCGGCGCCAAAGCCTTCGAGCTCAAGGCCAAGGTGCTTGGTACGACTCGGAGCGTCGCGCTTCAGGATATCGCCGTCTCTCTGGAAGCAGGCACGACACCTCAGCTCATTACCGGCGAAGGCAAGGCGGATTGGTCCGACAAGATGCGCCTCGACGTGACGCTCGCGTCGCGCTGGCTCGACCTCGATCAGCTTGCCGACACATCGGCTGCCAAGACGCCGCTCGAAGCCGGCCGCAGCTACTTCGAGGTGCTTGCCGCGGCACTGCCCGCGGAGGCCGATACGAATGCGCGGCTCGAATTCGATCAACTGACGCTCGGCGGGGAGCCGATCAGCAACGTTCGGCTTGCCGCTTCGCGTTCAGGCGGTCCGCTGGAACTCAAAGGTGTGCGCGCTGACTTGCCCGGCGGGGTTCGCCTGGAGCTCGACGGTGTTCTGACGCCAACGTCCAAGACGACGAAGGTTCCGCGTCTCGACGGTACCCTGTTCGTTTCCGGCAAGAGCCTGATGCGCTTTTTGGCCTGGGGCCTCAACAACGCCAACGTGGGACGTGAGCGCAACGACGGTCCGTTCACACTCGACGGCCGCTTCGGTCTCGGTGACGAAACCCTCGCGCTGACCGATGCCTCGTTCGCATTCGCCGGCACGCCTCTCGATGGCGATCTCAAGCTCGATCTCGGAGAACGCAAGAAACTCGTCATGGCGATCGAAGGCCCGCGGGTCGACATTGCCCAGATCGGTTCGGGCCTCGTCGGCCTCAATGTCCTTCGCGGCCTGTTCGGCAAAGACGCGGTTGCGGCTGACGCGGCGGCTCCAGCATCGTCCTCCAAGTTCTTCGATCCGGCCAATGCGGATCTGTCGCTGGCCTTCAAAGTGGCCGAGCTGGTCGACGGCGATCGCGTTCTGACCAACGTCGACACCCAGATTCGTCTCGAGCGCGGCACGCTCACCATCCCTCGCCTGCGCTTCTCGACGCGCGAAGGTCTTCAGGTCGATGCGGACGGCGAGGCCAAAAATGTTCCCGCTCAGCCGGAGGGCTCTATCCGGGGATTAATCTCGGCGCCCAATGCAGAGGCCGCTCGCGCGTTCGTCTCGCTGCTCGACCTCGATGACACCCCGTCCACAGATCTCGACCGCCTCGCTCGTCTCGCGCCCCTCCGCTTGGCCGGAACGCTGCAGCTCAACGGCGGTCCGAGCAACGCCACCGAGCTCACGCTCGATGGTACGCTTGGCGGCGGACGGCTTTCCGCCGCGCTGCGCCTCGACAAGGGTCGCGGGCAATGGCGGTCCTCGCCGCTCGATTTGCAGGCGACCCTCGATAGTCCCGACGTGGGCGGGCTCGTCTCGACGCTGTTCGATGCGAAATTGCATACCGCGGCCGGCGAGGCCCCGAAGGCCGGACGTGTTGTCGTCAAAGCGGCTGGCGTGCCGTCCGATGGACTTCTTTCGCTGGCGGACGTGACATCCGACGGCATCTCTCTCAGCTACCGCGGGCAGGTTCACCTTCCCGCACCCGGCGACACGGGGCTCAACGGAGAACTGCAGATTGCCGCGCCGGATGCGCGCGTTGCTCTGGCGCTGGCGGGGCTCTCGACGGCCGACGGTGCCGCAGGTGTCCCTGTCAACGGCACGATCCAAGTTCGCCGCGACGCTGGAGTGCTGCGGCTCGGCTCCCAATCCGTCTCGCTCGGCGAGAGCACGATTTCCGGAGACCTGTCCGTTGCCTCGCGTGACGGCGGCGCCAAAACGATCAATGCGACGCTCACGGCCAACAAGGCTTCGTTCGCGACGCTCTTGTCTCCCATCCTCAGCACCACGGATGCCGCAGCTCAGATCCTGGGCTCCAACCCCGTTGCTCCTGCGCCCCTGGCGCGACAACCTCGTCAGCCGGACGGCGCAAACGCAGCCGAACCCGAGGCGGTCCTTTGGCCAGAACAGTCCTTCGATCTGTCCGTTCTCGATCGCATCGATGGCAAGATCGATCTCAGCATCGGCTCGCTTGTCGTCGAGCCAGGTCTGACCATGGGTCATGCGCGCCTCGTGGCCGAGCTCTCGCCCGGCGGTCTCAAGGTCGCGTCGCTCGAAGGCGATGCGGTCGGCGGACGCATGACGTCTCAGCTCAATATCGCGAAGGCTCCGGCCGGCATCGACCTCACCGGCACGCTCAGGATCGATATTTCAAGCAAGCCCCGGCCGGCCAACGCCGCGGGGCCGACGCCGCCCGGCGATGCCGCAGCCTTCAACGTGAGTTTCTCCAGCCGCGCCCTCAGCCCGGCCGCGGTGATGACGGCGGTAACGGGCAAGGGTGAATTGACGATCGGCGATGCGACCCTCAACGGCAATTCTCCTGCTGCCGTGGCGGCGGTTGCGCGCGCGGCGCTCACCGGGCAGGGCCCGAGCGGCGGAAACGGTCTGACGGAAGCCATCAGGACCTCGCTCAAGCAAGGCGAAGTCAAGCTCGGCAAGCTTGCGGTTCCGGTCGATATCAGCGACGGCGCGCTCAAGCTTGAAAAGGTGAGGATCGAGATGGCCGAAGGGCGTTCCACCTTCGCAACGGCCGTCGAGCTTGCGTCCATGAAAGTCGACAGCGAATGGCAGATCGAGCCCAAACTCGAAAAGGGGGCCTCCGCGAATTCCGCGCGCGCCTTCCTGCCCCCAGTGACTGTTGTCTACACGGGTAAGCTCAGCGAATTCTCGACGCTCGTACCCACGGTCTCGGCCGGCGCCCTCGAGCGCGAACTCGTCGTACGCAAAATGGAACTCGACGTCGGAGAGCTCGAGCGCCTGCGCAAGCTCGATCAAGATCGCGCACGCCAAGACGCCGAACGGCGCAAGGCCCTCGAAGAGGATCAGGCTGCAACGCCGCCGCCGGTTCCACCGGCCCCCCCCACACCGGCCCCGGCACCTGGCGCAGGAGCTGCTCAGACTGCTCCACCGCCGGTTGCAGCTCCGCAAGAGTTTGAACCTGGGGCCTGGGACACGTTCGACGGCGACGTGGGCAGTCAAGCCAATGGCAATCGCCCCGGCGGCGAACAGGAGGCCGCGGCACCGCCAGCTTCCGCCGCATCCCCGGCAGCCGCAGAACGCCCGCGTCCGCAGCGGCGCAAACGGCCGGTGGAAGAGGAGTGGCGGCCGTTCCAGACGGCCCCCTACTAAGCGCGGAATTTCAGTCGCGATTGCCGCCGTCGTAGCTCACGACAGCGCCGCCTTGACGGACGTAGTCCAGGATCCAGACGCGGACGGCGCTCGACAGGCCGGCGTCACCGCGGCGCTCGTCGATGCGGGCGATGAGAGCCGCGAGGGAGATGCGCTCGCGCGCGGCGGCCTCCTTAAGCGCCTCCCAGAACGGCTGTTCGAGCGAGATCGACGTGCGGTGTCCGCGGATCGAGAACGAGCGTTTGACCGGACGGACAACTAGGCCGCTCATGAGCTCTCGCCATCCTCGCCGGTGTCGCGCTTGTGCGCGTCGAGGTGGCGCCCCGCGAGATCCTTGTTCGCCTCGAGACGCTCACACTCGGCCTTGGTGCGGCCGAACTTGATACGGTTCTCCTCGGCGCGCTTTTCCTTCTCGATCCGATCACGCGCCTTGCGAGCCTTGCGCAGATTGACGATCTCGGCGGACATCAGCGTCTCCGTTCGGTCTATTCCGGCCCGATCATCTTCTCCGGCCGGACGATCTCGTCAAACTCCTTGTCGGTGACGTAGCCGCCGCCCACAGCTTCCTCGCGCAGCGTCGTGCCCTTCTTGTGCGCGGTCTTGGCGATCTTCGCAGCGTTGTCGTAGCCGATCTTCGGCGCGAGCGCGGTGACCAGCATCAGCGAGCGGTCGAGCCCAGCCTTAATGTTGTCTTCCCGCGGCTCGATGCCGACGACGCAATTGTCGGTGAACGACATCGCGGCGTCCGACATCAGGCGCACGGACTGCAGGAAGTTGTAGGCCATGACGGGGTTGAAGACGTTCAGCTCGAAGTGGCCCTGGCTGCCCGCGAACGTGAGGGCAGCGTTGTTGCCGAAGATCTGGACGCAGACCTGGGTCATCGCTTCGCACTGGGTCGGGTTGACCTTACCCGGCATGATGGACGAGCCGGGCTCGTTCTCCGGCAGCGCCAGCTCGCCGAGGCCGGAGCGCGGTCCCGACCCGAGGAAGCGGATGTCGTTCGCGATCTTGAAGAGCGACGCGGCCACCGTGTTTATCGCACCATGCGAGAACACCATGGCATCGTGGGCGGCGAGCGCTTCGAACTTGTTCGGCGCGGACGTGAAGGGCAGTTGCGTGATGGCGGCGATGCGCTGCGCGACCATCTCCGCAAAGCCCTTTGGCGCGTTGAGGCCGGTGCCGACCGCCGTGCCGCCCTGAGCGAGCTGCATCAGAGCGGGAAGCGTCTGCTCGATGCGCTTGATACCGTTCTCGACCTGCTGCGCGTAACCGGAGAACTCCTGGCCCAGCGTCAGCGGCGTGGCGTCTTGCGTGTGCGTGCGGCCGATCTTTATGATGTGCTTCCAGGCCTGCGCCTTGTCGTTCAGCGCATTGCGCAAGTACTGCAGCGCGGGGAGCAGGCGATGATGGATCTCCTCGGCGCAGGCGATGTGCATGGCCGTTGGATAGGTGTCGTTCGACGACTGGGCCATGTTGACGTGGTCGTTCGGATGCACGGGCTTCTTCGAGCCCATCACCCCACCCATCATCTCGATGGCGCGGTTCGAGATCACCTCGTTGGCGTTCATGTTCGACTGCGTGCCGGAGCCCGTCTGCCAGACGACGAGCGGGAAGTGGTCGTCGAGCTTGCCCTCGATGACCTCCTGGGCCGCCTTGACGATCGCCTCACCGACTTGCGCATCGAGCTTGCCCAGCGCCATGTTCGTCTCGGCGGCGGCACGCTTCACGATGCCGAGCGCGCGGATGACGGGCGCGGGTTGTGTCTCCCAGCCGATCTTGAAGTTGCCGAGGCTGCGCTGCGCCTGGGCACCCCAATAGGTGTGGGCCGGGACGTGGATCTCGCCGAACGTATCGGACTCGACGCGGTGTGCGGGCTTGGCGGAAGGCTTCTTGTCGGTCATGGCGCAGATCCGTACCTGGAATGCATGGGGGATTGGCCGTCGCCATAGCACGGGCGGTCCGAGGGTCCAAGATCGCGCAGCCGCGCAGGCTCAACGCGGCAGAATGCCAATTCGGCCTGCTAGTCGCGGCTGCCGGCATTCGTGTGGTGCTATTGGGGCACCGATCCCCAATTCGTATTCACCCAGGGGGCGGACCAAGATCCGCCACCGGATGTTCTCTGAATATTTACAGGACTGTGGTCACATGCCCAACCCTCCAGTGTCGCGAGACATTGGCCGTTTGAGTATGAGTCATGGCGTCAAGATTTTTTAATCCCTTTGTTTCGGACCGGCATGATCGGCTGGTCGGATTTGTTATCTGGCTGGTTATTGCCACGACTTTGCTCGCGGCCGGTACCTGGTTCTGGCGCAACCAGATCGAAGAGACGCTCGCGCGCGATGCGCGTGCCGAGCTTGCGCACTTCGACAAGTTGCATGGCAACGTCATCGCCGCATTCGACGAATTGCACCGGACGGCCACAGCAGCGCCCTGCTCGAACGAATTCATTCGCGAACTGCGCCGGGTCGCCTTCAAGCCCGACGGCTTGAACGAGTTCATGTACGCGCCGCAAGGCATCGTGACCTGCTCGACGAGCATCACCGCGACCCAGACTGCGGCCCCGCTCGGCACGCCCGATATCGATGGAGCGATTGATCTCTGGATCAACAAGCGCCTCGACTCTATCGGTCTCCCCGGCGTGGTCGGCAGCGTTGCATTTCAGGAGCCCTTCGCCCTCGTAATCCCACCGCAAACCTCCTGGTCCGATCCCGCCGCGTGGGTGCGCAAGGAGTTCGTGGTTTCGACCCCGGAGGGCCGCGTGTGGCACCTTGGAGGGGAAGACGGCATTTTCTCCGCCGCAACTGGAAAGCAGGTGGAAGCCGACATCACCAAAATGCATGGAGCCGTCTGCGGCGAAGCGCATCCCTATTGCGTCGCGCTCGAAGCCGATCTCGCGCAGATCGCCTACAACTGGCGCACGGAGCTGATCTTGGCCGTATGTCTCGTGGGCTTCTATGCGATCTGGCCGGCTTCGGTCGCGCATCGATCGCTCAAGAGATATTGGTCGCTGGACTCGCGGTTCCGCCGCAACCTCGACGCGGGCTCCGTCGTATGTGCCTATCAGCCGATCCTGGATCTCCGGACGGGAGCCATCTCGAGCTGTGAAGTGCTCGCGCGCTGGCGTGACGTCGATGGCTCCATCGTTCCGCCTGACAAGTTCATCGGCCTTGTTGCAGCCGCCGGTAAGACGCTCGAGTTCACGAAGATGGTCGCGGATCGCGCCTACGCAGAACTCTCGGCCAACCTGGCTCAAGACAGCAAACTACAAATCAACTTCAACATCTTCCCGCGCGACCTCGACAGCGAAAAGCTTCGACACGTATTCAGCGCGTTTGAAGCGGATCGAGATCGCTTCCAGCTAGCGCTCGAAATCGTCGAAAGCGACGAGGTGTTCGACAACGTTCACGGCGAGATCGAAGCGTTGGCGCGGCATGGCATCCGAACCTACATCGACGATTTCGGCAACGGGTACTCGAGCATTCATCGCGTGGCTTCGCTGGCGATCCATGGCGTGAAGCTCGACAGATCATTCGCGATGGCCCCGAACGGAAGCCTGATGGCGCGCATGCTCATTCATGCCCTGGACATGATCGGCTCGTCGGGACGCGAAATCGTGGTCGAAGGCGTCGAGACCCAGGAGCGTCTGGATCTTCTGATCGAGTCCGGCCGCGTGGCCTACGCCCAAGGGTATTTGATTTCCAAGCCGGTCCCCATCGAGCGACTGGTCGAATTCCTCGAAAAGCATGATCCCGTTGCCGCCATTGCGCAGAATGAGCGCGCTGCCGCCGCATAGGCTTGCTTCGATCTCAATGACGGAGGGCCGCGCAAGCGCGGCCCTCTTTTTCTTGGCAAGCGTGGCGCTCACCTACGAACGATATGCGCGCGCTACGAGTGCGGCGTGGCGGCGCTCGGCGTTGCGAAGCTGAATGCGCTCCGCGAACGTCACCCTGCCGTCTGCCCACACGCGCCGCTTCAGGGCAGCGAGGTTGGCTGCACTGCGCGCGATGGCAGCGCGCTCGAAGCCGTTCACGCCGCGATGCTTCACGACCTTGGAGTAGCCGGGTTTGCCGTAGCCGTTGTGGTTGTAGTGCTTGTTCGGGGCAGCCACGGACACACCGGCGGTCATCGCGAGAGCAGCGGCAGTCAGAAGGGCGGTCTTCAACTTCGTCGTCATGATCGTCTCCACTTTGTTGCGGGCCCTTGCGTCGTGCTTCAGAGCATCTCTGTGGGCCTTACACGAAGAGAACGGGGAGACGAACGCGCTTCCGTTGCTAAAAACGTAAAAAATTTCAGTCACTTAGCGTTCATGTAGCTGAACAACTGTTCATCCGGAACACAGTCTTTTTTGGAACCTTAAGGGGCGCGCGCCGCTTCTATGGGCGAAGCCTGCTCCGGGGAGAGAACGGGCAAACGACGGAGTACGAGATGATCAGCATGTTGAAGACGTATGCGTCGCTGGCCGCATCAGCCGCGATCCTGATTGGCGCAAGCGCGGCGGCTCAAAACGCTGCTGCGGCACCGCTTCCCCAGGCGGGTGCCAAAGCCGCCGAAGGCACCGGCACGGTGCAGGACGTGAGATATCGTCGATGGGGTGGCGTCGGCATCTACATTGGGCCGAGCTACGGCTATTACCCAAGCTATGGCTACGGCGGATACTACCGCGACTATGGCTATTACCCGCGCTACCGCTACAGCTATTACGACGACGGGTACGACCGCGGCTACTACAAATACAGCCGCCGCTGGACGAAGGAACGCTTCGAGCACCCGCTTGGGCGGCGATAGAAATCGTCCAACTACTTTTTGCGGAATTTATCGAGGCTGACGATTTCGGCTCCGCCCGGCTTGATCGGCGCTTCGGCGTCGTTCGAGCTGGGCGCGGCTTCATCTGAGCTGGACCGCTTGCTGCCGGTTTTGGCCGCGAGGGGCGTCGGCGCCGAGGCGTCGTCAGCCACAGGTTCGATTGATGGAACCGCGCCGCTCTCGCCCGACCCAGACACTTTGTCGTTCGCGTCATCGAGCGTTTGAGCTTTGCGCGTGCGGGTGGCTTTGCGCGTGCGCGTCGCGCCGGTCCGGGAGGTGAGATTTTCGAACGTGCTGTTACCCGCTTGCGCGCGGCCTTCCGGACCCGCGTTCGGATCCTCAAACTGCAGTCCGAACCGAACGGATGGGTCGAAGAAGACCTTGATCGCGTCGAACGGCACGACGAGGCGCTCGGGAATGCCATCGAATGTGAGCTTGACCTCGAAGCGGTCATCGGTCACGGCGAGATCCCAGAACCGATGCTGAAGCACTATCGTCATCTCGCGCGGATACTTTTCCTTGAGACGCTTCGACAGCGTCACACCCGGAGCCTCGGTATCGAAGGAGATGTAGAAATGGTGATCGCCGGCCAAACCTGATTTGGCCGTGCGGGCGAGAACCTTGCGTACGACTCCGCGCATCGCCTCTTGCGCAAGTCCCTCATAGTCGATCGTCGACTCAACCGTCATGCCGTGCCGCTTCGTCTCGCGCCTCAATTCCCCCAGCGACGCAGATGAGTGGGAGGCTTCTGTTGCCCGGTGCCTCCCAGACCGCGCCTTGCTCGGCTAGGAGCGAGGACTTTAGTAGTTAGGCATTTC
>VFQQ010005574.1_pt1 | contig 10357 bp, 16 predicted proteins | sample 3512341 | NCBI WGS metagenome assembly VFQQ01 (sample SAMN10412373, study PRJNA504923) | tailings metagenome | isolation source: Relicate 2 Philex TSF1 revegetated site | place: Philippines: Tuba, Benguet | collected 2017-08-29
ACGGCGCTCAGCGGCCTACAATCGAAAAGTGCTCGCATCGGCTTGCATGTATCTTGCATGTATGCTCTTGCACAGGGAGCTGGCGGTTGTATTGGAGTTGAGAACAGTACGTCGAGTCTCGTCATCGCGGATAGTATCATGCAGGTGCGTGATGAATAGTGCATACTAATGCAGACGACCTTGCAAGTGCGCAAGAATCGGTGCAGAGCGGTGTCACACCTTTCTCGACGCATCCTGCCATCGGCACCATCCTTTGGCCCCTTGCACTCCCCTGCCTCTTGCTGCCCTTTACACCACGTTCACTGCACACCTCTTGGCTTAACGGATTACAGAGTTTTCTGCTCGCAGGCCAACACAGCGGACTCCTATGGAGGCCATATCTACATGAACACGACTCTCAACGTGACAGTAGCGAATACAGTCTTTAGCAACGGGTCCACAAAGGTGAGCGCTACACTCATAGATACAGGCGATAAGCACATCAATAGATACATCGATAGATATAGTGGGCTAGTCCACAAAGGTGAGGACTAGAGCAAACCAGGCCTTCAAGGCTGCGATACGTTTGCATAGGTCATAACCCCATCGCTCAAAGGGTCTGCAACGGTACGACCGGTGTGCCCGCGCCACCACGCCTTTCCGCACACGGAATTCTATACTCAACGTGCTTGTGATGGTGGTCAATATGTGTGCATGTGTGCCGTCGTGCAGGTGGGAGGTGCCGTGTGCGCCTTCTATGGCAAAACTGCTCTGTTTACAGACTGTACGTTCACGGTGAGCGCACGGTTGGTGCACGTGTGCTTGCAAATAGTAGTCAGCCTCAATAGCCCAGTCTCATAGCAGTCACACTGGTTTCGCACACTCTTTCGCCCCATCAACACTGTGACACTTTGAACCTTCTGAACAATCGTGAATGGTCTTGACACTCGCGTGTGCTCGCCTGCTCGCACCACAGGCAAACAATGGGAGCCTCGGAGGTGTGTGCAAACTCTGTGCAGTCTTCTGCTCGCGAGTCTTAGGGTACGGCAAATGCAGCAAGCAGCACATACGTGTAGCAGCACATACGTGTAGCAGCACATACGTGTAGCAGCACATACGTGTCGTATGGTACCTACGTGCAGCAGCACCTTCTCAGGTCTTTTCCTGCGTCTTGCTTGCAGGAGGGGCCTTGTACTTTGAAAGCTTCCAAAGAGATGCGAACATCAGTATAAACCGCTGCAACCACACTGCGAATACAGGCGAGGTGAGCTCAGCCGTGCCTGCCTGGCATGCACATCTGTTGCTTGAGTACTGATACTAAGCACTAGCCGGCACACACGCACACAGACACACAGGCACACAGAGGCATGCACTTGGCACGTCGTTGAGCCGCACTAGCGCTTCGGGCGCATAGGCACTGCGAATGTGGTTTTCGACCTTGTGCTCTTGCTGCGCAGTTTGGTGGCGGGCTCTGTATACAAGACAGCGCTGGTAACACTTACCTGACCGATAACACCTTTGAGGTATGGTACACGCTCACCTGGACATGATCAGCAAGAGAGCTGATTGAATACGAGCGGGCTAAGGAGGTCTCGAACCGCATCACATGAATTCAGACACCACATAGTCTTTTCAAACACGAGTCGGACATGGGAAGTCGAATCTGCATGCTGTGGGGCACACACACACACACAGACACACACACACACACACACACACACACACACACACACACACGAGATTTCATCCTCGCCGCCTGCACTGGCTCGCTGTGTGTCCGGGGATCTGGTGCTCACCCATAGCAGCGCCGCGTTGACGGCAACACTTGATCGCGTTGCATCGTGCTTGTACAGCAACGCATGCAGATGAATGTGCTTGTCTTGTTTACGTTGCTGTGTGCAGGCAAACCAAGCTGATACGGGTGGAGGTTTCTTCCTGCAGGAACTGAAGGGTAGTACGGAGATACGCAGATGTGCTGTGCTGAACAACACCGCGAACTACGTACGTGCGATGCACTTGTTCTCAGCTCATGAGCCATCTGTCATGCGCCTGTCTGATGTCGCATCTGGATGCCCACCCGCGAATGACTCAGGAGCAATGTCATACCTTGCTGATGCAGAATGGTGGAGGCTTCTCACTTGTGCTCAGTAACGCCCTTCTCTTACAAGATTCTATAGTCCAGGTGTAGTTTGCTCTCACCACACGTATCTCTCAGGCCCTGAACGGACCTCTCCGCTTGCTGAGACCCCCAGAGCAGCCAGCCAATCCTTACGCAGCAGAGCCAAGGCCAGCAGAGCCCAGGGCATGTAAACATACTGCTGTGTGTGTTCGCGCGTGCAGGGCAATCGTGCACGTGGCTCTGCATGCGAGGGCGCAAGTGTGAGTAATCGCATACCACACCTAATTGCATGCATTTCTAACCTCTCAGAGCAGCTGCACATGCCGCAGTCAGCAGCATGCAAAGCCACCAGGGGATTCGCTAAACCAGAGATTCTGCAGTGTCAGTCAGACCAGAACTGGCAGCTAGGTAGCATGGGAAAGAGAGCAGCTTATGGCGAGATCGCTGTACTTCGAGATCACTGTACTTGTCTGCTGCATGCGCTGTCCCTACATCATAATACGTTTCGTCCCTACAATCATTGTATCTGTCTGTTGCATGTGCCATCCCCATGCAGAGCTCCAACAATACTGGATCGCCGGTTTTCCGCAACGTGACTTGGCTTGACAACGGAATACAGGTCAGTACAACCGAGAAGGTCGCAGGGGCCCAGCAAGAGTGCTGAGTCATGACAATGCCAAAACGATCAGGCTGCATACGTTCTTTGCCGTTGCAGACTTTTCCCGCTTTTGGTAGCTGCTTGAATGTGACAGGTGAGCTATACATGCAGAGTAGACACTGCACCGCACTCAGGGCCTGCACGAGTGGTTTGAAACCGCCAGCCCTGTGACATGCATATGGATGTCCGTGATGCATAGCTCTTCTCTTGCACATGCATGCATTGGTGGGTATGCACACGCATGGTATTGCCGCGCAGATACATTCAGTCAACCACCACCGCCGCCGCTTCGCGCATCCCTGCCGCCAACATCGAGAGATGCACCTGTGACAACCGAAAGCACCAGCAAAAACAACCTGCCTCTCATCGTAGGTGCAGTGGTTGGTGGTGTGGCGGGCGTAGGCCTGCTTGCTGGCCTGGTAGCGTTCTTGGTCATTCGCAAGCGCAGAGCCCATGCTTCACCAGAGACAAGGGCCAAGCCAGGGGGCAGCGAGAAGTCAGGGGACATGCACGGCGGGGTGCTAACCAGCCATAGCAGCGAGGTAATCACGGACGAGTACACAACGACGGTGGTCGTGACTCCGGCTCAAGGCACCTTGGACACGAAACCTGCTGCAGCAGCAGGCACAGCCGCAGCCACGGGCACACCCACAGAAACAGCCACAGGCATTGTCTCTATGACAGACTCCACACGGCAGCCGGCGAGCCAAAGCAAGACCATAGTGCAAAGTGCGCCCAGTGCAACGGGTGCGAGTCCCGTCACGATCACCGAGCTGTCAGGGCAGCAGATGTCCGGGGCGCCAAGCGGGCCACAGAGCGTGATTGAAGGATCCAAGACCCTCGCCATGGAACTGAGCGCAGTGAGCAGTATGGACAGCTATGCTGTGTATCAGGTAAGGCCCGTGGTATGATTGTAGATTAGAAAGTATGCTATGTGCCATGCAGTCTGTCATGCAGTGTCATGTAGTGTGTCATGACGTGCCTGGTGGGTTGAGGCTTGCAGTGTCTCCAGCGATCCATGCGTGCATTCACTGCAGCATAGCAGCCACCTGGTTGCATGCCCGCATGTAATGCACACAGCGAGGTCAGCCTTGGCGTAGTTTGTATGGTATCTGCATCTCTCTGTACTGGACAAGTTTTGATGTATCTGGACCTTACGTGTGCCGGAGCGTGTGCTGAGAGTGCTGCATGGATCTGCTTACCCACGCGCTTTGGTTGTAAGTGCTGCGTTGGTGTGCTTTCTTGTACACGCAGAGGGAGTTGCTGCAGCGTCTGAAGATCTCCTGGGATTCTCTGAAGGTTGGACGAGTGATTGGCAGGGGTGGCTTTGGGATTGTGTACCAGGCCAAGTGGCAGGTGCGGTGTTTGTGTGCACACCATGCGCGCCATAACTCATCGCAAGAGCTCCTCAGCGTGGCTTCAAGAGCCAGCTGTGCATTTCTAACTGTACATGTGCACTCTTCCACAAGCGCCTTTACTGCTGCAGAAAGAATCGAGCACGTCCGCCAGTCAGGGCTTCCTGCAGAAACGGGCTTTCTCTACGCTGCTGCCTGCAGGCAACAGACGTCGCTGTCAAGACATTCGAGCTTGTAAGTGCGAAGGGAAGGGAGGAACTGCAACGCGAGGCCCTCGCTATGCGCGAGATCAGCCATCCGTACATTGCCCACATCTTTGGTAAGCCAGCACATGCGCATGGGGTGCGACCACATGTGCATAGTAAGCAACCACATGCATGGGAAGCGACCATTAGCATGGAGAGCGACCAATGCCTTGAAAGCGATCCCTTGCGCATTCAGATGCCTGCCCCTACAGACTTAGTGTATGGCTGAGTAGCTGGTCTCATGTTGTCCTGCCCGCAGGCCTTGTTGACGAAGGCCCACACTGTGCCCTGGTGATGAAGTACTACAAGGGAGGCACTGTAGCCCAGCTGATCAACGGATATGAGTACGCGGGTGTACCATACTCGTACAGACTGCAGTTAGGCCTGCAGGGAAGGACCCATGCACGTGGGCACGAAAGCATGCAAGGGTGATGCATGCAGGGCTGTGCGTGCTCTCACATGTGCCTGCCCGCTGCTTCTAAGTACACCGATGCATTGGGTTGTGGACAGCCCAGCGCATCCGTGACACAGCGTAGGCGTGCAATGCATGTGGCAAGTGATCGTTTGCGTACGCGCGTTGTCCGCACTGGCCTATGCGTATGCCTGGGCGTGGTTTTCGCAGGTAGCAACAGGCATGAGTGCTCTTCACGAGCGTAAGATGCTTCACGGTGACCTCAAGACATCCAACCTGCTCATTGAAAGAGACGGAAACCGACTCACGTCAATTATCACAGATTTTGGTGCGTTTTCTGTCGTTACTGCATGTCACTAGTGCCACTGCATGCCATGACTAAGGAGCTTATGGGCTCGGCGTGAGACGCACGATCGCAGTGATTGGCAGCTGGGTAAACTACGAGATAGGGCACTGGTTGTTGTAGCGTCGGTAGAAGCATCAAGAGCATGGTGCAGCGTGTCTACAGGGCAGCAGCATGTAGACTGTCTTGCCAGGTACTGTGTGCCCCGTGTACTGTGTGTCATGTACTGTTTGCCCCATGTACTGTGTGCCGTGTGTGCAGGCCTGTCTGTATTCGCTGGCGAATCGCTCTCAACCGCTGCGCTCACCATTCACATCAGCCCGCCAGAGGTCCTTCGCGACCCCCGCGCCCCACGCACCCAACCCGGCGACGTGTACGCCTACGCTATCGTCCTGCTGGAGATCGTCTCAGGCACGCGCGTGTACCGCGGTATGACGGAACAAGCAATTGTCAAATTTGTGCTGGCGGGTAAGCGGCCGCCCATCCCAGCCAATGTGCCCGAGGAAGTAAGAAGGCTTATTCAAGCGTGCTGGGCTGAAGACCCAGATGCTCGGCCTAGCTTCAAGGATGTCGTGCAGGCTCTTGAAGCAGACACAGAGGGAGCTACGGTCACACAGGCCACACATACGCTGCCTGAGATCTCGAATACCGCCAGCTACAGACCTACCACGATTGAATGGCCATACAAGAAGGCTTAGTGGGCTAGCGGCCTTGCACGTGCTCAGAGGCATGCTTATGCAGCGTTGCAGGTCGTCAGCGTCTATTGAGAGGCGCCTAACCGTTGTTTGCATGCATGGTAAATTGTATTGTGTACAGTGCACCTGTACAGTAGCGAGTTGTAGTGGCCGAATATCTACCTAGCGGCACGCACGCGGATACGTAGCACGCTGACATATATGCTTGAGGAGGTATACGTATGCAGATATAGCAGCACGCAGTCATGCCCCAGTAATGAGATGGCACATGAAGTCATGAGATGCCCCAGAAACTCACATAACTTGTCATTTGCACACACACATAAGTACGGACCTGCCATGGTCCTTTGCCATTTCTGACTTGTGGATGACTTAGGGATTGGTGGTTGTTTGTTATGGTGCTGACTCAGAGAAACCCTCACATCTGCTGTATGAGTACACGTACATACGCACACCATGATATGAGCCTGAAGCCGAGAGATGCCTACTAAGATGCCCACCGAGGGCTGCTTGACCGTGTGTGCCATGAGACAGAGGCCGTAAGATTTAAGGACAACTTGCCATTTGCACGATCCTGTCAATGGGTATTTGCACGCGAGAGACGGACCTGCCAACTCCCTTTGCTATTTTGACATGGTGGGTGGTGCTTACTTGTCATGGCACCCACTCAGAGATAACCGCCACACTTGTTGAGCTACACGTACATACGCGCCATACATACGCGCACAGGACCGTGATGAGGCTGAAACATGCCTACTGAGATGCCTACTGAGAGATGTCATAGCGATCAAGCCGCATGTCTTGTTAGTGTGCCGTGTCATCATGGGGACAGAGAGAGATACTTGAGCGCATACCTTGCTTGCGTGATCAGATAAGGACGCGTGATCACTTGCTTTCAATCAGCATAGTGTTGTCAACCCATACCAACATGCCGCCACGTATCATGACAGTTTGGCATGTGTAGCCAGCACAGTATAACATCTGCCACGTATGGTACCTGCTGCTGTACTGCCTTCCTTGTCTTCACGTTGTGCGCTTTTCTTTTCTGCGTACTCGGGTGATGTACGCGTGCATCCGCCCGGCTGTCTTGCGGATCTTAACTTTGCAAGCATACCGAGTAGCTTCTGTGCCTCACGATAAGTACGTCGATGTTTCAGCATGTATGCCTCACTGAGTACGTCGATGTGCACAGAATGCATGGGTGTCTACGCTCTTCTGTGCTTGCTAGGGCTGTGTTTGCCACTCTGCAGTGATGCAGGTATGTAAGGCTTTGTCCGATGCATGACATTAGCCGCAACCATGTAACATCGTTATGCTGCCTTATGTGCGCCAGAACAGCCACGCAACAACCGCAGGCGTGCTACACTGCACACAACTCCGAACAACGCAGCCCAGCGTCACAACGCAGCCCTTTACAGGCCAGTCAACTGAGCGATCCCATATCAACGCACCCATGGATGCAAGGTAATGAGTATACGGCAATACAGTTGAATAGACAGTACCTACTAGTAGTTCAGTACAATGAACCCATGAATAGAAGGTCCCACCGTACTGCTACGCAAACAATACGCGCCATGCAGACACGCACGACACCAATACCCCACTGCAGCCAGCCATCTGTACCGTAACACAGGGTCCGGCATACTGACAGCCATACTGCCATACATACTACCACGTACACACGGGCCACTGCCACGTAGCCATACACACGGGCCATACTGCCACGTACACAGCTGCAGCAGTGCCATACGTACGGCTACGTACACAGGGGCCACCATGCCATACGCACTACTGCTATGTACACAGGGGCCGCACTGCGTGGGAAGGTACACACGGGCCACACTGCCATACTGCCACGTACACAGGGATAAGACGTCTAGGGGTGTGGCTTGTAAGCCATGCACAGGCCCTCCGTGACATCCTTGTATTGCTCTGCCACCTTGGGCAGGGAGGCCACCATGTTGTGGTGTGTCTTGAGAAGCGGGTAGGAGCTGAGCAGGTCCTTGGGCACGCCATCAAGGAAGCCAGAGGTGAGCATGGACATGGAGACAAAAGCAGCGAAACTGCGGGGCAACAGGGCACAACCATGCGTGCGTCACTGCTGGTGCTTTATTCTTTTGTCCGCGCTTGGCACTAAATGCTGTGCGCGTGCATGAGAATGCTCAATGTACGTGCGGGGCAGAGGGTAAGCAGGTCCATCATATGCGCTGTGCAAAGGGATGTACGGATGGCTGTATGAGTGGTACCTACACAGGACGTGTCACTCACTCTGCGTAGCTCAGCTTGTCGCCCACAAAGTACTGTCCGCCGTTGGCCTCCTACAAATGCACACACACACACACACACACACACACACACGTGCACTTAGACATGCACAGTCTGCATGCGCGCACACACATGCACGTATGATACCTGCCCGCGTACACGATGCGCGCAGGTACAATAGCGTGGCGAGTCGCGTGCAGCGCGTGCTGAAGTGCAACGTAGTGTGCGCACAGCGTATGCTCGTCCGTACCAGGAGGGCAGACAGCTTAGTGAACCTGTCCTTGAGCGCGCCAGCCACAATGTCCTGGCGTGCCTTGATCTTCTCCTGTGCATCCTTGATGCTGAAGGTGGGCCTGAAGAACTCCCACGCATCCTGCGCAGGGGCCAAGGCACAGGCAAAGGACTGTAAGATGACACACGCACGTACGCCGAGCTGCTTGGGGTCGCTCACGGGGCAGGGTGCCTTGCGCGCTGGTGGCAAAGTTGCGCATCTCAGCCCACGGCCGTGTGCACCTGTGAGGCTGCATTCACACTCACGCTGAATGACTGGTTGATCTCTATGCACTTGGCAGCCAGGAGAGGGTCAGAAGGAAGGAGGTTCGCGAGCCCAGCACAGTAAAACTCGATCGCCTGGCTCTGGGCCATCTGAACCCCATCTACTTCGAGAACTGGGATCTGCGAAGGCAGCGCAGCATCGGGCGGTGAGGAGTTCACGGAGCTGTTAATGACAGCGGCCATTGGGCAGGCTTGGGGCAGGTTGGGCTTGGGGCAGCGTGTGGTAATATGGTGGTAATGCGGCGGGCGGCCGAGTTCGCACCTGACCAAAAGGCATCTTCTGCTTGAGCGCCGGCCACTCCTCCCTGTTGGCAATGCGGTAGTCCTCAAATGGGATGCCAGCGTAGTGAAGCATCAGTCTGGAGGCCTCCGCCCTGCAAAGGATGCGTGCAGACTCAGGGTTGCCGTGCCCTGGCCCTGCGCGTTCGGTCGCCTCGCGATGGCTCCTGATGCGCGCGAGTGCACAGCCTCACCGGCCTGGTAGGTCGAAGTAGATGATCTTCAAGCTCTTGGGTGGGCTGGCCATCTGTGCTGAGGTGTGTGGCGAGGCGATGAGTAATGGGTACCGTGCGCACTGCTGTAGGGCGTGCTGGTCTGCGGTGCGTTGATGAGCCACAGATAGAAGTCTGCTCTGCACAAGGGCGCTTACAGCTGGCTTTGCTGCCGAGTGAGAGTGAGTGTGTGCGCAGGCACTTTTTCATAGAGGGTGGCCAGAGCATAGAGGGCCCAGCAAGTTGTAAAGCTTTCAGTGGCGGGTCGCCCGTTCTCTGTGCCGTCGTGGCATGCCTGCGTCTGCTGGCAGTAGTGTGTAAGCAATGTGGTAAGCATACGCATTAGCATACCGCGTACATCTACATTAATGCCAGCTCGCCGGTAGCCATCCTGGTGCAGCCAACAGCAGTGGTATGGTATGGGCAGCCTTATGGGCAGCCTTTTGGGCCTCAAAGACAGCACATATTCCGTTATCGCCCACCACCTTGCCCCTTTTGGTCTTTGCTTTGCCTGCATTGGTTCTTGACAAGCGCACTTGAAACATCTTACAGCAGTGCAACAAAAGATGGGAAACAGCAGCTCATCAACTGGAAGCTCGACGCGCGCACCCTCGTCCTACCCAAGCACCCGCAATCCCCCAGCCTTCAATGCCAGTCCATCCTTTGAGCGGATACGCGACAAGTTCAACACCCTCGAGGACGTGCAGGCTGCACTGCGCAGGTCTGTAGCCGGTCCAGCACACGTCCATTAAAGCCAGCCTCTGGCAGCCTCTGCAGCCTTCTGGGACACAGGGAAAGGGGCCGGACTGAGGCTAGTGGGCAAAGGAACAGGCAATCTGAGCACAAGTCACGGAACCAGGGTTCAGAGCCTGCACCTACCCCGCACGTCCTTGACTCTGCGCGCGACTGCAGGGAAGGCCTTGAGTCCTCAAACCTCATCGTGGCCATAGACTACACGAAGGTACGAAACGAGCTGCAGCCATTGGAGCAGGAAAGAGAAGACGCAGAGAGAGACAGCGCGCAGAGGCAGTGTGCCCGCACCCCCCCAGCCCTGCTGAACGAGTACGCCTCAGGAGTCTCCAGCTCTGCACACTGGATACAGGGTACAGACTCACCCATCATGCAGACAGACTACCGCGCCTTTACGTGGCGTGCAATCTGTACGTGTACGCAGAGCAATGAATGGACTGGCAAGTACTCGTTTGGTGGCAAGTCCCTGCACCACATCAACGACGCAGAG
>VFQQ010005575.1_pt1 | contig 10352 bp, 7 predicted proteins | sample 3512341 | NCBI WGS metagenome assembly VFQQ01 (sample SAMN10412373, study PRJNA504923) | tailings metagenome | isolation source: Relicate 2 Philex TSF1 revegetated site | place: Philippines: Tuba, Benguet | collected 2017-08-29
GTTCGGCGTCGAGGTCAAGGGCGCCAAGCGCTGGGTGTCGGCCTTCGGCCAGACCATCCCGCCCTCCGAATTCGTCAAACCTGCCTATGCGGTGATCGGCGCCTGGCTGTTCGCCGAGAGCATGAAACAGCAGGGCATGCCGGCGCGTACGCTGGCGACCCTGATCATGCTGTCGATCGTCGGCGGTCTGCTGCTGCAGCCCGATATCGGCCAGACCGCGCTGGTTCTCGCCACCTGGGCGGCGCTGCTGTTCCTGTCGGGCATTTCGTGGTTCGTGATCTTCGGCCTCGGCATCGCCGCCATCGGCCTGCTGTTCGGCGCCTATGCGTTCTTCCCGCACTTCGCCAAGCGCATCGACACCTTCATCAACCCGGAAGACGGCAACACCTATCAGGTCGACAAGGCACTATCCTCGCTGCTCGAGGGCGGCTGGTTCGGCCGTGGCCCTGGTGAATCGCTGGCCAAGAAGGTCATCCCCGACGCCCACGCCGACTATGTGTTCTCGGCCGCCGCTGGTGAGTTTGGCATCCTCTTCTGCCTCTGCCTCGTGGCGCTGATCGCCTTCATCGTGATCCGCGCGCTGATGCGAGCACAGCAGCAGCAGAGTCTCTTTGCACGTCTCGCTGCCTCCACCATCGCCATCCAGTTCGGCCTGCAGTGCTCGATCAACCTGGCGGTGAACCTCAGCCTCATTCCGCCCAAGGGCATGACGCTGCCGTTCGTCTCCTATGGCGGTACCTCGATGATCGCCATCGCCTTCGGCATGGGCCTGATGCTGGCGCTGACCCGCAAGCGTCCGGAAGAGCGCATGGTCTCGGGCCTGCCGGCCTACCGCACCTCGGCTGCGTTGGCGCCGGCCGAATGAGCGTTTTCGTTCTCATGGCAGGTGGCACGGGAGGGCATCTCTTCCCGGCCATGGCGCTGGCCCAGGAACTCAAGCGCCGCGGTCATGTCATCCACCTGATGACCGATCATCGCGTCGGCAGCTATGGCGGCGACTTCCCGGCGCGGGAGACCCATATCGTCCCGTCGGCCACGCCCTCGGTGCGCAATCCGGTGCAGTTCGTCCTCGCCGGCTTCAAGATTCTCTATGGCATCGGCGTCGCCAGCGGCAAGCTGCGCGGCATCAAGGCCGACGCGGTCATCGGCTTCGGCGGTTATCCGGTCTTCCCGCCTTTCCTCGCCGCGAGCTTCGGACGCACGCCCGGCCTGCTGCACGAGCAGAATGCGGTGATGGGCCGGGCCAACCGGGCATTGGCCCGCTATGCCAAGGCCATCGCGTTGAGCTTTGCCAAGACCAGCAAGGCAGAAGCCTTCGCCGACAAGTCCATTCTCACCGGCAATCCGGTGCGCGATCGCGTCCGCGCCGTGGCCGATATGCCATATCCGGCTCTGGGTGACACGTTCCGGCTTACCGTCTTCGGTGGCAGCCAGGGCGCGCGGGTCTTTGCCGATCTCGTGCCGCCGGCGATCGCGCAACTGCCGCAGGACGTGCGCTCGAAGCTCCGCGTCGTGCAGCAGTGCCGGCCTGAGGACCTTGATCGCGTTGCCGAAATCTACCGGCAGGCCAAGGTGAACGTCGAACTCGCCGCCTTTTTCGACGACCTGCCCGAGCGGATCGCCCAGAGCCACCTCGTCATCGCTCGCTCCGGCGCTTCGACCGTCGCCGAACTGACCGTCATCGGTCGGCCGGCCATCCTGGTGCCGCTGCCCGGTTCGATCGACGCCGATCAGAAGAACAACGCGCTCGTCGTCGAGGCCGCCGGCGGCGGCTGGATCGCCGAGCAGGCCACGCTTTCGCCACCTTCGCTTGCGACTCGGCTGGCCTCACTTTTTGGTGAGCCGGAGGCGTTGCAGAGGGCTGCCGCCGCGGCCAAATCGCTCGGGAAACCGCAAGCGGTCGAAACACTCGCCGACGTGGCAGAACGCCTCGCCGTCAGGGGGAAATAACTCAATGAAAATGCCGCGCAATATCGGTCCGGTGCACTTCGTCGGCATCGGGGGCATCGGGATGAGCGGCATTGCCGAAATCCTGCACAACCAGGGCTACAAGGTCCGTGGCTCGGACAGTGCCGAGAACCCCAATGTGCAACGCCTGCGCAAGATGGGCATCGAAGTCGCCATCGGCCAATCCGGCGACAATTTGCGGGATGCCGCGGTGGTCGTCATTTCATCGGCCATCAAGAAGGGCAATCCGGAGCTGGCCGCGGCCCGCGCCAAGGGCCTGCCGGTGGTGCGCCGCGCCGAAATGCTCGCCGAGATCATGCGCTTCAAGAATGCCATCGCCATTGGTGGCACGCATGGCAAGACCACGACCACCACGCTCGTGGCGACGCTGCTCGACGCAGGCAGCATGGATCCGACCGTCATCAACGGCGGCATCATCAATGCCTACGGCACCAATGCGCGCTTGGGCGAGGGTGAGTGGATGGTGGTCGAGGCCGACGAGTCCGACGGCACCTTCGTCAAGCTCCCGGCCGACGTCGCTGTGGTCACCAATATCGATCCGGAACATCTCGACCACTATCACGACTTCGACCACGTCAAGCAGGCGTTCCTCAACTTCGTCGAGAACGTGCCGTTTTACGGCTTTGCCGTGATGTGCCTCGACCATCCCACCGTGCAGTCGCTGGTCGGCGAAATTCGCGATCGCCGCGTCATCACCTATGGCCGCAATCCGCAGGCCGATGTCCGCCTTGTCGATCTCGAAAATCACGAGGGTATCCAGACCTTCGCGGTCGAAATCCGCGACCGCATCCGCCAGACCCACCTGCGCATCGAAGGTCTCGAGCTGCCGATGCCGGGCGAACACAACGCGCTGAACGCGACGGCCGCCATCGCGGTCGCCGATCAGCTGCATGTGCTGCCGGAAGCCATCCGCAAAGGTCTCAAGGGTTTCTCGGGCGTCAAGCGCCGTTTCACCAAGACCGGCAGCGTCGGGGGCATCACCGTCATCGACGATTACGGCCACCACCCGGTCGAGATCGCCTCGGTGCTCAAGGCCGCCCGCCAGTCGACCCGCCGCGACGTCATCGCCATCGTGCAGCCGCACCGCTATTCGCGCCTCAACGATCTCTTCGACGATTTCGCGGCCTGCTTCAACGATGCGGATACCGTCATCGTGGCGCCGGTCTACGCGGCCGGCGAAGCACCGATCGAGGGCGTGACGCATGACGAACTGGTCAACCGCATCCGTGCCCGGGGGCACCGCGACGCCCGCGTCATCGACCGGCCTGAAATGCTGGCGCCGCTGATCGCCAGTCGCGCCGCCGAAGGCGACTATGTCGTCTGCCTCGGCGCCGGCAACATCACCCAATGGGCGGCTTCGCTGCCGTCCGAGCTCGGCGCCCTTCTCGGCAAGGAGCCCGAACTGCCGTGAGCAAGCATGTCGCAGTTCTGATGGGCGGGCTCGCCAATGAGCGTCCGGTTTCCATCAAGTCGGGCACCGAGTGCTCGCGGGCGCTGCGCAATGCCGGCTATCAGGTCACCGAGCTCGACGTGGGCTACGATGTCGCCGAGCGCCTGCGGGAGCTCAAGCCAGACGTCGCATTCAATGCGCTGCACGGCCCCTATGGGGAAGACGGCACCATTCAGGGCGTGCTCGAATTCCTGCGCGTTCCCTATACGCATTCCGGCGTGCTCGCATCGGCGCTGGCCATGGACAAGCACCAGGCCAAGATCGCCTTCAAGGCGGCCGGCATCCCGGTCACCGATCACCTGATCGCCGGTCGCGCCGATGTCGCTCGCGCCCACGTCATGGCGCCGCCATACGTGGTCAAGCCTATCTCCGACGGCTCCAGTTTCGGCGTCTTCATCGTCAAGGCCGACCAGTCGCATCCGCCGCAGGAACTGCTGCGCGAAGACTGGACCATGGGCGAAGAGGTGATGGTCGAGCGTTACATTCCGGGACGCGAGCTGACAGTCGCCGTCATGGGCGACGTCGCGCTGGGAGTCACTGAGATCATTACCGATCTCGCCTTCTACAATTATGAGGCGAAGTACGCCAAAGGTGGCTCGAACCACATCATACCTGCGCCAATTCAACCGAAAATTTACGACAAAGCGCAGAAAATGGCTTTGAAGGCGCATGCTGCGCTTGGGTGCCGGGGCGTGTCGCGGACTGATTTCCGCTTCAACGACCAGGCAGGGCCTGACGGGGAACTCGTCTGCCTCGAGATCAACACCCAGCCTGGCATGACCGAGACGTCACTGGTTCCCGAACAGGCCAAGCATGCAGGCCACACATTCGAGGAGCTTGTCTCCTGGATGGTGGAGGATGCGAGTTGCAACAGGTAGGGGCTAGAATTTTCGCCGACGCCCAGGCCGCACTCCAGGTCACCCGCCAGTCTCCTGAACAGCATCCGCTTCCTGCGCCGCTTCCCGGTCCACACCGGAGCCTCAGCCGCAAGGCGCTGATCACCATCAGTCATGCGTGGGTGCTGCACCGGCGCATCTTCGTGCGCGCCGCGGGCGCCATGCTGGCGCTGCTGTTCATCGTCGGCGTCTACGAAGCCCGCGAGCCGCTGGCGAAGCTCGGCACCAATGCCATGAACATGGTGCAGGGCGAATTCGCCGCCGCAGGCTTCGGCATCGACGCCATCAAGATTTCCGGCCAGACCCTTAGCCAGGACCAGCACATCATTGCGCTCCTGATGATGAGCGGGGGCTCGTCGACCCTCAATTTCGATGCCCAGAAGGCGCGCAACCTGCTGCGCTGGATGCAGGCCGTCGAAGGCGCCACCGTGCGCAAGGTCTATCCGGGCGAAGTGATCGTCGACATCGTCGAGAAGACGCCCGTCGTTCGCTGGCGCGTCGGCACCACCACGTGGCTGGTCGACGAGCAGGGCAAGCGCATCGGCACCGATCCCTCCACGGCCTATAGCGACCTGCCACTGGTGGTGGGCGAGGGCGCGGCTGACGACGCCATCAGCATGACCCACATGATGGATCGCTATCCGCTGCTGCAGAAGGACCTCGCGGCCCTGTCGCGTATCGGTGACCGGCGCTGGGACCTCATCTACTTTACCGGTCTTCGCGTGCAGCTACCGGAGCAGGGCGCCGCGCAGGCGCTCGCCAATCTCGAAATGTACCAGCGCGACGCGTCGTTGCTCGACCGCGACGTGACGCTCATCGACCTGCGCGTCCCCGGCGTCGTGACGCTCAAGCCCGGTCCGCTGGCCGCCGAGCAGATCGCCGAGGCCAACAAGCCCGGCAAGAAGAAAAAGCCGGTCGCCGCGAAGGTCGACCCCGAATACGAAACGCCCGCCGAGCGGCGCGCAGACGGAGCCCAGTGATGATCACCGACGCCATGACCGCCCGGCTCAAGCCCGTACAGCCCGGACGGACCACGCTCGTCGCCGTGCTCGACATCGGCTCGACCAAGATCTGCTGCGTCATCGCACGGCTCGTGCCGCGTCCGGAGGGCAAGTCTCTCAAGGGCCGCACGCACACGGTGGAAGTCATCGGCTTCGGCTACGGCAAGTCGTCGGGCATCAAGTCGGGCGTCATCACCGATCTCGACAAGGCCGAGCAGGCCGTGCGCACCGTGGTCGGCATGGCCGAGCGCGCCGCCGGCCTCACCGTGCAGTCGGTCATCGTCAACGTTACCGCCGGCCGCCTCGGTTCGGAGACCTTTTCGGCCACCGTCAATCTCGGTGGGCAGGAAGTGGAACGCGGCGATATCCAGCGCGTGCTGCGCGCCGTCAACGAACGCTCGGTGCGCGCCGAACGCTCGATCATCCATGCGCTGCCGATCGGTTATTCGCTCGACGGCCAGAAGGGCATCAAGGATCCGCGCGGCATGGTCGGCGAGAAGCTCTCGGTCGATGTCTCGGTGATCTCGGCAGAAACCCTCGCGATGCGCAATCTCGAGCTGGTGCTCCATCGCTGCCACCTGCAGATCGAAGCGCTGGTCGCCACGCCCTACGCCTCCGGCCTTTCGACGCTGGTGGACGATGAATCTCACCTGGGCGTCTGCTGCATTGATCTGGGCGGCGCGACCACCACGGTCTCGGTCTTCTCCGACGGCCAGCTGGTCTATGCGGACGCCATCGCCATCGGCGGCCATCACCTGACTCTCGACATCGCCCGCCATCTCTCGGTGTCCGTCGCCGATGCCGAGCGGCTCAAGACCGTCTACGGTTCCGTGCTGCCCGGCCAGGCCGACGAGCGCGATCTCATCACCATCACCCCGGTCGGCGCGCCGATCGACGAAGCGCCGGGCCAGATTCCGCGCTCGCACATCACCCGCATCGTCCGCCCGCGCATCGAGGAAATGTTTACCGCCGTGCGCGACCGCATGCAGGCTACCGGCATGATGGACGTCTGTGGCCGCCGTTTCGTGCTCACCGGCGGCGGCAGCGAACTCACCGGCCTCGGCGAAGTCGCCCGCCGCGTGCTCGCCCGCAATGTCCGCTCCGGCCGCCCGATGGGCATTGCCGGCCTGCCCGAACTGGCGAAAGGCGCGGCCTTCGCGTCGGTGGCAGGCATGCTGATCTATCCGCAGGTCTGCGCGCAGGAATTCGTCGAGCCGAAATCCAACCGGCTCACCGGCACCGACGGCTATTTCGCCCGCGTCGGCAGCTGGTTGAAGTCGGCGCTCTAGGCGGCCGCAACCCGCACGAGGCCCTGCTCGAACTCAGCGAGCGGCACCGGACGCGAGAACAGGTAGCCCTGGAATTCGGTGCAGCCCGCACCCAGCACCAGCCTGAACTGTTCCGCCGTCTCGACGCCTTCGGCCACCACCGACATGTCGAGGTCGCGGGCCAGCCCGACGATGTTGCGCACCAGCGTGGCGCTGCGCGGGCTCTCGCCTGCCGCTTTCACGAAGCCGCGGTCGATCTTGAGCTGGTTGAGCGGCAGCTTGTGCAGGTACTCCAGAGACGAATAGCCGGTGCCGAAGTCATCGAGCGCGATGGCGAGCCCGGCGGCGCGCAGCGCCTGCATCTTGCCGGCCACGGCCTCGCTGTTGACCACCATGACATGCTCGGTGAGTTCGAGGATCAGCCGTTTCGGGTCAACGCCGGTCCGCTCCAGCAGCGCCAGCACCGAGGGCACGAATGTCTCGTCCATGAACTGGGTAGCGCTGACATTGACCGACAGCGTCAGATACCGCGTCGTCGGGTTCTGCGCCCAGCGCGTCAGCGTCGCGCAGGCGGTCTCCAGCACCCAGGCGCCGATGTCGACTGCAAGACTGCTCTGCTCGGCCTCGGGAATGAACTCGATCGGCGGCACATAGCCGCGCTTGGGGTGCTTCCAGCGGATCAGCGCCTCGGCGCCCTTGGTGGCGCCGGTGCGGTCGACCTGCGGCTGGTAGAAGAGCTCGAACTCGCCCTTCCAGAGCGCCCGCTGCAGTTCACGCCCCAGGCTGCCGCTGCGCTGCAGTTCGAGCTGGATCACATAGATGCCGCCCATCGCCATCAGCGTGGCGAAGGCCGCGTTACCCCACGAGCCGAACCGCCGCACCGCATCGGGGATCGGCTCGGCAAAGGGCAGGGCATAGCCGGTGCTGGCAAAGAAGATGAAGGCCACCACGCTGAGCGCGATCAGCACCACCTGGGTGGTCGAGGGTTGCCGCCGATAGTTGATGTAGCCCACCAGCGCCAGCACCGGCAGGAACAGGTGGGTGACACGCGGGATATCGGCGCTCGGGACGTCGTAGACGAGACAGAGCAGCGCTGTAAAAGTGAGGAACGTCGCCTGCGACACCAGCACCGCAGTCGAGATGCGGCCGATCGTCGTCAGTTTCCAGCTCAGCAGTGCCACCACCGCGAGGCAGGCATCGACGGCGGCCAGCGCCCACCAGCCGAAGGCTGCGAACACGATGGCCCAGACTGCGGCCAGTCCGAAGACGGCCAGCGAGCCGGTCCTGTAGCCAATAATGAGCCGGGCCGAATAGCTGTTCTGTGTGCCCACCGGGGTGGTCATCGGGGGAAATACCAATCCCTAAAAAATTCTCAGTCAGTCACCAATGACGCAATACTGGGATCAATCTGTAAAGAAGGGTTGAGGGCCGCGCCGCAATCGCCGGTCAATAGCGCGGGAGTCTGCATTTTGGTCGCTTGTGATTACCGCAAACTTACGCAGGCCGTTTCCGCGATCGTTCGGCTCAGCGCCGGTTGGTCTTCACCCGCGCCCATGTCTCTTCGGCGTCGTCGAACACGGTGCGGCCGCCATATTCCGGCGAGCGGCGCCATTCCTCGTCGACGAACTCTCGGAAACTCGGCCCCTTGGCGGTCGCCTCGAGCTTTCGCGCCTGGTCGTCCAGCCGCTTGATGGCGCCTATTTCCTCGCTCTGGCCCAGCCGGGCTTTGACCATGGCGTATTTGAGCACCTTGATGGTCTCGTCGTAGACCTTGAGCGGCACCGGGAACGGTGCGCCGTCCTTGCCGCCATGGGCCATGGCGAAGCGAGCCGGGTCGGCGAAGCGGTGCGGGGCGCCGTGGATCACCTCGGCGACCTGCGCCAGCGATTTCACCGTCCGGGCGCCGACGCCCGGCACCAACAGCAGGTTGGCGAAATCCTCCGGCGCTTTTTCCTCGGCCGCGGCGAGCGCGCCGTGCAGGCGTCGCATCACCACGTCCTTCTCTCTTATGTCGTGATGCGCCGGCATGACGAGGTGAGGCAGCATCATCTGCGCCGGGGCAGGGACCTCCTTCTTGGGCATCAGGTCGATCAACTGGTCGACGATGGCGTCGGGCCCGAGTTCCGCCAGCAACTGTAGCTGCGCCTGTCGCGACTTCTCGGCCCGGTGATCGGCCAGGTTGACGATCTCACCGGTCGCCTGGCCTTCGATGGCCGAATGGGGGGCGTCGACGAAGCTCGTGAGGCCCTCCGACTTCCAGTGGTAGCGGCGCGCGGTGTTGGTGGCATCGCGCATACCCTGCTGCACCACCACCCAACTGCCATCCGCCGCGACGATGAAGCCGTGAAGATAGAGATCGAAGCCATCCTGCACCGCGGCGCTGTCGACCTTCGCCACCAGCCGGCTGGCCTGAGCCAGGGCCGCGCCGTCGAAGCCGACGCGATTGCCGATGGCGAGCAGTTCGTCGGGCGTCTTCCGCGAATGCTTGCCGCGCCCACCGCAGACGAACAGTCCGAGGTCCCGCTCCAGCGGCTGCAGTCCGCGCTTGAGCGCCCCGATCACCGATGTGGTGATCCCAGACGAATGCCAGTCCATGCCCATGACGGCGCCGAAACTCTGGAACCAGAATGGGTGGGCGAGCCGGCGCAGCAGTTCGTCGCGTCCATATTCATGGACGATGGTCTCGCAGATGACCGCGCCGAGCTTGGCCATGCGCTCGGCCAGCCATGGCGGCACTCGTCCGCCATGCAGCGGCAGGTCTGCGCTGCCCGATCGTTGCGCCATGGACACACCTTCATTTGTTCCGATGTGGAACATATAGGGAACGATACTGGAAGTGAAGCATCATGGCACAGTCGCGGCCGAGTCGCGGCAGGGTGCTCGCAGCATGATTCATGAGTCTGCAGAGGCAGTTAGGGCCGGCGGTTGCAGTTGCCGGCCATGCTTAACCGGTTGTTACAAGTGATCGGAAATCGCTTGCAAATTGCGTCGCCGTTAACGGTTTCAGCGGCATTGTTAGGGTCCGGTTAACGAATTGGCGACTAAAACTTAGGTCACACGCCACCTATGGGGCCACCATGACGATCAACCTGACGATCCCCGACATCCAGGAACTCAAGCCGCGCATCACCGTATTCGGTGTGGGTGGCGCTGGCGGCAACGCCGTCAACAATATGATCCACTCAGGTCTGGATGGCGTCGATTTCGTGGTCGCCAATACCGACGCCCAGGCGCTTGCACTGTCCAGCGCACAGCGGATCATCCAGCTTGGCGTCTCGGTCACCGAGGGCCTCGGGGCAGGGTCCCACCCGGAAGTCGGCAAAGCCGCTGCCGAGGAAAGCTACGACGAGATCAACGATCATCTCTCTGGCTCGCACATGGTGTTCATCACCGCGGGCATGGGCGGCGGTACTGGCACCGGTGCTGCCCCGGTGATTGCCCGCGCCGCTCGCGAACAGGGCATCCTCACCGTCGGTGTGGTCACCAAGCCCTTCACTTTCGAGGGTAACCGCCGCGGCCGTCTCGCCGAGGATGGTATTGACGAACTCCACCGCCATGTGGACACGCTGATCGTCATTCCGAACCAGAACCTCTTCCGCGTCGCCAACGAGAAGACCACCTTCGCCGATGCCTTCAAGATGGCTGACCAGGTGCTCTATTCCGGCGTCGCCTGCATCACCGACCTGATGGTCAAGGAAGGTCTGATCAATCTCGACTTCGCCGACGTGCGCGCCGTGATGCGTGGCATGGGCAAGGCGATGATGGGTAC
>VFQQ010005576.1_pt1 | contig 10351 bp, 8 predicted proteins | sample 3512341 | NCBI WGS metagenome assembly VFQQ01 (sample SAMN10412373, study PRJNA504923) | tailings metagenome | isolation source: Relicate 2 Philex TSF1 revegetated site | place: Philippines: Tuba, Benguet | collected 2017-08-29
GGGCGAGATGAAACTCGATCCGCCGATCATGAGCCTATTCGTGTTCTGCACCAACCCGGTCAGCCAATCGCCGGAGACGAACAAGATCGTCGAGGGCTTAAAGCGCGAGGACCTGTTCACGGTCTGCGCGGAGCACTTCATTACCGATACTGCGAAGTATGCCGACATCATCCTTCCCTCCGCCATGGCGGGCGAAGCGGAGGACATGATGTGGTCGTGGGGCACGTTCTATCTCACGTACAATCAGAAGGCCGTCGATCCACCCGGCGAATGCAAGCCGACGAGCGAGATGTGGCGGCTCCTGGCCAAGGAAATGGGCTTCGACGATCCAGTCTTCAAAATGACCGACAGTGAGCTCTGCGCCGCCTACATCAACTGGGACGATCCCAAGATGGGCGGCATCGACATGGAGTACTTCAAGAAGCACGGCTTCTACCGGATCGATGTCGGCTCGAAGGATACGCGCGCGCCGCACGCCGAGGGCCGCTTCCCGACGCCGTCGGGCAAAGTCGAGTTCCTGCTGCCCGATCACAAGAACTTCGTGGCCGGGCCGTTCCGCGCCATGTACGAGGGCGAGCAGGACGGCTCTCCTATTGATCCGCTGCCGGGATACGTGCCGGTGCGCGAAAGCCCGGAGACGAGCCCGGAGCTCGCCAAGTCATATCCGCTCAACATCATCTCGCCGAAGAGCCACGGGTTCCTCAACTCCTGCTATGCCAACGAGCCGCACAAGATCCGCGGCCAGGGCGAGCAGTTCGTGATGATCAACAAAGCCGATGCCGATCCGCGCAATATTCGCGAAGGCGATCCGGTGCGTGTCGCCAATGCGCGCGGGTCCTTCGAAGGGGTTGCCCGCGTGACCGACGACGTCAATCCGGGCATCGTCGTGGCGACGCTCGGCTACTGGCGCTCGCTCAATCGCTCCGACGGATCGGTCAACTCGATCTCGTCGGACGCATGGAGCGGGCTCGGCCGCGCGCCGACCTTCTCGGACAATCTCGTCGAGGTCTCTCGCGTCAACTAGGCGACATCTCGTCAACACCCTGCACGAGCGGCCCCGGAACAATTATCCGGGGCCGTTTCGTTTGGCGCGTTGCCGGCCTTCGTGGCCGATGCGATACACCGGCGGCAATTCCGCGTGCTGCCGATTGCCCCCTGGCCTGCGGCCCGACTAAAGTCGCCGGGTTTTAGTGATGCGGGGGTATCATGCGTAGTCGCAACGCGCTTCGGGGCGCTTGGGGTCTATTGGCGTTTCTTGCGCTGTCTCAAGGCGCCCATGCGGACGCCATTTCCGAAAATCTCAACGTCTACCGGATGAGTCCGCCGCTCGCGTCCTACACGCCGGGGACGATTGCGCGCGGCCACTTCGACAAGCGCACCTTCCAGCGCACGGGCGAAAAACTCTTGAAGCTCAACGTCGTGCGGTGCCGGCCGCCCTTCGACAAGGACGGCTTCGAGGAGAGCCTCGACGGGGCGATGTTCGCCACCCACGACCAGAAGACGTTCGGCCTTTCAGCCGGCTGGGCCAACATCCTGAATGCCGCCTTCAAAGGCTCCTACGTTTCCGACGTGTCGCTGACGTTCTCCGGCACGATCTACGAATATCCGGAAGACAAGCTGAAGCAGCTCCGCCGGTCGTGCCTCGGGTCGTCCAATCCGCGCAGCGATGAGAACCGGTTTCAGTTCCAGATCGTGCGGCTCGCGGTCGGGCGTTTCGAATACAAGATCAATTTCAACGCCAACGCGGACGCGAACCTCAAGGCCGACATCGTCAACCGGTTTGCCGGAGAGTTGGGCGTGAGCGGCGGACGCGACGCAAGCGGCATGGTCACAATCCCACGCGGTGCAATGGCTTATCCGCTCTGGCGTGAAGGCTGGTAGGCGCCGCCTCTCATTGCGCGCAAAACCCACAACCTTCAGTAATGTGACGATTCCGGCACTGAGCTGCGCAATTTTCCTGACCGGGGTTTGCGTATTGCGATTCATGTTAGAGGCGCCGTGGCAATTCACGCCATTTACGGAGCACAAAACATGATCCGCTCGTCCGGACTCTCTAAACTCATCGTCGGATTTGCGCTTTCCCTGGCAGCTTTCGGCACCGCCTCGGCAGAAGAAAAAAGCTGGAAATTCGATGTCGTGAACAAAGGTATCTCGCCGGTGATCGAGTTCCGCACGCAGGAGGAAGGCGAGTGGAGCGAGAACTGGATCGATACGCGCATCGAGGCGGGCGACAAGGTCAACCTCGATTTCGAAACCGATGAAGGCAAGTGCACGGTTCGCACACAGATCCGCTTCGACGACGGCTCCTACTTCGATGCCGACGTCGATTACTGCAAGGCGAACCTGCTCGAGATTTACACCGACAAGCTGGTCTGGAAGGCGGCCGAGTAATCCTCGCCGAGATTGGCTGTGATCCCGACTGGCGATCACAGCCGATCCAGCCTGATCAACGCGCGGCCGTCTGTTCGCTCAGGCGGCCGCTTTCTTTTTTGGAATTCAGCGGGAAGTAGCGCCTGTAGAGCGCGACCGTCGCCGGCAAAATCACGAGCTGCGCGAAGAGCGAGGCGAAGAGACAGGCCGAGGCCAGCTCGCCGAAGAGACGCAGCGACGGGAGATCCGAGAGCATCGTCACACCGAGACCCAGCGTCAGCACGATGGTCGTCAGCATGACAGCCGGACCGATGTGATGCGCCGTATGCCCGAGCGCAATTTTTGCGCTCTCCGGGCCTGCGCCTTGGCGTTCCTCCTCCAGCCGGAAGCGGTTCAGGAAGTGAATGGTCGAGTCAATCGCGAGCGAGAATGCAACCGTGATAGCGACGATGGACGCGAACTGCAGACCCTGACCGGAATAGTAGAGCAGCGCGCCGGTCGTGAAGATGGGGAACAGGGACGGCAGGATGCTCGACACGCCGACGAGCAGCGAGCGCAGCGCGATGCCGAGGAAAATGAAGACCAGGAAGATGTCACCGACGAGCCCCCATGTCAGCTCGTGGATGAGCGTTGCGGAGTTGCGTGCAGCAATGGCCGGAAGCCCCGTGACAGAAATCTCGTAGCCGGGGTGGCGCTGACGGATCGGGTCGAGCGCGCGATCGATCTGCTCGACGACGGGGAGGATCTGGCTCGCATCAACGTCCGGCAGGCGTGCCGTGACGAGAACTGCTGTCTCGTCGGCCGTGATGAAGCGGCGCACGAGGTGCTCCGGCAGGATCTTCACGTACTTCTGGATCGTCTCGATGCTGGCATCGCCTGCGTCCGCGAGCCAACGGCGCAGGCTTTCGAGCGACCAGACGTTGCCGAGCCCGGCCTGCTTTTCGAGGATCTGGTGGGCCTCGCCGATAACGGCCAGCGTACCGACGTCGTAGAGCGTGATCGGCTGCGCATTGCTGGACGTCTCGTTCGCTCCCGGGCCTTTCCATTCGATCATGACGTGGACCGGATTGGCGCCGGTCAGCTTCTTGTCGAGGCTTCCGGTGGCGGCGAGCGCCTGCTCCTTGTCCGGCACATGGTCGGCCAGGCGATACGCGGGCTGGAGGCTGACGAAAGCATGGCCCGTGACGATGACCGCAAGCAATCCGAACGCCACGAACGGCAGCGGGCGCGCGCCCACAAAGCCAATTACGGTATCGCTGATCCGCTGCAGCACGCCGACGCCGCCCTCCTCGCGCTCGTGCGGATCGACGGCAGCCGCGGGCTCGCGGCGCACGAAAATGGCGGCGAGCGTCGGCACGACAACCGCAACCGCCGTGTAGGAAATTCCAACGGCAATCAGGGCTGCGAGACCGAACGTGCGAATGAGCGCGGACTCGGCAAACGCGAACGAGACGATGGAGATCGCCTGGTTCATGGCGGTCAGCAAGCAGGCGGGCGCCACTTCGCGCACGGCGTTGCGGGCGGCCTCGATGCGGTCCACGCCGGCGAGGATGTCGCGCCGGATCGCGAAGACTAGGTGCATCGAGTCCGAGAAGCCGGAGACGAGGATCAGCGGCGTGATGACGTTGATGAAGAGGTTCAGGCGAAAATCGAGACCGCCGAGCACGCCGAGCGTCCAGAGGATGGCAATCGTCGGCCCTAGCACCGCGATGAGGGTGAGCGAAAGGCGGCGGAAGAAGAGGTAGGCCACGACAAAGCCGACGGCGAAGCCCAGGCCGTTGTAGACGAGCCGATCGCGCTCGACGGCATTGCGGATCTCAAGCTGCATGACCGGTGCGCCGGTGAGCTTCGCCGAGAGGCCGGAACCGGCAAGCTCCCGGTCCACCGTGTCCCTGATGCCGTTGATGATCGTGCGCGCGGTTTGCGCCTCCACGGCCATGCGATCGAGCGCAATGACGATCAGCGCCAGTTCGCCATCGTCCGAGAGGAACTTGCCTTTGACGATGTCGTTCTGCGCCAGCGCCTTGATCAGCGCGTCATAAGCGGCGGGATCCTCCGGAAGCTGGTCCGGCACCACAGGCGGCGCATATCCGGTGGCATCGGGGACACCGCGCGCGGACAGCATCGACACCAGTCCACCGACGCCGTCGGTCAGTTGCAGCTCGATGACCGCGTTGCGGAACGCCTCCAGCTTCTCGCGCGTCAGCAGCCCTTTGCCTTCAACCACCACGAGCACGTCGTACTCGCTCGAGGGGAACCGGCGGTCGATTTCCACATATTGGCGGAATTCGGCCGTGTCGGTGCGAAACAGCTCGGACAGGCTGTCGTCGACGCGCAGCTTCGAGACACCAAGTATGGCGAGCGCCGTCAGGATCGCGATCAGGAAGGCGGCAAAGTAGGGCGCTTCGAGTGCAAATAGCCCCAAGCGATCGAGCCCGAACGAGAAGCGGAACGAACGATGCGGATTTTCGGAATTGGCCATGCGTTGCCCCGGCCGTTGGCCGGGCTTCCCCCGAATGCTCGTTGCGACACTGCCGACGGCGACAACGCCGATGCAGCGGCAAACGTTGCGTGCGGACGACGGTCGCTACGGCTTTTTCATGGAAGCTCTTTCGCGTACCAGAATCGTCCGCCGTGGGCGTAACGTCGCACTGAGGGATACCCTGCGCAAGCATCCGCCCCCACGACACCGCTTATTGCAGTGCGGCCATGAAGCTTTTACGTCTGGGCATCTTTGACCCCGTGGGGAAGCGCGCTCCAATGGCCTCAGAGGCCGCACTCTCGCTCGATGTCGTCGACCTCAAATGTCCCTTGCCGGTGCTCAAGGCGCGCAAGGCCCTGGCCGGGCTCGCTCCCGGCGAGATTCTGGAGGTGCTGGCGAACGATCCGGCGGCGGCAGAGGATTTCGAGGCCTTCTGCCTCGCGACTGGAAACCGGCTGATCGGACGGCGGGCCGAGGGCGGTATTCAGCGCTTCCTCATCGAAAAAAGCGTGGGCCGGGAATGAGCTGCGGCCTTCCTGCACGCGGCTTCGCTGTGCGTCGGCTTGACAGGCCGGGGAGGCTCCTCGCATAAGGAGGGCTTCGCGCGCCGGTCCTTCGACCCGCGCCGACGGCCGCAAACTCTCTACTTTCGAGTTCCCAGCGGTTCCCGGGCGGTTAGCTCAGCGGGAGAGCACACGCTTCACACGCGTGGGGTCACTGGTTCAATCCCAGTACCGCCCACCATTTTCCCATTAACGCGGCTCAGTCTTTAATAATCTCGACAGAGCGCTGCATGGTCTTTTCATAGTAGCTGTTGGAAACTGCTCCGGTCTCCAAATTCAGTGAAAATTCCGACCATGTGCCATCGCCAGGTCCGGAAGCCTCGCCCGTTAGGACGCCGTCGACGACCCTTAAGTTTCGTATTTCGTCCCACGCAATACGATTACTCTGCCAGCGGGTTCCGCTATTGCCGATCGCTCTTAGTGTTATTCCATCCGAAATCACTAGCAGTCCTGGCAGATCCAGAACGCATTGAATGCCAGTCAATCGATCGACAATTGCTTTGGTCGAGGGATTTACTAGGTACCCTTGGCCCTTTGTTATAACGAGGACATGCACGTCATCTGGATGAGAGACAATTCCTTCCCATCCGCCGTGGCCGGGTTGAAAATTCCCAGCCCATTTAGCTCCCGGCCCCGTGCTTTCGAATTCAACTATCGCTCCCTCCGAATGACCACTCCAGCTGCCCCTTGATCCTCCGGCACCAATTGGGAACACCTCACTCCCGTCACTGGGAAAACCAGGAAGTTTTCGAAAAGTGGTCATGCGCGCGTCCGTTCGAATATTGGCCGTCAGTGGTTCAAATCCCTATACCGCCCACCATTTTTCTCAATTAGGTCTTGGTTGGGGATTTGCCGCAGGCTGAGTCGACCCATGGGCGGGCAATGGCTTCACCCGTGCTAGTCTGCGCAAAACGAGTCGGGGCTGTAGAGCGTCGACGGCTCATGTTCGGCAGGCCCGAGGTGGCTGATGAACGAGCGCGTGAAGGCGATCCTGGTCACGGCGTTGAAGCTCTCGCCCGAGGAACGGGCCGAGCTTGCGCAAACGCTGATGGACACGCTCGGCACCGATGTGGCCGAAGCGGATCATATTCTGGCGGACGACGCGTCAGGCGGCCCGGACGGCGACGCGCCGCTGCGGCCCACCTCCGACGTTCTCGCCAAGTACCTCGACATCTGACGGCAGGTGCACGGGCGGCAGCGGAGGTGCCGCGGTGACCTTCGCGAGCGCATTCTCCGCGATCAGCTTGCGCAACTGCTCCATCTCGTATTCGACGGAGGCCAGCGCTTCTTCACTGGTTGCGAGGTCGGCGCGGGCACGGCCGATATCGGCGCTGAACTCGTCGAGCGCCTGTTGGATGACGGCGAAGGCTGCGTCGGTGTCCATGGAGTTATCCCCCTAATCCACAGACACCGGCGTACTTGATTCCTTAGGCGCAATTCGTGCACGGCAAGGTTTTGCGCAACTTTACGAGTTGCAGCGTCCAATTTCCGTGAGCGGAATGAATGGCTTATCGCAGGGTATGGCGTTCAGCCGAGCAGCGCCTGCGCCTCGGCTGCATCGCCGTACATGGTCATCATCGGCTCATCGTCGAGGATCGCTTCCTCGTACTTGCCGTAGCCGTTGAAGTCGCCCGCGATGGCACGGCCATAGGCGCCGACGTTGCCGATCTCGAGATAGTCGCCTTCCTTGACGCACGACGGCAGCAGGAAGGGGCCCTTCATGTGATCAATCGAGTCACAGGTGGGACCCCACAGCTCGTACGGGATCAGGGCGTCGGCCTTGGCCGCCACGCGGCCGATGAGGCGCGCCGGATAGATCCAGCCGAGATGCGCGGCATCGAACAGCACGCCGTAGCCGCCATCATTGATGAAAAGGTCGTTCCCGCGACGGGCCTCGACGCGCACGATCAGGCTCTCGGCCTCAGCGACAAGCGCGCGGCCGGGCTCGCACATGAGACGCACGTTCTCGCGCACGGGTAGCTTGTTCACGCCTTCCTCGATGGCTGCGAGGAAACGCTTGAGGGGCGCCGGCTGCATGCCGGGATAGATTGACGGAAAGCCGCCACCGACATCGAGCCGATCGACGACAACGCCCGCCTTGCCGATCAGGCGCTGCACCTCGGCAAGCGCGTTGATGTAGGCGTCCGGGGTCATCGTCTGGGACCCGACGTGGAAGGTGATACCGAGCTCGGCCGCCACCTGACGCGCCTTGACGAGCAAACGCGCGGCTTTCTGGCCGGTGGTGCCGAACTTGCGCTCGAGCGGGATGCGGCTGTTGATCGCCGGAACGGTGATGCGGACGAACAGCACGAGGTCGCGCGCGACGCCTTCGGGCCCACGGGTCTCCTCGACGATCTTCTTCAGCTCGTCCTCCGTGTCGAGGGAGAAGCTGCGGATGCCATGCTCGTGATAGGCGCGATTGATCGCTTCGCGCGACTTCACCGGGTGCATGAAATGCAAATGGGCGCCGGGAATGGTGGCCGCGTCCTCGATCTCCGGCAGAGAGGCGACATCGAAATGGCGGACACCCGCGCCGAACAGCGCTCCGATCAGAAAGACCGAGCTGTTGGCCTTGTAGGCGTAGGCGACATCGCCCGGGAAATTGTCGATGAACCAGCGGGCCGCGCGGGCCGCAGCATGCGGGCGGGCGCAAACGACGGGCCGCTCCGGCTTGCGGGCGGCGACGAGTTCTGCCGCTGAGGCATAACGCTCCATATCTACGGACCTCCACCAACAACGGGTTGGAAAAGAAGCGCCGTGCGAAGCGAAACCGCCGCCGTGCGTGGGCTGGATTTAGGGCCTGATGACGGCGATGTAAAGACCCTTCCCGGCAAATGGGTTAGGTCATTTGCGCGCTGCCGGTTCTGTGACAGAAAACTGACGCGCGTTTGTAACCTTTGCGCGCCAGTTGCCGCGACTATTTCCGCTCCTGGGCGCGGCGGAGGGCTGCGGCGAGCGCGCTTTCGCCGGCCGGCTCGGGGCCCTTTTTCGGGGGGGGCGCGAAGTTGCGGGATTGCTGCTGGGATCCTCCAGACGGGCGCGTGGACGGCCCCGGAGCGCTACGCTCGATGGCGCCTGAGCGCATGGTCAGCGCGATGCGCTTGCGCTCGACGTCCACCTCCTTCACGCGGACGTTCACGACATCGCCCACCTTCACCACCTCGCGCGGATCCTTCACGAAGCGATCCGCCAGCTCGGAGATGTGCACGAGGCCGTCCTGATGGACGCCGACATCGACGAAGGCGCCGAAGGCGGCCACGTTGGTCACCGTGCCTTCGAGTTGCATTCCCACCTTAAGATCCGAAATCTTCTCGACGCCTTCGGTGAAGGTCGCGGTCTTGAACTCGGGGCGCGGGTCGCGGCCGGGCTTCTCCAATTCGGCGATGATGTCGGTGACGGTCGGGATGCCGAAGCTGGCGTCCGCGAACTCGGCGGGACGCAGGGCCTTCAGGAAGGCGCGGTCGCCGATCATCGACTTCAGGGGCCGGCTGGTCTTTTCGGAGATGCGCTCGACGACCTCGTAAGCTTCGGGATGGACGGCCGAGGCATCGAGCGGGTTAGAGCCGTTCATGATGCGCAGGAAGCCGGCCGCCTGCTCGAAGGCCTTCGGCCCAAGGCGCGGCACCTTCTTCAGGCTCGCGCGCGTCTTGAAGGCGCCGTTCTCGTTGCGGAAGGCGACGATGTTGGAGGCGAGCGTCTGGTTCAGGCCCGAGACGCGCGTGAGCAGAGGCACGGATGCCGTGTTCACGTCCACGCCAACGGAGTTCACGCAATCCTCGACGACGGCATCGAGCGAGCGGGCGAGGCCGGTCTGATCGACGTCGTGCTGATACTGGCCGACGCCGATCGCCTTCGGCTCGATCTTCACAAGTTCGGCGAGCGGATCCTGCAGGCGGCGGGCGATGGAGACGGCGCCGCGCAACGACACGTCGAGATCCGGAAATTCCTTGGCGGCCAGCTCGGAGGCGGAATAGACCGAAGCACCGGCCTCCGACACCATGACCTTGGTAAGCTTCAGCTGGGGTATCTTGCTCATCAACTCGGCGACAAGCTTGTCGGTCTCGCGGCTGCCGGTGCCGTTGCCAACGCTCACGAGATCGATCTTGTGCTTGGCCGCGAGCATCGCGAGCGCCGCCAGCGAGCCCTGCCAATCGCGCTTCGGCTCGTGCGGGTAGATCGTGCTCGTGTCTACGACCTTGCCGGTGGCATCGACGACGGCGACCTTGACGCCGGTGCGCAGACCGGGATCGAGGCCCATGGTGACGCGCGGCCCGGCGGGCGCGGCGAGCAGGAGGTCCTTGAGGTTCGACGAGAAGACCGTGATCGCCTCGGCGTCGGCGCGCTCCTTCAAGCGCGTCAGCAGATCAGACGTGATGGTCGTCGCAAGGCGCGCATTCCAGGCGAGGCGCACGGTCTCGCCGAGCCAGGCGTCGGCGGGGCGGCCCTTGTCAGCGATGCCAAAGGCGGCGCGGATTTTGGCTTCGGCAGGGTGCGCTTTGGTCTCGTCGCGCTCGACGTCAAGGTCGATATCGAGCACGCCTTCGTTGACGCCGCGCAGGAGTGCCAGCGCACGGTGGCTCGGCATGTCCTTGATGGCCTGGCCGAAGTCGAAGTAGTCGGAGAACTTGGCGCCTTCGGCTTCCTTCGCCTTCTTCACCTTCGACGTGAGGCGGCCCTCGCTCCATTCCCATTCGCGCAGGGACTGCACGATGTCGGCGCGCTCGCCGATGCGCTCGATCAGGATGTGGCGGGCGCCGTCGAGCGCGGCTTTCTGGTCGGCGATGCCCTTGTCGGCGGAGACGAATTTTTCGGCTTCGGCTGCGGGATCAAGCGCGGGATTGGCGAGCAGCGCGTCCGCCAGCGGCTCGAGGCCGGATTCACGCGCGATCTGCGCCTTCGTGCGGCGCTTCGGCTTGTAGGGTGCGTAAAGGTCTTC
>VFQQ010005577.1_pt1 | contig 10350 bp, 18 predicted proteins | sample 3512341 | NCBI WGS metagenome assembly VFQQ01 (sample SAMN10412373, study PRJNA504923) | tailings metagenome | isolation source: Relicate 2 Philex TSF1 revegetated site | place: Philippines: Tuba, Benguet | collected 2017-08-29
TCTTGGCCAGCTGTCCGGAAGTCTGGCGATCCATGCCAACGGACGGGGACGCCAGCCGGCCTGCAGCTTGCACAAGCTTGCGATTGACGTCCGCCTGCTGCGACGCATCATTGCGGCGCAGCATGGCGCGGCGGCGCGCCTGAAGAATCCATTCTGCAATCGGCTACACATGCTCATCACCGATAGTAGCAACGTTTGAGAACAGCCTGGAAGCGGACAAACAGCAGGATGGCGGCGGAGGTGACTGGAGCTCACGTGGTGGTGCAGAACCTCATAGCGCAGGGCGTGAGACGCGTGTTTGTGATCCCAGGTGGGCAGGGATGGGGGCTGGAAGCCGGGTGGGAAGGGGCCGGTTGGGGCGCGCGCTCCCGGCCTCTCACGACGCCCGTCGAGGCTGGACCCTGTCCCAGCTGTGATCGCGTCAGGCTGATCAGCGGTCAGCATAGCTGTGGACAGTGTTAATGCGGTGCAAACAGATATGAGGGGCACAGCAACTGGATATACATATCGCCTGGAATCAACGGCCAGTGCAGGGTGCGTTTAAGACTGCATACTGCATGTCAAGGCAGAAAACTGGGGCACAGAAACGCAGTCAAACCGATGGATCGATCAGCGGGTAACATGATAAAAATCAAACAGCAAGGCGCAGCTGGCCGACTTGCAGCTGATTCAACAGCACAGCCTGCTTCAGCGCTCCTCAACCACTTGCACCTCGCCCTGCTCCGCCTGCTGCGCAGCAGGGTCCTGGTCAACCCGGAATCGCACCCGGCGCCCCTGCGCCTGTGCGTCCTGCTGCCGCGCACGCCGCCCCCCAACGGCAGCAACCGGGCCCGGCTGGGCCGCTTGGGCAGGGCCGGCAGCGCCAGCGCCAGGCTCTGCCGCAGCCGCGGCAGCGGCGGCGCCACCCTGCCGGGCTTCCCCGGGCTGCTGGGCTGCCGCAGATGGGCGGGCGGCGCGCCAACCCCACTGAGGCTCCTCCGCCATCCACGCTGGCGGCGGCAGCCCCACCGCCGCACGCAGCGCCTGCTCCTCAAGCCTCTGGCGCCACAGGTCGGGCATAAACCCTGCAGGATCTGCGCCCTCGCGCGCACGCCAGCGCCGCGGCGGCGGCGGCGGCGGCTCGGGCGGGTGGATGCCCAGGCAGGCCAGCTTGTGCAGGCGGGCATGGTCCTTCTCCCGCTGCGCCTGCTCGCACGCCAGCTGCGCAGACTCCAGCTGCTGCCCCAGCTGCGCCACCCGCTCGGTCGAGCGGCGCAGCTGCTGCTCCAGCTGGCGCTGCTCTTCGGCGGGGCGTGCCGCAAACCCGGGCTGGATGCGGGCCTCATGCAGCGCCCGCAGCTGCGCGCGCGCCTCCTGGTTTGCCACCGTCACCGCCGTCACATGGTCGCTGGCCGTCTGCAGCGCCGTCTTGGCCTCACGCAGCCGCAGGGTGGCACCGGTCAGGAAGGCGGCGTGCTCTCGCGTGATCAGAGAGGAGGCCTCCTCGCTCTGCTCCTTGCGGGCCTGCGGATGGAGAGGCAGAGGCAAGGGGAATGCCGACAGGTTGGCTGTGGTGGCTCCCGAGGGGCAAGGCAACCGGCAGGCGGCAGCTGGTTGGTGCACAGCGGAACCCCAGCAAAGCGCGCAGACGCCCATCAGTGAGGCGCCGTAAGCAGGCACACGTCCACACGCTCTGCCACACATCTGAACAAGCGGCTGCACCATGCTTTCCCCCCTCGCCGCGCGCCAGCTCCAGCCCTCCCAATCACGGTCTGGCTGAAGCATTGAAAGATGTTTGGCCTAGCGGCAGAGAACAAAGGCTTCAGTGCCTGCACCCACCTGGGCAGCCGCCTGCTCGCGCTCCTCCTCCCGGATCACCTCCTCAAGAAGGTCTGCCAGCTCAGCCAGGGCATAGTACTTGGCCTCCGCCTGCGGAGAAGCAAGTGAACAGTCAGCTCGGCGGCAGGACGATGTAGCCAGCCCGACGTACGGACCCACTCCAGCCGCTCAACACATTGCACCTATCCAGCCCTTGCAGTTGCTCGAGCACTGACCGCCCCACCTGCAGTTCCAGCCGCTCCCTGCGGCCCTCGGGCCGCGGCACATCGCCGTCCCGCAGGTAGGCCAGGATGCAGGGGAAGTGCTTGGGGTCGCGGTCAATCTGCGGTGGGCGGCCAGGGGAGCAAGAGGTAGGGTGGGGCGGCTGCATCAGCAGTTGAATGATGGCATCATGGCCGCGGCGGCTACCAAGGCAGCAGCAATAGCAGCAGCGGGAAAGGCAGCAGCAGCGCAGGCCGCAGGCGGTGGCAGCAGTGCAAGCAGCTGGAGCAGGCATACAAGGCCGCGCAGCCAGCTCAGCAAGACGACACATGCAGCAGAGCACTGAGCAGCAGCTCACAAAGGGGTTGCCAGCCACGTCCGTCAGCTTGCTGTCCGCCATATCACCCTGCAGCGCAAGGCAGAGCAACCGTGGCGGCGGTGCATGGCTTCAGCACTGGCAAGCGGTGCATGGCCAGCGGTGCAGCGCAGCACAGCACCGGCACAGCAGCTCGCGTGCCAAGTGCAGCGCAGGAAGCGGGCGGGGGCCGCACCCGAAACATGCCGGCCAGCATCGACTCCGCATGTGTGGTCAGCGTGGTGCGAGTGGTGGTGAACAGTGTGCCGCCTGCAGGGAGGCAGGGTGGATCGGCAATATTGTGATGGGTGTGCGGCAGCAAAAAGGCGGGGGCAGGGAGGACCACCGACCATCGGACCCTGCGGCGCAGCTTTGCCACAGCAGCATGAGTAATGGGCTTGCAGGGTTCTGTCTGGAAGGGCACAGAGCAACGGCAGTGGTGGAACAGGGACCGCAACGCAGGCAACTAGCGCGGGGCACAAGGAGAGCGAACCTGTCAACTACACTGAAGGGAGACAATGCTGCCCAGTAGCTTCCCCAGCCCATTACTGGCCAGCTCACCAACGTTCAGCACCACAAGTTCTCGTGCTGTGCGGCAGCCATTCGCGCTCGGTGGGGTGGCGACCGGGATGGCGGTGGGACTAGCGCCGGCGGCGGCGGCGGCGGCGCAAGCCCGACCGCTGCGCGCCGCGGGATCAGGTGTGCCGTCTCCCGACATGCTACCTTACTCCAGTATCAGGCCGCTGCGCCCTAGCTCTGTTCGCGGTGCGGCCCGCCTGCGCAAACCAGGCGCGCGCGCGGCCTTCGGCAGCGGCGAAACACCCCACACCGTGCTGATCGGCAGGGTGCGAGGTCTGCAAGCTGCACCGCCGCGCCGCCCAAAACTGCGCCGGCGCCGCCGCGCGCTGAGTACGGCGGCAGCGGCGGCCGAATCTCGGGGTGGGAGTGCAGCTCGCCGTGCCAGCTTTGCGTTGCTTACAGGACACCAGCAAAAACACACAAGAGGACACGACGTTGTCTACGGGGCAGCAGCCACATTTTGCAAGTACAGCAGATGAAAGAGGTCAGCATGGGCGTGCAGATCGCGAAGGATTCGAGGGAAAGGAAAAGCACAAACTAATATATGAAACACATTGAGGAGGCATTCGTTGCTTGTGAGTGGTGCGCTAGGCTTTAGTGCGTCAGGTGATCATGATTATTCCTGCCAATGTGGCAACCCATGGGCAAACCCAGTCAGCACGGCAGGCAGATGCGCCTGGCACCGTCATGCACGCACGGCCGCTGCCCAGTTGTTCAGGCGGGTGGGCAACCTCCCAAGGCATCCCGCTGCAAGCTCCAGGCCCTGCTTTCGGCTGCGCCGCTGCAGCTGCCCGTGCTTCGCCTGCACCTGCTCGCCTGCAGGCACCCCTTGGTGCCCTCTTCGCGACTCCCCCACAGCTCCTTCAGTGGAATCGCTCCTGAATGGCGTCCTTGAAGAGCTCGCTGCAGGCAGGAAGGACGTGCCGGCCAGGCATCAGCGGGAGAGGGCAGCAACTAGAGCAGTGGCGGTGGCCCAAGGTGCCAGGCGCCAGGCGTGGGAGCCTGGCAAGCATTGCCCTGGTGTGTGCAGGCGAGCGCCCAAAACCAAGGGCAAGCAGGGCTGCTCCGACGGCATGACACTCACTCATTCTGCGAGTAGTCCACGTTCACTGCAATCACCACGGGGCCCTGCAGACAGACGGGGCAGCAGGCATCACACGGCTTGGGTCAGGTGGGCACTCCCTGAAGCAGCGCTGCTCGGCACACACAGCGCTGCTGCCCGCTCCTGTCATCTGCCGCCACCCGTCCACACCACTTGCACCGACCCCATATGCTTATCATCCGGCCCCTGCTGGTGAAGGCTACATGCACAACACACACTGGCGGTGCCTAGTAGTCTACACACAAGACGATCAGTGGCTCACCTGCATCTCCAGCGCCTTCTCCAGTGTGGGCAGGAACTCGTCGGCATCGTTGATCTGGATGCCTGGCCGCCAGGGCAGGATGACAGACAAGAAGGGATAAGTTTGTTTTGCAGCGCGGGCAGAACAGGAGCGACAGCAAGCGGCGGCAGCAGCGGCACAGCGGCAGCATTGGCAGCAGGCAGCGGCCCCAGCCGCTGGATGCAGCAGCTGGAGGTGACAAGCGGTGCAAGCACCTGTGGCGCCAAATGCCTCTGCAAATTTAACGTAATCGAGCGGCCCAAGGTCCACCGCATACTCGTGGCCCTTGCCGTACTTCTTTTCCTGCTGGATCTGCAGAGGGGCAGGGGTTGGGGTGGCGAACATGGCGGTTGGTGGGTAGCAGCGGGCGGGCCATGCACCTGGATGTGGGGATCTTTGTGAGGTGCTGGCAAGTGCGCCTGACCTCGCTAACCTCAGCGCATCAAGCGCTGCACCGCCACTCGTGTGCACGCAGAAGCTGACCGTGCGCCAGCAGCTCACCTTCACCATGTTGAGCGTGCCATCCACCCACACCACGTGCACGAAGTGCAGGTTGTACCGCCTGCACAGGGGTAGAAGGCAGCCGGCAAGCACTGCCTTTGTCGGTGCGCAACAATTCGCCAGCCGCAATGTGCAGCACGTCGGCTACCAGCAGATGCTAAATTCAAAACAGAGCACTTGCGCTGCATCTAGCAAAATAGCAAAACTGCTAGCCAGACCCATGCACGTGCAAGCCAAGCTCTGCCACCTTTCATCAGGGCCGCCAAGCAGCGTGCCTGACGCTCAAGGTCCTCAGCCAGCAACTAAGTAGCCATACACATGACAGCCCACTTGGGCAGCTAGCATTGCCAGCAACTCACACGGCAGTCTCCAGCTCCTGGGCGCAGAACAGGAAGCTGCCATCCCCCGAAACCGAGATGATGCGCTTGTCGGTGGGCATGCCTGCGGGCAAAGGCAGCAGCGCCAGGTGGGCGGCACATGCATGCAAGGTGGGCAGGCGTGCTTGCTGGCAAGTGGGCCATGCCATGCCGGGTCAAGCCCAGCCGGCAAGCAGAAGCACACGCTTCTTGTGGGGCCGACCAACTCCAGCACAATGCAAACAGTGCTATCGCCAACTGCCATCCCATCTATGCACAGCCGAGCGGCAGCTCACCGCCTCGCAGGCTGATCTGGCGCACAGTCATGGCCGGCTTGGACCACTGGCGGTGCAGCGAGCTGTGTGGGCACAGAGGGCAAAAGAGAGGAAGCTGCTCATCACAGGTGTTGGCTGGCCGGCCACAAGGTAATGGTCCAGCAGGCATGACAGGCAACACGCGCATCAGCTGCTGCGGCAAGCTTCCCTCCAATTTCCACCATGCGCACTGCACGACGTGCGCTAGCTTCCACTGCGCAGCATTGCAGTGCCATGGCAAATGTTACACCGGCCCACACCTGCCGGGGTCCCGCGCATCCAGGGCAGCGGAGATGGCCCATGGCATGGACACGCCCATTGTCTGCTGCCCATTGGAGAAGCTGACCTGGGGCATGGGAGATGAGAGGGGAGGGGTGCGGGCCGCGGCGGCGGCGTGAACAGCGCTGGTCGACCATACAAGCAGCCGATGACAAGACCAGGCACAACGGCTTGCTGGCATGAGAAGCATTGGCTCGCATGCAGCCGCTTTGTCAAGGAAGGAGATGCTGCCACCCTGTGCCCACTGTCCCTGTCAAGCAGCCTCAGAGCTGGGCAGCCCTGGGCCCCAGCCCTTTCAATAGCGACCCTGCTCGCCTGGCGCGGGTGGTGCACTTGCAAGTAGCGTGCGTGGTAGATGTGGTGGCTGCCCATGTCCAGGAACAGCAAGAACTTGTGGCCGTCCCGCCGATCCAGCAGCGTCTGTAGCAAGCGGGAGCGGCAGGAGGTCGGTTGGCAATCAGCTGGCAGCGAGAGGGCTGCATGAGATAGCAGCTCGGGTGCCCGTTGCACTGCTCCCAGTAGGTGTAAGGCGTGGAAGCAGCTGGCACTCGGTTGGGTTCAACTGTACGCCAAGCACCTGCAAACAGTGCTTGCATGGATAGCAAAGATTCCCCGGCTCACCTGGATGTCATGCACCAGGCGCAGCGGGTGCACCGGGCTGCCCTTGTCATTGGCATGCGCCGAGCGCGCCTGCAGCACGAAGGCAGAAAGGGTTGGCAGCCAGTTGAACACGGCTGGGTAGCACGGTCCCTCGGCTGCAGCCTTGCCAGGGCATGCGCATCTGTCCGCCCATCCCATCCACGCAGTGTCGTCGAAAGTACGCTGTGTTGCATGCTGTGCTGCGCTGCCACGCTGCGCTGCGACCACAGCGCACCTGTGCTAGGTCATCCCGCGCCTTCTGGATCTCCTTGTAAAGCTCGCTCTCATCATCAATGTCGCGGTCCTGCGGAAGTCATGCCACCGACGAGGACCGCCTGTTGTGACCCCAGGAGAGAGCCTAAACAATGCCCATCTGCCTGCTCCCCTCGCATGCGGCAGAAGAGTCGCTACACTGGCAGACGTTTGCCTGCATCTGTCCGCTGCAAGCACCCTGCAAGGCGGAGCTTGCCTTGAGCAGCGCAGTCAGCGACTTGACGGAGTTGGCAATGCCGCCCACCACTTCCACAGCCGGCACGTACGAGTTGTCCAGCACCGCGGCGGCTGCATCGCAGCGGCAGGGCCGGATGAGAGGGGTGAGGCAGCTGCAGTGAACAGGTCCGCTGGGGAACGCCAAAGGCAGGGCGCGCGTGGCAGCACTACTGATTGATGCATGCATGCCAGCCTGGCGGCCCCCAAGCTCACTCAGGTCGATGTGCACGATCTTCCTCTCTGGACGGTTGTCGTTCCACAAGTCCACGTCGTACTCGACTGGGTCCTGCCATGCAATGGATGCGCAGGAGAGGTTGTGTTTGAGCGGGGCAGGGAAGCTCAGCATAGGTATGCTTAAAGCTTCACCGCCCCTCCCACTGGGATGACATAGAGATCCGCATGCTTTCATCACTCAAATTGCAATCGACGCAACCAGCACCATCATCCCAAGGCGGCACTCACGTAGCCCACGGCCACCACCGCACATACACTCCTTCAGTTGCCATCAACCATATATGGTCGGCTCATCCCAAGGACCCACTCACGTAGCCCACAGCCACCACCACGTCCGCCATGTCCAGCAGCCGGTCGGCCAGCGTGTTGTGGATGAGGCCCACGCGGCCGCCATACAGCTCCGCCTGATCCTGGCCCACCACGCCCGCGCCCTGCCATGGCGATGGAGAGAAGGGACACATATGTGCGTTCGAGAGCATCAAACCGCAACTTCTGGTCCCTGCCGGCCCACAAGCCCGCACCAGCAGGAGAGGAGATGTGGCAGGAGGATGGGAGGGGCAGGTTGCCGCTACCTGGGAGTCTGACCAAGTGAGGGTGGGCCACCCACTAACAACAAAGTTAACGCAGCTGACCTGGAATGTTGTGACCACCGGCATGGCGGCCACACGCAGCATGTTGCGCAGGGCGGCTGCTGCAGTCATCTCACTTGCAAACTGGCCGCAGAGCATGACGGGGAAGCCTGTGAAGGGATGTGCAGGGGTGAGCTGCTGTGCATAGTGGAGCGTTCGCAGTACCGGCAGCAGGCAAGCGGCCACGGCTCATGTCGGAGGCAACAGTGTCTGCCGAATGGCTGGTCGGTGACAGGGTGCGGGCTGAGGGCCTTGCAACCCAGCACCCACCCACCCGCGTTGTTGATGACGTCTGCTGCCTTGGCGATGTCGCTGTCGTGGCCGCCGCCGGGGTGTGTGCTCTGGCCCAGCACCCGCATCTTGGCCGGCTCAACCATCACGCTCTGTTAGCATCAAGAGCAAGCACAGCAGGAGGGCATCATGCTATGGCACGTCAAAAGCATCTGGCAGGAGCCAAATCACATGGTGTGCACAGCAGGCACGAAATGCTGGGCTGAACAGGCGAAAGCTGGCCCAGCGAAAGGTTGCGCATGCGCACAGAGTATGCAGGCGTATTGAAAGAGCCATGAGGGCAGTGACACGCAGCAGCACAATTGCAGGCGCCCGCACACCTGTGGCAGGGACACAAACGACGCGCCAGGGCGGCCGATTGACTCGGCGGCTCGGAAAGCATTGGTGATGCACTGCGTGGGCAGGACGGAAGGCTTGCAAGGTTGCTGAGCACAGGCAACTCATTGCAGCAGGCGCCGGCCTGTGCGCACTAAAGCAAGCAGGTGAGGCAGTGCTAGTTCTCAGAGCAGGCCAGCCAGTCAGATTTATCATGCGGGGGCAGGCAGCTTGCCTCTGAGATGGAGTCTGCGCAGGGCACCTCCACCGCGTACTTGGTCACCGGCTTCATGATGGCCACATTGTCCAGGCCCTGCAGCGCGGTAAATGGGCAAATGAGACATTGCAGATGCTACGAAAGTGAGGTGGCCAGAACGTCCTGTCCACCGTAGACAGCGAATCATGGGTGCAAGCGAGGCGCCATGAAACCAAGCCTCCACAGCAACGAGCGGCTGGGCAGTACATCGTGGGCAGCAGCAACGGAAACAACAGGAGTTCGGCACCTTTGCGGCGCTGCAACCCAAAGTTTGCTCGATCTTGTCGCTGATGGGCAGGCAACCTTACCTGGTGCGTGGCCTTGTAGCGCTGGCTGACGGGCACGTTGCCGCCCAGCGCCACCACAGGATCACCCTGCGGTGAGGGAGTGGGCACACTGGATTGAGCGGCAGTGGAGGCTCAGGCTTGACAGGCTCATGCAGTGCCAAGGGACGGCTTTCGAACCGGCAGGTGTGTTCAACACTCATCCACCACACACATGCATGCCCGGCATCACGCGTACCTCGCAGTTGGCGGTAGCCAGGGCAGTAGTGAGGTTGGTCACCCCGGGACCTGCAAGCGGGAGCGCAGCATGCAAACGAGTGGGTCAGTCGTGATGCACAGTAGAGCCAGCAGCGCACACGCAATAGTTGTCCATGCCAGATACGATGAATGCCAGAAAAGCGCAGTGAGCTTGACCAGCACCGCCGCCGCTGGCGGCTCTGATGCACGCTACAGCCAAGCCACAAAAGCAGAGCACCTGACGTGACGAGCACGACTCCAGCGCGCCCCGTGCGCCGGCCGTGGCCTGCAGTACAGCATGCGGAGGGGAGGGCGCATTGCTCGTCTTGGCAGCGGCTGCCGGGCTGAGGTGATGGTATAGGTGCTGCACGGGGGGGCAATTCTGCCGGGCCATACGCGACTTCATATGTGCACGCACTTCCTGCGGCGGTGCTTTGCTCCCTGGTGCCCCAACAGCAGCGCCCTGCGGTCTCCACCCACCTGCAGCCATATGGGCTGCCGACTGCTCGTTGCGGCAGAGCACTATCTCCAGTTCCTCGCACGTCCGCATCACCTCAAGAATCCTGTCAATCTTGGCACCTGCGGCAGGGTACATTCAGGTGCACATATCTATCGCCATGGCCTCATGGTCGGAATGCCGGGGCAGCAGCAAGCAAGCAACAAGCAGCCATTGTGCACCAGAGGGTGCGGCCCGCTGGCAGAAGCTAAGCAGCGCGGCGAGACCGGCGGCGGCAGGCTGCTCTGAGAGGCGGCATGCCCTCCCGCTTGGCACTGACACTCGCAGCCTGACGCGATCACAGCTGGGACAGGGTCCAGCCTCGACGGGCGTCGTGAGAGGCCGGGAGCGCGCGCCCCAACCGGCCCCTTCCCACCCGGCTTCCAGCCCCCATCCCTGCCCACCTGGGATCACAAACACGCGTCTCACGCCCTGCGCTATGAGGTTCTGCACCACCACGTGAGCTCCAGTCACCTCCGCCGCCATCCTGCTGTTTGTGTGCTTCCAGGCTGTTCTCAAACTTGCTACTATCGATGATGAGCATGTGTAGCCGATCGCAGGATGGATTCTTCAGGTGCGCCGCCGCGCCATGCTGCGCCAGGCGGACGTCAATCGCAAGCTTGTGCAAGCTGCAGGCCGTCTGGCGTCCCCGTCCGTTGGCATGGATCGCCAGACTTCCGGACAGCTGGCCAAGA
>VFQQ010005578.1_pt1 | contig 10346 bp, 9 predicted proteins | sample 3512341 | NCBI WGS metagenome assembly VFQQ01 (sample SAMN10412373, study PRJNA504923) | tailings metagenome | isolation source: Relicate 2 Philex TSF1 revegetated site | place: Philippines: Tuba, Benguet | collected 2017-08-29
GCTGCTCTTGCGTATGTTTCGCAACTAAAACCGCTGCTCCAGCTACAGCGCCCTGAATAAGAATTGGATATAACGACTATCGAAGAAGATGAATTAAAACAGACGCATATCCGTCTCCAACAACACCATCAAGGTGTGCCTGTATACGGTGGGGAGCTGATTCTTCATCTTCAAAACAACCAGTTTACGAGTATAAATGGACAACATTTCAAATCACCTATTTTAAGTAAAATCACCCCTACCCTCTCTCTACAAGATGCGACTCAGTACGCCCTTGCTGACCTAAAACAAGAAACGATTGTACGAGAACTAAGTAAAGGCGAATTGAGCATTTTGAAAAAACAAATCGCTGAAACCGAACTAGTAATTTATCATTCCGAAACCTCCCCTCAAGTGGCTCATTTGGCTTGGCACATGGTAGTTCGCCCCAACTTTATCGAACGTTGGAACTATTTTGTGGATGCCCATACGGGCGAAATACTCTCCAAAACCAACCATACATGTGCTTTGGATGGCCCTGTCAAGGCCACTGCTCGTGATTTGAATGGGGTAAATCAAACGGTCAATGCCTATTTGAAAGGTACCACTTATTTTTTGTTGGATGCGACTAAGCCTATGTTCAACAATAACCTCTCTAAAATCCCCGACGACCCCATTGGAGGCATCTGGACAGTAGACGCTCGCAACTCAAAAGCTGACGATATATCGCTTTGGCAAGTCACTTCCTCCAACAATACTTGGTCGCCCTTGGCGGTGTCGGCTCATCATAATGCGGGCATCGCTTACAACTATTTCAATCAGGTTCACAAACGAAACTCGCTCGACGGCAAAGGTGGCACGGTGATTTCGGTCATTAATATGCGTGACGAAGACGGTAAAGATATGGACAATGCCTTCTGGAATGGCGGCATCATGGCCTACGGCAATGGCTCGACCGCCTTTAGCCCCCTAGCCGGTGGACTCGACGTAGCCGCTCACGAGATGACCCACGGTGTTATTGAAAATACCGCCAAATTAGAATATCAAGGTCAGTCAGGTGCTATTAATGAATCAATAGCCGATATATTTGGCGTATTGGTAGACCGTACCAATTGGACAGTCGGCGAATCGGTAGTCAAAAAAAGCAGCTTCCCTTCTGGGGCTTTGCGCGATTTATCAAACCCTAATCAAAATGGTGTCAATACCAACGGCTATCAGCCTCGTAACATGAGTCAGTACGTAAATACAACCAAAGACAACGGTGGCGTACATATTAATAGTGGTATTCCTAATCACGCGTTTTTTCTGTTTGCCAACAATGCCAACGTGGGCAAAGACAAAGCAGAAAAAGTGTATTTCCGCGCAATGACTACTTATCTCACTCGATTTTCTAAATTCATTGATTTAAGAATAGCCGTCATCAAAGCCACTACTGACCTTTTTGGGGCAAACTCCTCGGAAACTACTGCCGCCCGAAATGCCTTTGATCAAGTGGGGATTACCGAATCCAATACCCAAACACCCCAGAAACCTACTACCTTACCTACCAACACTGGCCAAGACTTCTTGCTTGTGTATGGTTCTGATCAAAAATTATATTCGACTTCAACCACCGGCGGAAATATCACCGTAAAATCAACCCGCCCTATCATCAATCGCCCCAGCGTAACCGACGACGGGAAATATGCCTATGTGGTCAACAATGACCGCCGTATACGCGCAATCAGTTTAACCGGCACAGCCGAAGAATCATTGATTTCGGACGAAACTATCTGGAACAAAGTCGCCATCTCGAAGGATGGACGCAAACTTGCCGCTCTCACCAACCAAGCCGACAAGACGATTTATGTTTATAGTTTTGACCTCAAAAAATGGGTCAGATTCAAACTCTATAATCCTACCTATACCAGTGGTGTAAGTACGGGTGATGTCCAGTATGCTGATGGTTTGGAATGGGATGCCTCTGGCGAATACCTCGTCTATGATGCGTTCAATCAACTCAAAACTTCCAACGCCACCTCTATCAATTACTGGGATGTGGGTTTTATTAGGGTTTGGGACGCGGTCAAACAAGATTTTGCCGATGGCAACATCCAAAAACTTTTCAATAACCTAGATGCGGGCGAGAGCATCGGTAATCCTGCTTTTGCCAAAAACTCAACGGCTATTTTGGCCTTCGATTATATATATGAACCCAGTAATGAGTATGGTATTCTAGGCGTGGATTTAGAAAAAGGTAATGTCAATGCCATTGCCAACAACAATACCATCGGCTATCCTGATTACTCTCGACTTGATGACCGAGTGGTATTTACCACCAAAGGAAGTGGCAATATGCAGACGGTAGCCGTAGCCGGTGTAGAAGCAGATAAAATTACGGGAAAAACAAACCCCACAACACTCCTCAACAATGCCACTTGGCCGCTTTGGGTGTCGCAAGGTACTCGACAATTGCCCACAATCAATTTTACGGCGATTGCCGATAAATTTGAATATGAAGGTCCTTTTGACCTTCGCGCTACGGCTTCCAATGGCGATGCAGTATCGTTTGTGGTGGTTTCTGGACCCGCTCAAATCAATGGAAATAAGCTAACTATGACTGGGGCGGGTACCGTAACAATCAAAGCTTATACCAATCCTGAGCGCCCTTTTTACCCTATCGCTACGGCAGAGCGGTCATTTAAAGTGATACCTGTTTTGAGCACCCCAATTACCACTACGGAGGCTTTAGAAGTATATCCTAACCCCGCCGTGGATGAGGTTCGAATCAAACTCTCCTCCAAGCTTCAAGCGCACTCTTTACGATTGATTGATATCAACGGGAAAGTACTCTTACCACAATCTTCTCAGGTGCCTTTTCAAGAAACCAATCTCAATTTAAAGCACTTAAATACGGGGACTTACATCCTTTCTATTGATACAAACGAAGGAGTTTTACAACAAAAAATCGTCAAGCAATAGAGAAATAGCCACAACTTAGATTGGGTTATTATAGCATAATAGACCTTCCAAGTTTTTGAAACTTGGAAGGTCTATTATGCTTTTACCCTTCATCCAACAATCGGCGATGATAATTTACCTGCCCTAGGTGATACGCCAAATGCGCTACCAAATGAGTAAGGAAATATTCGGTTGAAGTTTTTTTGTCAAAGACCAAAATCGGATACTCTGCTTCAAAATCCTCTGTTGATAATTTTGGAAGAGCGTCTTTAATTACTTGAATAGTATCATCAAGCTCTTTGAGTAATTTGGTTCTTGGCACATTCTTGTCACTAAACTCCAAAGGTCGGTTGCGTACATAGCCCGTTTTGCCTATTTCGGCCCCGATATAAGTATTCAAATTGCCAATCAGGTGCAGTACCAAGTTGCCCGCAGAATTGGCGATATTGCCTTCTACTTTCCAGATATTTTCTTCGGATTGATACGCCAAAAGCTCCTCTTTGAGCTTGTTTAGGTCTCTTTCAAAAAGTATAATTAAAGTTTGGGTCATCATGATGAGTGAGTATCTCTTTTTCTTTTAAAGTACCAAAAAGCCAAGCCTCCTAATCCCAAAAAGAATAATCCCGCCAAGGCTTGTTCGGGCTTTTCGATGAGGGTATTGACTACCACAAATGCAGATAATCCCATGAAAATCAACGGAGTAACAGGATAAGCTAAGGTGCTATAATTGCGCGCTAACTTTTGTTTCCTAAATTTAAAAATAGTAGCCGCCGTCAGGAAGAAAAAAGCGGTATCCACAAATACGACATAGGTGATAAGATTGGAAAATGTCTTCCAAAAAATGAGTAGCAGGATTGTCCAAAAAGACTGGAAAATAATCGCCCAAAAGGGAGTCTGATAACGCGGATGAATCTCGGCAAATTGTTTAAAAAACAGGCCATCTTGCGCCATAGCAAAGTAAATACGAGGTGCCGTCAGAATATAAATACCAATCGTACCCAAGACCGACAATACAATCAAAAAAGAAATAAATTTTGCCCCCCATCCCCACACACTTCCTACGGCTTCGGAAGCTACGCCTTTTGAAGCAGCGATTTGGTCAATAGGAATGAGTTTCAAATACGCAAAATTGACGCTCAAATACGCCAAACAAACAATTCCGATTCCCAACAGCATGGCACGTGGCACCAATCGATTGGCGTCTTTTACCTCGGCTGCAATAAAAGTAGCGTGTTGATACCCCCCATACGAAAACGTAACCCCAATCAAAGCCAAACCAAACGACGATACCAGAGGTAAATTTTCGGCATTGGTACTCCACGAAAAATCAGTAATATCCACCGCATTCATACCTGCTACAAGCCCTATCACTACCACTACAGCAATTCCGATGAGCTTGGCCGAAGTAAAAACTGAAGCAAATACCCCACCCCACTTTACTCCTAGTACATTCATGAGGGTCAGCAAAGCAATAGTACCCACGGCCACCACAAGCTGTACGGACTCAGACATGGGAATCAGTTCATTGAGATAAGAAGTAAAAACCAAAGTAAGTGCCGCCAGAGAGCCTGTGTTAATAACCAGCAGCATCGACCAGCTATATAAAAAAGCGGGAAGCTCACCAAAAGCTTCCTTCAAAAACACATAAAACCCACCCGCTTTTGGAAAAATAGAAGCAATCTCTGCGAAGGTCAAGGCACCACACAAAGCCACCAAACCGCCCGCCACCCACACCGCAAGCATCCATCCTGTAGTGGGCAAATAGCCCGCAATCTCCGAAGGCGTCCGAAATATCCCTGAGCCAATGCTCGACCCCACGGCAATCATCGTAAGGCTAAAAAGAGTAATTTGTTTTTTGAGTTGATCCGACATGAAAAAAGGTAGATTAAAGAGGCAAGGTAGTTAGGTTTGTTAGTTTTTAAGTCGGTAAAATGTATTAAAACAAGAGTTTTACATCAGGCCTTCATCCATAAAACTAAAATAACCAGTATCGGCAAATATCAAATGGTCTAATACTGGAATATCAAGCAGCTTGCCCGCAGCACATATCCGTCGGGTGAGGTCTTTGTCGGCCTCACTAGGGCGTAGATTGCCAGAGGGGTGATTGTGAGCCAATATCATCCCACTCGCCAAATGCTCTATTGCTGCTTTAAAAATAATTTTAGAATCGGCCACTGTCCCCGACACGCCTCCTTGGCTTATTTGCACGGGACGGATGATTTCGTTGGCGCGATTAAGCAGCAATACCCAAAACTCTTCGTGCGCCAAATCCAGCAAATAAGGCCGAAGCTGCTCATAGCAATCTTTCGAACTTGTAATACGAGGTTTGCGTACCACTTCACTTTCCTTGCGCCGGCGGCCCAATTCCAGCGCCGCCATTATCGTAATCCCTTTGGCTTCGCCAATACCTCGTATTTTGGTTAAATCTTTGAGAGAAAGTTTGGCTAATTCGTTTAGGTTATTTCCTGCTTTTTGCAAAATCACTTTGGCCAAATCTACCGCCGACAACTCCACCGTACCTGACCCAATCAAGATTGCAATCAACTCTGCATCAGAAAGCGCCGCTTTGCCTTTCAACATCAATTTTTCGCGTGGGCGGTCTTCTTCGGCCCAGCTCAGGATTTTTCTAGAAGATAAGTAATCGTCGTTTGTCATGGTATTTCATAGGTGTCGTTCGGGGTAAAAATACTAACTTGCTGCCGAAATCAAAGCAAATCATGCGCAAATACAGCATCATTATTCCTGTTTATAACCGTCCCGATGAGCTAGCTGAGCTACTGACTTGCCTAGCAAAGCAGACTTACAAAAATTTTGAGGTTATCATTGTAGAAGATGGCTCACGCATCAAATGCGACCACGTAGTGACTTCTTTTGCAAAAACACTGGAAATTTATTATTTCTACAAGGAAAATGGCGGGCAAGGTTTTGCCAGAAACTATGGATTTGAACGCGCTAAAGGAGATTACTTCATTTTGCTAGATTCAGATGCTTTATTAGAACCCAACTATCTCCAAATCGTCGACACCCGACTCAACACCCAGTATGTAGACTTATACGGCGGCCCCGACACCGACCACCCAACTTTTACGCCTATCCAAAAAGCCATCAGTTATTCGATGACATCTCTTTTTACAACAGGGGGAATCAGGGGTAAAAAAAACAATCTTGGTGGCACTTTTCACCCCAGAAGTTTCAACATGGGGCTATCGCACGAGGTTTGGAAACGCACGGGTGGATTTCAAATCAGCCGCATGGGCGAAGATATCATTTTTAGCATCTCGGCTCTTACGCTTGGTTTCAAGTCGGCGTTGATTCCAGAAGCTTTTATTTATCACAAACGCCGTACAGGATTTGGGGCTTTTTTTCGCCAATTGAAATTCTTCGGACGCGCCCGTATCAACATTGGTAGGTTCTATCCCAAAGAATTAAAACTAGTACATGCTTTTCCGTTGCTTTTCACTCTTGGCTGCGTGAGTATTCCTTTCTTAGGGTTGATTCACCCTTGGCTTTTGTATGCTGGAATTGGCTTCTTGGCCTTGTATGTGAGCCTGCTTTTTGTAGATGCTACCCGCCAATCTGGCAGCGTGCAAGTAGGAGTCTTGAGTATCTGTGCGGCCTTTGTACAATTGTTTGGCTACGGTATTGGTTTTTTGCAAGAAGGTATCCGACGACTCTTTGAACCTAAAACCTATCGCGAAACAGGCGCAGCCGTAGAATACCCCTCATAGGGATACTCTACGACTTAATATTCTCTATAAATCTAATACTGCCGAACACAAATCTATACCCGGTGCCCAGTAATCCGACTGCTGCCCGACTAGTTTGAAGCCAAATTTTTCGTAAAAACCAAACGAATGTTGCGAGGTCTCAACCATGATTGTCTTGGCTTTTCCCGAAGCCTTGATTTTGTCGATACGATAAACCGCCAAGGCTTTCCCTACGCCAGTCCCCTGAGAATCGGGATGTAAAAAAGCCCATGACAAGCCTCCTTGCTGATCAGACTCACGAATCCAGTAGCCACCGCCTCCCACAATCTGCCCATCAATCGCAGCTACTACATAGTCATCGCCAAATAAGTCTAAATATTCTAAAAAATCGCCGAGTTCTTCGGGTGCAAAATATTTTGGGGTATTCAACATAAAAATCTCTTCCAAAATAGTGCGGTCGCTCAACTCATAAGGGCGTATTACAATTTCCATGGTATATGCTTGAATCGTTCAATCAAAAAAAAGGCAAAAAAAGTGCCAACCTAGGGCATTCACTTATTCTATTTCGATTACTACGTCTTTTGAAAGTGGGTGCGCCACACAAGTGAGAATGTACCCAGCCGCCAATTCTGACTTAGTAAGTCCGTCGTCTTCGTCCAGATGAACCTTACCAGAAATACACTTACCCATACAAGCCGTACACATTCCTGCTTGGCACGAATAGGGCAAATCTATGTCCAATTCCAAAGCGGCCTCCAAGACGGTCTGATGAGGCTCTACCGTAAATTTATATTCTGAGCCTTCATACAACACGGTCACTTCCTGGGTCTTGAGACTGCCATCATCCTCTTGCTCTGTTACCTCTCCGTGGGTAGTATGAGAGGTGATAAAACTTTCTTTATGAATCAAATCAGGATGTACTTTCAAAATCGCTAAAGCACTCTTGGCTTCCTCCATCAGACCTTCAGGGCCACATAGATAATATTCGGCTTGGTTTGGTTGTAAATCAGTGATTTCCTCCAAAAATTTCAGAATTTGAGATTGATTCAAACGACCCGCCGCGCCTTGCCATTCTCCCAGCGGTTGACTCAATATATGTTTTATTTCAAAACGCCCCGCAAATTGTACTGCTAATTCGTCCAATTTGTCTCTAAATATGATACTGTTTTCGTGGCGATTACCATACAATAAAATTACTCGGCTTTCGGCTTCAACTTTCAGAATAGACTTAGCCATCGAAATCAACGGTGTAATACCACTCCCCGCTCCTATCAATACCACCGTACGCGCATTGCGAGCATCAGGCTGCACCATAAAATGCCCCATAGGCTCCATTACTTCAATAAAATCACCCTCTTTGATGTTGTCAATCAGCCAATTAGAGACCAGCCCTCCGGGCACTCGCTTTACCGTTACGGCCGGAGCAGTATCCATGTGAGGTGAACTACACATCGAATACGACCGCCTTATTTTTTGTCCTTCTGGACTCACAATCAACGTCAGAAACTGCCCTGGATGGTACTTAATCATTTCACTTAAAGGATGCCAAAACGAAATAGTAACGGCTTCTGGCGTTTCCTTGATTACTTCTTTTACCTTGAGATGATAATATTTGACAGACATGCTTTTGTAGATATATAATCTTATGTTTTCTAACCGACAAAGGTACGATTTGTTTTATAACTCAGTCTTTCTTCCGAAAAAACCAAGCCAACCGACTCTTATAATGAAACTTTTGAAAGAAGGGTTTGGTTTTATGGATAGCTATTTATTGAAACAAAACATCCGTTTATTCACTCATAGTTTTGAAACAATTACTTAGGCAATAAGCTCTGTAAGCAATGGGCATTTTTTGCGAGGTTTTTAGAGAATCATACCAGAGACTTGTTAAGGATGCAAAAGCTTTTTTAATAAAAACTTTATTGCTTACGGCATAAAGCCTATTCCTAAGTAGTTATATTCTGAAAACTATCAGCTATAAACATTAAAATATAACTCATCGCAATGGTAACGGTAACTGACAAAGCCAAAGACAAAATTTTGGAACTTCGCCAAGTAGAAGGCAAAACAGACGAAAATCATATTCGGGTAGGGGTGGTAGGTGGTGGCTGCTCAGGGTTGATGTACAACCTTGAATTTGATAGCTCAAAACTACCCACTGATATGGAGTTTGAAGACAAAGGCATCAAAATCGTCGTTGACAAAAAAAGTATTCTTTATTTGGCAGGGACTGTATTAGACTTCTCAGACGGGCTCAATGGCAAAGGGTTTCAGTTTGTGAATCCCAATGCTACTCGTACATGTGGCTGTGGCGAAAGTTTCGCGGTATAGATACAACACAATTGACAACAAACAAGAAAGCGTCTTGCCCATGTGGTTGCAAGACGCTTTCTTGTTAAGCCTGACCTTCTCCAAAAAGATTCAGGTCTATAAATTCGTTCCTAAATTTTCCTTCGGGGTCGTGTTTGGTCATGAGATTTTTAAAATCGGCTAGTCTTTGAATGCGAGCTTGAAGCACTGCGGGTTTGAGGCGAAAGAGTTTTCCCCAGTGAGGACGAGGCTCATAAGGTGCCAATGCTTCTTCAATAAGAGGGAGCAATTGGGTTACTTCTTCTACTTCTTGCTTCCATGTAAAGTGAAAAGCTACGCATGTTTTTTTGTAAAAAGGACTCATCCACAAATCATCTTCGGCAATAGCCCTGATTTCGGTGATTAGCAAATGAGGCGAGACTTTTTCGTGTAATTTTTCGATAGCAAGCAATCCCGCATAAGCATGTTCAAAAGCCACAAAATATTCTGATTGCAACTCTTTGCCACTGCTTGGCGTAAATCCCATTTTAAAATGAGGCATCCGTTCGTACCACGGCCCTTCTACTCCCATTTGTTCGGTACAGTTTACGGCATCTAGCGCTTCGATAGGATGAAGATGCTTGGTAGCCAATGTAGCGCCAAAAAATTCGGGAGCTACTTCTTTCATCTCTTCGGCTTTGCTTTTAATCCATACTTCGCTGATGTTTTGGCGGGTCCAATCCGTAAACAAACTCACGCTGTATCCACTCGACATAATCCGCTCAAAATCTTTCTCAAGCGCACTCATAGGCATATTTTGGTATACGACTTGCTTCATTTTAAAAGTAGGTTGCAAGGCAAGGGTCATCTTGGTGACAATTCCCAATGCTCCTAAGCCTACGACTGCGCCCAAAAATTCATCCCCGTCTTTTTCACGCGAGAGATTCACGATTTCGCCTTTGCCGTTGACCATTTCTAGGGCAACCACCCCCGTAGCCAAGCTGCCATTTCGCAGTCCCGAGCCATGGGTAGATGTAGCGCACGCACCAGCCATCGAAATATGAGGCAAAGACGCCAAATTGTGCAGGGCATAGCCATTATCGTCCAGATACTTACAAAGCTCCCCATACTTGATACCCGCCTCCACGGTGACAGTATTGTTGTCTTTATCAAGGGATAAGATTTTGTTGAAAGCCGCCGTAGAAATCTGGTTTTCGGGACTATCGGCGATGGTGTTGAAGCAGTGCTTAGTGCCGAGTCCGCGCACTTTTTTACATTTTTTGATAAGCTCTTGCAACTCACTCACGCTTTGGGGAGTGTATAAATTGTCGGTGCTGTAAGTGAGATTTCCAGCCCAATTGGTACGGGGAGTGGCCTTTTCTTTACAGGCCATAAGATTGGATAGCATACTTCCAGTAATCAGAACGGATG
>VFQQ010005579.1_pt1 | contig 10345 bp, 15 predicted proteins | sample 3512341 | NCBI WGS metagenome assembly VFQQ01 (sample SAMN10412373, study PRJNA504923) | tailings metagenome | isolation source: Relicate 2 Philex TSF1 revegetated site | place: Philippines: Tuba, Benguet | collected 2017-08-29
ACCAAGGAAAAGCAAGAATACAGTACACACTACTGACGCAGAACACCACACTACCAAAGCAACGGTCAGCATGTCTGAATGCTAGTCATATGTCATAAGCCAGCTGCCACATGCCTAAGATAGCGTGCCATCCACTCTGCTAGGTCCTCAAACGTCACGATGCAACCTGTCAGCTTTCTAATCTTCCTTGCGGCGTTTGTGAGCCATACGTGGCTTGTGGGAATCACATTCTATGCATAGCATTCTGTTCATGTGTGAGCTACCAGCTGACAGCCACATCAATAGCCTACATATAGGCACTCCCCCGCCGCGCCTATGATAGCCAGGCGACGCCTTGTCAGGTTTTGTAAGACGTGATCAACACTGAGAGCTACGTGTCTTGTATCCGTTCACTCTTGTCAGTCAAACCTAGCTCAAGGGACCTGTAAACATCCTGCCTACAAGACTCAAACATCCTGCTGCGGTAGCGCGTAGCGCTGTAGTACTAAGCTGCTGGGGCTCACAGCTGCTCGTCTCCTCGCTTCATCACCTGCGACGCACACAGGACACGAGAAAGGAAGCGTCGTAAGTAAGCACCTCACTACACTAAGCGGGGGGCGGTACATCCTGCGCCAGCACACTGGGTCTGTGCACACACACAGGGACAGAGAGGCACGTGCAGCACTTACGGTCTGGAGGCTCGCGCCAATTGAACAGACGCTCCAATATCCCCCGCCTCCTTGGCCGTTCTTGCGTTTGTGTCCCTGCAAGCAGTGGCGCGGGCCGAGAGGGATCATCAGGCAAGGGAGCTGAGAGCACACACTGCACAGCTCGCTAGCGCCCCACGTGACCCCTGCACCTGTGATGCTGCCTCTGCCGTAGCTCCTGTGCACCTTGCACCCGACTCAGTTGTAAGCGCTGCTCACAAGCGGCATCAGATGTGCAGAAGGGCTGTGGATGGCTGAACCTCCAATGACACGTCACAGTATCCTGGCCCCTCCCTGCTCGCTTACCTTCCTTGATGAGATCCTCTTTCAACTCAGCTGCCAGAGCCCACAACTCCTCCAGCAGCTGGCCGGGAAGTGACCCGTGGACGCCCTGCTGGGTTGCAGGAGGGTCCTCCCCCACCCGCTCGTGTGTCTCTGTGACAGAGCTTGAGACCTCTTCCACTTGCCTGCAGAGGCCATCATGAGAGCATCTGAGCGGTGCAAGGTGTGGCACGGACCTTGGCGTCTGTCAGGGGCTCTGATGCCTGCCAACTCACCTTCCTACACACTGCCTGAAGTGCTTCACCACCTCCTTGCAGTGCTTGACCTTAGCCCCTGAGCTGTCAACCTCAAAGTAGCATTCCTTCTGCACAGTCTGAACTAGGTCGTGACCCTGTGCTGTCTGATAGGTGGTGCAGCGGCAGCGCCGCAGCCACCACGGCACGTACACATCATCCATAGCTGCAAATGCTGCACAGGAGGAGGGAGGGGAGAGAGACTGGAGAGGGCCGGCAACGGCCAACGAGCGCCGATACTGTACTGCGGTGCGTACCCACGATAGCTTCTCAGCTGTAGCAAAGCGCCTGACGTGCGGGGCTCCTGAAGTTGCTGCGTAAGAGTATGCTGTATGGGCTGACAGGGGTGACTTACAGTACGCGGGGCTGCTTACAGTACGCGTAGACACGAAGCACAAGCAACTGGCTTTGCCACGCGCTTCACATGCAACACCCTCACTGTATCAAGCAACAGAAGGCCCAATACGTGTGCGTCAACTTGTACCTGCATCCTGCGACACACTGCGATACGGCGAGACACCACGTCACACATTTGAACACACCCGTGGGTTCCTGTCACTTCGCAGTCGAACCTCTCACAGCCCTGATCCTAGGCAAAGGCGAGGAACCTGACACTCACGATCTCTTCATCTCTCTCTGTCAATCTCGCGTCAAGCTAGCCCAAGCCTCAATGGAGCTTGCTGGGCTCTCAGCTGCGGTGCACCTTGCGCTGGCAAGGACCGACACACCGACTGGCTGTGGTATACCAGGAACACCACCACCACCGACAAAGGCCAAAACATGAAGGCCTCACAGCAAAGCAAACTAACAGTCTCACATCGCTCAAAATCGTATCTCTGCGTAGTGAAGCAGACACTGAGGCAAGTAGCGCGTAGCGAGCAGAGTAAGATCCACCATGACAGTACTCAGCTGCAAATCTTTGTGCTATGGCACGCACTGCTCTAGCTACCACCACACCGCATGTGCTCATAGTGCACAGATGCCCACAGCGCCCCCATTACTCCCCTTCTGATCCCCTCTCTATACCCAGTGCTACTAATCGCACTCCCAAACCGAGTTCAGTATGTTGCGTCTCTACTCGCATCATGTCAAGTATGAGCCTGTCTACCTACTGATGTGTATGTGTGGGGGCGTAATAAAGGCTGAATCAAATGAAGGAAGAGCTACCAGCGTGACAGAGTGCACAGACTGTATTGCTACCCTGCTTAGATCTGTGCTGGCGGCACATCCTCGTAGATGAGCAGCGATGGCTGCATGCGGCGCGCCAGCATGGAGCAGCACACGTCTGGCCACTCGCCCACCACGGAGATGTCTGCATCGTCGAAGCTCAGCCACATCTTGAGCTCTTCAGACAGCACGAAAGCCACGTAATGGTGGCCGAAGTAGCAGATGACAGCGCGCAGTGTGTACGTGGAGCCGAGGCCTGGGGGCCACAGCGCCTGCGCCTCCTTGGGGATGCGGAACAGCGCAGGCACCTCGAGGGCAGGGCCCAGGGCGGACAAGGTACCACGCACTGCGTCAGTGGGCACCTGCAACACAGGAACACCACCAATGACAGCACAGCTAGCGTCAGACGCTCATATGCCTGGGCACTGAGCATGGCCTTCTCATCAACCCAGGAGGCAGAAGCATGCATAGCATAGTCAGCGGCCTGTCATGCGTGCGATGCTCATGCTAGGCCTTACCTGTGGTGACTCCCACACAAGCGCGAGACTGAAGACCTTGGGACGGCGCAGCAGCTGGCTGGTTGGCTGTGCGCGCTCGCCCTGACTCTTGGGGTGACCAGTGCTAGCTGCCTCCACGGCAGCAAGCAGCTCCTCCCACGCGCAGTTGGGGATGCCAGAGGGAGGAAGGGCGTCCGCGTACGCTTGGCGCAGACCTGCGAGTACATATGCCACATGCACCACACCCTTGTCAAGCCACATCCACACTTAGTACGCCTTGCTGCCCTGTGAGCAGCGCTGCTGTGCAGCTGGCATCACAAGCACTTGGTAGGGTGAAGATTATGTCTGTGCATCACTGGCTGACTGACTGGGTCACATACCTTGCGCGGGTACAAGGTGGGAGAACTTGGTGAACTGCAGGTCGCCCCCCGTATTGCCACCGCCTGCAGAGTTGCTGCTGCTGTTGCTTGGCTGCGGCCCGTTGGACGTCTGGCTGTTGCCACGCGCGTTGCGCTGCGCGTTCTTGCGAGACTCCTCCTCAGACTCGGCCACAGGGCACGGCTGCTGCACGTCTAGCCCGAATAGGCGGTGCACCATGGACATGGGCGCCGCGCTGCGGCACGGCGCGCCGGGCTTGACGCGCACAGGCAGCGTGATGTCAGGCACGGCCGGGCTGCCTGGCGGCAGGCTCGCGTTGGCCTCCGCACTGTGCATGCACTCAAGAATCTGAGTCAGCACCTCGGCGGCGTCGTGCATGTCACTCTGCTCGACACGCACAGACGCCTGGCCGCTGTCAAGCGCGGCCAGCGCAGTGCGCAGCTCAGCCGGTGACACCGTGCGGCTGCCTTGCGCGCCGCCCGCCACAGGCGCTGAGCCCGGCTTGGCTGCCATCGCCTTGAAGATGTTATACAGCGCAGCCAAGACCTGTGCGTCCGCGCCGCCGTCACGCACGGGCTGGATGCCCAGCATAGCCTGGCGGAACACACGCAGGCTCCACAAAGACTGAATGATGACATTGAGGAAGCAGTTGTACTCGCCCTCCCCATTGCGCAGCCCACGCACCAGTTGCAGGCTACGGTTGTCCTGACCAGGACCCTGGTACATCACCGCACCAGTCTCAGTGACGTGCAGCTTGTGCTGTGCGTGCTGCTTGGTGGCGGACGCAAGGAAGTTGCCCACTGGCGGCGTACCCACCCACTGCGGCCGTGGCTCCGGCGGCATGCTCTGCTGGAGCCTGTCCTTCCATGACACGTTGCTCTGTGCTGACTGGCCCTGTTGTGAGGTTGCGCTGCTGGCTGAGGGTGCCTGCGATGGGCGCGCGGGGCTGGCGCCTGAGGCTGCATCGCTACCACTCCGCTCCCGTGCAGCTACTGCAGACCAGGAGGAGCGGCTCGCGGGCGCCGGCCCCGCGCTTGCTGCCTGCCCTGCGCTGCCTGCAGACTGAGCTGTCTGCGTACTGACTACTGACTGTGTATCTGACTCCTGCGGTTGTGCCTGCGGCTGCGTGTCCGCTGCAGGCAACGGTGCTGCGCTGCCTTGCATGGCTATTTGCTGTGCGTCCTGCTCAGCAGTGCTTTGCTGTGCAGGTGCCTGGCTGTCCTCTGACGCGCTACTATTATCGCTAGTGTTCTGTGACTGATCCAAGGGGCCGTCTGGGCTCAGCGGGATCTGCGCCTCGGCGTGTTGTGGCTTCGCGGGCGCCGGCGGCGCACCAGCCGGCGCCGGCGCTTGCTGCATTGGGGGCATATGGTGTGGTGGCATCATGACTGGTGGCATGCCCGGATGCATGGACATGGGGATCAGATGCGGGAGTTGGTGGGGCATGCCCTGGGGTGGGAGTGGATGGCCCATCATGATGGATGTGCGAGGGTCTACCGGCATGCCGTTGGGAAGCATAACAAACGGCTGCCCTGGTGGGCCCTGCATAGGTGGCTGTTGCGGGTGTGAAAGGCCTTGCATGGGGGAAGGAGGCACCTGCCTGGCGCTCTGTCTGCGCTGCTCGGTGCGTGCAGGGCCTGGCATGTTGGGGCCACGTGCACCAGGCTGCTGCATACCAGGGTAGGGCATGCCGTACTGCTGTGAGCCTGGCATCATGCCCATCATGCCCTGCTGCTGAGCCTGCATCGGCATCGGGTACAGCATGGTGTTCACGTGCCCGTTCATGGCCGGTGGGTGCTGAGGAAGGGGTTGCTGCGGCTGCGCAGGCATGCTCTGGGCAGGCTTCTGCTGTGCCTGCGGTGGGCCCTGCTGTGCCGCGGGGGACTTCACGCCGAAGGAGGGCACAAAGGGCTTGGCAGCGGCATTGAGAGCCTTGTCAGACTTGGGCGGCGCCGCGCCCTGCCCATCTGCCTTCGGCGTTTCCTGCTCTGGCTGCGCGTGCCCAGGCGAGTGGGGCACTGCGGGCTGCTGTGCGGCACCTGCCTGCTGGGGTGGAAGCGCCATGCCTGCTGGCGGCTGCATGGGCGGTGGGAGGGGGACAGGGTGGCCTGGCATAGGCATGTGCATGGGAATCTGGCCCTGCGGCATCATGCCTGGGTGTCCTGCTTGGTGTGGCATCATGGGGATAAATGGCCCTGGACCGTTGGGCCCAGGCATCATCATGCCATTGGGCGGGGCCAGGTGGGGAGGAAACCCTGGCAGCATGGGTACCTGTCCTGGGCCCATGCGCTGACCCTGCATGCCAGGGCTCCCCATCATGGGCGGCCCCTGGTTGGGAGGACGTGGCATCACACCTTGCATGGGGCCGTTCATCATGGGCTGGCCAGGCATCTGGCGCATGCCCTGTTGGCCTGGCGGCACGACGCCTGGCACCAGCACCGCGTGCGGCATCGGCGGTGGTGGTGGCGGCGGCTGGCGCACTGCGGCCTGGCCTGCTGGCATGGGACCGTTGCCGACAGCGTGGCCGCCGCCTGACTGGTGCAGCGCGGGTGCCATCTGCTGCACTGCGGCCGCGGCGGCAGGGGCGGCGGCAGCGGTCGGCACTGGCGCGGGTGGTGGCGGTGGTGGCAGAGCCTGCTCGGCCTTCTTTGACTCAGCAGAGGCTGCTTGCGCCTTGTCATCCTTACCAGCTGCAGCCTCCGCTGTGGGCACTGGCACACGCTGAACTGGCACAACGACGGATGGTGTGACTACCGGATGTGTCACAGGGACTGGCACAGCGCCGAAGTAGATGGCAGGCGTGCTGGGCGCTGGTGGCGGGGCCGAAGCTGGCGCTGCAGGAGGTGCCGGGTCAGCCGCAGGCTTCGCCGGCGTTGGCGCAGGGGCAGGCACTGGCGCCTTTGCTGCGGCCGGCGGAGCAGGGCCTGCTGCCACCACTCTCGCCACCAGTGGCAGCGGTGCAGAGCTTGACACAGGAGTGACTGGTGCAACAATCTTTGGCTGCACGGGCACCTCTGAGACGGCCTTAGGCTCAACCTTGGCCGCAGGCTCAGCCGGCGCCGCAGCCTTGGGTGTAGTGGCCGGCGCAGCAGGCTTGGCTGCGGCAGCTGGGGGCTGAGCCGCGGCGCTGGCAGACCCGGTGTTAACAGCTGCCCTGGGTGCAGCCGCCTGTGACTGCTGCTGCTGCTGGTCCTTAACCGCCCCCTGGTCACCCCGGCTGTCCTGCTCACCACCCTGCGGGCCAGCTGCACGCTTGGCGTCGCCGCTCTCAGCCACACCCGATAGCTCGCGCTTGATAGTCTGCGGCTGCTGTGGCGGGCCGGGCGCATACGTGCGCTTGCGATGTGTGTCAGTGGTGTCGGGCATGCTGCGCCGTGTCACGACAGGCTGTGGCGGCGGCGTGGTGGACGTCAGTGGGATTTCATCAACCACCTCGGTCAGGGCCATGATGGCCGCATCCACGGCCGCGCGCTCCTCCTCCATCCGCATGCGCTGGCGCCAGTACCCGTTTTCATCGGACAGCAGCTCGCGGCGCCTGGCCTCCATGTACTCCTCTTCTTGCTTACGCAGAGCCTCGAGCTGCTCCTGACGCTTGCGCCTGCAGACATCGCGCATGTCATATCATGATCACACAGTCAGCACTATGCCTACTCTCTCACTCATCAAGCTCAGCGCCCTCTAGATGACCAAAAGCTTGCAAGTACAAGCACAGTCAGCCTGCAAAGCACCGTGGACGCGGCAGCAAAGTCGCTGCTCACCGTTCTTCATCTTCGCGCTTCTTGCGCTCAGACTCTTCAGTTTGCTTGCGTACGAGCTCAGCCTGCTCCTTGGCCTCGCGGTCAGCGCGCTCCTTCTCCTTTTCACTCTTGACCTTGTCCTTCTTCGCAGCCTTGGACGCACGCTTGCGCTCGCGCTCAGCAGCCTCCCGGGCAGCTTGCTCTTGCTGCAAGCAAACAACAACACAAGCATACATGTAGCATACGCTGCCAAGCAGCTGACACGACCGTGGCTGCATGGTAGCACGCGCTATGCTTCCTGACCACTGCGCATCAGTATCAAAGTTTTTGGAATCGTGTTTTGCATTCCACCACCGCCATGCGGTGTCAAGCAAAGAATGTCACATCCTATGCGCAGAGCCCTGCACGTGCCTGCTTGCTGGCATTGTATGATGTCGCTGTAAGGGATTCGTCATAATGTATGACAAGCCTCTCAACAAACACGCGCGCATGCATGTCAGCCTTACCTCCATGCGTATGATCTCAGACTCGGCCATGCGCGCTCGCTCCGCGGCCCACTGCTTGCCACGCTGGTCTAGGCGCTCCTGGAGGATGGGCAGTATCAGCTGCGCGCCGATGATGATGCCTGGGTCGTCACAGGCCGCGTTGAGCAGCTGCATCTCGAGGTGCTGGACCACCACACGGGTCTCCTCCATGCGCTTCTCAATGGCCTTGATCTCAGTCTGCAAAGGCACAAAGCCACAGGAGACAAGATTTGATGTTACATGATCGCTCCCTGCAGGCCCTTGCTGCTGCCATGCGACTTGACTCCGGCTGCGGTGGCACACGTCATACGCTCACAGACGCCCATGGACCAAGCACGAGACACATGTTCATACCTTGAGGTTGTCGAAGAACAGCTTGTCGTCTGCGTCGCCGTACAGCTGCTTGCGCACGTCCTTGTGCACGTGGCTGCGGAGCTTGACCAGCTGCATGTACTTGTCAGGGCTCAGGTTGCCAACGTTGCCACCGTCCCACACAGAGTCCTCGCCAATCTTCTCAATCCTGCACCACACAGACAACAACACAGCCCTGAGCATCAAGCATTCCAAGCAATCAGTCCACATCCCTGAACACACAGCAAGCAGGGCTGCGCACATAAGGCTGAGCAACACATGGGCTGAAACCGTGACTACAAGCCTGCAACTCACCGTGCTGCGCTGGCCTCTCCTCCCTCCTCCTCATCTCCCTCGCCCTTGGCCTGCGCTGCCAGGATGTCTGTGAACCTCTCAATGAGACCCTCCACAGTGCTCCTCCAACCCTGCAGCTGCTTGATCTCAGTCTCCCTGCACAGGACAAGACGCACACACCATGGTGCGTACAACGATTGGCAGAAGCGTGCCGGTGACAGCAGCTACGAATCTGCGAGACATCAAAGCTGCGAACCCTGGTCATCCATGAAGCAACAGCCGTTGCTTCTCACCTGCGTGCCATATCGTACTCAGCGCGCTCCTTCTTGTTGTAAATGCCCTGCAGCAGCGCACCCTGCTCACGGAACGCGGTCTGCACCTCGAGCTGCTCCTCAATGGCAGCGTCTGCCAGTTGGGCGCGGTGACGCTCCATCTCAGCCTGCGTACACACGGATACACCACAGGACACGACACATTACACGACCGTGCTTACAAGCTCAATACATCATCATAACCCCTGACACTTGTTGTGTGAGCGCACACAGACTCGGTGCTGGCTGTAATGCTGCTCACCTGTGAGCGATAGGTGCTGTCCAAGCCACGATGGCTGTGCTTGACCTCCTCGAGCTCACGCTTCAGACGCTCGAACTCAGGCTCACCCTGCACAGTTACACAGGGCACACAGCATGCTCAGCCTCGCTGCCTATGTGGCTCCGCGTGTGGCTGGCGCGTGCCTGCCAATGAGTTAACTGGCTGTCAGGCATGCTGCTGGGGCACAACTCTGCAGAGGGCTCGCATATGGGCACAACATACCTGCTTCAGCTGGGCGCGCCAGGTCCTCAGCTGTCTGTCCTGGCAAATGTGCTCGAACAGGGAGTAGTGCAACTTGGCCTTGGTCAGCAGCACCTCGCGCTTGAGCATGGCGACCAGGACCTGGTCTGGCAAGGAGTCGTCAGCTGGGAGCTCATCGGGCTGCTTCAAACACAACACACACATGGCACAACAAACAACCATGAGCCCCGCGTAAGAACACGCAACGAAGCTGCCCTGGCCATGACAAACATTGACTGATCTCGTGTACGCTGCTTGCTGGCTGCCGGGTCTATACGCCCAGCAAGTCTGTGCCGGTGTGTACCTTGGCGGTCTTGGGCACAGGGCGAATGTCGTACTGCTTGGACAGCTCCGCAGCCTCCAGACGGCTCTTAAGCATCTCCTGCAGCAAGTGCCTGGCCTGCACCAGCCGCGTCTCCCAGATTTGCTGCTCCTCCAGGGCGCGCAGCAGCGCGTGGTGGGCCTCGTTAGCCATAGGCATGTACGAGCCTAGGGAGCGCTTAGCCCCGTCACGCGCCTTCTCAGCAGTGGACACAATGGACCCATACACCCACTCGAGCACCAGGCCGTTGCTATGTGGGTCCTCACCGCTCTTGACCTGCACACGCACATCATGCCACACAGCTTAGCCAACTGTACGTCGCGGCTTCAAGCTCGCTGAGCTTAGCTGATTGTCCACCCGCAGGCTGCAAGGCTAATCAGTCTGGCACGTAGTTGGCTGCCCAAACTGACCTTGCGCGGATGGCCGTCCTCTCCCAGCAGGCGCTCCTGCAGGTGCTGCAGCCACTTGCTGTTGACCGTCAGACCTGTGCCGTCCTCAGTCAGGGCCCACAGGTCCACGTCACCCATGGCCTCTTCGTCCTCGGGCTGCGCACACACATACCCACACAAACCCCACTACCCTCAGTCACACACCTGAAACACAGCCAGGCCCCTCAGATGCTGCGGACACCGTGCGGGGCAATGCTCAGCTGCGAAGCATCCTGTGGCGCACGGTCATTGCCTCAATGAGCACCTCTGTCTCTGGCTGTAGCTAACTGTATGCCAAGGCAAAGGCTGTAGCTAACTGTATGATGCTGAGCTCACCTCCTCGTCTTCCTTGATTTCTGCCTTGAGCTTGGTGCTGAGCGCGTCCACCTTCTCAGTGAGCCACTCAACGATCTGGATGGCGTCCTCCTGCATCAGCTTGTCCAGGTCCTGGTACTCAAGGTCCATCTGCGAACACACACAGACAGAATACAAAGCAGACATCCCACGCTCTGTAATCGCTCTCCCCACCTTGCTCATCTGACAGACATGCATCCA
>VFQQ010005580.1_pt1 | contig 10344 bp, 6 predicted proteins | sample 3512341 | NCBI WGS metagenome assembly VFQQ01 (sample SAMN10412373, study PRJNA504923) | tailings metagenome | isolation source: Relicate 2 Philex TSF1 revegetated site | place: Philippines: Tuba, Benguet | collected 2017-08-29
GACATGTTCCACAGTGGGCCAATGATCGCAGCGAGCAAAATGGTCCACATATTGACCCCGCCAGACGCAAAGACAGAGTCTCCTCCCAAATGATGCGTTAGGCCGGCGATAGCACGCATCGCAAAGACGACAGTTGCCACGGTGAAAATACCTGAGACAAGATAGGCAGAAGTGATGTCTTCTTTCCTGGCAATACGCAAGGTGCTTTTGGCAACACAGTAGGCGTAGAAACCACAGGTGAGCGCGGTGAGTACGGTTCTTTCTGCATAGTAACTATCGGCATCCCGCATCAGGATGAACAGCACGGTGAGTATGCCAAGAAACAGCAAGTGCGGCTTTACCGCAATGCGTCGACGGTGATACAAGCGTTGTGTAGTCGCCATCAGCAGGTAATAGCCAATGATGGCCAGCATATTGGCCAGTACAATGCTGTAGAAATCTGGAATGATGTCACGGAACGTCAGCAGGAGAATCCCGCTACCCGTAGCAATATTGCTGATGCCCCAATATTTAAGCCAGCGATCAAAGCGCCCTGTAGTGCTGAGAGCAAACAGCACGAGTCCCGTCGTTGTGGCAAATAGGCCAACGAGGAAGTAAATGGTTTTGACATCAAGCTGCAGCATGTCTGTGGGCGGAGGCCTATTGGAGTGAGTGATTATAACGACTTATCCCTGAAAAATCTTGGTGTTGGGCCGATGTGGGCATCGTTTTGCAAGGTTTTGCACTGAATCGTGACAGTGACACAATCGGCAGAGGAAGTGGTGGCTATATACAACCATCATGGTGGTTGTATATAGCCAATTTGCTTGGTGTGTGAAAATTTATCAATTAATATCAATAGGTTGAGTATTGGCATTGATATTGCAATGAAAATATACCTGAATTAATCCGCATGCCCATGTCCCAAGATCATCTCTGTAAGCAAGGCGTGATCCAGTTGCTCTACCAGGAGCATCATGCTTGGTTGCGGGCGTGGATTAACAAAAAGCTTGGCTGTCGACAGGGCGCTGCCGATTTAACGCAAGATACCTTCCTTAGCCTCCTCCTTAAAGCTGATCTGCCAGTCTTGCAAGAGCCACGCGCTTATTTGAGTCGTGTGGCCCATGGTCTCATGGTAGATCAATTGCGGCGTCGTGATCTTGAGCGTGCCTACCTAGAGGCCCTGGCGCAGTTTGCACCTGTAGAGGTGGCGTCTCCTGAAGCGCGTGCCATGGTATTGGATATCTTGATCAAGCTCGACATCATGCTGGATGGCTTGCCAACCAAAGTGCGTACGGCCTTTTTGCTTTTGCAACTTGAGGGTCTCAGCTATGCTGAGATTGCCAACCAGCTTGGCGTAAGCACACGTACCGTTGGCAACTATGTGGCCAGGGCCATGCTGCAATGCATGGTCTTGCTTGAAGAATAGAACCTGATCACTTGCCATGGATGATCGCATAATCAAGCCTACCCCAGCGATGCGTGCTGCCAGTGAATGGTATGCCAGGCTGGCATCAGGCGAGCGTTCTACAGAAATGCAGCAAGCCTGGCGCACCTGGCTGGATGCTGACCCAGCACACCAAAGTGCCTGGCAACAATTGGAGCGTGTCACCCAGCACTTTGGTCAAGTGCCTGCCGAGGTCGGCATGGCAACGCTGCAATTGCCGCCAGTGGCTGATCGCCGACGTATCATCAAGCACCTTGCCTTGTTCCTGACGGCTAGCGCTACCGGGCTATATGCTTATCGCGAGCAACCCTGGCGCGGCATGCTGGCGGATGCCAGTACCAAGGTGGGTGAGCATACCCAGATTGCACTGGACGATGGCACCAGCCTGCACTTGAATACCGATAGTGCTGTCAATGTGCGCTACTCGGCCACCGAGCGCGTAATCGAGCTGATCCAGGGTGAGATTTATATTGAAACCGCGCATGAGGCGGCCACCACTTACCGTCCTTTCAGGGTAGAGACTCGCCATGGCAGTGCGACTGCATTGGGCACACGTTTCAGCGTGCGGGATTTATCGCACCAGACCAAAGTTACCGTATTTGATGGTGCCGTCGCGATCAAGCCTCATCATCAGCGCGGCGAACCCATGCGACTCAATGCTGGCGAATCCATCATATTCACCGATCACACACTCGCAGAGAAGCTCTCGGCACGGCCTACAGATATGGCCTGGATCAATGGTCTTGTTGTTGCCTATGCCATGCGCCTGGATGACTTCACCCAAGAACTCGCACGCTATAAGACAGGCATCCTGCGCTGTGATCCAGCCGTTGCCAACTTGCAAATATCAGGCTCTTTTCCTACCCAGGATATGGAGTCTGTCTTGCAGACACTCGAGCGTACCTTGCCTGTGAGGGCAGAGCGCTTCACCAGATTTTGGGTCACACTCGTACCAGCTTGATGCTCGATCACTAAAAATTTTTTCATTTTGCTTTCCGGATTTTCATTCTCGTTCGGCATAGCAGCAAAACAACACGATTTGCTGCATACACGGGAGAGAAAATGAACCATCGAAGCGATCACAAGCCACACCGGCAATCCAGGCAAGCAAGGGTGATAGCATTGAGCATCAGCCTCATGCTATGGGGTAGCGTTACTAGCCACGCGGCAGAACTCAACAAAAATATTCCCCAGAAAATTTATGACATCCCCGCTGGTGATCTCAGCGACACCCTGCCCGGATACGCCGCCCAATCTGGTGTATTGCTAGGCTTTGACCCCAAACTCACCCAAGGTAAACGTAGCTCCGTACTCCGCGGCCCTTACACCATCAAGGAAGGCTTCGACACCATCCTCAAAGGCACAGGCCTGGAAGCCGTGCAAGATAAAGATGGTCGCTATCAACTGCAAAAGGCAACACCAAAGGTTGAAGGCAAGCTTCCGGGGGAAAAAGCTTCAATAGATTTTCAGCATGTTGATGCGATTGAAGTCCGCGCTAAACGCTTCTATGAGATTGGCCCCTTACCAGGCTTAGGACTCACAAAAGAAGAAATCCCCGGCAACGTCCAAAGCCTCACTGCCAAAGACATCAAGGAAGCCCATGCCTTGAGCCTGACTGACCTCATGAACTCCAAGCTCCAGTCGGTCAACGTCAACGATTATCAGGGCAATCCCTTCCAGATGGATGTGCAATACCGTGGTTTTACGGCAGGCCCCCAGATTGGGACACCACAAGGCCTCTCGGTTTTCTTTGACGGCATCCGCGTCAATGAACCGTTTGGGGATATAGTGAATTGGGACCTTATTCCCCTAAATGCCTTGTCCAGTTTCGATGTCTTCCCAGGCTCTAACCCCATCTTCGGCTTAGGCACCTTAGGTGGTGCCCTTTCGATGAAAACGAAGGATGGATTCAGTAATCCAGGCGTCGATGCTGAAGTTCTCACCGGCTCCTTTGGCCGCAAACAACTCCAAGCGACGGGTGGCTGGAACAACGGTACCGTTGCTGGGTTTGCGGCTGCCAACATCTTTCTTGAAGACGGCTGGCGTGAGAACTCACCCAGCAAGGTCAATCAAGTCTTTGGAAAAGGCAGTTACCGAGGAGACAAACTAGACCTCAACCTCAGCACCCTAGTGGTTTGGAATGACCTTGTAGGCAATGGCTTGCTACCAAGCGAAATGTATAAACAAGATCGGAATGGCGTGTATACCTCTCCTGATACCACTGACAATCGCCTGTGGCAGTTCCAGCTTTCTGGCAGTTATTTCGTCAATGAGAAATTCACGATTACTGCCCAAGCCTATCGACGCAATAGCAAAAGGAAACAAAAAGGCGCGGATGTTTATACCGAATGGGGGAACCAGTTAGTTAAGAGAAACTTAAATCCAGGGGAGCAATATACCTGTATTTTCAATAGCAACAATGGTTATGGATTACCTGACTATTACCTGGTCCCAATACAGAATGGCGACTTCTGGAGCGAAGTATTCACAAATCCAGAGCTCTCAACCTTTGCCTCAGCCGCTACGGTTCAGGAAGCTTTCGACAGCTTACCCACTGCTTGGCGCAATCAGGTTATTGCTGGCCTAGCCTCTCCCGAGGTAGCAGCAGGCTTCATCCAAAGAGCTCAGGATAACTTCAGAAGAGTTCGGAATTTCCAGCAGTCCAACCTCTATTCACCAGGTGGCATTTCTAGCCCTGAAGTGCCTAACGGCACTGAAACAGACTACTCTAACTTTCAAGATTCTTATGTGTTTGAATCAACAGTAAATTTAACATCCTTGAACACAGCAGATCCATTCTCCATCGCAATGTTCGCCGACATGAACTTCTACTTTTATGCACCTGACACCACTGCATATGGCGACAACACGCCGGGAGATGGTCAGGGTCAAAAGTACTTGATGCTGATCAAACCTGCAGTAAACGCTGACGTATGTCAGGGTGAAACAGGTTCAGATTTGACAGTAGCAGGCCCTAACTCTAGTGGCACTCCTCAAACCGTTGATGGCGCGGCCTACGGAGGTACTGGTACCGGCTATGTGGAAGGCACACCTACTGCGGTTCTAACTGATACGACAATTGACCAGGAAACCGATGGTGCTTCCATCCAATTCAACTGGAATTTCGAGAAGCACAAGTTCATGGTTGGCGCCTCTGTGGACATGCCCTCCGCCACTTACAAGAGTGGCCAAATGCTGGGCATGCTGGATGCTGATCGCGATGCTTATTTATCTCCTGATGAAATCCGCGATCAGTATGCCGCCGCAAGTACAGAAATCAGTAATAACAACTTTAAGGGACATCAGATAACCAAAAGTATTTACGCCAGTGAAACCTGGAGCCCGATTGAAACTTTGCATTTCACAGGGGCACTTCGCTATAACGAAACACGTGGTAAGAACAAGGTAGCCTCTCGTACCTATGGCACTTTTGTTTGGGATTTGGCACAACTAGAAGCCTTTCCCGATTATTACAATATTTGCATAGGCACTTGGCCTAATTGTGCTAATAACCCGACTACTGGCTATACCGTTCCCGATGCATCCAAAATACTGAATGCACCTGAAACCGAAAAGTTTAAATACTACTCGCTGAATCCCTCCTTCGGCACCACGTGGCAGGCCACGCCTAATCTCAATATTTACGGAAATGTGGCTCAGGGTACTCGCGTACCTTCTGTTGTCGAGCTGGGATGTGCTTTTGACCGTACACCTATTCCACAATATGGCTCTAATGGGCAAGTTATTGGCTCCATCCCTAAAAGCCTTGCCGAAAATCGGGCCTGCTCACTTCCGACAACTCTCTCGGGAGACCCTTATTTACCACAGATCAAGGCCACTACTTGGGATTTAGGTATGCGTGGCAGATTTAATGACAATGTTGAGTGGAATCTCGGGATTTACCGCACCGACCTCAAGGATGACATCTACATGATCGGATTTCCTGGCAACCGTAACTTCTTCGACACTATTGGTGATACACGTCGTCAAGGGTTGGAAGCAGGCATTACAGCTGCATTCGAAAAGTGGCGTTTAAGATTTAATTACGCTCTCACAGAAGCTACTTTCCAAGATAGATTCTGGATGCCAGCTAATGATAATAGTAGTTCAGTAGAAGAGTTTTTTGGCAATCACGACTATAGCCGCCGTATCAATGTCAAGCCAGGCAATCGCATGCCTGGCGTACCCTTGCACAATCTCAATGCCACCTTAAGTTATGAGGTCACTCCGAAATGGCAGATCGGACTTACTGCTGTAGCTCACTCATTTGCGTTTGTACGTGGCAATGAAAATAACAAGCATCGCGCTGGCGAGGTGATTTATGACACGGTTCAAGACGCAGTCACAGGCCAACAAATTACCGTAACCCGACAATCCACAAACAACCCGGGAACTACGCCAGGCTATATGGTATTCAACCTACAAACTAGTTATAGACTGAATTCCGAATGGACGCTGGGACTTCGTCTCAACAACATATTTGATAAGGAGTATTTCACTGCTGGCAGATTGGGCAGAAACCCATTCTCGCCTTCAATTTATGGCGCAATTGGCCCCAGTGGATACAACCATAATTCAAATGATTGGCTCATGACAAATTTCCTAGCCCCTGGTGCACCTAGGGCAGCCTGGATCAGCTTGAGTTATGAATTCGACCCCAAAAAGTAGCGCCACCATGTTCAAGAATTGGAAGATGCGATGGTGGAGGCATTGGGTGCGTTATTGGCTGGTGCAGGAGAGGTGGGCGCTGTTGTTGATGTCTACGATGTTTGTGCTGTTGTTGCTTGTGGAGTTAGGGTTGTTAATGCTCGGGTTTGCTTGGTTGTGACAGGTTTAAGAGCCAGCCTGTCACTTGTGATGGCAAGCGGTTAATGCCCTATCATGCGGCGCAGGGTGCAGTCTTTGTCGATGATATGGTGTTTGATGGCGCCAACGGCATGGAGCACGATAGCAACGGCGAGGATGTAGCCCAGGATTTCGTGGGTTTCTTCACCAAGCTGGCTTAAGGTGAGGTTGAAGGCAATGGCTTCACCTGTGGTGGGGTTGAGGTTTTCAGGCACCAGGCTCCAGCCGAAGATGTGAATGCCATGGCCGCCAATGCCGGACATCATCATGCCTGAGATGGGCATCAACACAGTGCTGATGATCAAGACCCAATGCATGATATGCGCCAATCGATGTTCAAGCGGCGGATATTCCCGCACTGGCACTGGCCAGCGATTCTTGATACGCCACCACACGCGCACCAGGATGAATGCAAAGATGATGACGCCCAAGGCTTTGTGCCAATCATATAGTGCATATACGTGATCGAGTGCCATGTAGAAGCCTATGGTTGTCAATGCGATCATGGTCAGCGCAATGATCCAGTGCAAGAAAATAGTGGTGGGGCTGAGTTTTTGTGGGGTGTCCATGTTGTTCTTGATGATTGTGTTATTGGATGCAGGCTCAAGCCTGCTGGTGCGCAGGATTTTACTCCTGTGAAGTTGGTTTTCAGCAGTGGTGGCTTGGAATAATGTGAGTCGAGCATTGGCTACTGATTCTGCCAGGTATGTTCTTTCTCCTTTTGCTATGGGAGTTAAGCATGTTGTGGCTGATGGTGGTGGGAGGCTGATTTTCCTTAATCCTCAAAGCGCTAAGGCTGGGCATAATCTGGTAAAATTCAGGTTTTGCCAACACTTTGAATTTCTTCATGTCCAGCCCAATGATCAGTCTTCGTGGCAGTGCCGCTTTATCCCCGTTCCGTATTGAGAAAATCCTGGCTGCGCTTAACAGTGCAGCGCCGCGTGTGACGCATTTGTATGCGGAGTTCTGGCATTTTGCCTGGTCTGATCAGGCATTGAGCGATGAACAACAAGGGGTGTTGAAGCAGATTCTCACCTATGGGCCGCGCCTGAGCGAGGAGGCTCCATCTGGTGAGTTGTTCTTGGTGGTGCCGCGTCCTGGCACGATTTCGCCGTGGTCTTCTCGCGCGACAGATATTGCGCGGCACTGTGGCATTGGATCTATCCAGCGCCTGGAGCGGGGTATTGCGTTTTATGCAGCGACTGCTGATGGCAGCCCACTGACGGATGCAGAGCGGTTGGCGCTGCGCCCCTTGATTCATGACCGCATGACAGAAGCGGTGTTTGCTGATTTGCAAGATGCGCAAAAGCTTTATCACACCGCAGAGCCAGCACCTCTTTCTTCGGTGGATATCCTGGCTGGTGGCAAGGCAGCGCTGGATGCGGCCAATGCCGATATGGGCCTGGCGCTCTCGCCAGATGAAGTGGATTACCTGGTGGAGAATTTCCAGCGCATGGGTCGCAATCCGACCGATGTTGAGCTGATGATGTTTGCCCAAGCGAACTCCGAGCACTGTAGGCACAAGATTTTCAATGCGGATTGGGTGATTGATGGCGTCGCCCAGGCGCAATCCCTGTTTGGCATGATCCGCAACACGCACAAGCTCAACCCTGGCAAGACGGTGGTGGCTTATGCCGATAATGCTTCTATCGTGGAAGGTGGCAAGACCAAGCGCTTTTACCCGCAAGCCGATGGCCAATATGGTTTTGTGGAAGAAGATATGCACTTCCTCATGAAGGTGGAAACGCATAACCACCCAACGGCGATTTCTCCTTTTGCCGGCGCGGCGACAGGGGCGGGTGGTGAAATTCGCGATGAAGGCGCGACAGGTTCTGGTTCCAAGCCCAAGGCTGGCCTGACTGGTTTCTCTGTCTCTAACCTCAATATTCCAGGGTTCAAGCAACCCTGGGAGCAAGATCATGGCAAACCTGCGCGCATTGCCTCGCCATTGCAGATCATGGTGGATGGCCCGCTGGGTGGCGCTGCCTACAACAATGAATTTGGCCGCCCGAATATTGCGGGGTATTTCCGCACATTGGAAATTGAGGCCGCTGATGAAGTCCGTGGCTATCACAAGCCCATCATGCTGGCGGGTGGTGTGGGCAATATCTCGGCCAAGCATTCCAAGAAAAATCCTATTCCGCCTGGTGCGGCGCTGATCCAATTGGGTGGTCCTGCCATGCTGATTGGTCTTGGTGGTGGTGCAGCTTCCAGTATGGATACAGGTGCGAACACCGAAAACCTGGATTTTGATTCTGTGCAGCGCGGCAACCCCGAGTTGGAGCGCCGTGCGCAAGAGGTGATTGACCGTTGCTGGCAATTGGGTGACAAGAACCCGATCCTGAGTATTCATGATGTAGGTGCAGGTGGCATTTCCAACGCATTTCCTGAGCTGGTGAATGATGCAGGCGTAGGCGCCAAGTTCCAGTTGCGTGATGTGCATAACGAGGAGCCAGGCATGGCCCCGCGCGAAATCTGGAGTAACGAGGCACAAGAGCGCTATGTGATGGCAGTGCGCAAGGAAGACTTGCCTTTGTTTGCTGAGATCTGTGAGCGTGAGCGTTGCCCGTTTGCCGTGGTGGGTGAAGCAACTGAGGAAAGGCATTTGACTGTCGCCGATAGCCATTTTGATAACAAGCCGGTGGATATGGATCTTTCCGTGCTGTTGGGCAAGCCGCCCAAGATGACGCGTGATGTGCAGCATGTCAGCCGTGAACTGCCGGCATTTGATCATGCAGCCATTGATTTGCAGCAAGCCGCACAGCGCGTGTTGCGCTTGCCTGGTGTTGCAGATAAGACTTTCCTCATCACCATTGGTGACCGTAGCGTGACTGGCCTGATCGCCCGTGACCAGATGGTAGGCCCATGGCAAGTGCCGGTGGCCGATGTGGCCGTGACACTGGCTGGCTATGAAACCTATCGTGGCGAAGCGTTTGCGATTGGCGAAAAAGCGCCGTTGGCACTGATTGATGGACCTGCATCTGGACGTATGGCGATTGGCGAATCCATCACCAATATCGCTGCTAGCCTGATTGATGACATCGCCGAGCTTAAGCTTTCTGCCAACTGGATGGCCCCAGCCGGGCATCCAGGCGAGGATGCGGCATTGTTTGATACCGTTAAGGCCGTAGGGATGGAGCTGTGTCCTGCGCTGGGTATCAGCATCCCGGTGGGCAAGGACTCCATGTCGATGAAGACCGTGTGGGAAGAGGGCGGTGAGAAAAAGGCTGTGACCTCACCAATTTCCCTGGTGGTGACTGCTTTTGCGCCGACGCCAGATGCACGCAAGACACTTACCCCGCAATTGCGTACTGATCTGGGTGACAGCAAGTTGTTGTTGATCGACCTGGGCGCAGGCAAGAACCGCATGGGCGGTTCCGCACTGGCGCAGGTGTATGGCGCGGTTGGCAATGTCGCACCGGATGTGGACGATGCTGCTAGCCTCAAGGCTTTCTTCGATGCTGTGCAAAAACTCAATCGTGAAGGCAAACTGCTGGCCTACCATGACCGCTCCGACGGTGGCTTGTTCTCTACCGTGGTAGAAATGGCGTTTGCCGGACGTTGTGGCCTGGATATTGATATCACCAGCCTGGGCGAAGATGCCGTGGCTGCACTTTACAACGAGGAGCTGGGCGCGGTCTTGCAAGTGCGTGCTGCTGAAGCCGATGCGATTGTGGCAGAGCTTAAGCCGCAGTTGTCTGGCCTGGTGCACGTGATCGGCACACCAGCGACACATGGCAATATCCGCATTCACCAGGATGGCCGTGTGGTATTTGCCGAAAGTCGTGTTGCCCTGCATCGTGCCTGGTCTGAAACTACTTACCAGATGCAGAAGTTGCGTGATAACCCGCAATGCGCGCAGCAGGAATATGACCGCATCCTTGATGAAAAGGATGCAGGCCTGCATGCCAAGCTGAGTTTTGACCCGGCTGACAACATTGCCGCACCTTATATTGCCACTGGTGCCAAGCCCAAGATGGCGATCCTGCGTGAGCAGGGCGTCAATGGTCAGGTGGAAATGGCGGCGGCATTTGACCGCGCTGGTTTCCAGGCGCACGACGTGCACATGAGCG
>VFQQ010005581.1_pt1 | contig 10343 bp, 6 predicted proteins | sample 3512341 | NCBI WGS metagenome assembly VFQQ01 (sample SAMN10412373, study PRJNA504923) | tailings metagenome | isolation source: Relicate 2 Philex TSF1 revegetated site | place: Philippines: Tuba, Benguet | collected 2017-08-29
GCGGCTTCGCGGTCGTCGCCTCGGAAGTGCGCAAGCTCGCCGAACGCAGCCAGGCTGCGGCCGCCGAAATCTCGACGCTCTCGGACCGCACCGTGAAGACGGCGCAGTCGGCCGGCGAGATGCTGTCCAAGCTCGTGCCGGATATCCAGCGCACCGCCGAACTGGTCGAGGAAATCTCGGCTGGCTCGCGTGAGCAGAATGCCGGCGCGGCGCAGATCAACACCGCCATCCAGCAGCTCGACAAGGTCACCCAGCAGAACACCTCGGCCGCCGAAGAAATGTCGGCGACCTCGGAAGAGCTGGCCAGCCAGGCCGAGCAGCTGCAGTCGGCGATCAGCTACTTCCGCATCGACGAAAAGGGCCGCAAGGGTGGCGCCGCCGCGAAGCCGGCAGCAAAGCCGGCCCGGCCCGATCTCCACGAGGCGGTGATGGCGAGCGCGCCGCACATGACGCGCAAGCCGGCCAAGACTTCGGTCGCGACCAATGGCGGCTTCGACCTCTCTCTCGACGATCCCAGCTCGGATGAGCTGGACGGCGACTTCACGCGCCGCGGCGCAGCATAACGAGACGACAAATGGCAGAACGTGCTCAATACGTAACCCTCGGCGTCGCGAAGGAAGTCTTCGCGGCGCCGGTCGAGAAGGTCCAGGAAATCCTGGACATGCGGCCGATCGCCCGGTTGCCCCAGGCGCCGGTCAACCTGCTCGGCATGATCGACGTGCGCGGGCAGGGCATTCCGGTGCTCGATCTCAGGCTCACGCTCGGGCTCGAGCCGGCCGAAGACAGCGAGAACACCCGCATCGTGGTGCTCCGCATCGTCGGGCCGGATCGGGAACTGACGATCGGGTTGCGCGCCGATCGCGTCTTCGAGGTGACCGTGCTCGATCAGGATGAGCTCGATCCGCCGCCGGCGATCAGCGCCTCGTGGCAGACGCACTCCATCGCCGGCATCGGCCGGCGCAACGGTGCGTTCGTCACGGTGCTGGACCTCGATCGCTTGCTCTCCGGGATGAGCCTCCCGGCGTCGCAGCCGATCGCCGATCAGGCCGCCTGACCTGCCACCCGCCATGTAACCAGCCGCCGATGCTCGGCGGCTGGTGAGTAATCCTGCCGGAGATCATTCCCTTGTCCGCGACCGCCCGTTCCTTCGCCGTTTCCTCCGATGCAGGCGATGATACCGACCACCTCAGCCATCGCGACTTCCAGCGCATCTCCACCCTGATCGGCGACGAAGTCGGCATCAAGCTGCCGCCCGCCAAGCGGGTGATGGTGGAAGGCCGCCTGCGCAAGCGTGTTCGCGCGCTCGGCTTTGCCAACTTCAGCGAGTACTGCACGCACCTGTTCGACAAGGAGGGGATGGACAAGGAGTTCGTCCACCTGGTCAACGCCGTGACCACGAACAAGACTGACTTCTTCCGTGAGCCGGAACACTTCGACCTGCTCGAGAACCGGCTGGTGCCGGAACTGATCGCAGAACGGCGCGGCGAGCGCATGCCGGTGATCAAGGTCTGGAGCGCGGCCGCCTCGACGGGCGCCGAAGCCTATACGATCGGCATGGTGATGAACGACCTCGCCGCACAGCGCGGCGACTTCCGCTACGCCATTCTCGGCACCGACATTTCGACCTCAGTGCTGGCGCAGGCCGAACGCGCCGTCTATGCCGAGGAAATGGTCTCGCCGGTGCCGGCGGCCAAACTCTCGCGCTATGTGATGTTCGCGCGGCGCCCGGGCCCGCGGCCCGAGGTCCGCATCGTGCCCGAGCTGCGCCGCCATACGCAGTTCGCCCGCCTCAACCTGATGGATGACAGCTATCCGTTCGACAAGGACGTCGACGTCATCTTCCTGCGAAACGTGCTGATCTATTTCGACAAGCGCGACCAGGAGGCGGTGATCAACCGTCTCGTCGGCCATCTGCGGCCGCGCGGTTATCTGATTCTTGGTCATTCGGAGTCCATGATCGGGACGTCGATCACCATGCGCCAGGTGGCCCCGGCGGTATTCCAGAGGCTCTAGGTTGATGTGTCCATGAGTGTGCTGTCAGAGCGGAAGATCCGCGTTCTCATCGTCGACGACTCCGCCTCGGTGCGCACGACGCTGAGCGAGATCATCGACGCCGATCCCGAGCTCGAGGTCATGGCGACGGCCAGCGATCCCTATGTGGCGGTCGAGCGCATCCGGCAGGAAGTGCCGGACGTGATGTTCCTCGATCTCGAAATGCCGCGCATGGATGGCTTGACCTTCCTGCGCAAGATGATGTCGCAGCGGCCGATCCCGACCGTGATCTGCTCATCGATCACCCAGGAAGGGTCCGAGGCGCTGCTGCAGGCCCTCGAAGCCGGTGCCGTCGACGTGGTGACCAAGCCGCGCATCGACACGGCGCAGTGGCTGCAGGACTCGAGCATGCGCATCACCGACGCCGCAAAGGCCGCGGCGCATGCCAAGCTCAAGGGCGGGGTGCGCAAGCAGGCACCGGAGCTCAAGGTCGAAGCCAAGCTTACCGCCGACGCTGTGGTGCCGCCGCTGTCGGCAGCCCGCACCGCCGCACTCAAGCTCAACATGCCGGTCACCGACCCGATCATCTGCATCGGCGCCTCCACTGGCGGCACCGAGGCGCTGCGTGAGGTGCTGGAGGCGCTGCCGGCGGACACGCCCGGCATCATCATCGTCCAGCACATGCCCGAAAAGTTCACCAACGCCTTCGCGCGCCGCCTCGACGGCATCTGCGCCGTCGACGTCAAGGAAGCCGAGGATGGCGACGTGGTGCGGCAGGGGCTGGTGCTGATCGCGCCCGGCAACCGCCACATGGTGCTGCACCGGGCAGGCAGCCGCTACACGGTCAACATCGTCGATGGCTCGCATGTATCGCGCCATCGTCCGTCGGTGGATGTGATGTTCCGTTCGGCGTCGCAGGCCGCCGGCCGCAATGCCATGGGCGTCATCCTGACCGGCATGGGCGACGACGGCGCCAGAGGCCTCCTCGAAATGCGCCAGATGGGCAGCCATACGGTGGCCCAGGACGAGGAGACCTGCATCGTCTTCGGCATGCCCAAGGAGGCGATCCAGCGTGGCGCCGCCGCCAAGGTGGTGCCGCTCGGCAGGGTCGCCCACGAGATCACCACTTACGCGCGCATGGCGGGGTCCAAGTGAACGCACTGGCGAAAGAAGAGACGGGCTCGCCGTCCGAGCTGCTGGCGATCGTCGAAAGCCTCGCCACGCCGCGGCAGGAAATCGAAGCTGCCTTCGTTATGGTGGGCGACAGCCTCACCAAATCGGCCGGCTTGCTCGACCAGATTGCCGCGACCTTCGAGGCGCTGCCGCGCGACCTCGATCGACCCGAGCTGGTCGAGGCGACCGCCAAGCTCACCGAGGTCGGCACCCGCGCCCGCGAGATATCGGAATCCTTTGCCAAGGAGCAAGAGGACATCACTCGCCTGGTCGATGTGGTGTCGCAGGCCAATCGGCCGATCAGCGATCTCCGGCGCTCGATCCGGATGATGGGCATCCTCGCCATCAATGCGCGCGTCGTCGCCGCCTCGGTGGCGAACCTCGAAGATTCGGACGTCTTCACCACCGATATCGCGACGCTGTCGGGCAGCGCCGCCAAGACCATCGCCGAGTTCTCGGACATCTACGCCAAGCTCGGCCAGGAAGTGCAGAAAGCCGCCGCCGCCCGCGCGCATTTCGAAGAAAGCCACAGCGGCACGCTGAGCGAACTGGCCGAACGCATCGCCAGCAGCCTCGCGGACGTCACCAGCCAGCGCCAGCGTTCCGCCGACGGCAGCTCCGAGACAGTGCGCATCTCCCGCGCCATCGGGCAGCGGGTGATGACCGCCGTGATGGCCCTGCAGGTCGGCGACGCCACCCGGCAGCGCGTCGAGCACATCGAAGCCGCGCTCGGCAAGGTCGACGCTGCGACCGCGGACATTGTCGGCGCCGTTGCCGAACTATCGGGCGCCCAGCTCGCCGACACCATCCAGACACTCGATTTCGAGGTCGTCGAGGCCGAGCGCGCACTTGCCGAACTCGCTGCCGACGCCAAGACCATCACGGCGCGCAGCGTCGAGGTCTATGGTTCGGGCGACGAGGGCAATTCGGCGCTGAGCCGCCTCAATGCCGAAATGCGCCAGGCGGCGGCCGTGCTGCGCGATTGCGAAAGCGAGCGCAAGAAGCTCGGCGCTGTGGCCAGCGAGGTGGAGTCCACCGTCAAGGTGCTGCTGCAGCATGTCGAGGCCGTGCAGGATATCGAAGCCAACATGCGGCTCGTCAGCCTCAATGCGGCGATCAAATGCGCCCAGCTCGGGCCGGATGGCGCCGCGCTCAACGTCATTGCGCGCCAGCTCCGCGATCTCACCGGTGAGACGGTCGAGGCCGCCGAGACGGCCGCGTCACGTCTCAATGAAGCGGCGGAACTCGCGCTCGCGTTCAGTGCTGCCTCGGGTGGGGAGGCCGCCAACCAGGTGGCCCAGCTCGAACATGACGCGACCGCTGGCCTCGTGCTGATGGATGGCGTCGAAAAGCGCATTCGCGAAGCTCTCAGCGTGCTCGGCCAGGCCGGCCCGGCGGTAGCCGATCTGCTGGGTGGCGCCAGCTATGGCTTTTCCAACCATCAGAGCATTTCGGAAGCGCTGTCGGACGCGCAGCTGCGCATTGCCTCGCTCGGCCATGCAGAGAACTACCGGGCCGAGCCGGACTCGCCGCTGGCCGCACTGCTCGAAGGCATCCGCAAGAGCTACACCATGGAGGGCGAGCGCCGCATCCATGACGCCATGTGGGGCAAGCCGGCACCGAAACTCGCTGCCGTCGCCGCTCCGGCCGATGACGACCTGTTCGAGGATTTCGGTTCGATCGCGCCCGAGCCGGAGGCGGAGATCGAAGGTCTCGACATGTTCGAGGATTTCGGCTCGTCCGAGCCTGAGCCCGAAGCCTCCAAGGCGGACGAGCCGCTGGGCACCGTCGAGGACGATGTGCTGTTCTTCTAGGCCTTACGGCTTTCCGGCGATCAGCTTGGCGTTGGCTTCGATGCCGAGCGTTTTGAGCGCCGCCGCGACGATGCCGGCGCGGTCGAGCCCGGCTTCGGCATACATGTCGTTGACGCCGGCCTGTTCGGTGAACACATCCGGGATCATCAGCGGGCGGAAGCGCAGCTTGCCGTCGAGCAGGCCGTTCCGGGCGAGGAAGGTGGCTACATGGCTGCCGAAACCGCCGATGCCGCCTTCTTCCACCGTCAGCAGCACATCGTGCTTCTGCGCCAGCTTGGCGATCAGCTCTTCGTCGAGCGGCTTCATGAAGCGCGCGTCGGCGATGGTCGGGTTGAGGCCGAAGGCCGCCAGCTTTTCGGCCGCCGCCAGCACTTCGCCGAGACGGGTGCCGTAGGAGAGGATGGCGATCGTCGCGCCCTGGCGGATGATGCGGCCCTTGCCGATCGGCAGCACCTGGCCGCGCTCGGGCATTTCGACGCCCATGCCGTCGCCGCGCGGATAGCGGAAAGCGATCGGGCCGGTGTCGTGGGCGGCGGCGGTGGCCACCATATGCTTGAGTTCGGCTTCGTCGGCCGCTGCCATCAACACCGTGTTGGGAATGGCGCCCAGATAGGCAGCGTCATAATTGCCGGCATGGGTCGGGCCGTCGGCGCCGACATAGCCGGCGCGGTCGATGGCAAAACGCACCGGCAGGTTCTGCACGGCGACATCGTGCACCACCTGATCATAGGCGCGCTGCAGGAAGGTCGAGTAGATGGCGCAGAACGGCCGCAGGCCTTCAGTCGCCATGCCGGCCGCGAAGGTCACGGCATGCTGTTCGGCGATGCCGACATCGAATGTGCGGGTGGGGAACAACTCGGCGAACTTGTCGAGCCCGGTGCCCGAGGGCATGGCCGCCGTCACCGCGACGATGCGGCTGTCGGCCTTGGCTTCCTGGATCAGGGCCTCGGCAAAGACATTGGTGTAGCTCGGCGCGTTCGATGGCGCCTTGGCCTGCGCGCCGGTGATGACGTTGAACTTGGACACGCCATGATATTTGTCGGCCGAGGACTCGGCGGGCGCGTAGCCCTTGCCCTTCTTGGTCACGACGTGGACCAGCACCGGGCCGGACTCGTGATCGCGCACATTCTGCAGCACGTCGACCAGGTCGTTGAGGTTGTGGCCGTCGATGGGGCCGACATAGAAGAAGCCGAGTTCCTCGAACAGCGTGCCGCCGGTGAAGAACGAGCGGGCGAACTCCTCGGTCTTGCGGGCTGTTTCGTGGATCACCTTGGGCATCTTGCCGGTGATCGACTTGGCGGTGTCGCGGAAGCCCCGGTAGAACGGGCCCGACACCAGCTTGGCGAGATACGAGCGCAGCGCGCCGGTGGGCGGCGCGATCGACATGTCGTTGTCGTTGAGGATGACGATCAGCCGGGCGTCCATGGCGCCGGCATTGTTCATCGCCTCATAGGCCATGCCGGCCGACATGGCGCCATCGCCGATCACAGCGACCACGTTGCGCTTCTCGCCCTTGAGATCCGAGGCCACAGCCATGCCGAGGCCGGCCGAGATCGAGGTCGACGAGTGTCCGGCGCCAAACGGGTCGAAAGCGCTTTCGGCGCGGCGGGTAAAGCCGGATAGTCCGTCTTTCTGGCGCAGCGTGCGGATGCGGTCGCGACGGCCCGTCAGCACCTTGTGCGGATAGGCCTGGTGGCCGACGTCCCAGATCAGGCGGTCATTGGGGGTATCGAAGACGGCGTGCAGCGCCACCGTCAGCTCGATGACGCCGAGGCCGGCGCCCAGATGCCCGCCCGTCACCGAGACTGCGTCGATGACTTCGGCGCGCAGTTCGTCGGCGACGACGCGCAGTTCGTCGCGGCTCAGAGCCTTGAGGTCGTCAGGCGACTGGGTCTTGTCGAGCAGAGGAGTTAGCGGCTTGTCTGACACGCGTCTTCAGCCTTACCGGCACTTGTTGTTCTCCCTGACTTAGAGAGAACAATCCGGCATTGCAATGGAAAGACTTAACGGGTGGCGACCAGCAGCGGGGCGTTGGTCACAAATTGATCGTAATCGAGGGGCTGCCCGAGATCGGGCAGGAAGGCCATGCGACCGGCCATCGGCCCTAGCTCGGCTTCCTTGTCGAGATAGCCTTCTGCCTCATAAAGCTCGGCAAAATGCTCATCCGACATCAGCACCGGCATCGTCAGCGTCTCGTTGACGTGGTCGACTTCCGGGGCCACCAGCTCGGTATTGCGGGTCTTGATGCTCTTGATCGGCTGGCGATCAGCGACAACTTCACGCACTGCGGCGGCGGCGCTGGCCGAGGATGAGGAGCTCACGGCGTTGAACGTGGTGTCGAAGAGGCCCATCAGGCTCTTTTCGGCGCCGCCCAGCGACGCGGTGACCATATTGGCGTCGACGCCGGGCTTGAGGCCACTGGCCGGGCCATTGTCGCCCTCGATCAGCATCTTGAGCGCGGCGTTGCCGGGCGCATAGGCGGCCATGATCTCGTCTTTGGGCGTCATCAGCACACGCGGCTGCGGCACGGTGTCGTCGATGGCCTGCAGGGCGCCGGAGGCCTTGCCGCCGAGACGGGCAGGGCGGGTCGCCGGCACGGGAGCGACGAGGCCATTATCAAGCAGCGCGACCTGCATCTCGGCGCCGCGCGAACCCGGACGGGTCAGCGGAACCGGAGCGTCGATCTCGATGGTCGAAACGGTGCGCTGGGTCGGTTCCTGTAGGGCGGCCATCATGATGCCGGGCGAATCCGCGCCATACAGGCGCGACGGGCGCTGCAGCGGAATGGGGGCGATATTGCCGGTCTCGTCGGCGACCATGATCGCCGGCATGCCGATATCGGGGGTCACGACGGCGCCGTTGCAGGGCACCATCTTGCACTTCTTCCACTCGGCTTCGGCATAAAGCCGGCCCGAATCCGAGAGCGGCTTGCCATCGGTGGGCACGTGCAGAGTCCGGCCGTCCGGGAAGACTTTCTTCAGCTGCGCGCGGGTCATGCGCGGCCAGGCGCGCACCGAACCGGTATCGGCATGAACGAATGGGCTGCCCGAGGTGGGGTAGTAGCCGATGCCGCCGACCTGGTGGCGCATCACGGTCTCGCGCAGGGTGGCGAGCTTGATCCCGGGGATGAAGAAGTCGATCGCCTTGCCCTTCATATGCTGCGAATTCTCGGCGACGCCGGAGGATTTCGACCGCAGCATGTTGTTGGTCTTGGGCGAGCGGTAGGACGAAACGATGTTGATCGGCTGCGTGGCGCCGACTTCCTGGTACACGGTCCAGAGCAGGTCGAAGAGCGCCGGATCCATGTTGGTCGGCTCTTTGGTGCGCCAGTCGGCGAGGAAGACGTTGAGCTCGCGCAGCACCTTCTTGTCGTATTCGCCATTGCGGCGGAAGGTGAACTTGCCGACTTCGCCGGTATGGGTGTGGCGCATGTAGATAGTGCGATCGCCACCGGCGGCCGCCGAAACGACCGCAGTGGTTGTCGGGAGGACAGTCGTCAACGCCACTACGGCGGCAAAGCAGAGCCGCAACAGACGTTGCCAATTCGAAATTGGTTTCCCCAGCACGCCCCAGAAGCCCTTGCAACAAACCTAGAGAGGGAGACGGTAGCCTCAAGACTATTACAGTCGATTAACGCTAACGAATTCCCATGGCGCCTGTCTCCAGCCACCCTTAATGCTGCTTTTAGGCAAAAAACGCGGCTGAACCAAGGCCAAATTCCTAAGCGGGAGTAAACGCTTGGCGTTTTGCACCGGAGCAGGCAAGGCAAAGCCCGGGGCCAAGAGACCGCCGGGCTTCGGAAATTTCGAACCGGAAGGGCCGGTTTTCTACTGGTTCAACAGCTCGATGAGCTTCTTGTTGGCGCCGTAGACGTCGCCATAGGACTTGATGGTGCCGTCCTCGTCGACCCGCAGCGTGAAGTAGCTCAGGTGCACCGGGATGTGGTTCTTGACGTTCACCCACTGCTCCTTGCTGCCGAACATGCCTTCGAGCGACGCGCGGGTCACGCCCGGCTCGTGTTCGGTCAGCACGCCGGCGAACTCCATCGGGTTCTCCACGCGCACGCAGCCATGGCTGTAAGCGCGGTAGGAGCGGGCGAAAAGCGATTTCGACGGGGTGTCGTGCAGGTAGACGTCGTGCTGGTTGGGGAACAGGAACTTCACCTGGCCCAGCGCATTGCCGGCGCCCGGCTTCTGGCGAACGTGGAAGCTGTTGATGTTGGTCGTGGTCCAGTCGATGGCGGCGGCGTTCACCACCTTGCCGCCGGACAGCATTTCCATGTTCTGGCCGGACAGATAGTTCGGGTTGGCCAGCAGATGCGGCCGGATTTCGTTGGCCTTGATCGACGCCGGCACGTTCCAGTACGGGTTGACGACGATGTGCTCGATCTCGTCCGAGAACACCGGCGTCTGGTTCTTGGGCGTGCCGATCACGACGCGCGTCGTGTACTTCTCGAGCCCGTTCTCCATGATGCGGAGGCGGAATTCGGGCAGGTTCACGAAGACATGGAACTGGCCGAATTCCTCGGGTTCCCAGCGCCAGCGCTCCATATTGGCGATGATGTCGTCCTTGGTGGCCGTCATGCCGCCGTTGAGCGCCGCGATGGTCGCCGGGCCGGCGATGCCGTCGGCGGTCAGGTCGAGGCTCGACTGGAAGATCTTGACCGCGGCGACGAGTTCTTCGTCATAGGTGAGGTCCGGCGCGGCTTCGGCGCCGGCGGTTTCGGGCACGTCCGGCTCGGCCACGCCAAGACGCTGGCGGAGCAGGGGGATGCGCTCGTCGGTCATGCCGGGCTTGAGCGTCTTGCCGTCGGGAATGTCGACGTGGTCGATCGGGGCGCTCTCGTCGAACTTGGCGAGCGCTGCCTTGAGTCGTCCGAATTCGGCGTGCTTGGGCTCGAGACCGGCAAAGATCGCGCCCGGATCGTCGGTCGCCGCCAGCCTCATCAGCATTTCGGCTTCGTTGATCCGCTTGGGCGTGATGGTCCAGGTCTTGTTGACCAGCAGCGGGTTGATGCGGCCGCCGTAAATGTCCTGGGCGTATTTCACCGCCGCGGCCGAGAAGGCCGTTTCGACGGCAGCGAGCTTGGCCGGGTCGGTGCCGGCAGCCGTCAGGTCGAGATCGGGCGTGATGTAGTCAGCCGGGTGGAAACCCTCGGCCGCGGACGCCTTGAACGCCGCCATGATCTTTTCGGCGGACGGCGCAAAGCTCACCGCGCCACTGGCGTCTTCCTTGAGCCAGAGCGGCTCGAAATGGCGGGCGCCGTAGAAGAAGTAGAGTTTCTGCGCCTGGGCATAGGCGCGGGTGTCCTTGGCGGCATCCTTATAGGCGCCGGCGAGGCCGGATTTGATGATGCGGGCGAGT
>VFQQ010005583.1_pt1 | contig 10340 bp, 6 predicted proteins | sample 3512341 | NCBI WGS metagenome assembly VFQQ01 (sample SAMN10412373, study PRJNA504923) | tailings metagenome | isolation source: Relicate 2 Philex TSF1 revegetated site | place: Philippines: Tuba, Benguet | collected 2017-08-29
GCTTCTCGACCGGCACGCGCACCGTCACCGACGTGATGTTCACGATGCGGCCGAAACCGCGCGACGCCATGCCCGGCGCGATGGCGCGGATCATCTCCACCGCCGAGATCAGGTTGGTGTCGAGCGCCTTCTGCCAGTGCGCCGTCGACAGCTCCGTGAAGTTCATGCTCGGCGGGCCGCCCGCGTTCGTGACCAGAATGTCCACGTCGCGCGCCGCGGCGAGCACCTCATTGCGGCCGTGCTCGGTCGACAGGTCGGCCGCAATGGCGGAGCAGCGCACGCCGGTCGCCGCCGCAATCTGCTTCGCGGCCGCATCGATCGCCTCGCGCCGTCGCGACACGATGGTGAGTTCCGCGCCCTCGTGGCCGAGCGCCATGGCGCACGCGTAGCCGAGCCCGGCCGATGCACCGCACACCAGCGCCGAGCGCCCGCGAATTCCGAGATCCATAGCCGTCCTCCCTTCGCGCGGCATTTTCGGCCGCCGTCGACATCTTTGGTCGTATGTGCGCCGCAACAGCAATCGGACGCTGCCAGTACGCAGTAGTGAACAATGGGTAACTCAAGTTACGCATGTTGCACGATGGCTTCCAATGTGTCATCAGGCGGGGGACCGGCGCCAACAACCAAATGAATGGCCGGCGGGAGTGAGGCGTGAAGGTGCTCTGTTCATGAGGGCCGTTGCCTGCATCGACGATCTGCGCATGGCTGCGCAGCGCCGCCTCCCGCGCATGATTTTCGATTTCGTCGATGGCGGCTCGTATGCGGAAGCAACATGCCGTGCAAATCGCCGCGACCTCGACGCGATCCCGTTCAATCAGAACATCTGCGTTGACGTCTCCGGCCGCAGCACGGCGACGACGCTGCTCGGCGAGGAGCTTGCGTTCCCGGCCGTGATCGCGCCGACGGGTCTCAGCGGATTGCTCTGGCCCGGCGGGGAGATCGCTGCTGCGCGCGCAGCCGCCGATGCGGGCGTGCCGTATTGCCTCAGCACGATGTCGGTTTGTTCGATCGAGGAACTTGCCGCAGCCGCGCCGAAGCCATTCTGGTTCCAGCTCTACATGTTGAAGGATCGCGGCTTCGTGCAGGCGCTGGTGCAGCGCGCGCAGGATGCCGGCTGCCGCGTGCTGGTGCTCACGGCGGATGTTCCGGTGCTCGGCCAGCGCCATCGCGACGTACACAACGGGCTCACCGTGCCGCTCAAGTTCAGCGCGCGCGCCGCGCTGGACATCGCATCGCGCCCCCGCTGGGCGCTCCGCGCCCTCGGAACGGGCAAGCGCACGTTCGGCAACCTTGCCGGCAAAGTCGGCGGCGCGAACGCGGGCTCGCTCGCGCAATGGATCGGATCGCAGTTCGACGGCGCCATGCGCTGGTCCGATGTTGAATGGCTGCGCGGCATCTGGCCCGGCAAGCTGGTCGTGAAGGGCGTGCTCAATGCCTCCGACGCCGAGCAGGCCCGCCGCAGCGGCGCCGACGGCATTGTCGTTTCAAATCATGGCGGGCGGCAGCTCGATGGTGCGCCGTCCTCCATCGCGGCGCTGGACCGCGTGGCGCAGAAGGTCGCCGGCGATCTCGAAATCATCGTCGATAGCGGCTTCCGCTCCGGGCAGGACGTGATGCGCGCGCTCGCACTTGGTGCGCGCGCGTGCATGATCGGCCGTGCGCCACTCTTTGGCCTTGCCGCCAATGGGCAAGCGGGCGTTGCCAGTGCGCTCGACATCATCCGCAAGGAACTCAACGCCACCATGGCGCTCTGCGGCGTCAACACGGTGGCGGAGATCGACCGCCGCGTTCTCCAAACGCAGGCTTCTCCGGTGCACGCATGAGCAATCGCATCGTCGGGATCGACGACAAGTACACCGCAACCTCCGGCCGCGTGTATCTCACCGGCACGCAGGCGCTGGTGCGGCTGCCGATCAGCCAGCACATGCGCGACACGGCCGCGGGACTGAACACCGCGGGATTTATTTCCGGTTATCGTGGCTCTCCGCTCGGCGTCTACGATCAGGAACTCTGGCGTGCGCGCCGTCATCTCGACGGCCACAACGTCGTCTTTCAGCCTGGCCTGAACGAGGAGATCGCGGCGACGTCCGTGTTCGGCTCGCAGCAGGCCTCGATCTTCGGCAAGCCGAAGTACGACGGCGTGTTCGGCATCTGGTACGGCAAGAACCCCGGCCTCGACCGCGCCGGTGATCCGATCAAGCATGCGAATGCGGCCGGTTCGTCCAAGCACGGCGGCGTGCTGCTCGTTCCCGGCGACGATCATGCGGCGAAATCGTCGGACTTGGCGAACCAGTGCGAATTCGCGCTGATGAACCACGCGATCCCGGTGCTCGCGCCGAGCGACATTCAGGACGTGATCGACCTTGGCCTTTACGGCTGGGCGATGTCGCGGTTCTCCGGCGTCTGGGTCGGCCTGAAGATCGAGCCGAACGTGACCGACCGCTCGGCCTCCGTCGCCATCGATGCCGACCGCATCAAGATCACGATCCCGGACGGCTTCGCGATGCCCGAGGGCGGGCTCAACATCCGCTGGCCCGATGATCGCTTCGCGCAGGAAGCGCGGCTGCTCGACTTCAAGCTCCCGGCTGTGACGGCGTTCGCCCGGCACAATCCGATCGACCGGGTGATTTATCCGCGCGAGGGTGCGCGCATTGGCATCGTCACATCCGGCAAGGCATACTCGGACGTGCGCGAGGCGCTCGAAGAGCTCGGCATCGACGAGCGCCGCGCGCGCCAGCTTGGCATCGGCCTCTATAAGATCGGCCTCGCATGGCCGATCGAGCCGACGCAGGCGCGCGCATTCTGTGAAGGCCTGCAGGAAATCATCGTCGTCGAGGAAAAGCGCTCCGTTATCGAGGATCAGCTCCGCACGCTGCTGTTCCATGCGCCGGAGTCGCAGCGTCCGCGCATCGTCGGCAAGTCCGACGAGCAGGGGCGTCCGCTGCTGTCACCGAAGCTCGAGTTCGATCCGCTGGAGGTTGCGCGCATCATCGGCGAGCGCATCGTCGGCATCACGAAGGACGACGAAGTCCGCCGCCGCGTACAGGTGCTGGATCAACGCAAGCTCGCGACCGTTCCGGGCACGGCGGTGCGCGCGCCGTATTTCTGTTCGGGCTGCCCGCACAATTCCTCGCTGCCGCGCCCGGATGGAACGCGCGCACTCGCCGGCATCGGCTGCCACTGGATGGCGCTATGGGTGCCGGACTTCAAGAACGAGCCATCGACGCAGATGGGCGGCGAGGGCGCGAACTGGATCGGGCAGGCGCCGTTCACGCATGACGGGCACATCTTCCAGAACTTGGGAGACGGGACCTACTATCATTCCGGCTCGCTCGCGATCCGCGCCGCGATCGCCGCAAAGGTGAACATCACCTACAAGCTGCTCTACAACGACGCCGTCGCGATGACCGGCGGCCAGCCGGTCGAGGGCCAGCCGACCGTCGCGATGATGACGCGTCAGCTTGCCGCCGAAGGCGTGAAGCGCATCGTGGTCGGCAGCGACGAGCCGGAAAAATATGACGGCGAGAACGGTTTTGCGCCGGGCGTGACGGTGCACCATCGCAACGATCTTGTTTCGGTGCAGCGCGAGTTGACGAAGGTCGAAGGCGTCAGCGTTCTCATTTACGACCAGACCTGCGCGGCCGAGAAACGGCGCCGCCGCAAGCGCAACACGTATCCCGATCCGCTCAAGCGGATGTTCATCAACGAGGCGGTGTGCGAAGGCTGCGGCGATTGCAGCCGCGCGTCGAATTGCATCTCGATCGAGCCGCTGGAGACCGAGTTCGGCCGCAAGCGCCGGATCAACCAGTCGAGCTGCAACAAGGACTACTCCTGCAACAAGGGCTTCTGCCCCAGCTTCGTCACGGTGAACAACGCGGTGCTGCGCAAGCGCGAGGCGAGCAGCTACCCGGCGGCTTATGCGAACCTGCCCGAGCCTGCGCCGATGACCCTCGATCAACCGCACAACACGGTGGTGACCGGCATCGGCGGTACCGGCGTGGTGACGATCGGCGCGCTGATCGGCATGGCGGCACACATCGAGAACAAGGGCTGCTCTGTGCTCGACTCGATTGGGTTGGCACAGAAAAACGGCGCAGTGGTGAGTTACATCCGCATCGCCAAGACGCCGGACGACCTGCACACCGCACGCATCCCGGCGCTGTCGGCGGACGCCATGATCGCGTGCGACGTCATCGTCGCGAGCGGCAAGGAGGCGATGACGGCGTTGCGGCCCGGCACCAAGGCGATCCTCAACAGCCAGGTCGCGCCGACCGCAGCGTTCATCCTCAATCGCGATCTCGACCTTGACGCGGCGGGCCACAGCAAGCGCATCGCGCAGGCCATCGGCGAACAGAACCTCGAGATGGTCGACGCGCAGACGCTGGCCGAGCGGCTGCTCGGCGAAGGCATCGCGTCGAACATGTTCATGATCGGCTTTGCGTACCAGCGCGGGCTGCTGCCGGTTGGCCGCGCCGCGCTGGAGAAGGCGATTGAACTCAACGGCGTTGCGGTCGATCTCAACACGCTGGCCTTCGCGTGGGGCCGCATGGCGGCGCACGACATCGCGATGGTGCGCCGCGTCGCGGGGCTTGAGACCAGCGAGCCGGTCGCGATCGATCCGGTCGAGCGGCGCGCGGCGTTCCTCACCGAATACCAGAACGCCGCCTACGCGCAGCGCTATCGCGATTTCGTCGCGAAGGTGAAGGACGCGGAGCGCCGCGCGATGCCGGGCTCGTCGCGGCTCGCCGCTGCCGTCACGAACAATTACTTCAAGCTGCTCGCCTACAAGGACGAGTACGAGGTGGCGCGGCTGCACAGCGATCCGGCCTTCATGGCGCGGCTGAACGAGACGTTCGAGCCCGGTTTCAGCATCGACTTCAACATGGCGCCGCCCATGTTCTCGCGCCGCGACCCGGAGACCGGGCACCTGCGCAAGCGTGCGTTCGGCCCGTGGATGCTCGGCGTGCTGCGTGTTCTGGCGCGCGGCAAGGCGCTGCGCGGTACGGCGCTCGACGTGTTCGGCTATCAGGCCGAGCGCAGGCGCGAGCGTGCGCTCATCACCGATTACGAGGCGACGATCGGCGGGATTCTGTCCCGTCTCGATCGGCTCAACTACGACGTGGCAGTGCAGCTTGCTTCGCTGCCCGATCAGATCCGTGGTTTCGGACACGTCAAGGAGAAGGCCATGGATGACGCGAAGGCCAGGCAGGCACGCCTGCTGGCGCAACTGAATGGGGCGAAGGCCGCGGTCGAGCATTCGGCCGCTTGAAACGAGAACGAGAAACGGGAGGAGTTTGAAGTGACTCAACTGACCAGCGCGGGTTCGCGCAAGATCAATCGCCGCACGGCGCTCGCCGCGGCGGCGGCCGCGGGAACTGCGGCCATTCCGATGCCGGCCATCGCGCAATCGCAGCCCGCGATCAAATGGCGCCTGGCATCCAGCTTTCCGAAGAACCTTGTCGGCCTCTATGCGGCCTCCGAGACGTTCACGAAGCGCGTCGCCGAGGCGACCGACAACCAGTTCCAGATCAGCTACTTCGCGCCGGGCGAGATCGTGCCGGCATTGCAAACGCTGGACGCGACGCAGAACGGCACCATCGAGTGCACGCACACCGGCTCCTACTATTACATCGGCAAGGATCCGACGTTTGCGTTCGCGACGAACGTTCCGTTCGGCCTGAACGCGCGCCAGCAGGATGCGTGGCTCTATGAGGGCGGCGGCAACGAAGTGCTGAAGCCGCTGCACGACGAGTACAACGTCGTGCACTTCCCGTTCGGCAACACGGGCGCGCAGATGGGCGGCTTCTTCCGCAAGCTCATCAACACGCCGGCGGACCTCAACGGCCTCAAGCTGCGCATCGGCGGCCTTGGCGGGCAGGTGCTGCAGAAGCTCGGCGTCGTGCCGCAGCAGTTGGCCGGCGGCGACGTGTATGCGGCGCTGGAGCGCGGCACCATCGACGCGGCCGAGTTCACCAGCCCGATGGACGACGAGAAGCTCGGGCTGCAGAAGGTCGCGAAGTACTACTATTACCCGGGCTTCTGGGACTACGGCCCGCTGACCAACCTGTTCATCAACAAGCAGAAGTTCGAGGAGCTGCCGAAGAGCTATCAGGCGATCGTGACCGCCGCCGCCGCCGAAGGCTCGCGTGCGATGACCATGAAGTACGACTCCGGCAACACCGAGCCGATGCGCCGTCTGGCGGCGTCCGGAATGGAGTTGCGGCCGTTCTCGCGCGAGATTCTCGAAGCCAGCTTCAAGGCCGCGCAGGACCTGTACGGCGAACTGAGCGCAAAGCATCCGCACTTCAAGCGCGTCTACGACAACTGGTCGAAGTTCCGAGGCGAGACGCATCTGTGGTTCAGCATCAACGAAACCCGCATGGATACGTTCATGCAGGCCGCGTTGCGCGCTCGCTGACCTGCAACAAACTGATCTGCCGGGAACGCGCCCGGCAGATCGCAACTGAAGAGACGAGCGTACGGGATCATGCTCAATCGTCCTCACGATCTTGGCGGATGTCTTGCGAGGCTGGGGAACATCCCCGGCCTGAAGCTGACGACAGCCATGCCGGTGCGCGAGCAGCACGGCCGCGACATCTCACACCACCGGCCGCTGCCGCCGGATGCGGTGGCGTATCCGCGCTCGCGTGAGGACGTGATCGCGATCGTCAACATCTGTCGCGAAAGCCGCGTGCCGATCATCCCGTACGGCACCGGCACGTCGCTCGAAGGGCACATCTCGGCGCCGCGGGGCGGCGTGTGCATCGACGTCAGCGAGATGAACGCCATTCTGGCGGTGAACGAGAGCGACCTCGACGCGGTCGTTCAGCCCGGCGTGACGCGCAAGACACTGAATGCGCACATCCGTGACACGGGGCTTTTCTTTCCCATCGATCCGGGCGCGGATGCCTCCATTGGCGGCATGGCTGGCACGCGCGCGTCCGGCACCAATGCGGTGCGCTACGGCACGATGCGCGAGAATGTTCTCGCACTCGAAGTCGTCACTGCCGATGGCCGCGTCATCCGCACCGGCTCGCGCGCGCGCAAGTCCTCGGCGGGCTTTGACCTGACGCGGCTGTTCGTCGGCTCGGAAGGGCTGCTCGGCATCTTCACCGAGGTGACTGTGCGCCTCTACGGCATCCCCGAAGCCATCGCGGGCGCGAGCTGCGCCTTCACATCGCTCGAAGGCGCGGTGAACACCGTGATTGCGGCGATCCAGTCCGGCATTCCGATCGCCCGGATGGAGTTGGTCGACGACGTGCAGGTCGATGCGCTCAATCGCTATGCCAATCTCGGCTTGCCGCCGGGCAATTCGCTGCTGATGGAGTTTCACGGCACGTCGGCTGGGGTCGCCGAGCAGGCGAAGGCCTTGCAAGAGATCGCCACCGAGAACGGCGGAGCCGCATTCAAGTGGTCCGCGCAGGCGGAAGATCGCACGCGCATCTGGCAGGCGCGGCACGATGCTGTGTGGGCGAACCAGCAGATGCGTCCCGGCTGGTCGATGTGGCCGACGGATGTGTGCGTGCCGATTTCCAATCTCGCCGACTGCATTCTCGAAGCGAAAGCGGACATCGACCGCGAAGGGCTGTTCGCGCCGGTGTTGGGGCACGTCGGTGATGGCAACTTCCATCTGACGATCTTCTTCGATCCCGCCGATCCAGCGGCGCTCAAGCGCGTGAAGGCGCTGAACGAGCGCCTCGTGCGCCGCGCACTTGCCGCACAGGGCACCTGCACGGGCGAGCACGGCATCGGCGTCGGCAAGATCAAGTTCATGCGCGAAGAGCACGGTGATGCGGTCGACACGATGATCGCCATCAAGCGCGCGCTCGATCCGGACAACATCATGAATCCGGACAAGATGTTCGGCCCGCTCGGTGCGGGTGCCCGCAATTCCTTTGGAGATCATTGATGACCAGGTGGGCGAACGCGGTTCCGAGCCGCGCCGAGCAAACGGAAACGAAGCGCAAGGCGATCATTCGCGAAGCCGCGCAGGTGTTCAATCGCCGTGGCAGCCACGGCACGACGCTGGAAGACGTCGCAGATCGCCTCGGCGTGACGAAGACGGCGCTCTATCGCTACGTCGCGAACAAGAACGACCTGCTGTGCGCGTGCCACGAAGAGGCGATGGAGATCGCTTTCGAGCATCTCGATGAAGGCGAGCGCGTCGGCCGCACGGGGCTGGAGAAAATCCAGCTCGCGATGAGCGGCTACTTGCGCTCGATGATCAGCGAACTCGGCGTTCCGGTGCTGCTGCTCGAAGAGAACGCGCTGGAGAAGCAGAGTGCGCTGCGCATCGTCGCGCTGCGCGACAAGTTCGAGAAGCGCCTGCGCGGTCTCGTCAAGCTCGGCGTCGCCGACGGCAGCATCGTGCCGACGGACCCGAAGCTGGCCGTGTTCATGCTGCTCGGCGCGGTTCACTGGGTCACCAAGTGGTACTCGCCGAACGGTCCGTGGACCGCCGATGAGGCCGCGGCGGCATTGATCGAGCTTGCCACGCGCAGCCTTGCGGCGAAGCCCGCCAAGGCCCTCACCAGCCCTATTCACAAGACATCGCGCGCGTCAGTCGCATCGAAAGAGGAACTTGCGTCATGAATTTCGATCTCAGCCCGGATCAGAAGCAGCTTCAGGCGCGTGTGCGCGACTTCGCGCAGAACGAAGTGGCGCCGCTCGCCGAGAAGCTGGACCGCGATGGCGTGTTCCCCACCGAGCTGTTCAAGAGGCTTGGCGACCTCGGCGTGATGTCGATTCCGTTCAAGGAAGAGCACGGCGGCATGGGCCTCGGCGTATTCGAGGCGGTGCTCGCGCTGGAGGAAATCGCGCGCGCCGACCAGTCGCTCGCTGTCTCGACAATGGTCAGCGTGGCGACCGGCCTCACGCTCTCGCGCTTCGGCAGCAAGGAGCTGATCGACAAGTATCTGCCGGAGATCGTCACCGGCCAGAAGATGTGCGCCATCGCCGGCACCGAGCCACAGGCTGGCAGCGATACGGCAGGCTTCAAGACGCGCGCAAAAATGGTCGGCAATGATCGCTGGTCGATCAGCGGCGAGAAGGCCTACATCACCAACGCCGGAACGGACATTTCCATCTTCACGCTGCTGCTGACGGTGAGCAGCCCGCCGGAGTCGCCGAAGAAGCAGTTCACGCTGTTCCTCGTGCCGAACGAGGCGAAGGGCTACGAGCGCGGCGAGAAGTATCGCAAGCTCGGCTGGAAGTCCTCCGATACGCGGCCGCTCTACTTCGACAATTGCGAAGTCTCCGCCGACAACGTGGTCGGCGAGGCGCACAAGGGCCGCTACCTGCTGCACAAGGGCTATCAGGCCGCGCGGCTGTTCCTTGCGGCATCCTCGCTCGGCCTCGCGCAAGCCTCGCTCGACCATGCGATCAAGTACGCGCAGGAGCGTCAGGCGTTCGGCGGATCGCTCGGCAAGCTCCAGCTCATCCAGGAAATGATCGCCGACATGGCGCTGGAGGTCGATACCGCGCGCCTCGCAACGTATCGCGCCGCATGGGGCGTCGATCAGGGCCGCGACAATCTCAAGGAGCTGTCGATGGCGAAGTATCTCGCCACCGAAGCCGGCACCAAGTGCGCCGACAAGGCGATCCAGGTGCACGGCGGCTGGGGCTTCATGGAGGATTGCCCGGTCTCGCGCTACTACCGCGACAATCGCGTGTGCACGATCGGCGACGGCTCATCGCAGATCCAGAAATTGCTGATCGCACGCGAGTGCGGTCTCGACGTCACGTTCACCTGATCGGACGCGCGACGATGACCGACCATTCGGCGCATTCCGGACCGGTGCTCGAGGCGAAAGGCCTCGGGCTGCGGTTTGGCGGCGTCGATGCACTGAAGGATGTCTCGTTCGCCGTGAAGCCGGGCGAGATTCACGCGGTCATCGGTCCGAATGGCGCGGGAAAATCGAGCCTGCTCAACTGTCTCTCGGGCTTCTATCGGCCGCAGGTCGGCACGATGGCGTTCAACGGTCAGGACCTCGCAGGCCTGCGCCCGAACCGTCGCGCCGCGCTCGGCATCGCGCGCACGTTCCAGGGCATCCAGACATACCCGAGCATGACGGCGCGCGAGAACATTCTCACCGGCTATCACAACCAGATGCGCACCGGCCTGTTCGATGCACTGCTCTACTGGGGCCGCGTGCGCGGCGAGGAGGAGAAGTTCACGGCGAAGGCCGAGGACATCATCGAGTTCCTCGAACTGGAGGAATTGCGGCACGCCGTCGTCGGCGATCTCTCGTACGGACTGCGCAAGCGAGTCGATCTCGGCCGCGCGATCGCGCTCGACCCGAAGATCCTGATCATGGACGAGCCGATGGCCGGCATGAACC
>VFQQ010005584.1_pt1 | contig 10340 bp, 16 predicted proteins | sample 3512341 | NCBI WGS metagenome assembly VFQQ01 (sample SAMN10412373, study PRJNA504923) | tailings metagenome | isolation source: Relicate 2 Philex TSF1 revegetated site | place: Philippines: Tuba, Benguet | collected 2017-08-29
GGGCCAGGGCTGAGTGGCTGCCAGCCGTCGAAGCACGGCAGGCTTCTCGGTGTGCCTTGTGTGCCTGCTGGGTGGGAGGGTGTGTGTTGTGTGTGGGGTCTGTGTATAGCCGCGGGCTGCAGCTGCGACGGTGCAGCTGCCGCTGCAGCGGAAGCTGCGGCTGTGTGCTGTGCCCTTGTGCTGGCAGCTGCATGCGGTGTAACTGCACCTGCAGCAGCAGCAGCTGGCTTACCGTCCTCTGTACGCTGCGACATGGCTGCGTCAACTGTGTGCTGTGACATGGCTTGCCCAGCTAATTGCTGTGACAGCGGCACGAGGCACTCTGTTGCGGCTGTACTGCATGTGTCCTGAGACATAGACCCTGCCTCTTCTGTATTCCTAACCACCCGACCCACAGCCCCACCACCCACCCCATTAAGACCATGTGCCTGCCCTACCCCGCAAGAAGCCCGGGCTTGTCTCATACCCCCACTTGCCACATTCACCTCCCCAGTGTCACCCCTCGTCTGGTCTGCCGCGGCCCCATCCCTCGCCGCCTGTGCCCGCCTCTTGGCCTCTCTCCTGCGTTGCCAGCTGCTGGGCCGCACACGCTTGTGCTTAGCGCCTGCTGGTGCTTGTTGCGCGTCCTGTGCGGTCCCTTGCTGGGTGTGGTGCTGTGTCAGCTGTGTGGGGCCCTGGCTGCGTGCATGTGGTCTTTGTGCCGCGTGCTGTGCTGTGTGGTGCGTGGATGCTCGGTTGACACTGTTGGGGTCGTTTGTGTGGGCTCTGGCCTGGTTGTGCGCCTTGGCAATCTGTCATAGACACATACACGCGAACACACACATGGAGGCACCATACGGGCGCATTTGAACACAACAACAGGAGGCATGCTTCACTTGCTCGCGCATCTGATATGTGTATATGTGCATGTGCGCATCTGTCCTGTGTATGTGTGCGTGTGTGTATATGTGCATTTGCGCATTGGTTATGTGTATGCGTGTGTGTGTGTGCGTGTGCGTGTGTGTGTGTGCGTGTGTGTGTGCGTCATTATATACAAAGCGCACTCACCTCCAGTATACCAGGCCCTGTCACTTGCAGATAGTTACCCTGGCCCAGAGGAGTGAAAACAGACGCGTAGCGCAGCAGGTGCATCAGCAAGCTGTCACCGACCCTTGCCAGCAGCTGTGCCCACTCAAGCGCTTCACACAGAGCCGTGGCAGGGACCTTGCCAGGGGCCCACTGCTCTGCGTGCTGCAGGCACGGATGGAACGAGCTGTGCCCCTCGCGCTTCTGCAAGGTGTGTCACGCGCACCCACACAGAGCACAGGCTCGTTTGAGCTGATGCACTGAGTACCTCTTTGCTGCGTGGTTGCCCAACACGAACCTTTCTGTAGCCTGTGCGCAGCACGTTGTTCTCCTGCCCAGACTGCACCAGCAGGTTGACAGTCCTCATCACCGCCTGCAAAGCAACGTGGTAGGATAAGCCGCGTGTGGGCCGGCTGACAGAGCACACAGGCCGCAAGGTTTGCGCGGGCTGTACTGAGCGCTGATGCGCGGGTGGCTTTACCTCACTCAGGGTCATGCTCTGCTCCAGTGTGGCTAGTGGTGACAAGGATGGCAGGGGGTTTGGGAGCACGACCAGGGATTGCTGCAAGAACTCGCTGTACGCGGCTGCGTCCCCGGGCTGCGCCAAGGTCCTCGCCAAGGTGTCGCGCAGGGCTGGGACGCCTTGAACGATGCGCAGAAGGGCGCCCTGCAGGCTGTGGACTCTGTGGGCGCCATAGATGCGGTGCAGCACAGCGCAGGTGGCAGTAGAGGCGCCCTGGCGGGCGGAGGCGGGCTGCGCGTCTGTGCTATCTATGCCCGCCATCTCGCGCACTACGCGCGTCACATGGCGCTGCTAGCCAGAGCTATTTGGCGCTGCTAGCCAGAGCTAGCTGGAGGTTTATGGTTCAGGGCACGCGAGAGGAAAAAAATAAAAAATAAAAAAAATTCCAAAAAAAATTCCTGAAAAGATTCTCGCCTGTTTCGAATCTCACACGGACTGTACTGCCCACCGTACTGCCGGCTTCATAGTGCAGTCCATACTATATGCACACCACACTCACTGTGAACTCAGCAGCTCACCACACATACAACACAGATGCGCATACGTGCACAAGTACGCATACCGTATCGACGCTAAAATTAGTCGAAATTAACCCTGATTTTGGGCCCGAGATTCGACTATTTTTGCGGGGAGGGCGGAATTCGGGTCACTTTTTGGGTGTGATTTCGACTAACCTGGCGAAAATCGCTTGCCTGCGGCGCTTACTTTCGACTAGTGCCCCTAGGGGCTGCGTTCGGCTATGTTCGCACGCCAGCTGGGCCTTTGCCTCAGTGCTAGGCACTGTCAGCCAGGGGCTTGTGCGCCCTGTGTGGGCTCAGGACTCAGGGCCCGAGTCAGCCAGCGACTGAGCCCAGCGCCAGCGTCAGCTTGCCTTTCAAACAACAGATGGCGTTCATGGAAGGCAGGCACCTATGGCAATGGTCCAAGCACGGCCGTCTGGCATAACGGCAGTGTGAAAGTGAATCCTAGCACATACAGAGACCTAAGATAGAGACATGCATGGCCACAGAATGACAGAGGCATGACAGAGACAGCACCACGCGTTTTGCAACATTCATTGTATTGCTTGTTATGTCGCTGTATTGCTTGTTTCCCATTCATTTGCTTGCGATCTAAAAGTTTCGAAACAGCTCAGAAAGACACCTTTCGACTAACCTGGCGCAATTCCCTTCTTGAAATTCGCTGCTTTCGACTAACCTGGCGCAAATTTCGCGCCTGCGGCGCGATTCGACTAAGGCTAATTTCGACTAATTTTAGCGTCGATACGGTACACAGCAAAGCTAGCCAGCTTCTGCAGTCAGGGCGCGTGCCATCATGGCACTAACGCTGGCCATGGCTATACATGCTGTACAAGCATATCCAGGCCCAGGGAAGAGTGCAGAGACGAGCGATTGGGTGTGACCATAACGGAAGTGCGTGCGTGAACGGCTGTGGGCCAGGGTCCCGAGACTTTGCCTACACCTGCATTGCCACTGCCTACTGCTTGTTGTCTAGAAGAGGTCCCTGCACCAAAGAGCCCGCACAGCATCCCAAACCCCAGTCCTGTGTCCAGCCCTCATATCCCTCGCCCTCGCCCCTTCCAGGCCCAGCGCACCCCCTAAAAGCAGCCACGCAATGAGCTCACTTCTCAAGGCCATGGGCCTGGGCAAGAAGCCTGACATCAAAGGTGAGCCTGGGCGTGGGCGCTGATGGTCCGCTGATGACACCTGCAGAGAAGCTGAGCGTGGCCTCCTTCAAGGTGCTTGTCCGTGCTTGCTTTCTCACCGCAGAGCAAGTGCGCACGTCGAAGAGGGAGATACAGAAGGGAACACGAGGTGAGCAGAGGCGAGAGGAGCGCAGAGGTCCCCTAGCACGGACACCCGCGCAGCAGCAGGCTAGCAGCAGAGTCTGGCGCGTGCCTGCAGCGCTATAAGAGCAAGTTGAATCCTCTATCGTAGCCACTCAGGCTGCAGGGGCCAAGACAGTGCAGAAGGGGCCCTACTACAGCCTGCAGGCGGATGCACACTGTCGCAGCAGTACAGCCCTTCTCTTCAGCCACTCACGCTGCTGGGTCAGGACAGTGCAGAAGAGAGCCATGCCAAGCCCCAAGGCCTGGCACACGCTCGCACCATCCGCACAGGGCTCCTTCACTCTGTCCTTACTGGTCCTTACGCCTCTTTGTGCTGCAGACATTGACCGGGAGATCATGGAGCTCAAGCGGCAAGAGCAGCAGCTCATCAAGGACATCAAGACAGCAGCAAAACAGGGCAACCAAGCGTCTATGAAGATCCTAGCAAAGTCCCTTGTTAGATTACGAGGACAGGTGCGCGCCAGTCATAAGTCACGTGATGTGCATGCTCTCTATGTAGCTTTCCTGTGTGCTTACAGACTGGTGTATGCTGCGGACCCTGTTACGCAGGCTCAGCATGTGTAGATTGGTACAGTAGGAGACGCTGGGTGTCTGTCTCGTGCGCGTGTGAGTGCAGATAGCCAAGATGCACGGGAGTAAAGCGTCCTTGCAAGGCGTCAGCACGCAGATGACGGTACGTACGCATGCATCACACACACACACACACACACACACCTACATCGCATAGCATGTGTTCCTGGCATGCACTTGTCGGCAGACTATTGCACATGTGTGTCTGTGCGCGCGTGTGTGTGTGTGTGTGCGTGTGTCTGTACACAGACGGCTGCCAGTACTGTTGCAGTGGGCAAGGCCATGGGTCAGGCATCAAAGACTATGACAGCCATGAACGCAGCAATGAACCCACAGAAGATGCACGCACAGATGCAACAGTTCGCTAAGGCAAGTACCACTACAGCGCTGTGCTGCTCTCAAGCACCCACGCAGTGCACACAGAGCCAGACACACGCGCACACACAGCACCTTATGCAGGGCAAGTGTCACTACAGCGCTGTGCTACTTCCATTTATGCCTTCACACCCAACATCTTCACAACACACACATATACACACATTGAGCCCCGCCTAATGTGCCACAGTACGATCACCCCGTACATATGCACCACACTTGGATACTGCCCTTTAGGAGAACGCAGGCCACAGTGCCATGCAGAGGTTGCCGCGTATGCACACACCGCGCGTACGTGATGAGCCAACCACACTCCTCAGAGCGTCGGTACAGAACACATGTGGCTGCCTAGACAAGCAAAGGTTTTCCATGTGACCATATATATATGTGTGTGTGCGTGTGTGTGTGTGTGTGTGTGTGCGCGCGCGCAGGAGAACGCCAAGATGGACATGGCCCAGGAGATGTTTGGTGACGCAGTGGACGATGCATTGGATGATGCTGACGTGGAGGAGGAGACAGAGGGGCTGGTCGATCAGGTATGTCACACACACATACACACACACACACACACACACATGATGCCCTTGATGATGCTGACGTGGAGGAGGAGACAGAGGGGCTGGTCGACCAGGTATGTCACACACACACACACACACACACACACACACACACACACACACATGATGCCCTTGATGATGCTGACGTGGAGGAGGAGACAGAGGGGCTGGTCGACCAGGTATGTCACACACACACACACACACACACGCACACGCATGCACAGCGGTGTCCTAGCGTGCGCTCCCTGGCTCGCTCATTCCCTCGCGCGCACGCAGTGTACACACTGCAAGGATGCATTCATGCATGGTATGGCGACGAAGATCAAATCAGGACCTGCGGTCACATGAGTGGCTTGTGAATGTTCGCAAGATGTCTATGTACATATGTGTGTGTGCGCAGGTGCTTGATGAGATCGGTATTGACATCAGTGCGGCTGCTGCCAGTGCCCCCAAGAAGGCAGTGCCAGCCAAGGCTCAGGCTGCGAGCAGCAAGACACAGGAAGCAGAGATAGAAGAGGACATGGAGGGACTGTCTCAGAGACTAGCCAATCTGAGATAGGATTGGGCTTGTGTGTCTAGACGTGTATTGCTGTAGCTTTGTGTGGCTTGTGCGTCTGCTGTATATGTGTCTGAATGACGAACGGTCCACGTTGCTTGTGTGGGCCACGACTCTTGCAGGGTTGGTAAAACCCCTTATGCCTACGCTGTAATCTGACGCTTAATCTGACGCGAGGGCTTTCTGCGTTGTGCGACTCCAGTGTAAACTTTGACGATAGCTGAAGTCCACGTCTTCGACGACCCTTCTCGTGTGGAACTCGGTCTGCGTTGCTTGTGTGCGCCACGACTTGTCCCTAAGTCCCAACGGTGATGCACCACGGTGCTGGATGAACCCACTCGTCTGCCATAACTGTGGCTGGTCAGAGGATAGGTCTGCGCAGCCTTGTGTGTCTTATACGTCTGACGCCGGAAGCACGCGTGTGGCTTCCTAGGTTGTCCGAATCGTGAAGGGGTTTTGCCGTGCGACTCGTGAAGGGGCCCTTGCTGAAAGCTGTTGCTCAGCTGAGTGTGTATGGTGCACGCTGAACGGACACGGACAGTACATGAACTCACACAGCACGCGACATTACACAGAGAGAACAGCTGACACACACGTCAGCAAGCTAAGAATCAGGCTGCAGGTCACCTCGCACACTGCAACAAGGCTGCGCGCGGAGCCCGACCTGAGCTACATGCATTTTGCACCCTGAGCACAAGTGCCTCGAAAGGACTGCATGCATGAAGAAACAAGAAGAAGAAAGCACACCAAATGTGTGCGAGCAGACCACGGCACGGACAAAGGAAAGGAAAATAAGAGATAACACACAAGAAAGAAAGAGCCCGCTCGTGTGTACTCTGGTGCACCAGAACACCTAGGTGCAACAACGTACACAGCATCGACCCACACATGCCGGCACCCTGCGTCAACCAAGAAGCAGCCAACGCAGTCCCGGCTCCACTTAGTGCACTTCGCAACACAGAACACAACAAGCACGTGTGCATTTGTGCAGCTTATTCGTATTGCTCAACATGACCAACAGCGAACGCCACCAGCCAACCCTTTGCAACACAAGTCTCCTTCATACTGTAACACAAGCATGCACCGGGCCACAAAGGACACCAATGCAGCACTGCCACGAGAAGTGTGATGTACAGGTGCGGGTGGGTGGTTGTGCGAACATATTGCGAGTGTAAACGGAACCTGATGGTGGAACCCTGCAGAAATAAGGATGAAACCCGTGCGTGTAAGCAACGGCGCAAAGCGTGCATGTTCTGTTCTCACCACGGGCGAAACAAGCCATACAACGCCACAGTTCTGTATCGGTAGGCACCAGAAAGTGCCAAGGTTACGGAAGAAGTCACGGACATACCAGATATCGTCGCTCATCGTAAACGCAACGCAACTCTTGCGAGTTGATGCGCACGTTGTTCTCTTGGTAATCTCTCCCTTGTCAACGAGATCCACATTCGCAAAGGAGGAGAAGAAGTGGGGGCAGGTCAGGACGCAAGGTAAAGTTGTGAAGAAGAACATAGGACGAGCGTGGGCGCACTTAAAACTGCTTCAGTGCTCGCGTCACCGCTCGTGCCAAGCCCAACACATACATGCCTTTGTATGACAAGTGAAAGCATTGGCACATTACCCCGTCGCGTACAAATCTTCATGTTAGCATAGCGTGCGACCTCCCCAGGCACGCGAACCTTGTCTAGCATGACGCAAAACACATCCTCGCGAGTAGCACGAGAAATGACAAAACCACAAACAAAACAAACACACGCATGAGCCAGACGGCCCAGACAAACAGTAGAGCACTGAGAACGCAGACCAAACAGCGTTTGTACATGCGGCCTGTCCAGGCCATCACTTGTGCTTTGTGTCAATGCGTGGTGAATGCTTGGTCCTGCGTCTAAAAACATGCTGCAAAGCACATGCCGTGTTCGGCAGGCAGCAGCCAAAATCGCACATGCAAGCAATCGTAGACGATAGGCTGTCGAGTGTGACAAACTCCACGCATATGCGGAGCGTCTGCGCTCAAAGGCAATTGCCCAGACTATCGCTATACACTGCCTGTCGCTGCGTTCATAGTTCTACTGTGTAGCTTCTCTACCAGCTGCGATAACCTAACTGTACAGACTCACATCCAAGTGCAAGGGATTAGGTACACCGCCGCTGTTAAAACGCGCAGCGGTGCCCTGCGGATGCTGCTGGGTGGTCTGTACTCTGTGTTGCACAGCGCACTGGCGCGGAGCCAATGCAGGCTTGTTGGAACACACTGGGCCACATAGGCCTACTGAAGAACTAACCTGAGTTATCTACGCGGCTACCAGAGCCATGGGCCGGATGGCGTTGCGCAGCAGGCCGGTGGACGGCAGCGGCAGCGTCTCTGGCTTGGGGCTCATGAACATGGCTGGACACGCATACGCAATGCTTGGCCCCTCGGGTGTCTTAGGGTTCTTGCTTGGCCTGGACCCCTTGTTCTTGGGCTTGTTCTGAGGGTCTGTGGATGGTGTAGATGCCATTGCAGGCACATGGGCAGTGCGCGATGGGGGCGAGGCGTTGGGTGACGAGACAGGCGAAGTGGTAGGCTTGGGCCGCATCTGCTTGGGTGAAGCACCCTTGCGCTTGTTGTTTGCTGCATTCTTCCTGCAAGGGAAGAACAGGGCCACCGACACGACAGGGGTGGGGTCAACTTGGGTTCCGCACAGCTTCATGCCACGAAATGTTGCTCACAGCGCTCTGTTCCCTACTGTCCGCTCCGCTAGAGCACAGTATACATGGCTGGGAGCAACTGCGCAGGTCGGGAAGGCCAGTGGCCCTTCGCTCTCGAGGTGCTGACTCGTGCTTTCGCAGACAACTCACCCAGCCTGCACAGGCTCGCTTGAGCCAAAGTAGGGGGTCAGCTCACGCCCAATCAAGTGTGGGAGGGACGGAGCCTCGAGCGAGGGCCTGTTCTGAGCCTTGCACGCCTCGACAAGGGCGTCGACCATGGCGTCGCCCTCACCGCGAAAGACCTGCAGAGATAGCAACAGGCCAGCAGAATGGTGTGAACACGGGCTGGCATGCGGGGGCTGAGGCCTGCGAAACTCGGCCGCAGGCTTGGGATTGGGGAAGATGCGCTCCGCTCAGAGCCGTGTCCCCTGTGAACTTTCGCACCTTTGGAGAACTCATGTCTGTGTGTTGACGGGGCCAACAAGTGTGCTGGGTCAAGAAATCCAACGTCAAAGTACACTCTACAATACAGGGAGTTTGGTGAAGGCTGAACGGGGCGCAGGGGAAGTGAAGGCTTGCGAAGTCGGTTGCAACTGGCGGATTTCACGACTGTTGGCCGGAGTGGACAGGGCTGGATCCCAGGCCCGAAGGCCCGCCCCCCAGCGCTCGTGAGGCGTGCGTACCCAGCTCCGGCCAGACGTGGAACTGTATGCGTGTCAGCGCTGTGTTGTGGAAAAAAAAAAGGTGACTGAACGGTTTTGTGACTGAAACAGCGACTGTGACCTCATCTCTGTCTAGCCTGTCCTCTAGCTCTGCAGTCGCCTTTCAGTCGCAGTGTCATTCTTAGATCCTCAAGATGCATCACCACCCATCAGGCGACTAGCTGGCGTGTTCAGCGAACACAGGCGAGGGCCCAGCCAATCCGATGGTCCTCAAGGACAAGTGCGTCTCCGTCAAGGTTGGGGCTCGCGCAGCACTGTGGCAGCAGTCAGAGCGTGTCTGGGACGAGCAGAAGCAGGAGTGGCGGCACGAGGGCAGGTCCACGTATCCTGACGGAGACCCGCAGACCCACAAGACAGGCACTGATGGCGTGTTGGCCCTCATCAAGGAGCTGGTGGAGGAGTGCTCTGTGGTGAGTGGCGTGCCGCAGAGAGGGAGTCTTGGACGATGCGGGGAGAGAGATGGCGGCCAGCGCACTGAAGATCCTGAGGGCTCACGTCATCCTTACGCGCTTCTCCTAGACTCCCTAGCTTTTGTTGTCCTACTCTATGCTGATGCTGTGTTGTGTACGTGGGATCTGCCTTTGCAGGTGCGCATCTGTGGTGCGGAGCTCCTGGCCGAGGCCTTTGATGTCATTACCCACATCCACATCCACGGCCGCGCTGGCGTGCCCCAGTGGTGGCGAGACTGCACTGATCCTGACCTGGTGGCCATCAGGGAGCGGCTGGTCAAGAGCGCAGAGTGGCGTGCCGAGTGGCAGCAGACAGGGAAGTGGAAGGCCGAGTGGGACATGTCCCAGGTGCTGCCTGTCGGGCGCATTGACCAGCTGTACACGCGCGCCTACGCCACCTTCAACGAAGTCAGTGACCGCAGGTGAGACAGAGGAGTGTACCTAGGTGCAGGATTGCAGGGCCCTGCTGTGCCTGTGAACCGCTTCTCCTCGCGCAGCCCTCATACTCCGTGTGTCACTGTTCTTGTGTGCCTGTTCGCTTGCAGTCTGGACAGTTGGGTGGTCAAATTCCTTCGCCTCCTCAAGCAGCACGAGTTCCAGGAGCACTGGGACGGAGCCAGGTCCGCTGCGGGGCCTGATGTGAAGCGCGAGTGGCGGTGCGGCGCTGACTATAACTTCCACGGTGTGCATTACGTTCTAGAAGAGCGTGCCACCTCTGACGCGGTCAACGCCGTCGTTCACGTCATACACAACCACCTCAAGCGCCTGTACGTCTCTCTTCGCACCCAGGTGAGGCTCCCACTTAAGGCTGCCATGTGCCTCCATCTTGCCTGCTGGCCTGCTGCACAGTCTGTCTGCCGCCCCATGCCTGCAAAGGCTGGCCTTGCATGTTAGTATGTGTGAGTGTGTGTGTGAGTACGCGTTTGTGTGTCCTTGCAGTGGGAGTGCATGCTTGGGGACGTGAACCGCAAGGGTCTGGCTGGCTT
>VFQQ010005585.1_pt1 | contig 10339 bp, 8 predicted proteins | sample 3512341 | NCBI WGS metagenome assembly VFQQ01 (sample SAMN10412373, study PRJNA504923) | tailings metagenome | isolation source: Relicate 2 Philex TSF1 revegetated site | place: Philippines: Tuba, Benguet | collected 2017-08-29
TCATCGACCACTGCGCGCGACAATAGGCGCGGAAATCGAAACAGGGCAAGCCGGGACAGACCTCGAATTCGATCAGATGGATTGTGCCGTCCGCCTCGACCCGCAGGTCCATGGAAAAGACATCGCGCAGGCCAAGACCCGTTACAAGCCTTGCCGCGACCCGGCGAATTTCGGCATCCGCCAGAGGCTGGGTTGCGGCGAGCGGCACCAGCTCTGGCTCAACATAAAAACCGGTCGATTTGGCCTCGGCGCCGGTGTCTCCGTAAAGCGCCAGGCTGTCGGCCATGGTCTGGAAATCCGCACCGGATTCGACCAGGAAAACCCCCAGAGACGACATGTCGGCATGTGCTGTCATATCGAGGAAGCTTGCGCGCACGTTGCGCCCGGCGACATAGGGCTGCACGACGACATCGTCGCGGTAATGCGACGAAACGCGGCGACTGAGCTCCAGCGCGTGGTCGAGGTCGTGGCAATGCGAATCCGGCCAGATGCCGATTTTGGCGCCGAGCCGGTTCGGCTTCACGAACCAGCCCCTTTCGCTGGCCGGGGGCTCGACCAGCCAATGGCCGTTGCGAGCCAGGCCGGCTTGCGGCACCGGCAGGCCGAGGGCGGAGAGTACGGCGCCTGAGCGGAATTTATCCTGGCAGAGCGCGAAAAGGGAATAGTCGGCGCCCAGCGTTCTCAGGCCTGCAAGCCGGGCCAGGGCGGGGGCTGTGCCGCCCCGGAAGTAGGCAATACCGTCCGTCAGCGTCCAGACAAGCGAAGTGTCAGGATCTGCGCTGGTGATCGTGGCAGCTGCTTCATCCAGTTCCAGTGGCGTGAAGGTGATGCCTCGCTTGCCCGCCTCTCTCCAGATATCGGCAAATTCAGGCGCGAGGTCAGTCGACTGGGCGAGGTAGGATGAAATCTCCGCCGCACGCTCTTGCGGATACCCCTGGTCTACCAGCCGGTCGAGGCAGGCTTTTTCCGGTTCATAGACAAGGAAAAGGCGGGGCTGTGACATGATGGCTGGACCCATGGAATTGGAACCAGTCTCGCTGTTGGTCCGTCGCTCAGGTCCGACGAAACCGACCTGCGCGGCAACGCCAGCGACCAGTTCAGGTAGACGAACCGGGCAGAAACCGAGGCAGGCCAGCCAAAGCGATTATCGAAAACCGCCGCCGCACATTCAGCCGTAGCACCCGCGCTCCACCGCCATCCGCCGCACCAGTGCCGACACCGCGTCGATCGCCGGTGTCGGGTTGCCTGTCAGCCGGCCGAGTTCCTGCACCGCGCACACCAGAGCATCGATTTCCATCGGACGGCCGCGCTCCAAATCCTGCAGCATCGAGGTCTTGTGCTCGCCGACATCACCGGCGCCCTTGATGCGGCGGTCGACGGCGATAGGGAAGCGCGCGCCCAGACTCTCGCCGATCGCCTGCGCTTCCAGCATCATGGTCCGGGCAAGCGTTCGCGTGCCTTCGTCGGCGACAATCGCGGCAAGCGTGCTGCCGGTCAGCGCCGAGATCGGGTTGAAGGAGAGGTTGCCCCACAGCTTCACCCAGATCTCACTGCGGATATCGTCGCGTACGGGTACCTGTAGCCCGGCCTTGACCATTTCATCGGCGAGCTGCGTCACCCGTTCGCTGCGCGCGCCGGACGGTTCGCCGAGCGAAAAACGCCGCCCCTCGATATGGCGGACGAGGCCTGGTTCATCGACCTCGACGGCCGGGTATACGACTGAACCGATGACACGCCGCGGCCCGATCCGCTTCCAGATTGCGCCACCGGCATCGACCGATTCGAGCATCGTGCCTTCGAGCGGACCGCCCAGCTCGTGGAAATACCACCACGGCACGCCGTTCTGCATGGTGACGACCGAGGTTTGGTCCCCTAGCAACGGCGCGATCTGGTCAAGCGCGAAGTTGAGCGAATGGGCTTTCAGCGCCAGCACGACATAGTCCTGCACGCCGAGTTCCTCGGCCTTCGCAGCGGCCCTGACGGGCGTTACTGTTTCTGCGCCGTCCTCGATCAGGCGCAAACCTCTGGTCTGGATGGCCTCCAGATGTGCGCCGCGTGCTACGATCGACAGGTCGGTGCGGGCGGAAATTGCCAGTTTTGCGGCGAGATAGCCGCCAATGGCACCGGCGCCAAAAATGGTGATCTTCATCATTAAAGCCCGAGTTTGGCGGCGAGCCCGATGCGTTGCAGCTTGCCGGTTGCTCCCTTGGGGATCTCATCGAGGATCAAGATCTTGCGCGGAACCTTGAAGTCGGCGAGCCGCGTCGCTGCGTGAGCGCGGATATCGTGCTCGGTGACGCTGATACCTTCTCGCAGGACCACAGCTGCCGCCACCTCTTCTCCCAGTTTGTCATGCGGCATGGCGAAGGTGACCACTTGCGCGACAGCTGGGTGGTCCATCAGCACGTCGTCGACCTCCAGCGGGGAAATCTTCTCGCCGCCGCGGTTGATGATCTCTTTGAGCCGGCCGGTGACCCTGAGATAGCCGTCGTCGTCAAGCACGCCCTGGTCGCCGGTGTGAAACCAGCCATGCGCAAAGGCCGTCGCGTTGGCATCTGGGTTCTTCTCGTAGCCTGAAGTCACATTGGGTCCCCGAATGACGATCTCGCCGGTCTCGCCGGGTCTCATCAGCCGGCCGTCCGGGGACATGACGGCTACTTCGGGTCCGGCGGCGGCACCGACACTGCCCGGCTTGCGCTGGCCAGGCGGTAGCTGGTTCGATGCCATCTGATGCGCGGCCTCGGTCATTCCATAGGCCTCGATGACGGGACAGCCGAACGTTGCTTCGAGCTCCGCCATCACCTGCGCCGGCAGCGACGCCGAAGACGAACGGATGAAACGCAGCGACGATGAGGAAAGCGCCTCCGGATTGCGTGCCGCGCGCGGCAGGATCGCCTGATGCATGGTCGGTACGGCCGTGTACCAGCTCGGCTTGGCGTCGTTCAGCCACTGGAAGAAGCGCAGCGCGTTGAAGCCGGGTGTGCAATAGATGCTGCCGCCTGATGCCAGCGATGACGCCACCGCGGCGATCAATCCATGGATGTGGAACAGCGGCATGATGTTGAGGCAGCGGTCATTGGCGGTCAGGCCGAGTGTCGCGCCGATATGGCGGGCGGAGGCCGCAATATTGCCATGGCTGAGCGGCACCAGCTTGGGGCGTGAGGTCGTGCCCGATGTGTGCAGCAGCAGAGCAATGTCGTCATCGCGCGCCATTTCGGGTGCGGCTTGCGGTCCCACAGCCCGACCTTCGATGGCGAAGTCACCCGCAGCGGCGCCCGCCGGCACGACCAGTCGCAGTACCGCTATGCCAAGCTGTTCTGCCACGGACACTGCGGGGCCGCTCTCTCCGGCGGCCACGAGGATCGCCTTGGCACCGATGTCGGTCAGATAGAAATCGAGTTCCTCGGCGCGGTAGGCCGGATTGAGCGGCGCCGTCGAGGCTGCTGCCGCCACCGCGACGAAGCTTGTCGCCATCTCCGGCCCGTTCGGCAACAGGATCGCCACCCGGTCGCCGCGACCAATGCCGCGCACATGCAACGCCGCTGCCGTTGTATCGATCAGGCGGCGCAGTCCGCCATGGCTCAATGGAGGTCGGTCCGGGGCCAGGATTGCCGGCGCATCGTCGGCGCCAGCAGCTAGCGGTCGTGGGAGGCCCAGGGGATGTTCATCGCTGGTCATGGTCACCGAACTATCGCTCCGATCCTTCAACAATGCAGCCGCGCCTGACGGATGTGATGCCGTCGGCCATCAATATCCAAGCGCCATTCCGTCCTTGCGCGGGTCGGAAGCACCGGTCAGCGTGCCTTTTTCCCAGTCGATCACCACCGCCTGCCCACCGCCGAGCGGATGGTGTGGTGCGGTTATGCGATGGCCGCGACGGCGCAGCCCCTCTATCGCCTCGGCAGGCACGCTGCGTTCAGCTTCGACCGCGCCGTCATTGTAGAAAACGCGCGGTGCGTCCAACGCCGCCTGCGGGTCCATGCCGAAGTCGAGCATATTGCTAAGCAGATGGACATGACCGAACGGCTGGTAGGCGCCGCCCATGACGCCGAACGGCATCACGACGCGGCCATTTTTCGTTGCCATGCCCGGCATGATCGTATGCATCGGCCGTTTGCCGGGCGCGATCGCATTGGGGTGGGCAGGCTCGAGGCGGAAGCTCGAGCCACGGTTCTGCAGCACCACACCCGTCTTCGGGCCAACGATGCCACTGCCAAAGGAATAGTAGGTCGAGTTGATGAAGGAGACAGCGTTGCGGTCGCGGTCCACCACGGTGATGTAGACCGTATCGCTTCCCGGCAGCTTCAGCTTCGGCAGATGCTTCATGGCCCGTTCCGGGTCTATCTCGGCACGCAGCCGGTCGGCATAGTCGCGCGACAGAAGCTGCTCGACCGGCACCGACACATGGTCTTGGTCGCTGATGAAACGATCGCGGTCCTGATAAGCCAGTCGGCCCGCCTCGATCTCCAGATGCAGCCGCTCAGCTCCGTTTGGATCAAGCCCGTCGAGCTTGAAACCGGACAGCACGTTCAGCATCAAAAGAGCCGTCAGTCCCTGATTGTTTGGCGGCATCTGATGGATGTCGTAGCCGCCATACGAAGTACTGACCGGCACGACATAGTCGCCCCTGGTTGCCGCGAAATCCTCAAGCGTATGCAGACCACCCAATTCCTTGAGTCGGCTCGCCATATCGTCGGCAATGGCGCCTTCATAGAATGCGGCGCGGCCGTGTCTGGCGATTGCCCGCAAGGTTGCGGCGAGCTCTGGCTGGCTGTGGACATCGCCGGCCCTGGGAGCCTTGCCGCCTGGCAGGAAGATACGCGCGGCGTGTTCATCGGCTGAAAGGTCGGTCTCCGGCTCTGCCCAATCGAAAGCGACGCGGTCATGCACGACATATCCGTTCTCGGCATAGTGGATTGCCGGTGCGAGGACTTCGGCAAGATCCTTGCTGCCATGGTCCTCCAGCAGCCGGCACCAGGCGTCGATCGCGCCCGGCACTGTCACCGAGTGCGGGCCTTGCTTCGGAAGCTCGCTAAAGCCCTTGTCCAGATACCAGTCGATCGTAGCCTTGGCCGGCGCCCGCCCGGAGCCGTTGAATGCCAGAATATTGGCCTGCCCCGCCGGGCAATAGAGCACGAAGCAATCGCCGCCTATACCGGTCGACTGCGGCTCGACCACGCCCTGCACAGCCGCGGCACAGATCGCCGCATCCATGGCATTGCCGCCGGCACGCAGCATTTCGATGGCTGCAAGTGTCGAAATTGGATGTGATGTCGCAGCGATTGCTTCGGTGGCGCGAACCGGCGAGCGGCCGGGAAACTGGAAATCACGCATTCTGTCTGGGTATCCTCACTTCAGCGAAATTGGTCCGCCACGATCAATGCCGTCGCCCAAAAACCTGCGCGATCGACAGCAGCAGGATCGACAGCGCGATCAGGCAAGTCGAGATGGCGGCAATGGTCGGGTCGATCTGGTCGCGCAGTGCGTTGAACATGCGGCGCGTCAGGGTCGTGGTGTCGCCGCCCGAGATGAACAGCGAGACCACCACCTCGTCGAAAGAGGTGATGAAGGCAAACAGCGCGCCTGAAACGATCGAGAAGCGGATTTGCGGTATTGTCACCTGCCAGAAGGCAGCGATGCGTCCCGCGCCGAGACTGCGGGCCACCCGCTCCTGGTTCATGTCATACGAGCGGAAGCCTGACAGCACGGTCAGTACCACCAACGGCAGCGCCTGCACCGTATGTGCGATGACCAGGCCAGTCAGCGTGTTGTTCAGGCCGATACGCGCGTAGATGAAAAAGGTGCCGATGCCGATCATGATCACCGGAATGATCAGGGATGCTGTGAGCAGGCCATTGATGGTGCCGTTGTAGCGCAGCGTGCCGCGGTTGATCGCGTAAGCTGCAGCGGTGCCGAGCGGCGTCGCCACCAGCACCGTCATGACCGCCACCTTGACGGAGACGATGGTGGCATCCCGCCATTCCAGCGACTGAAAGTAGCTTGTGTACCAGCGCAGCGACCATTGTCGCGGCGGGAACTGCAGCAGTGCCGAATCCGAGAACGACATGATGACGATGATCACCGATGGCGCGATTAGGAACAAAAGTACAAGCCCGCCCACCGCATAGAGCCACAGACGCTGGTAGTGTGAAATCGGCAGTCCGCCAGTGTCGTTCATCGTGGGCTCCATACGCCGGTGGCGCGTGCACCAAGCAACCATTGGAAGAGGCCCAGAAGCGCCAGCGTCACCATGAGCAGAACAATGCCGAGCGCTGCCCCGGCACCCCAGTTGGAATAGAGGCTGGTCGTCTGTTCCATGCGCATCGCCCACATGACCACCTTGCCGCCACCCATCAGCGCCGGCGTCACGAAGAAACCGAGGCAGAGTACGAAGACGATGACCACGCCGGACGCCAGACCGGGCAAGGACAACGGAAAGAAGACTTGTCGGAAGGTGGCGACCGGACCGGCGCCGAGGTTCATGCCGGCGCGCAGGCAGTCGGCGTCGATCGTCTTCATAGAGGCATAGAGGGGCAGAATCAGGAAAGGCAGCAAGATGTGCGTCATGCCGATGACGACGCCTGCGAAATTGTTGGCGAGCGACAGCGGCTGGCTGATCACGCCGAGGTCGATCAGCCAGCTGTTGATAAGGCCCTTGCGCTGCAGGATCACCAGCCAGGCATAGGTACGCACAAGTACCGATGTCCAGAAAGGAAGAATGACGAAGATCAGGCAGATCGCCGCCGCCCGGCGCGGCAGTTGCGACAGCATGTAAGCCAGCGGGTAGCCGAGAAGGACGCAGGCGCCGGTGACGATAAAGGCGATCTTGAAGGTTGTGACGAAGGTCTTGATGTAGGAGGCCTGCTCGAAGAGGCGCGCATAGTTGGATGCACTGAAAGTGCCGGCCTCATCGAACAGCGACAGCCAGAAGAGCCAGCCGATTGGCACGACGATAATGGCGAAGACGAGGACCAGGCTTGGCGACAAAAGCGCCAGCAAACGCAGCGACTCGCGCCGCGCATCGGCGTGCAGCGCTTTTGCGTTGAGGTGATGGCTTGCGCCTGAAGCAGTCTCTTTCAAAAAGTCGGGTTGCGCGCTCATCCCTGGGCCGCCACCAGTATGGTGTCTTGTGCATCGATGCCGAGGCTGACCGGTTGACCAGGCGCGGGCAGCTTCGCCAGCACGTCGCTTCGACAATAGTCGCGCAAGGTCAGCTGGCGGCCATCACGCAGTACTGCATAGCAGACGAAACTGTCGCCCTGGTAGATGATGTCGCTGAGCGTCCCGTCGAGTACGTTGACGCCGCTTGCGGGCTCGGCATTTGTCAGCAGCCGCAGCTTTTCGGGCCGCACCACCATCAGGTGCCGGCCCGCTTCCGGAGTTGCCCCGGAAGTTTGGAGACGCCTGTCCTCGTACCACACCGAGCCATTGCGGCATTCGACCGGAATGAAATTCGATTCGCCGATGAAGCCGGCGACAAATTGCGTTTTCGGTGCGCTGTAGAGTGTTTCAGGCTTGTCCAGCTGTTCGATGCGTCCGGCATTCATCACCGCGACGCGATCGGACATGGTGATGGCTTCACGCTGGTCGTGAGTGACATAGACCGTCGTCATGCCCAGCCGCCGCTGCAGGGCCCGCAGTTCGATCTGCATATGTTCGCGAAGGCCCTTGTCGAGCGCCGACAGGGGTTCGTCCATCAGCACGATGCGTGGCTCGAAGACGATGGCCCGCGCCAGCGCCACGCGCTGGCGCTGGCCGCCGGAAAGCTGGTTGATCCGGCGCTCGCCCAAGCCCTCCAGCTTTACCAGATCGAGCGCTTTTTTGACGCGGTCGGCTATTTCCGCAGCCGGAATGCGGCGCTGCTTCAATGGAAAGGCGATGTTGTGGGAGACATTCATATGCGGAAACAGCGCATAGTTCTGGAACACCATACCGATGTTGCGCTTGTGCGGCGGCGTGGTGATGATCTCATCCTCGCCGACCCTGATGGACCCGCCATTGGCGCGCACAAAGCCGGCCAGGATCATCAGCAATGTCGTCTTTCCGGATCCCGAAGGGCCCAGCAGCGTCAGAAACTCGCCGGGCTCGACATCGAGGTTGAGGTCCCGCAGCACGATGACGCCGCCAAATCGTTTCTCGATATGGCGCATGCCGATCGGCAGCGCGGATGGCGCAATGGACAAGATCGCTTTCTCCTGGGCTGGGCCGTCATGGGGGCCGGGCACCTGTGCTGCCCGGCGTGTCTCGACTACTGCTGGATCAGGTTGTTGAATTTCTCGGTCGCCTCGACCAGGTTGTCCCGCCAGAACTCGGCATCCTGCAGCACCTGCTTCTTGACATTCTCGGGCGACGAATTGATTTCCTTGATCCGCTCAGGGGGAATCTTGCCGGTCTCGAACGCTTTCTCGTTTACCGGGCCGTTGTCGACATAGAGGGGCAGGTTGGCCTGCAATTGCGGGCTGACAAACATCGCCAGCGCCTTCATCGCCGTGTCCTTGTTCTTGGCGCCCTTCGGGATGACCATGCAGTCGGCGGTCAACACACCCTGGTCGAAAGAGAAGGACACCGGAGCGTTTTCCTTCTTCAACGTGCCCGCGCGGCCGTTCCAGATGCTGGCCATGTCGACCTCGCCGTCCTTGATCAACTGCATGGCTTGCGCGCCTGACGTCCACCAGACATCGACTTGACCACGGATATCGTCGAGCGATTTCAGCGCTCCGTCTATGTCGATGGGATAGACCTTGTCGATCGGCCGGCCCGAGGCGAGCGTGGCGACGCTCAGCGTTTCCGTTGCCTGGCTGCTGCTCAGCGCACGCCGACCCGGGAACTTCTCCACGTTCCAGAAGTCGGCCCAGCTCTTGGGTCCGTTTTCGCCGAACACATCGGTCCGGTAGATAAGGACGACCGATGTGTAGGAAATTCCGACCCAGTCGTCATGCACCAGCTTGGGGTTGATGCCACTCTTGTCGATGATGTTGTAGTCGAGCTTTTCGAACAGTCCCTCCTTGGCGCCACGCGCGCATTCGTCGGCGCCAAGCTCGGTTATGTCCCATTTCACTGCGTTGCCGGTCACCTGCAGCCGCACGTCATCGAGCCCGTTGGTGGTGTCCTGCTTGATGGTGATGCCGAGTGCCTCGGCCGTCGGGGTAAAGAAGGCCTTGGTCTGCGCCTCCTGATAGGTGCCGCCCCATGAAGCGACCGTAATCGAATCGGCGGCGAAGACGGGTGCTGTGCCCGATGCCATGACTCCAGTTATCGCGATGATCCCAAGGTTGCTGATGGTGTTCAAGTTCGGCCCTCCAGCGAGTGTTTCCCATTATTTGATTTAGCATGCGATTTTGTATACAATTATGAGTGTAACCGGGAGATCGGCGATGTCAACATGGCGAACGTCGGCTGAAAGGCACAAGCCGCGGCGCGGCAAATTGCGCGGAACTGCGAATAGAGCTAGGCAAGCGTCGATTGCCAATGGAAACGGATATTTGAGCAAGCAAACCAAGAACACACTGCGTGACTCGGTCTACACCTCACTCAAGGCAATGATCGTTACTGGCGAGATTCCACCGGCCGCGCGCGTCACGGAGAACGATATTGCGCTGCGGCTGAATGTCAGCCGTACGCCGGTGCGTGAGGCTTTCAACCGCTTGGAGCGCGATGGATTGGTCACCGGCAGGCCGCGCCAGGGCTATGTCGTCACCGAATTCGACATCAACATGTTCCGCGAGGCTTTCGACATCCGCGAACTGCTTGATGGACATGCTTCCGAACAGGCTGCTGTTTCCGCCACGGAAGACGACAAGGCACGGCTGCGCGCAATACTGGCGGAATGCGAACGTCTGGCTGCGATCCCGGATCGCACTGCCAAGGACAAGTTCCAGGAACTGGATGTCGGCATCAACCTTCATCGCGTCATTGCCGAAATAAGCGGCAATACCATGCTGCACAACATGCTGTGCGGTATTCTCGACAAATGCCAGCACTATATCTGGACCGAGCTGCTATGGCTCGACGAATGGAAGATGGCCCGCGACGAACATGCCGCGATCGTTGAGGCTATCTGCGCCGGCGACGCCGTCAGGGCCGGGGTCTTGGCTCGCGCCCATGTGCGGGGTTCCCGCGAGAGTGTGCTGCGCCTGCTGCAGGCGAAGTCAGACTACCGACTTTGGCGTTTGGATCGCTGATTTAGAGCATTTTGTAGCCAAGTGGAATCACTTGGCGTTACAAAAATGCAGCGAAAACAAAAACTTAGAGCGTTTCCGTGAAAAACGGAAACGCTCCAAGATCGAGAAAAGACAGGAAAAGGCGGGAGCAAGCTCCCGCCTTTTTTGTTTCACCACGG
>VFQQ010005587.1_pt1 | contig 10337 bp, 9 predicted proteins | sample 3512341 | NCBI WGS metagenome assembly VFQQ01 (sample SAMN10412373, study PRJNA504923) | tailings metagenome | isolation source: Relicate 2 Philex TSF1 revegetated site | place: Philippines: Tuba, Benguet | collected 2017-08-29
GCCGAGCAGGCCGCCGATGGCGCGGGGCCAGATGACGGGCGAGGCGTTGGCGGTGAAGTCGCCCCAGAGCCGGCCGTAGCCGTAGGTCAGCTGCCAGCGGTCCGTGAAATCCCAGGCCAGTTCGCCGAAGAGGCGCTGGTAACGCACGTCGTAGGTCGAGCTGCGGGCATAGTGGTTGTGCCAGTCGCCCGTGGCCGAAAGGCGCCACGCGGGATGCAGCCGTTTGGAAGCGGTGAGGGCGGCCCGGGCGGTCCAGCCGGTGTTGCCGCCGATGCGTGCGGCCTTGTGCACGAAACCCGCCTCGGCCGAGACGACCGGGGCGAGCGGGCCGAGGCCGAACTTGCGGCTCAGGCCCGCGCCGGGCCCGAGGGTGATCTCGTTGTTCTCATCATAGCGGGGGCGGGTGAACACCCCGGCCTGCAACCAGAACTGGCCGGTGAGATTGGGCGCGAGCTGCCGGTGATGGGAGGCGGTGAGGGCGGCCTCGTAGCTCATCGCGTCGGCCCAGTCCAGGGGGCTGGAGGAGCGGCTGACATTCTCGGCCCAGGCTGCCGCGGCGGTCAGCCGGAGATCGAAGGGCAGGCCCGCCGGTTCCGTCCTGGCCGGCAGCCGGGAGGTGAGCAGCCCGACGGCTAGCAGAACAAAGAGAGCCGGCTTCATGGTTGGAGCACGGAACGTAGGGTCGCCCAGACCGTGTCCGCAATCACAACCTGTCCCTCGGCGGTGGGGTGGATGAGATCCGGCTGGTTGAGGGCGGGGTCGGCACCGACCCCTTCCAGCAGGAAGGGGATCAGCGCGATGCGGTTGGCCGCCGCGAGTTCGGGAAAAATTTCCCGATAGGCACGGGTGAACTCCTCGCTCATGTTGGCGGGCATCTGCATGCCGGCGAGGACGAGCCGGGCCGCCGGGTATTTCGCGCGCGTGCGGTCGATGATGCCCTGCAGGTTTGCCCGGGTGACCGCGGGGTCGAGGCCGCGCAGGCCGTCGTTGCCGCCCAGGGCGATCACGAGCACGTCCACCGGCTGGCGGAGCAGCCAGTTGAGCCGGCGCAGGCCGCCGGCGGTGGTGTCGCCGCTGATACCGGCGTTGACGACCCGGTGGGGGAGGCCCGCGGCGCGCAGTTTTTCCTGGATCAGCGCGGGGTAGGCCTCGGCCGAGGGATTCTGCAGGCCGTAGCCGGCGGTGAGGCTGTCGCCGAGAAACACGATCGTGGGCTCGGCGGCGGCCAGACCGCCGCCGCAGGCGAGGAAGAGGAAAAGGAGGCGAAGACGATTCATGGTGAAAATCGACCGCTCAAACTGGAGTTCGTGCCAATTCGCGGTTTGTGTGAAGGCTTTGCCTTATGAGTGATGACATCATGCTGAAAGTCGAGCGGCTCACCAAAACCTACGCTTCGCACGCCCCGGCGGGTGCACTGACCGTCCTGCGGGAGGTCAGTTTTTCCCTGCCGGCCGGCGCCAGTCTGGCGATCGTGGGCCCCAGCGGCAGCGGCAAGACCACGCTCCTCGGCCTGTGCGCCGGTCTCGACACGCCCACCGCCGGCGAGGTCGTGCTGGCCGGGCGGAGCCTCGGGACGCTCGACGAGGACGCGCGGGCCCGGGTGCGCAACGACCACGTCGGATTCGTATTCCAGAATTTCCAGCTCATCCCGACGCTGACGGCTTTGGAAAACGTGCTTGTGCCGCTGGAGCTGCGCGGCGAGGGCGGCCGGGAGGAGGAGGCGCGCGCGCTGCTCACCCGGGTCGGCCTCGGCGAGCGCTGCGACCATTATCCGGTGCAGCTCTCGGGCGGCGAACAGCAGCGGGTGGCGCTGGCCCGGGCGTTCATGAACCGGCCGAAGCTGCTGTTTTGCGACGAGCCGACCGGCAACCTGGACGGGGAGACGGCCGCGGCCATGGCCGAGCTGGTCTTCGGCCTCAACCGCGAACACGGCGCGACGCTGGTGCTCGTGACGCACGACCTGGAGCTGGCGAAACGCTGCCAGCGCATCATCCGGCTGAAGGGCGGCGCGGTGGTCAGCGACAGCCAGCAGTGAGGTGCCCATGAGCTTCATCCTCAAAATGGCCTGGCGGGATTCGCGCGCCTCGCGGCGGCGGCTCGCCTTGTTTTCCCTGAGCGTGGTGCTCGGCATCGCGGCGCTCGTCGCCATCGGCTCGTTCAGCGCCAACCTGCGCGTGGCGATCGACGGCCAGGCCCGCGGACTGCTGGGGGCGGATCTGGTCATCACCTCGCGGCAGGCGATTGCGCCCGAGGTGCAGGCGCACCTTGACGGGCTCGGCGGCGAGCAGGCGCGGGAGGCGTCGTTTTCCTCGATGATGGTGTTTCCCTCGCCCGCGGGCGACCGCACGCGGCTGGTGCAGGTGCGCGCCGTGGAGGGCGGCTTTCCGTTTTACGGCGAATTTCTCACGCGGCCCGGCGACGGCCCGGAGCGGCTGGCGGCCGGCGGTCCGGTCGTGCTGCTGGAGGAGACGCTGCTCAGCCAGTTTGGGCTCAAACCGGGCGACCCGGTGCGGCTGGGCAAGGTCACCTTCACCGTCATCGGCGCCGTGCTCAAGGTGCCGGGGGATTCCGTGGCCATCACCCAGCTGGCGCCGCGGGCCTTCATTCCGCTGGAGCAGCTGCCGGCGACGGAGCTGGCCGGTCCCGGCAGCCTCGTGCGGCATCGCATCGCGCTCAAGCTGCCGCCGACGGTGGACCCGCTCGCGGTCGAGCGCGAGATGCGGCAGAGGTTCATCACCGAGCGGATGGGCTACGACACCGTCGAGGAGCGCAAGCGCGACCTCGGCCGCGCGCTCGACAACGTTTACGGCTTCCTGAGCCTGGTCGGCTTTGTGGCCCTGTTCCTCGGGGCGATCGGGGTGGCGAGCGCGATCCACGTCTACATCCGCCAGAAGATCACCACGGTGGCGGTGCTGCGCTGCCTCGGGGCCAGCGCCCGGCAGAGCTTTGCGGTTTACCTGGTGCAAGGTCTGGGGCTCGGCCTGCTCGGGGCCGTGCTCGGGGCCGTGCTCGGCATCGCGGTGCAGCTGGCGCTGCCGCAGCTGGTGGCGGGCCTGCTGCCTTTCGACGTGGAGTTCTTTGTGTCCTGGGCGGCGGTTGCCCGGGGCATGGGGGCGGGTCTGGTGATCTGCCTGCTTTTCACCCTGCTGCCCCTGCTGGCCGTGCGGCGGGTTTCACCCCTGGTGGCCCTGCGCTCAAGCTTTGCGGAGCAACCGGCCGGGCCGGACCCCTGGCGCATCACCCTCGGCGTGGTGATCGTGGCCGCGATCGCCGGCTTTGCCGTGGCGCAGACCGGCAGTCTCCGCCTCGGGCTCGGTTTCACCGGCGCGCTGGCGGTCGGTTTCGCGGTGCTCGCCGTGCTGGCCCGTGCCGTGGCCTGGGCGGCCCGGCGCTGGCTGCCGCGCGGACTGCCCTATGTCGTGCGGCAGGGCGTGGCCAACCTGCACCGGCCCAACAACCGCACCGTGCTGCTGCTGCTCGCGCTCGGGCTCGGCACCTTCCTGGTCACCACGCTTTATCTCACCCGCACGACGCTCCTCGCGCAGATCCGGGACACCGGCGGCGCCGGCCGGCCGAACCTGCTGTTCTTCGACATCCAGGACGACCAGATCGGACCGCTCAATGCTCTGCTGGCGGAGGAAGGCCGTCCGGCGAGCCAGCAGGCCGCGATCGTGACCATGCGCGTGCGCTCCCTGCAGGGGCGCGCCGTCGAGGATATCCTGCGCGAGCCGGGCAACCGGATCCCCGGCTGGACGTTGCGGCGTGAATACCGCTCCACCTACCGGGCGGGACTCACCGACACCGAGGTCCTGCTGAGCGGGGAAATGGTGCCGCGCGTTGCGCCCGGAACCGAACCCGTCCCGATCACCATCGAGGAAGGGCTGGCCCGCGACATGCAACTGCAGCCCGGCGACGAGGTGGAGTTCGACGTGCAGGGCGTGGCGGTGCCCACCCGCGTGGCCGGCATCCGCAAGGTGGACTGGCAGCGGTTGCAGCCGAATTTCTTCATCGTGTTTCCCGAAGGCGTGCTGGAGGAGGCGCCGCAGTTCTTCGTCACCGCGCTGCGGACGGACACGCCGGCCGAGTCGGCCCGGCTGCAGCAGGCGGTGGTGCGGGAGTTTCCCAACGTTTCCGCGATCGACCTCACGCTGCTGCTGGAAAGCTTCGACACGATTTTCTCCAAGGTCGCGCTCGTCGTGCAGTTCATGGCTTTCTTCACCGTGGCGACGGGCATCATCGTGCTGGCGGGCGCCGTGCTGACCGGCCGGTTCCAGCGCATCCGCGAGACGGTGCTGCTGCGCACGCTTGGCGCCACGCGGCGGCAGCTCGTGCAGATCCAGCTGGTGGAATACGCCATCCTCGGCGTGCTGGCGGCGCTGGTGGGCTGCCTGCTGGCCGTCGGCGGCAACCTCATGCTGGCGAAATTTGTCTTCAAGACCGCCGCCACGGCCGATCCGCTCACGCTCGGCCTGGCCGTGCTGGCGGTCAGCGCGATCACCCTGCTCACGGGCTTGCTTTCCAACCGCGGCGTCACCGACCATCCGCCGCTCGAAGTCCTCCGTCAGGAAACATGAACCGCCGCGTCGTCACCTTCCACTACACCCTCCGCGATCCCGCCGGCCGCGTGCTCGACACGTCCGCCGGGGCCGACCCCGTCGTTTATCTCGAAGGCGCGGGGCAGATCATCGACGGGCTCGACGAGCAGCTGCGCGCCCTGGCGGCCGGCGCGAAGTCCCGCGTGCAGGTGCCGGCGGCCCGGGCCTATGGCGAACGCGATCCGGCGCAGGTGCAGCAGATCCGGCGCAACCAGCTGCCGGTGGACGGCGAACTCAAGATCGGCGACCAGTTCCAGACCGACCGCGACCAGCACGCCCCCATCGTCACCGTGGTCGCCATCGACGGCGACCGCGTGACGCTCGACGCCAACCACCCACTCGCCGGGGTGGACCTGACCTTTGACGTCGAGATCGTGGCCGCGCGCCCGGCCACCGCGCCCGAGCTGGCCCACGGCCACGCCCACGGCGCGGACGGAACCGAACATTGCCAATAAGGCGGTCGTCTGCTGGGCTGCCGGTGCATGAACGCACTCGGCATCGACATCGGCGGCTCGGCGCTCAAGGGCGCCCCCGTGGACACGAAGACCGGCCGGCTCCTCGCGGAGCGGCACCGCATCGCGACGCCGGAGCTGTTCACCCCGGCGCGGATGGCGCGCGCGGTGGCCGCGATCGTGCGGCATTTCGACTGGAGCGGCCCGGTCGGCATCGGTTTCCCGGGCGTGATCCAGGGCGGGCGCATCCGCACGGCGGCCAACCTGCACTCGGCCTTTATCGGCCGGGACGGTGGCACGCTTTTCGGCCGGGCCACCGGTTGTCCGGTCGCGCTCATCAACGATGCGGCGGCGGCGGCCCATGCGGAGATGAAATTTGGCGCCGGGCGCGGCTTTGCAGGCAAGACGCTGCTGCTGACGCTTGGCACCGGCGTGGGCTCGGCCCTCGCGCAGGACGGCGTCATCATCCCCACCGAGCTGGGTCATCTGCCGTGGAAGGGCGGCCGGCCGGCGGAGAAGCATGTCGCCTCCTCGGTGAAGGAGCGCAAGGATCTCTCGTGGCACAAATGGAGCAGGCGGCTGGACCGGTATCTCGCCGTGCTGGAAACCGTGTTCTGGCCCGAACTCATCATCATCGGCGGCGGGGTGAGCGCGAAGCACGCGAAGTTTTTCCCACACCTGCGCACGCGCGCGAAGCTCGTCCCGGCGGAGTTTTTCAACGAGGCCGGGATTGTCGGGGCCGCCCTGCACGGGGCCGCGCAGCGCTGACGGTCCGCGGGTCCGGTGAACACGCCGATCCTCATCGTCGGACAGGGACTGGCGGGCACGGTGCTGGGTCTGGCCCTGGAGCAGGCGGGGATCGGCTTCCGCATCGTGGACGCCGGGCATGCCGGCGCCGCCTCGACCGCGGCCGCCGGGATCATCAATCCCATCGCCGGTCGGCGGTTGGTGCGAACCCCGCGGATCGGGGAACTGCTGCCGCTGGCGCGTGCCGCCTACCATGAGCTGGAGGTGCGGCTGGGCGTCCCGCTGTGGCGCGAGCTGCGGGTGCGGCGGCTGTTTCGGGATGCGCGCGAACGCAGGATTTTTTTGGCCAAGCAGGCGGGCGGGGAACTCGCGCCGTTTGCCGGCGAGGCGGATGAGGCCGGATTTTGGATCGCGCCCGCGGCCCGCGTGGATGTGCCCGCCTTGCTGGCGGCGGCGCGGGCGCACTGGATCGGGGTGGGTGTCCTGCGGGCGGCGACGGTGGACTGGGCGCGATTGGATCCGGCCCATGACCTGGTGATCGACTGCACCGGCGCCGCGGCCCGCCACGGGCCGTTTGCGGGCGCGGATTTCGCCTGGAGCAAGGGCGAGACCCTGCAAATCGAGGTGCCGGGACTCGATCCCGGTGTCATTCTGAACCGGGGGCACTGGCTCCTGCCCCTCACCGCCGAGACTGCCTGGGTGGGGGCGACGCACGAACCGGGCGTGGACGAAGCGATCCCGACCGCGGCGGCCCGCGCCCTGCTGCTGGATGCGGCCGCCGGACTGGCGGGCGCACCGGTGCAGCCGCGGGCCCAGTTTGCCGGCGTGCGCCTGACCACGCGCGACAAGCTCCCGGTGGCCGGCCGGCATCCCGCCGATCCGCGCCGGGGAATTTGCTCCGCCCTCGGCGGCCGGGGCGCGCTCTTCGCGCCCTGGCTGGCCTGGCAGTGGGTGGAGCATCTGCGCCATGGCCGGGAATTCGATCCCGAGGTCGCGGTGATCCGTTGCATGGCTGCGGGTTGATGAAAGGCGCGGCCGGGATTGGTCGCGGCCGGAGCCCCGTTCGTCGCGCCAAAACCGCCTTTCATCGAAAATATCCGCACCCGGGGGCGGCCGGCGGTGTTAAGGGAGCAAGGTGTTGTTCAAGCCAGACCAGGGCCGTTGGAACCGGGTGCTGCTCATCGCCGCCGGCTGGATGCTGGTGGGGTTGATGCTGGCGCTGGAGCTGTATTTCAACGAGCGGGCCTGGATCCACCGCACGGGCGTGACGGGCGAGGTGGATGTGCTGGGGCTCGCGTGGCCGCAGTTCGTGCGGACGCTGATGTGGGCGGCACTCGCGCCACTGATCCTCAAGCTGCGGGAGAAGGTGCCCCTGCGCAGCGGCCGTTGGGCGGGCGGCGTGGGTTTTCACCTGACCTTCAGCTTTGTGGTGATGGCGGTGTATTACACCGGCCGATGGCTGGGTTATTTTCTCTGGATCAAGCAGGCCTGGCCGCCCGACGGCTTCTGGGTGGAGCTGGTCCACGGGTTTTACGGGCGCAACCTGATCGACATGGTCTACTACTGGGGCGTCCTGGCCTTCGGGCACACCCTGGAAATCCACCAGCGCTACCGGCACCAGGAATTGCGGAGCGCGCAGCTGGAGGCGCGCCTGACCGAGCTTGAGCTCAAGACCCTGCGGCAGCAGCTGCACCCGCATTTTCTGTTCAACACGCTGAACACCGTCGCCGTGCTCGTGCGCGAAAAGCGCAACGCCGAGGCCGTGGGCCTGCTCTCGCGGCTGGGCGGGCTGCTGCGCATGGCGCTGGACCCCGCCCGCAAGGCCGAGGTCACCCTGCAGCAGGAAATGGAGTTTCTCGAAGCCTACATCGGCATCCAGCGGCTGCGCTTTGCCGACCGCCTTGCGGTGCACATCGACATCACCGAGGAGGCGCGCCGGGCGCAGATCCCGAGCCTCCTGCTCCAGCCCATCGTCGAAAACGCCGTGCTGCACGGCGTGGCGCCCAAGGCCGGGCCGGGCCGGCTGGAAATCCGCGGCTGGGTGCGGAACGATGTCCTGCATCTCGAGGTCCGCGATGACGGCGCCGGATTGCCCCGGTCCGGTCCCGACCGGGTGCGCGAGGGCGTCGGTCTGACCAACACCCGTGACCGGCTGGTGAAACTCTACGGCGCCCGCAGCCAGCTCACGCTTCGCAGCGAACCCGGCCGCGGCGTTACCGTGCAAATCTTCCTCCCTTACCGCCCATGAACCCCGACCCGTTGCCGCCGTCCCGCCCCATCCGCACCCTGATCGTCGATGACGAACCCGCCGCGCGCCGCGGGGTCCGCCTCCTGCTGCAGCAGGACGAGGACATCGACATCATCGGCGAGGCCGGCGACGGCCCGCAGGCGGCGGAGTGGATCCGCCGCGAGCGGCCCGAGCTGGTCTTCCTCGACGTGCAGATGCCGGGGTGCGACGCGTTCGAGACCCTGCAGCGGGCGGGCCCGCCGCCGCTGCCCGTCGTGGTGTTCGTGACCGCCTACAACGAGCATGCGCTGCGGGCCTTCGAGGTGCACGCGGTGGATTACCTGCTCAAGCCCTACGACGACCAGCGTTTCCTCTCCGCGCTGCAGCGCGCGAAGGAGGCCGTGCGCCAGCGGCACCACGAGGCGGCCGGCTCGCGGCTCAGCCGGCTCCTCGACTACCTCCAGTCGCGCGTGGACCAGCCGGCGGACGCCGCGACGGACCGTATCTTCATCAAATCCTCCGGGGAGATTTTCTTCCTGCGGACGACGGAGATCGACTGGATCGAGGCCGAGGGCGACTACATGAAATTCCATGCGGCGGGCCGTTCGCATCTCATGCGGGAGACGATGGCGCGCCTGGAGGCGCGGCTCGATCCGCGGCGTTTCATCCGCATCCACCGCTCGACCATCGTGAACATCGACCGGGTGCGGAAGCTGAGCCCCGCCTTCGGCGGCGACTACGTGGTCATCCTGCAGGACGGCACGAAGCTGAAGCTGAGCCGCGGTTACCAGGACCGCATCACGCCGCTCCTGCGCGACCCCGCCTGAGCGCAGGCCGCGCTCCGGCGTGAGTTCGTCGCAAAGCCGGCGCGCTTCATCGCATAGCCGAAACCCGCGGTGTGCCGCGTGGGTTTCAGGCGGTGATGAGACGCCTCCTGGTCCTGGGTTTCCTGCTGGGATTCGCGTCCGCCGCCGATGCTTCGCTGGCGGCGGCGCGGCAGGCACGCGCGTTACTCGGCCCCGATGTCTGGTCGCGGGTGGTCCGCATCGAGAACGAACGGCCGGGCGCCTATCCGGCGGAGGTGCACGCGACGGTCTTCGCCTTCGACGGCATCCTGTGGTTCTACACCGGGCTGGAAGGCACCCAGAGCCTTTCGTTGCGCCGGGGACGGCTCGAACGCGACCAGGCCGATCTGGCGCCCCTGCTCGCGGCGATCGATCCCGGTTTTGTGCGGCACGAAATCCTGCCGGAGCATGACGGGAGCGCCGGCTTGCGGGATGCACCGCTGCCGCACGGGTGTTTCGTCAACAGCGTGGCGGCGCTGCACCGGCTGCTGGCCGGGGACCGGCCGCCCGCCGGGGCCACGCTGCTGAGCTATTATTTCGGGGAAGGCCGCCGGGCTAAGGGGCACACCGTGCTGGTTTATGCCACGCCGGACGGGTGGTTTTTCCAGGATGCGGACCTCGGGTCCGGGCCGCAGCCCCTGGCCGGGATGCCCGGGGAGCCGCCCGCCCTGCTCGTGGCGCGGGAAATCCAGCGCCAGGGATCCGGCCGGTGGCGGGTTACCGGTGCGCGTTGGGTGGGGGAGCCGCCGGCCCTGTGGCGGTATGCGGGGCAGCAGCCGCCGGCAGCGCGGCCGGCCGGGCCGGGCTGAGGCATCCCGCCCATCCGCCGAAGGGGCCGCTCATCAAAGTTTCGTGTAACTTTCCGGCCGGAGCCGGTGTTGTGGCTTCATGTCAGCGAGCTGTATGCACCGCCTGCGGTTGAACGTCTCCCACCTGCGCTCCGTCGCAGCGGGGCGGCGTTTGGTCGCAAACGGGTTTCCAGCCCCGCGGACACCGTCAGTTGTCAGCACCGTCAGTAGTTATCAGTTGTTGTGTTGTGGAGGGGCCGTTGTGGGCCCCTCCACGTTTTTTTGGCGCGGCCGGGCTGGCTGCTTGCCAACGCGGTGCTGAACCCGAAGCCTCCCCGTTTTGAACCCAGCATCGCGTCCCATGAACCAAGCCAATCCTTCCGCCGCCGCGCCCCGCAAAAAATCCAGGATGAAATGGATCATCATCGGCGGCACCGCCCTCTTCGTCGTGCTCGTCGCCGTCGGCGTGGCCACCAACCGCAACAAGGACCGCGGCATCGCGGTCACCACCGAGAAGGCGGTCGTCAAGACGATCACTCAGATCGTCACCGCCACCGGCAAGATCCAGCCCGAGGTCGAGGTGAAGATCTCCCCCGAGGTTGCCGGTGAAATTGTCGAGCTGCCGGTCAAGGAAGGCCAGACGGTGCGGCGGGGCGATCTGCTCGTGCGCATAAAGCCGGACT
>VFQQ010005588.1_pt1 | contig 10336 bp, 12 predicted proteins | sample 3512341 | NCBI WGS metagenome assembly VFQQ01 (sample SAMN10412373, study PRJNA504923) | tailings metagenome | isolation source: Relicate 2 Philex TSF1 revegetated site | place: Philippines: Tuba, Benguet | collected 2017-08-29
GCTCGGCCAGGAAGTTCGCCTTGCCGCCCTGGTCGGACACCATGACGCGGCGACGGTTGCCGACGGCGTCGGGCGAGACGTGCTCGTAGGTCTTCGGGTCCTTCATCAGCGCCGAGGCGTGGATGCCCGCCTTGGTCGCGAAGGCGGACGAGCCGACATAGGGCGCCTGCGCCTCGGGAGCGCGGTTCAGGAGTTCGTCAAAGGCGCGCGACAGCCGCGAGATGCCGGCGAGCTGTTCCTCCGAGATGCCGGTCTCGAAGCGGTCGGCGAAAAGCGGCTTCAGCGCCAGCGTCGGAATCAGCGTGATCAGGTTGGCATTGCCGCAGCGTTCGCCGATGCCGTTCAGCGTGCCCTGGATCTGGCGCGCGCCGGCCTCGACGGCGGCCAGCGAATTGGCCACGGCCTGGCCGGTGTCGTTATGGGCATGGATGCCGAGGTTCTCGCCCGGGATGCCGGCGGCGATTACCCGGCCTACGATGTCGCGAACCTCCGCCGGCAGCGTGCCGCCATTGGTGTCGCACAGCACCACCCAGCGCGCGCCGGCCTCCAGCGCTGCGCGGGCGCAGGCCAGTGCGTAGTCCGGATTGGCCTTGAAGCCGTCGAAGAAATGCTCGCAGTCGACCATCGCCTCCTTTCCGGCGGCGATGGCGGCTTCGACCGAGGCGCGGATGGCTTCGAGGTTTTCCTCGTTGGTGCAGCCGAGCGCCAGGCGGACATGATAGTCCCAGCTCTTGGCCACGAAGCAGACCGCGTCCGACTTCGCCTGCAGGAGCGCGGCGAGGCCCGGATCGTTGGAGGCCGAGACGCCGACGCGCTTGGTCATGCCGAAGGCGACGAATTTCGAGCGGGTCGTGCGCCGTTTCGAGAAGAAGGCCGTGTCGGTCGGATTGGCGCCGGGATAGCCGCCCTCGACATAGTCGATGCCGAACTCGTCCAGCAGGCTCGAGATGGCGATCTTGTCCTCGACCGAGAAATCGATGCCCGGCGTCTGCTGGCCGTCCCGCAGGGTGGTGTCGAAGAGGTAGAGGCGCTGTTTCATTGGCAAAACGGTGCCGAGGCACCCCCCTCTGGCCTGCCGGCGTCCTTCGGACCCCCCTCAAGGGGGGAGATCAGCAACTTCTGGGATGGCGACGACCTGCCAGCATCCGGGATTGGCGAAGGCAACGCGGGCGGGTGATCTCCCCCCTTGAGGGGGGTCCGAAGGACGCCGGCAGGCCAGAGAGGGGTAGATGGCGAAAGCATCATTTCCCCGCAAACCTGTCCGTCGCATAGATCAGCCGGTCGAGGATGCCGGGTTCGGAATAGGCGTGGCCGGCGCCCTCGATCAGGAAGAACTCGGCGTCCGGCCAGGCCTTGTGGAGCTGCCAGGCGTATTTCGCCGGGCACGGCATGTCGTAGCGGCCGTGCACGATGACGCCGGGAATGCCGGCGAGCATGTGCGCATCGCGCAGCAGCTGCCCTTCCTCCAGCCAGCCGGCATGGACGAAGAAGTGGTTCTCGATGCGGGCGAAGGCGATGGCGAAGTCGTCCTCGGCGAACTTGCCGCTGGTCTCGGGCTCGGGCAGCAGGGTGATGGTCTCGCCCTCCCACAGGCTCCAGGCCTTCGCCGCCTCGAGCTGCGCCGCACGATCGGCGCCCACCAGCCGCTTGCGGTAGGCGCCCATCATGTCGCCGCGCTCGGCTTCCGGGATCGGCGCGAGGAAGCGCTCCCACTTGTCCGGGAACATCTCCGAGACACCGAACTGATAGTACCAGTCGAGCTCGGCCCTGGTCAGCGTGTAGATGCCGCGCAAGACGAGCTCGCTGACGCGATCCGGATGGGTCTCGGCATAGGCGAGCGCCAGCGTCGAGCCCCAGGAACCGCCGAAGACGAGCCACTTTTCGAAGCCCGCCATCTCGCGCAGCCGCTCGATGTCGGCGACGAGGTGCCAGGTGGTGTTGGCCTCGAGTTCGGCATGCGGCGTGGAGCGGCCGCAGCCGCGCTGGTCGAACAGGATCACGTCGTAGCGGGCGGGATCGAACAGCCGCCGGTGGCTCGGCGAGATGCCGCCGCCGGGTCCGCCATGCAGGAACACGGCCGGCTTGGCGCCGCGCGTGCCAACACGCTCCCAGCAGATCGTGTGGCCGTCGCCGACGTCGAGCATGCCGGTCTCGAAGGGCTCGATCTCGGGATAGAGGGTTCGCAGACTCATGCGGATCGTCCTTCGGGGGGCCACGTCGGGGTATCGTGGTCGGGGTGCTGATGCGGAACGACCGAGCGCATGAAGGCGTCGACCGTGGGACTGTCGCCTTGCCCACGGAAGGGCAATTTGTGCAGCCGGTCGAAGAAGGGCAGCATGTCGGCCGGGTTGACCTGGATGACCGGTGCGGCCTTTTCCGGCTCGTCCAGCGCGCCGATGGCAACCTCGACGCCGCCCTCGTACTCGTAGGTGAGCGGCGTGCCGCATTTCTCGCAGAAGCCGCGGCGCACGACGTTGGAGCTCCGGAAATGCGCTGGCGCGCCGCGCGTCCACTCCAGCCCCTTCGCCGTGACCAGCGGGCCGAAGAAGGAGCCGAACGCCTTCTGACACATGCGGCAATGGCAGATGGAGGCGCGGCCGAGGCCATTCAGGCGGAAGCGGACGGCACCGCACTGGCACCCTCCGGTGATCCTGTCGCTCATGGCGTTCTTCCCGACAGTGGCCAGTGGTCCGTGTCGTGGTCCGGGTGCTGGAAGTTCTCCAGGTCGGCCAGGTAGGGTGCAGAGGTGATATCCGCCTCCGTCGCTTCTCCGGGAAGGTCCGGCACGCCATCGACATAGGGCAGCCTGGACTCGATGCCCCACTGGATGGTCGGGGCGATCTCCTCGGGCTGATCGAAGGCGCCGATGGCCAGCGCGATGCCATCCGGCGCCTCGAATGTCAGCGGCGTGCCGCATTCGGCGCAGAAGCCGCGATGGACGTGGCTCGACGAGCGGAACCGCTTCGGCTCGCCGCGCGTCCAGGTCAGCCCGTTCCTGGGCACGGTGGCCAGCGGCGCATAGAAGTTCCCGAACGCCTTCTGGCACATGCGACAGTGGCAGACCGACGGACGGTCCAGCGCGCCCTCGACGCGGAAGCGCACCGCACCGCACTGGCAGCCGCCCGAGTAGCGTGGGGTGTTGTCGAGGCTCATGCTTCACTCCGGGTGGCAGCGTGATGGTCGGTCATGAGGTCGCGCGCGGCGAGCGCTGCCGCCTGCCGCGCGGCGTCTTCCGCCGTCAACCCGGCAACCGTGACGATGTGGCGGCAGACGCCGTCGATGTCGGCGAGGATATCTGCGTTCCAGAAGCGCAGGACGGTCCAGCCGTCGTCCGCAAGGCGCTTCGACCGCGTCTGGTCGGCGGATGCGGCTTCTGCCTCGGCGTGCTGCGTCCCGTCGACCTCGACGGCCAGCCGCATCGCCGGACAGGCGAAATCGACGATGTATCCGGCGACGGGAAACTGGCGTCGAAAGCCGAGGCCCATCAGACGGTGCGCACGGAGTTCGTTCCAGAGCTTGAGCTCCGCATCTGTCATGACGCGGCGCATGGATTTTGCGCGGGTCCGGTTGTTTGGCGGGAGCGGGGTGTGGGGCATTCAGACAGCCTCCTTCCCGCCGGCCTTCAGAACGGGCGGAGAGTTGGGCGCCCTACGCTGCCCCCCTCTGTCCTGCCGGACATCTCCCCCACGAGGGGGGAGATCAGCCGGCCGCGATGGTTTCGCCAGTCGCCAACGTTGCCGAAGAGGCGGCGATTTCGATGCTGCCGATCTCCCCCCTCGTGGGGGAGATGTCCGGCAGGACAGAGGGGGGCGCTGTCCCGCCGACGCGTCCGCGCCCATGGCGACAGCAACCCTCACCGCTTCACCTCCCAGGTCGTCACGCGCTCGCCGGTGGCGGGGTCCTTGCCGTCCTTGAGCTGGATGCCCTGCGCGAGAAGTTCGTCGCGGATGCGGTCGGCTTCGGCAAAGTTCTTTTCGCGGATGAAGGCGAGGCGCTCGTCTATTGTTCTCTGTACTTTGGCGTCTTCGAAATCGATCAGTTCGTCGTGAAGGAACAGCCCCAACAGGTTTACACCGGCAACAAAAATAAGATGATCACCGAAGGTGTTTTCGTCTGCCTCGCTAAAGTGCCCTTCCCTCACACCTCTCGCGACATGATCCAACGTTGATTTCAACGCGGCCGTATTAAGGTCGTCAATGATCGTGAGCCCCAGATGGGGAGCAAGCCATGCCGCGTCATTCTCAGTTCTGAATCTTGGATTCAGAACGTAGGCCTTTGTGGCTTGATCAACGGAGATCACGTTCCTCCGGATCAACACATCCAATGTCTGGCCGTACTTACGCAGAGTCGCTTCCGCCTCCTCCAGCCTCCTCACCGAAAAATCGATCGGCTCGCGATAATGCGTCATCAGCATGGCCAGCCGCAGCACTTCGCCCGGCCAACTTTGCCCGCCGAATGTCTCCGTATTCAGCAACTCGTTGATCGTGACGAAATTGCCCTCGCTCTTGGACATCTTCCTGCCTTCGACCTGCAGGAAGCCGTTGTGCATCCAGATGGAGGCCATTTTGTCCGTGCCGAGCGCGCAGCAGCTCTGGGCGATCTCGTTCTCGTGGTGGGGGAAGACCAGGTCGATGCCGCCGCCGTGAATGTCGAAGACGTTCTTCATCGGGTCGTCGCAGACCAGCCCGCCGCCGAACGGGTCGAGCAGCTTCGCCATCGACATGGCGGAGCATTCGATGTGCCAGCCCGGCCGCCCGAGGCCCTCGATGCCGGCAGGCGACGGCCAGCCGGGTTCGCCCTCCTTGGACGGCTTCCACAGGACGAAGTCCATCTCGTCGCGCTTGTACGAGGCGACGTCGACGCGGGCGCCGGCGAGCATCTCGTCGAAGGGACGGCGCGACAGGGCGCCGTAGCGCGGACCGCGGCGGGCGTTCATGGCGGAAGGCGAGAACAGCACATGGCCCTCGGCGACATAGGCGACGCCCTGCGACACGAGCCGGTCGATCATCGCCCGCATGCCGTCGATGTGCTCGGTGGCGCGCGGCTGCGCCGTCGGCTCCAGGCAGCCGAGCGCCTTCACGTCGGCCTGGAACCCGGCGTTGGTAGCCTCGGTGACCTTGCGGATCGCCTCGTTGAGGGGAAGCTCCGGAAAGTCGCGCGCGGCCCGGGCGTTGATCTTGTCGTCCACGTCGGTGATGTTGCGAACGTAGGTGACGCGATCCTCGCCGTAGAGGTGCCGCAGCAGCCGGAACAGCACGTCGAAGACGATCACCGGGCGGGCATTGCCGATATGGGCATGGTCGTAGACGGTCGGCCCGCAGACATACATGCGCACATGGTCCGGATCGATCGGCCGGAAGACCTCCTTCGACCGCGTCAGCGTGTTGTAGAGCTTCAGCTCCATTCCCGTCCGTCCCGTCCCCGAACCGCGCAGGCGCGGCGTTTCCTCATGGCGCGCGAGCGCGCATTCTTCCCGCCGCGCGCGAGCGCGAATTTATGCCACCGCGCGCGAGCGCGGGTTCACTGGCCTGCTGGCCGGGGCGTTTTTCGGTTCTGGAAGGTGAGCGAAAACGGCCGGACCAGCGAGAGCGCTAGCCGATAATGCAAATCCCGCAAATGGCGGACATCGTTTTCATGGGGTGCTTATCGCGCCGGTAAAGCGGCTTCGTCAAGGTCTCCCTCGCGAAATGCGACAGACTGTCTGCGAAAGTTACACGCTTGTATGAAACGCGGCACGATTCGGTTGCATTGGCCTCCTATGCCCTTGTCGCAGGGGCGTACGGCGCCGGCTAAACGCCAGCAGGCCGTATCAGGAGGGCTAACACCGGCAAGCCTTCCTTAATCATGTACGAACATGATCCCTCAGTTTGTCGGTATCCGTCGCGGCAGCGGCCACGTTTCGGTCCCATTCGACCTCAACGGAAGCGCTACCGGGACAGTGAAGGAAGCGTAAGATGTCTATCCTCAAGAGCGAAGCCGAGCGCGCACGCGCCCAGTACGCCACGCTCGTGAAGCAGTATCGGGCGATCGGCCCGGCCGCAGTCCGCGCCGCGGTGCTGGCGGTGAAGAAGAAGAAGCCCGCGACGGCGCGCTGAGCGCGTTCGCGACGGCGCATGACCGGCGGCGTGCCGCTTCCGGCGGCGACTCTGCCCGCGGCAGTTCGGGGTTCCCGAGCGAGGTCGCGGAGCCGGCCGATGGCCCAGCCGTCACAACAGCCGAAGCTGATCGGCCGGGGGCGGTTCGCCCTTGGCGACTTCGGCAGCCACAGGGGCGGCCACGGGACGCTGCACCTCAGGGCCGGTGTTCGACACCTTGTTGACGAGATCCGATATCGGAACTGCTTCGAAGAGGCCGGGGGCCGGCGTTCGCAGCAGGTCCGCGATGTCCCTGGGTTCCGAATGCCGGCATTCGAGCCAGCGGTCGCGGTCCTCGGGACGAATGACGACGGGCATGCGGTCGTGGATCGGCGCGATGTCCGGACTGGCCGCCGTGGTAAGGATGGCGCCGGTGTCGATCTCGGACCCGTTGGGATCGGCATAGGTCTCCATGAGGCCGGCGAACGTCACCAGATTGCCGTCGCGCGGACGCAGGAAGTAGGGCTGTCGCGCCTTTCCCACCTTTCGCCATTCGTAGAAGCCGCTCGCCGGCACCAGCGTGCGGCGATGGCGCATGGCAGCGCGCGACATGGCCTTTTCCGACGCCGTCTCCGAGCGGACGTTGATCAGCAGCGGCAGGCTCTTCGGATCCTTCGCCCAGCGCGGGATCAGGCCCCAGCGCACCAGCAGACTGCGGCGGTCCGGCAGGTTGGAGCCGGCCTGCGGAGCGGATTCGCGCGCCGCCACCATCAGGATCGGCTGCGTGGGCGCGATGTTGTAGCGCGGCGGAAACGGCTCGAGGTCGACCAGCGCCAGGATGGCGGCCAGTTCCTCGGGCGTGATCGTCAAAGTGAAGCGTCCGCACATTTCCGTCATGTCCCCGTCGTCGCCATAGGACCGCGGCGACAGGCTGATAGTGTGGGCACGCCGTGGGGAAGCCGCAAGCCACAAGAGGGACGCCGTTGAAAGAGGCGCACGTGCAGGCCGACGTTACCGTGACGCTGCCGGCGGTCTCGGTGGCGCTTGTGCGCGGGGAGCGGATCCTGCTGGTGAAGCGGCGATTCGCACCCTCACGGGGCCTGTTCGCCTTTCCCGGCGGCAGGGTGGAAGCCGGCGAGAGCCTCGAGGCCGCGGCGCGTCGCGAACTCGGCGAGGAGACCGGGCTCGAGGCCGGACCGCTGACGCCCATCGACGCCGTGCTGATCGAATCGGAGAAGGGCGGATCGGCCGTGCGCTTCATGCTGCAGGTCTTCTCCGGCCATCACGTCGCCGGAGAGCCGGTGGCGAGCGACGATGCCGAGGAAGCCGCGTTCTTCACGCTCCCCGAGGTCCGGCGGCTGCCGCTTGCCGGATCGGTGGGCGAGATCGCCGCGCGACTGCTGGGCGAGCCGAGTGATGCCGGCCGCGAAGCCGGGGCGGTCCATGCGTAGAGGCGCCGCAACGAATCGCTGCGCGGTCGCCCTCACCATCGCCCTGTGCGCCGCGTCTGCTCCGGTGATTCCGGCTCGCGCCGTCGACGGGCCGTTCGAGCCGGGATTGATGCGCCTTTCGGAAGTGCTGGGCTCGCTGGCGTTCCTGCGGCGGCTGTGCGACAGCGACGGCGAGAGCTGGCGCGGGGAGATGGAGCGACTGCTGGTGACCGAAAAGGCGGAGGAGGCGCGGCGCGAGCGGCTCGTCGCCAGCTTCAACCGCGGCTACCGGTCGTTCGAGGCGAGCTACGCGACCTGCACGCCGGCGGCGCGCGAGGCAATACGCCGCTACCTCGACGAGGGCGAACGGCTGGCGCGCGACATCGCCACGCGATACGGGAATTAGGGGTCCGTTAACTTTTCCTTCATTTGGGCGCGTGCGCGCGCCGCCATGTGTGGTAGAACTCTTAACGGGACGTAAAAGTTTTGAATCAAGTTGGCCGCAAGGCCGATGCGATCGGAAGGGTGGCGATAGTGAGTATCGAGCACAGCACGACCGACCTCGACGCGCTGGTCCGCGAGGAGAAGCGGCTGACCGCCGCGGAGTGCCATGCCGAAGCGTGGGCCGAGGGCCTTTCCGCGGGCATCGAGGGCGACATCATCGCCGAAGCCGCCATGGCGACAGCGCTGGGCGAGTTCCTGCGGCTGAGCGGCGAAGGCGCGGCGCTGGCCCTGATCGACCGCATGCGCGACCGTGTGCTGGCCGGCGAGTTCGAGCCCATCCAGATCCGTCACTGACGGAGCACCCGGTCTGCCCTCAAGGATTGCGAACAGGACGGTGACAGGGACCGCAGCACGAATGATTCGCTCAGGTGCGGCAGGCTTTGCAGCGCTACTGGCGGTGCCCTTGCTGCTCACGGCGGTCTCGCCTGCGCTCGCGCTCAGCGAAATCCGCCGCGAGGAGCTTCCGGCCGCCGCCGACCCCGCGGTTCCCGGCGAGGAGGCCGACGATCAGTCGGTGCCGATGCCCGACCGGATCCTGCCTTCCGACGAGACCGGCGAGGACGACGGCCAGGGCGAAGACGCGCAGCCCTCCGCGCCCGGAAACGGCTTCGGCATGTCAGCCCCTGAACCGGACGGTCCGCCGCCGGAGGTCCACTACGACCTGACGAAGTTGCCCCCGGAGGTCCAGCGCATGCGGACGCTGATCGTTGATGCCGCCAAGTCGGGCGACATCGAGCGGCTGCGGCCGCTGATCGGCACGGGCGATTCGATGACGCAACTGTCGCTCGGCGGGATCGAGGACGACCCGGTCGCCTTCCTCAAGAGCCTCGCGGGCGACGAGAACGGCCAGGAGATCCTGGCGATCCTCGAGGAAGTGCTGGAGGCCGGCTATGTCCATCTCGACGCGGGAGAGCCGGGGGAGGTTTACGTCTGGCCGTACTTCTTCGCCCTGCCGCTCGATTCGCTCACGCCGCCGCAGCGCGTGGAGCTCTTCAAGATCGTGACGGCCGGGGACTACGACGAGATGGAGAACTACGGTTCCTACATCTTCTACCGCGTGGGCATCACGCCGGAAGGCCGCTGGGTCTTCTTCCTGGCAGGAGAATAGCGGAGGCTCGCGAACGGAAGCCGCGCGGCGCTTGCCGTGCCGGTCCGCATCGCCTAGCTAAAGGCCCAGCCAATGCCTCGGGGCGAGCCGATGCCGACCGCTTTCCTTGCCGACCGCGCCGTGATCCGCGTCAATGGACCCGACGCGGAACACCTGCTGCAGAACATCGTCACGACCGACCTCGACGGCCTCGCCGAGGGCGAAGCGAGGCCCGGCGCGCTGCTGACGCCGCAGGGCAAGATCCTCTTCGACTTCCTCGTATCGCGGGACGGAGCCGACGGCTTCCTGCTGGACTGCCGGCGCGATGCGGCGCCCGACCTCCTGCGCCGGCTGACCATGTACCGGCTAAGGGCCAAGGCCGAGTTAGCCCTTGTCGATCAATCGGTTGTCGAGGTCCGGTGGGAGCCCGATTCAACCACTTCGGATGTCGATTCATCGACCTCAGCTTCCGATTCAAGTTCCGAATCGGACGCGCAAGCGGATCAATGGCTTGCCGACCGGCGCTTCGGCGGCAACGTTCGGCGGCGGGTGCTCGAGGGAGACCGATCCGAGGCGGGCGACGTGGACGGCTGGAACGCCCTGCGCATCGCGCATGGTGTCGCCGAGAGCGGCGCGGATTTCGACGCCGGCGAGGTGTTCCCGCACGACGTGCTGCTCGACCGCAATGGCGGGGTCGGGCTGCGCAAGGGATGCTATGTCGGACAGGAAGTGGTGTCGCGCATGCAGCACCGCGGCACGGCGCGCCGGCGCGTCGTGGTGGCGACGACCGACGGGCTTCTCCCGGGGGCCGGCAAGGACATCACCGCCTCCGGCCGCACCATCGGCACGCTGGGTTCGTCGGCGGGGGGCAAAGCGATCGCCATCGTGCGCCTCGACAAGGCCAGGGATGCGATGGATAGGGGCGACACGATCCTCGCCGGGGACGTTCCGCTGACCCTCGAGATACCGCCGTGGGCGGGCCTCGACTGGCCGGCTTCGCCCGCCGCAGAGGACGCCTGATGTCTGACCGGACGGGCGCCCCGCCGCGCGCCTGGCAACGGATGCTTTCGGGCCGCCGTCTCGATCTGCTGGACCCCTCGCCGCTCGACATCGAGCTTGCCGACATCGCGCGCGGGCTGGCGCGCGTCGCGCGCTGGAACGGCCAGACATCCGGGGACCACGCCTTCTCGGTGGCGCAGCATTCGCTGCTGGTCGAGCAGATCCTGTCGCGCCAGCAGCCG
>VFQQ010005590.1_pt1 | contig 10335 bp, 18 predicted proteins | sample 3512341 | NCBI WGS metagenome assembly VFQQ01 (sample SAMN10412373, study PRJNA504923) | tailings metagenome | isolation source: Relicate 2 Philex TSF1 revegetated site | place: Philippines: Tuba, Benguet | collected 2017-08-29
GCTCACCAGCCCTGCTCCCACCACCACCCAGACCCCCACCGTCAAGCCCACCTCCCCCCTTCATCTTCGTTATGCGAAGCCCCAGCCCTCCTCCCCGCCCGCCACCTCCCCCGCCGGCTGAGCTGCGAGGAGTGACCTCCACCATCAGCAGCCCTGACGCCCCAGTGGCACTCGATCGTAATGCCATCATTGCACCGGCGAGCAACAGGCTGTGAGTTGCCCTTTGACTGGGAGGCTGTCCCAGGGCAGGCCTGTCTGCCAGCTGAAGAACATTGCTTCCCCCTGCCCACTTGCACACCAAACACCCCTGTTTTGCATTGACTTTGCCCGCCCACATCCTGAATGCTGCAGGCAACTCAATGCCGTGTGCCAGGTGTTGGGCAGGTGCGCAAGGCTTTGATAGAGATGTATGCTGTAGTGTGGTGCGGTGTCAAATTGTGCATGCTGGTTTCAGTCGGGCATGCAATATGTGACGGAGGAGTCCCTGGTGCAACTTCGGCTGCCTGTGCAGGAATGCGATCACCGCACCCGCCAGTTGGCCTGCGCAAGTGCGGACGTGTGGAGGCTGCACCAATGCAGACTTTGACCCACGCGGGCCCTTCCTCATGCCAGGCTCGGTCACTTACAATGGCACAATGTTTAGAGGTGCGATCGCCAGCTGAGCCTGCGGAGGGGCAGAAGCAAAGCAGCATAATGAACACTCACCATGGGTGGCTGCTTGTTCAAGGGCTGACTATTTCGCCGACTTTCCAACGTTACCATGCAGCCAGCTACAACTTCACGATATACCCCGCGTCTCTATCGCCAACCACCGCCACACCATGGGGTGAGTAAATCGGCAGTCGATAAGGCAATCGCAGCTGCTGCAATTTGGCATGCTCAACGGTGGCCCACCAAAGCGAATACTCAATTGCCCTCCCATTTCATCCGGTGATCCAGACTTTTACTGCCTGTTCAACAACAACGGCGTGCTGCTTCGGCTATCAGCGTCTCGGATCGTGGTGCAGCCGCCCATCTTGGTGAGTGGCTAGCCAAGATCAGCTGAATGTGGCTGTGGTGGGGTAGCTGGCCTGGGTTCAGAGTATGAGACGTGTGAAGCTGCAACATGTGCTCTGCTGTACCAGCTGCCGTCAATCGTTAAGTGACGGCAAGGGCGGTTGCTATGCCTGAGCGCATGGGCGTTCACCAGGCATTGATTTGACTGGTATCGTTCCCCTTCTTCCCTGCAGCGGTCGCCCTCCCCGCCACCTCCTCGAAGAGCACCGCCGCCGCCGCGCCCCAAGCCGCCGCCACCACTCCGAAGGCCGCCAGCGCCCCGCCCCGCCCGGCCGCCACCGCCGCCGCCACGTCCGCGGCCGCGGCCAATCCCAAGGCCACCGCCACCGCCGCCGGCAGCAGCCGCCATTGTTGGCGACCCCCACTACAGGTGCAGCTTGCTCCTCGGCTTGCACCTGTTTAAAACCCACACGAAGCCCGGTGTGATGGGCCCATTCCGGACCTAGCACCCTTCTTGCCTCCTTAACCACCTAAGGGCATGCTCACCAAACATCTCTCAGCCCCGCCCCCCACCACTGCTCCACAGGGGCTTTGACTACACATCGGGAGCCTGGAACACGCTGATCGGACAGCCCGGGCAGTACACGCTGTATACCGACGGCGCAGGCGTGCAGTTCACTGCCACAATCGCAGGCGGCAGCGTCGACAACAAGGCATTATTCATTCGGGCGGTGCAGCTGTCACGGGGCGGCCTGGCCACCACTACCACGCTGACCAAAGCGGGGGCCGCCTGGCAGACGACCGGTGAGGCGGTTGCAGAAGTTTTGCTGTTTGTGGGCGGGAACTGCGCATGCATAGCAGCTGTTGCCCGGTCGCAGCGCACGACATCTGCAAGCGCGCAAGGGGACGTCGAGCACATGTAGCAGTTGCCTCCCTACTGATTTGTTGCCACTCTCTCTGCCTGCAGTCATGGCCATGGGCAAGAAGGTGCCGCCTGCACCCCCTGCCGTGCTGGGCGGCAACATCACAGTCAGGGTGCGCGCTCAGCGGGGGTGCTGCTTGGAACCGCTAGCTTGGATGACCTGCTAGCAGCAGTGTTCCTTGGCTTGCAATTGTTGATGCATCAGCTCATTGAGCGCATGTGTGCTGCCCCTGTGTTCAGCAGATGCCAGCCCTGCCAGCCCTGACGGTCCTCCCTCGCTGCTCCTTATCGCAGGCGCTGGTCAAGGGCGGACGGACGGCGGGCGTGCTCATCACCCTGCCCTACCTGTCCATCCGCTGCGAGCAAATGGCGCCCAGCAAGCCGCAGCAGGTGTGAGCTGGTTGCAGTTGCATACCGTAATCGCATATGCATGCACCCACCTGCGGGCCAGAACATGCAGCGCCGGTGCTGCCGCGCATGCGCCCATAACACGCGTCCACTCCACATGCCCCCTCTGCCGCAGCTGACCGCCGCCTTCCCCAACTGGCTCGACTGCTATCTGACGGTGCTCAACAGGCTGCCGCCACCAACCGGGGGCCTGCTGGGCAGCACCTACCGCCCGCCCCCTGTAGCAACCAGCACCGCTGCAGCAACCAGCGCAGCCCAGCGCCTTGCCGCCACGGCAGCGCTTGTGTTTGAAGAGGCATAAGTTTTGAACGCATGTATTGTGACTTGGCCAGAACAATCGACGTATGTAGATGACGTGAACATGTCCTGTTTTCCACCCGTGTTTTCTTCTCACGGGAAGCTTGAAATTCTTTCCCAGTTGACTGTTGCAAGTATTGTTGCTCCCCACATTCTTTTCACCTCACCCTGACCTACTTTTCTTTTACACTTTTCCTTACAATGAACCTCCAAATTTGAAATTGAGGACCGCAGCACCAGTTGCCTGCCTGCCTCACCGTCTCCATTTGATCCCAAACTATGTTGCATTTGTGTGCCTTTGTAAATCAATCTACCTTGACTGTGACGTATCGAGCGCCCTGTGAGCGGGCAAGCATCGGCCTGACAGGCAGCATCCTGCGTACGCCTGCACAACTTGCCGCTCGGTGCCGTGTCCAATATAAATCCTAGCTGCTTCTCATGCAGTTAGCAGGAGTGCGCAAGCAGGAGCCATAGGGGAGAAGCAGCTAGCAACTACGATCATACGACAGCTGCTCCTGAGCCGACCTTCTAACTCAGATGACACCACGCTGCGACCGCCAGCGCAGCAGACCGTCAAAATTAAATAACAGCTTGAATCGAGCTGGAGTGTCATACCAGGCTACCGAGCCCACGATCAGTCAAGCCGTAGCGTCCCGGGCTAGCAACAAAGCCGGGACGGTGCTAAGCGGCAGTCAGTTGCGGTCGGGACTCAGCTCCTACTTTACGCTGAGAAACGTGCTGATCAGCCTTTCGAACATCTCTGCGGTAGACTAGGGGAAGCGCAGGCGCAGGTGCAAGCTGGCTGAGCGACGGCATCGGGCGGCGAGCGCATGCTCGGCATGGTTTAGCAGCAGGGCGGGCAGGGGAAGCACACTGTAGCACTGTCGATGGACATCGCCCCATCTGCAGACAGCATGCACTTGACGAAGACGTAATTATACAACTACCCACCACCCCTTTCGGTCCTCAGCGGGCCTGAAGCAAAGGCTGTGGGGCCACCACAGGGGGAGGCCGGCGGCGGGCGGCACCAGCGGCGGCGGCAGCGGTGGCAGCTGATGTCAGGCCCCTGCGCTGCTGCCGCGCCTGCTGTAAGGTTTGGCGTGAACCGAGCCTATTCAACGGCGCCCTGTTCTGCGCAGCTGCGGAGGAGAGGGACGCCCATCTCCAGACGCGGGGGGCTGCGGGCAGCTCGGCCCTGCAATAATTCTGCAACAGCGTGTAGAAAAGTAAATCCTCGAGCAAATCCCATACGCTCGCCGGAACCGTTGGTAAGTACCACTGTGGAAAACTCCACACCTTTGCCCCGACTGGCTAGGTGCTGCAGCGGCTGCAGGACTGCTAAAGGAAGCAGACGGCTTGGATGTGATGTCTTTGGAGCGCAATGGAGGCCGCCAGAGGACAAGCGTACCTCTTGCCAGGGGCCGCTAAGTGCCATGCACGCAACCTTCCTGGCTCATCCGAGCTTGTGCCGCGCCTGACACTCTCACGGGACGCTTCATAACACATAGCAATCGCGAGGCGCACTGCAGCGAGCGTTCCGCGGATCTGAGCAGCCGCTTTCGCGGCCGCGGTGCTTTGCCCGCCCTCCAGCCCTAGCGACGCAAGCTCATCGCCGCCCGGATGCGCAGCAATGCCGCCAGGCCGCTGCAGCCCGCGCACCTGCTTGTGACCCTTGTGGCGCTGCTGTGCGGCCTTCCCCGCGCGTTGGCGGGCTGCGGAACAATTACTTTCGGCACGTGAGTGCTGAGTAGCGCAGCGGGGCCTCCGCCGCGCGCTGACTGGGCTGTGGGCACCGCGGCCGCCCTCTAGTCCGGCCACGCCGTCCCGGGGTGCGCTCCTACCAGGCAGGCTCAACATATTCATGCTCGGCGCTTCCTCCAACCGCAGGGGCACGACAAACATCTTTCAAGACTACACATCCGCTGATGGTGAGGGGCACGTGGAGAGCAGCCGGCAGCAGCAGCAGCCCCCCGGGCCGCACCGCTGTGTCGCCCGCCCTTGCCCTCCGTCCCCCCAATCTGCCCCATCTGCCCGCCTGACGCAAGCGCCCCATTTGCCTCTTCTCTCCCACCCCAGGCCTGTTCCACCCGACGCTAGACAATGTTTTGCCGGTGAGACCTGGCTGAGCAAGCTCTGCTGCTGGCCCCGCCCACCAATGTTGCACCCGCGCACGGTCCTGACGCCAGCCTCCACGCCCGCCCCTGCCCTGCCGCCACAGCTCACCGGCACCTGCACGGTGTCCGGATCTGGAGCCAGCTTGTCGGCCAGCAACTGGATGGTGCAGGTCTACAACTGCGGCACCAGCCCCTGCCAGCCCGGCAAGAACCTGCCCACCAGTGCGTGCCAGGGGCGGTGCAGGCGGGCGGCCCGCTGACGCTTGAGCTTGCAATTGCCAGCCAGCAGCGGCGCGAGGCAGACTGAAGGACTTGATTCATTTGTGCGGCTGCGTGTTGCTGTGCTGCGTGGCCGTCAGCAGCTGGCTGACATTGCATTCCCTGCGGGTACCACCCACCCGCTTGCTGCAGGCTGGGACGGCACACTGCCGGCATGCGTCAATGCCTCAGCGGCTGGGGCGCAGGCGCCGTCGTGCACGCTGAGCCCCGTGGGGCCTGCCGTCTACAGTGCCAGCAAGTACACGTCCACGGTGGGTGCACGCGGCCGGCTAGGCGGCAGGGTTCCAGGAATGCACAGAGCCGGCTAAGCAGGAATGGCCGGTCGGGTGGCAGGAATGTGGTGTGCCTTGCTGCCCACCGCGTGCGCACTTGCTAGCCATGGGTGCTGGGCCACTGAGTTGTTGAGTGCTTTGCACTCCTCACTGCATGCAGTACGTCTTTGACATGCCGTCCAACTGGGGCAACCAGGACACGTACCTATTCTGGCGCTGCTTCTACATTTGTAGCCCCAGTGCCCAGCCCATCGACTCGACCAACGCGGAGACGCGCTCGGGCGCCAGCTTTACAGTGGCTGCTCCAGAGGCCCGCCCACCGCCGCCGAGGTGAGCTCACCTCAAGGACAGGCACACAGTCGCGTCGGACCTGCCCGCAGTGACTTTGGCAGCCTGGACACCGTCTGATGTGTCTACTTTCCAAGGTGCCTCCCTTCTCTCTCTCTTTTCAGCCCGCCCACACCGCCGCCCAGTCCAAAACCGCCCAGTCCTTCGCCACCACCTAGCCCGCCGCCGCCTAGGTGAGGGCACGCATGCAACTGTGAAAGCGCAGCCTGCACTAGACTTGAAGCCTCGTGTGCTATTCATGCTGCTGACGTGGCACGGCACAATCCTAGCAAGCGGTGCACCAGCAACCATGCTGCCTACTGCTCTTTGCAGCCCAAAGCCGCCACCACCATCGCCGCCACCGCCTCGGCCACCTGTAAGAGGCGTTTCCTGCAAGCGCATTTGCCTGCTACCATGTGCCAACCGCCGCCTGAGCGACCATGCGGGGGCATTGTAACTCGCACTCCCATCTGCCCACCTGCCAAACCACCCACACTTCAGCTTTGTTCCTTGCACAATGCAGAGCCCGCCACCATCTCCATCGCCGCCTCCTCGACCGCCGCCCCCTTCACCGCCGCCGCCAAGGTAAAGCCTGACATGGTGCCTACTGATCTCCTGCAAAGCCACTGCTTCGTCGCACCCACTCACTGCCCCATCCAACTCTGCCTGCCCGCCTGTCGGCAGGCCGCCCTCGCCCTCGCCGCCGCCACCCAGGTGAGCCTTTGTCAATGCATTGGAAGGAGAGTAGCTGGCCAGTAGGGCTGTTGGCAGCAGCAGGCACGTGACTCTGTTGCATTTGTAAACTGACACCCCTTTCCTTCCACGTCCCTTGCTGCCTGCAGTCCCTCGCCGCCGCCGCGACCGCCCAGCCCCCCGCCGCCCTCGCCAAAGCCGCCTCCACCCTCGCCTCCTCCGCCCCGGTAAGCCCAAGCGCAGCGGGGTAGTAAGGTTCGGCAGCCGTAGGTGACAAACGGGGATCATAACCCTCCTGCCCGCCCCCCAACCATTACCGCAGGCCGCCCAGCCCTTCGCCGCCACCCCCCAGGTGGGCCTGTTGCCCTGCTAAGCAATGGGTCCCAGACAGCAGTGCTGCTAGATGCAGCAAAAAGGCGCTGCTGCTGCAAATGAAACGTGTGTGTGTCAAGTCCTGACGTCGTGTCACCCTACATATCTTGCTGCCTGCAGTCCCAGCCCGCCTCCACGGCCCCCATCGCCTTCACCGCCGCCGCCGAGGCAAGCTTGGCTTGCTGATGGCAAGCGTTGCATTGTGCCTGCTTATCTCTTGCACTGCTGTAGCTGCATAGGTTGAACCGACTCACTGCCTGAGAATAATGCTGCCCGCCCGCTGCCTGTCCGCAGGCCACCCTCACCGTCACCGCCACCACCCAGGTGAGCGCCGGCAGGCAACTTCAAAGGAGTGCAGCTGGCCAGTGCTGCTGCTATATGCAGCGGACCCGTGTTCTGCTGTCGTGTTGCGGGAACTGACCGCCATGTACGGCCCTCATCCCTTGCTGCCTGCAGTCCGAGCCCGCCACCTCGGCCTCCACCGCCGCCATCGTGAGTGGCTAGCAAGGGGGATGCAGGGTGTGCCAAGGTCGAGGCAGCATGCTGCTGCACTTGCCCACCCGCCCCCTCAGCTTCCCTTAATCAAAATGACGTGCGCAATATCTGCTACTCGCACCTTGCCCTTGCGTTGCTAGCTGCTCACTACTGTGCCTGCTCCTCACATGGCAGGCCAAACCCACCTCCGCCGCCCTCACCTAAGCCGCCGCCTCCGTCGCCCAAGTGAGTGCAGAGCTGCCAGCTGGGGCTTCTTGCAGGGGCTGCATCGGCACGGTGTTCTGGAAGCATCAACAAGTTGTCTGCCGCAGCTGTCGGGGACGCCTCAAGCTGCGAAACCCACTCTGTCTGCCCAACACTTGCGCACTTCAACTTCTGCGCTCCCTTTGCTTTGTGTTCAGGCCTCCACCACCCTTGCCTCCCTCGCCCAAGTGAGTGCAAGGTTGTGTTGCAGCCTACAATTGTGTGCCGCAGCTTTCAAACCTCTGCACCTGGCGTGCATGAACATGACAGTTGTAGCTTCGATCTGCTCCCATCTTTCCAAAAGTCCTCATGACCGTAAGGAACATCGCCCCTTGCCATATCCGATGGTTTCCTGCAGGCCGCCTCCTCCTAGTCCGCCACCCAGCCCGCCCTCGCCGCCGCCGCCGCCGAGGTCTTTTGGACAGGCCACAGCCTTCATTTCCAGCGACCAGCAGGACCCGGCTACAGGCGTGATTTTTGCGCCGACTGGCAATGTGGTGTACGCCATCGGCACGTGCAAAGTGAAGGGCAGGTGCGCCCTGCCGCGCTTGCGGTGGTGTTGTGGAGCTGAGCTTGTTGGCAGGAACCTGCAGCAGCCCTTGGAAAGCATGACAGCCCAATCAGCAGCCGTGCCCTTTTTGCTGGCCTTTTTGTGTGCGCAGGTACGCGCAGACGGCGCCGGAGAACTGGCCGGCGCAGCTGCAGATCTGCGGCGACCCACCCGGCAGCAGCAACTGCGGCAACACGCTGTACGATCCCAATGGAGCGCACCTGCAGCCCTACTCTGTGACGTATGATGGTACCGAATACACAGGTGGGCCAGCACACAAGTGGCCTTGTTTGTACGTACATGCACAACGGCTGCAACTGACTGTGCTGCTGCCCACTGTGCAAGTGCCTGCCCGCGCCTGCCTGCACCGCTGAGCGTGCACATCTGTGCCCCTGTGCCTTGCAGCGCTGTACAACATGACGGTGGACCCGGCCTGGATTGCGCCGCAGCCAATCACATACCGATGTGAGCAATGTTGGGTACTGTGTGCAGCCGCAGCAGCACCTCTAGCACCTCTGCATTGCATGCTGTCGGTGGTTCGCTGGAATCCAAGGGCGGTTGACATGCGTCACATTATACATTCCTCTTGCAGACTTCTTCTGCCTCTACAACGGCACAGAGGGCATCAGCGAGCGCTCGGGAGCCAGCCTCGATGTGTATGCGCCTCCTCCTCCGGTACGGACTGTAGGCCGCATGCGCATTTGTGTATATGCCGCCCTCACTGAGCTGGCAGCTGGCAGGTTGACCGCACATCCGTTCTTGTTGTTGGACCGCCTTGCAGCCGCCTCCCAGCCCACCCAGTCCCCCTCCTGAGCCTCCCAGTCCCCCACCACCCAGCCCTAGCCCCCCGCCGCCTCCGAGGTGAGCCTGGGAGCAGCAATGCGCTGAGGTGGAATGTCGTGGCTCCTAGTCGGGTGCAACCCATACCCAAGCAACGCACGTCATCCCCCTTCAGCTTCATATCCCCCCACTGCCTGTTTACGGTCCTCTACTCTGCAGCCCCCAGCCGCCGTCGCCATCGCCGCCACCACAGCCGCCTGGTTCCAGGCCACCTCCCCCACCAAGGTAGCTGGAATGCATGCCTGTCCACCGTCTGGTCACTGCTTTCACATCCACAGCGCATCTCAACACAAATCTGCACTGAACGCGCTGCCTCTCTAACCTTCATCCTTCTTACCACCCGCTGCAGCCCGAAACCTCCCAGTCCACCACCACCCTGGCCCTCGCCGCCGTCGCCCAGGTGCGCACGTAATATGCTGCCTCCTTGCATGCATGCGCTGCTCATCTGTGCAGGGTAACAGCACAAGGAGCACCTTCCCGCCCTCGCCTTCTCTGCAGCCCCAACCCGCCCTCGCCCTCGCCACCATTGCCGCCACCGCCCAGCCCCAGCCCCTCTCCACCTTCAATCTCGCTGCCGCTACCCAGGTGGGCGATGCTTTTGTGTTGCAGTGGTGGAGGAGGGTGTGAACTGGTCAGATGCCGCCTGCAGCAAGAAGTCCTGGCTGGCTGCTGATCCGGCATGTGCGCGCATCCCATCTTGTGCAGCCCCAGTCCACCGCCCTCGCCCTCGCCGCCGCCACCCAGGTCAGCAAGACCGAGTGGTTGCAACTGATGCAGTACTGGTATTGTGGCACATGCTGTGCGCCGCAGCAGCATGTGCTTGTACCTAAGCCCGCAACATCACCTAACTACATACACTCGCTCACCTCGCTTCCATGCAGCCCCTCGCCGCCGCCGCCAAGCCCCAGCCCATCTCCGCCCTTCCCATCGCCGCTGCCGCCAAGCCCCAGCCCACCTCCGCCTTCGCCCTCACCGCCGCCACCCAGGTGCAAAACGCATGCTGTGCCATGCTGTGCCATGCGGCGTCTCACTTGCACTGCGCTGCTGCGGCGGACAAGCGCTGACATGCTGTGCTGTGCTTGCCTCGCTCAGCGGCTGTTCACCTCACCTGCTTGCCTGCCCATCTGCTGTGCAGCCCCAGCCCACCTCCGCCCTCCCCCTCGCCACCGCCGCCAAGCCCCAGCCCACCTCCGCCCTCTCCCTCACCGCCACCGCCTAGGTGGGAGATGCATGCCATGCAATGCTGTGCCATGCTGTGCCTCATGCCGCACTGCGCTCCCGCCATGGACAACCACTTGCGTGCTCGTGTCGAGTTGCTTCACTCGGCGGCACCTCACCCTACCTGCTCGTCTTCCCACCTGCTGTGCAGTCCCTCGCCACCGCCGCCAAGCCCCAGCCCGCCTCCACCCTCTCCCTCGCCACCGCCGCCGAGCCCCAGCCCGCCTCCACCCTCTCCCTCGCCACCGCCGCCTAGCCCCAGCCCACCTCCGCCCTCTCCCTCGCCACCGCCGCCAAGCCCCAGCCCAC
>VFQQ010005591.1_pt1 | contig 10334 bp, 7 predicted proteins | sample 3512341 | NCBI WGS metagenome assembly VFQQ01 (sample SAMN10412373, study PRJNA504923) | tailings metagenome | isolation source: Relicate 2 Philex TSF1 revegetated site | place: Philippines: Tuba, Benguet | collected 2017-08-29
ACACACACACACACACACACACACACACTGGGGCTCACCTGCTGTATTCTCTGACGCGGAGCGAAGGCTGGTGGAGCCCATGTACCTTTGTTAGGGAACCACGAGAATGGGTGCAAAGCCCAGAGCCTCCGCAGCGTGCACAGGACCAGAGGACATGCAAACATACACACAAACATACATACAAGTGTGAAAATCAAGTGCTCACCTGTCCCACGGAGTTGCCGACTAGCAGATCCCCTTGAATGACATCTGCTGTAGCCCCTGGCGACTGAATAGCGATGCCCCCAGTGGCATTGACCAGCACTGACACGTTGACACCAGCGTTGAGTGTTGGCAGTTGCAGGCCGCTGGTTAGGGCTGTGGTGGGGTAGAAGTCTGCCACGATGTGCGTCATGATTATGTCCGTGGCAAGGGTTAGGTTCTGCGGTTGGATAGATGGACAAGCAGTGAACACACACACACATACACACACTAGTGAGGCTGCCCACCCTGAGCTCATTCAGCGAGGGGGTGCTGGGTAGCTGTTGGGCACATGCAAAGCCCATGCAATGGCACACCTGTACTGCGGGCGGACGCAAGGAATGCATGCAAACACATACCTGCACTGCGGCACTGAGGGTGGTATCCAGGCGTGTGAATAGCGCAGCAAAGGCCTGTGCGAAACAGCACGAACAACAATACCGCAGTATGCTCATATGCTCACAGACCATCCTCCGGGCCAAGGCTGTCCTTGCAGCTGCAAGGTGCGGGTGTCCCGGCTTTTTGTTCGATACCAGCACAGCTGCACTCCTGTGCGTTATAACTGCAGCTGTCAAATGGGGCGTACCTGGTTTGTAGGGATGAATGCTGTGATGGCATTGTTTCGATCCTCAAGGATCCGAACAAAGTTGATTGGCCCTGCGCCATGCACACACATACACACACACAGCTCACATATACGCGCTCTTGTCTCTAGCACACCAGCGGTATTCGTGCGTGTGCGGCACAAACACTGCGCGCCATGCAGTGCAAGTATGCGCTGTGCTAGAAACAACAAGCATGCAGTTCTGGACCCATGTCAGCTCATGCACAGCACGGCCCAAGCAGGCATGCAGTACAGGGCCATGCAGCCACACCTGTGCTTGCAGCATCCACAAGCGCCTTGAACGTCGAAAAGATATTCTGCCCTGTCGGCGCTGACACGACCTGATACAGCGACACGCTGGCTAGGCCCGAGGGGCTGGGAGGCTGCATGGTCGACTGTGGTGGGGAGGGCTGTGGCGTGGCTGGGGGAAGCTCGATAGGCAGCAGGACTGTGTCGATGACCTGCATGATTGCCCTGCCAGCTGTGAGGTTTGCTTGTGTGACTGTTGCGTTTGACCCGGGAGAGATAAAAGTGATTGTTTTGTTGAGTAAAGCGGCTGAGGTACGGGATGTAACGAGGGTTGTGAGGTTAACACCAAAGAGGGTGGGTACGCTCTGCGCACACACACACACACACACACACACACACACACACACACACACATGGAGCGAGTTGCATGAAGGGTCTCAGTAAGCCCTTTGACCAGTCTGCCAAAGAGAATGGGTATGCTCTATGTGCACACAAGGAAGCAGTAACATGGAGAGCAAACCTCAGTCGTCTATAGCTAGTCACTATGTGTGATGCATTCATTTGAGCAGTGATGTGTATAGGGAGTGTGGCAGGCATGTGTGTGTGTGTGTGTTCATCGGCAGGCATGTGTGTGTGTGTGGCTGTGTATGTGTGTGAGTACGCGCGCGCTACGTACCATGTTGTTAGTAATGTTGTTCGTTAGGAGCTGTAACGGTAGTACATGCAATGATAAGATACTGCCCACGATTGTTGAGTTGGCTGCTATGTTCGCACTATCGGGGCCCAGACGTGCCAGGAAAGCAGCAAACGCCTACAGACACAGCCACAACATTGCACAGTTCAGTTCCGCACTACAGAGCTAGCGACTTTCATGCAGCGGTAGCGCGTGAGGCAGCATGCGGCATGCAAGCAGGCTGGCACGCACTAATATGCATGCAGAACTGGCTGTCAGAACACTGTGGACATGAAGCACACCGAGACAGCTCGTAAAGCAACTAGAAGGGATGCATACATGCATGCGCACACTACAATGCATGCTGATGAGTCAGCGCAAGTCACAAGGCTACCGCATGCCGGCAACATGTCGATGTGTGGTAAACCACCTTACCTGGTCTGTTGGTGCCAGCAGCGTGATTGGCATGGAGGCATTGCTCAACACAGCTGTGAAATTCACCACGCCAGTCGAAGCAGTGTCAATGAGCCTCTTCAGGGTAGAAAAGCTCCCTGGCCGTGAGGCAATCAGGCTATACAGACTAGTCACATTGCCTGCTGTGCCATTGGCAGTGTTGGAGAGGCGAGCGGGGGATGGGAACCGAGGTGGGGCCAGAGGGATTGTGCGGCTGGGTGAAGCGGGCGTGGCTGAGGGGCTGGGGCTGGCAAGGGGGGCGAGGGGAGGGGGCCTGAGCCTTGGCTGGTCGTCATTCGTTTCCATCTGCAAGGAGCACACAAATGACACGTGGAGACACACATGTGAGCACCCAATGACTTGCTAGAAGGATATGAGTATTCTGTGCACATACAAAATTACACGCACGCCATGCCATACCATACCCATGTACGGAGTGTTGAGATACAAGGTGGACACAATCTATGCATGCAAAAACAACATGCATGAATATCCCACCTGTCCAACAGTCCCTGGCTCTGCTGACTTGACAATCAGGGTTGTTTGATCCTCATCAGACGGGGCTGTGTCTGGCTGCGTGGTCTTCACAACAACCGTGGTGACCTCTCTGGTGGGGGCTGTATCTGTGGCTGTGCCTGGCTGCATGGACTTGTATATGCTGGTTGTTGGCGCGGGTGTTGGCTCTGTGTCTGGCTCTGCGCTGTGCTGCGTGGACTTGTAAATGTTGGTGGTGGTGGGTGCTGGGGCTGTGCCCGGCTGTGTGGTTTTGACAATCAATGTTGTGTCGTCAGATGCCGGCTCCGCGCTGGGCTGCTCCGCTGATGCCGCGTCAACCCCATGCTGCCATGACTTGACTAGGTTGTCCAGGGTGGCCTGAGCCACATTTGACTCGCTGCGTGCCCCTGCGACATCCGGCACCTGCGCCGGCTCGGCGTGTGTGTCCTGCCCTGGCTGCATGGCCTTGTAGATGGTGGTTGTAGGCACTGATGCTGGCTCTGCATCTGGCTCTGTGTCAGGCTGTGAGGACTTGTAAATCTTGGTGGTGGTGGGTGTGGGTGCTGGGGCTGCACCAGGCTGCGTGGTCTTCACAATGACTGTGGTATCCTCCTCTGATGCTGTCTCTGTGCTGGGCTGCTCGGCTGGTGTTGGTTCTGACCCATGCTGCCGTGACTTAGCCAGATTGTCCAGGGTTGCCTTCGCGACATTTGTTCGGACAGTAACCGTTTTGCCCTCGGATGCTGCACCTGGCTGTGGCTGTTCGGTTGGTTCTGACCCAGAACCAGGCTGCCATGACCTGGCCAGATTGTTGAGCGTCGCCTCTGCGACATTTGTTCGGACAGTGACCGTAGTGTCATCTGACGCTGGCTCTGTGCTAGGCTGCTGAGCTGGTGTTGGCTCGGCCCCAGGCCCAGGCTGCCATGACTTAGCCAAATTGTCCAGGGTCGCTTTCGCGACGTTTGTTCGGACAGTGACTGCAGTGTCCACTGATGTTGCATCTGTATCTGGCTGCCCGGTTGGTTCTGAACCGGAAGGAGGTTGCCATGATTTAACCAGATTGTCCAGGGACGCCTGAGCTACATTCGAATCGGCCCGGACCGCTGCAACATCTGGCAGCTGGCCGGACTCGGCGTGTGTGTCCTGCCCCGGCTGCATGGTCTTGTAGATACCTGTGGTGGGTACGAATGCTGGCTCTGCGTCTTGCTCTGTGGTAGGCTGCATGGACTTGTAAATGTTGGTGGTGGGTGCTGGCGCTGTGCCGGGCTGTGTTGTCTTCACAATGACTGTGATGTCATCTGATGGTGCATCTGGCTCGGAGGTAGGGTGTTTGGCCTTGTATATGTTGGTGTTGGGGTTGGCTGCTGGGTCCGCATCTGGTGCTGTGCCAGGCTGACCGGCCTTCACGATGGTTTCGCTGGCCGGCTCTGCATCCGGCCAGCTGCCTGGCTGCATGGATTTGTAGATGCTGGTGGTGGGCACAGGCGCTGGCTCTGTGTCTGAATCCTGCGGTGGCTGTGTGGACTTGAAAATCTGCGTGGTTGCGGGCCGTGCTAAGGTTGGCTCCCGTGCCGGTGCTGCTGCTGGCTGTGTTGTCTTGACAATCACTGTTGTGTCTTCGGATGCTGGCTCTGTAGCCGGCTGCTCACCTGGTGTTGGCTCATACCCACGTTGCCATGACTTGGCCAGATTGTTCAGGGTAGCCTTCGCCACGTTTGGTCGGACACTGACCGTATCACCCTCTGATGGTGCAACTGGCTGTGGCTGCTCGGCTGGTTCTGGCCCAGGCCCAGGCTGCCATGACTTGACTAGGTTCTCCAGGGTCGCCTGAGCCACATTTGACTCACTGCGTGCCCCTGCGACATCCGGCAGCTGCGCCGGCTCGGCGTGTGTGTCCTGGCCCGGCTGTGTGGCCTTGAAGATGTTGGTGGCGGGGACGGGCGCTTGCTCTGTGTCTGGTGCTGTGTCAGGCTGTAAGGACTTGTAGATGAGTGTAGTGAGTGCTGGCGCTGTGCCTGGCTGTGTGGCCTTCACAATCACCGTGGTGTCCTCTGGTGCTGCATGCGTGTCCTGCCCTGGCTGCGGCCCCTTGTAGATGTTTGTAGTAGGCACGGGTGCTTGGTCTGCATTTGGCTCTGTGCTGGGCTGTGTGGACTTGTGGATGTTGGTGGTGGGTGTTGGGGCTGTGCCAGGCTGGGTGGCCTTCACGATGACTGTGGTATCATCGCTGGCTGGCTCTTCCACGACTGCTTGTGGCTGAAGCGACTTCACAATCAGCGTCGTAGGCACGGGTGCTGGCTCTGCGCCTGGCTCCTGCTCTGGCTGCGTGGACTTGTAAATGAGGGTCGTGGGCACAGGCGCTGGCTCTGCGTTCAACTCACTGTCTGGCTGTGTGGACTTGACAATGACCGCTGTTGGGGCTTCTGTTGGCTCATCCGTGAGGGCTGCGGCCGGCTGCGTGGACTTGGTAATCAGCGTGGTCGGGGCGGGGCCCTGTCGCTGGCCAGGGATGACATCTGGGTGCACCAGGCTCTCGGGGATAGACTCTGCTGGGGACTCTGCTCTTGACTCCGATTGCACACCTCCAGCTGGTCTGAGGATATCAGTGCAGTCCCGGCCTGGAGTGCAACATCCACAATGCCATGTCTGTCAGAGAGCATGACGTACCCCAGCATTTTATCGGCCCCTTTGCCTCTGCCTCTTGCATATATGGTGTGGGCCATCATGCTAGCCTAGTTGCTCGTATGCTGAGAGGCCGGGGCCAGGCTACAGCCCCATTACGCAGGTTTTGTCAATTGGCCTCCTTTAGCCTCATCTAAGACTGTTCGCATACCTGCAGATGGCTGGAGCAGCAAGGCCAACAGAAGGAGGAGGCCCGCCTGAGGAAGCAAGCAGCGATTAGGACGGCTGCCCATTTCTTCCTTGTAGAATCTGACTGATGCGCTTGCTGAGAGGGATCACAGAGAGGGACGAAGGAGAAAGGAAGAGTAATCAGTCGCACGTTCTGCCGTACCCGGTTTTCTGTGACTGTTTTCCTTATGGGTTCCTTTCTTTCATGTGTGCCAGGGTGGCCCTCCTCTGCAGGTTGTGGCAGCAGCTGCAGTGGTACAGTCAGCCCCACATCTGTGCCGGAGAGGCTTTGCCCTTCTTGCCACCTTTTACGATGTTGTCAGGCTCTTGTGTGCTGTTGCTTTAACGTGTGAACTGATGTGGCCCTTTGTGAGGGATAGACGTCAGAGATGGTGGTGCCTAAGTAAGATTGACTCCTGGGTAAGCGATGTTCCTTGAGCGCTTAGAAAAGTTTGCTCAGACTTGTGGCCAAATCCCGTTTACTTAGGGCCCTCACGCAGCTGCACCAGCCATGTGTCCGTAGTGCCCACACCAACCCCAAGTGCAAGTCCGCGTACCGCCGCCCACCATGATGACCAGGCCTGCACCATCGAGTTTTACAGCCAAATGCCCTTGCCTGTGATACCTACATACGCAGGCTTGTCGTCCGTGCAGATGGTCCTGCTATTGGCAAACAACGGTCGCAGCCCTGTGGCTTGCTCGAAACTCCCGAAGACAGCCCTGGTCAAAGCCAGCAGAGTGTGTGGGCCTGTAGCTATTCTCTCATGAGCATTCCCTTTCCCCATCGCAATGAACATCGCAACCCATCACTGGAGGCGATGGCAGCCCTCTTTGCCGACAGTCGTGCCCACTCCGCTCTTTGCTGGCCTTATGCTTCTGTATTCATACCGTTTCTATGTGCTGCACGAGCCATGGCTCTGCACGGCAGCAGTCTTCTGCACTGCGGCCGCGATTTGGCGAGTCCTTCGCGCACAGGGCGCCAGCAGCTTCTTCCCTGCCATCTGCACAGCCGCACGCGTGCTGGCAGCCTGTGGCTACGCCTGGGCCACAATGCAGGTGGGTGGCGTAGGCGGACAGGCTTAATAGGCGAACAGGCTTAAGAAGATGGAGTGGTAGGGCAGGCCGCGTACAGCTGCTGGTAGGGCAGGCAGTGGCAGCAAGGCGCAGACGTGGCCCTTCTAAGAGGACCGGGAGGGGACACTGAGCCGCTATGCACAACACTACAATGGCAACAGCGCAGTGCACGCGGACGCGCACCACCCCTCAGGCTACGTTCCATCAGAGAGCGACGCCCTGTGTATTGCCTTGTGTACCGTGCTGGTGTCTATTGGTTCTTGTATGCAGGGACAGCCGTCGGCGATCTTCGCAGGAAAAAGGGCGCTGATCCACGCTCTCGTTGGCCTGGTCACTGCTCTCATAGCCAAGGCAAGTGTGCCAGCGCACCGCTCGCCACCGGGCACCACAGGCTGGCGCGCTCCTCACTAGGGCGTTGCCACAATAACCCAGTTGCATCTGTACGAAATGTGTTGCAGCTGGCACACTCCTGCCCCGCTCGTTCGCTGCACTATACATGCCCTGCCGTGTGCTGATGCATTCATATGCAGGGCTACGGCGCGGGCTCGCTCCCTTGGCCCATCCGGCTCTTGGCAGCTGAGATCTGCACGCTTGGCCAGTTCATCACGTGGCACGGCAACACTAAGGCGGGCCTTACGCCAGTGGGCTACTGGTCATCGTTTGTGCTCCTACATATAGCGGGCGTGGTGCTCCCACTTGCAATCTTCCCAGAGGAGCCTCAATCACAAACCAAGACAGGTTTAGACGCCCCGCAGTCTGCGCCTGAAGACAGCTGCGATGCTGGGCCGTCTTGCACCCAGCCGGCAGTGCCGCCCGTCCAGGCCAAGGCACCCTTGACAGAGGAGCAGTGCGTAAAGGAAAAGCGACAGTGGGAGTGTGAAGAGGCGGAGGGGGTATACCGGTCCGTCCTTGGGCAGCGTATCACTGTAAGTGCCGCATTCGCAAATGCATGCAACACTCACCAATCCATCGTTACAAGCTCGGCAACGCGTGCCCACATGTAAGACCTCGCAGTGTGCTCACATGTAAGACATCCTGTTTGCAGACGCAGACGCAGCGCACATAGTACCCAGCTTGTCACTTGTTTCTATTTTGTCTACTCGCGTTGCAGCTGAACATCAAGATCAAGACAAGGCACCATCCCGAGCACCTGCCTTGTAATGCTCTGAACAAACTAGCCCGGCTGGTCGAGAGCTTTGACATGCATGATGGCGGGTGAGTGGAATCAGTGGCCTATAGCTTGTACATATGTGTGCACCAAAAGCATGGCCTCTAAGTGCCTTAGCCATGCATGCACATGCAGAATGTAAACCCAGCTTGCGCCCGTCTGCAATTGTGTCGCAATCATGACCGCTGAAGGCAGGTTGACAAGAATCGATGTATCTGGATTGCAGCCATGCTTACTGAGCAGCCCGCTTGCAGGCTGACCTGAATAGACAGTGCTGGCTGTGGCGTTTTCTCTCCTGCAGGCCCTTAGCGCACATGACTCTTGGTGCGTCCGTGCGCCGTGGCTGCATCCTCATTTCACTCGACATGTGCGAGGGCCCAGCTGCTGGCAGCCCCAGCACCAGCAGCAGCGGCGACGGCACCAGCAGCAACAGCATACCCGCTACTGCAGCCGAGGCCCTCGCCTATGCCAAGCAGGTCCTGCCAAGCCTGCTAGCTGAGCTTAGTTTGGATGAGGCGGCCGGCTGTAGTATGGCTGCCGGCAGCTGCAGCGCAGCCGTGCCGCCGCTGCAGCCCGGCCACTACCTGCAGCTGCAGCTGGGCAGCCACACCGTGCGTGCGTCTGTCGACGCGCGTACGCAGGAGTGGGTGTTTGAGCTCCAGCCGCAGGCAGATGACAAGCTGCACCGCATGCAGCTGCGCCTGGCTCAGCCGGACCTGTTGCGGCCGGCTGCGGCAGACCCAGCCGAGCCTGGGCTGCATGCTGTGCCCTTTAAAGTGCAGCTGCAGGGGGCTGACGCGCTGGCTGGCCGTGAGCTGCTGGGCTCAGACCCAAGCTGCATGGCTGACGACACAGCTGGCAGCAGCCCGCAGCTGTGGGTGCTGTGCCAGGGGCAGTACGTGCGCACAGTGGTACACGAGATAGACTTGTACCTAGGCACTGTCAGGGCCACAGCGTACGTGACTGCAGCTGCGCTGGCCAGGCACCACCAGCCAGATGGGCCGGCAGCGCGGCTGCAGCTGCTGGCTGTCGAGCTGGGGCTGGGCGCAGCCACGATCAGCCGCACGCAGCTGCTGCTTGACGCAGCGCAGCACATGCAGCCAGCTGTGCAGCCTAGCAGCTTCGGCTGGTGGGGCGCCTCAGCCGAGCAGGCGGCTGGGCTGGTGGCTGACGTGTGCAGCCTGACAGCTGCAGCCGCCTTGGACAGCAGCGACATGGCAGTCAGCAGCCACCAGGCATTTGTGTCGGACGTGGCTGTGTGGCTGGACGCCGTGCAGCAGGCTGCACCAGCCAACTGCTGCGACATGTGCGAGCCACGCAGCTGCCCACTCACCCTCACACTCACCATAGAGCAACACACAGCCCTAGCCGCAAGCCTGCAGCAACACGCAGCACACAGCGAGCTCACTCGCGCTCGGTCCTTCCTGCAGCGCACGCAGGAAGCAACAGGCCTGGGGGTATCCGCCTCCTCCGGCGCCGTGCTTTCAGCCTTGGCTTCGCCGCGCTGGCGGCTGCTGCGCCGCCAACTGACATGCAACACATGCGAAGAGTGCGACGCCGTGTTCTACACTGCGGTCCGCCAGGCGCTGGGTGCGACGCCCGTGTACTTTGGCATCGCGCGCGCGGCCGTGTGCGTCGTGCTCATGTGCGAACAGACGGCCGCCACAGCACGCGCTTTTGTGTGCTTGGTCTTCCTCGCGTGCTTACAAACAGCGGGCACGGTCTGGGTGTCTCCAGACCTGCTAAAGCGCGGGCTGCGCCCTGGGTCCGCCGCTGGCAGCGGCGCCAGCCTTCTGAGCCACCGCCATGCCGCATGGTTGCTCCTATCGTTCGTGCAGTACGCCTACATGAAACTTGGTGTCCTTCTTGGGCTGATGCGCATCAAGCGCAGTCCGTTTAGCTACACCATAATACCAGCTACACCCATTTCCCTGTGTTTCTCGGCGTTCGGCCACCATATCTCGCTGTGGGGTCGGATGCCAACAATCGTGGGGCGGCTAGTGGTGCTAATGGACAGCTGTCTGGCCGTGCGTATGCTCGTGTGGCGGTTTTCAGACATGCCGCTATGGTACGCGCTGTTTTTAGCCGTGTCTTCTGTGGGGGCGCCCTGGGTTGTGTGGTGCGTGTGGCGGCACACATACAGCCAGCGCGTACGGCGTGGTGAATGTACAGCACATGCGCAAGAAATCCCGGATCGTGGCTGTGGCAGCAGCGGCCCCAGCAGCAGGAGGAGTAGCAGTCGCAGCAGTATTAGCATTGGTAGCAGTATGAGCAGTAGCAGCCGTGCCTTAGACAGTGCGAGCGAGACAAGCGATGCATACATGCCAGTGCATGCAAGTTTGGCCATGTCGCCTCTGCACATGCGTGCAACCAACCTTGTCCACTGCACGTCTGGAGTCAGGGAGTAGCATGGGCCTCCTGCATGGATGCATGCCATGCCTGTGCATGCTAGCTATCTTCGCACTGGTCGACTTGTGATTGCGCAATCAGTATCTGCTCATAATCGACACTGATGCGTAGCAGGAGGC
>VFQQ010005592.1_pt1 | contig 10334 bp, 8 predicted proteins | sample 3512341 | NCBI WGS metagenome assembly VFQQ01 (sample SAMN10412373, study PRJNA504923) | tailings metagenome | isolation source: Relicate 2 Philex TSF1 revegetated site | place: Philippines: Tuba, Benguet | collected 2017-08-29
CCCATGCCAACGAACCGGGTTCATCCATGCATATCCATCAGTCCGTGCTGGATGTGCGGACGGGCAAGAACATCTTTGCAGGCAAGGACGGCAAGCCTTCGAAATTTATGCACAACCACATCGGGGGTCTGCAGCGTTATCTGGCCGCGGCCCTTCCACTCTGTGCGCCGAACGTGAACTCTTACCGCCGTCTCGTGCCTGACAGTGACGCGCCCACCAACGTGCATTGGGGCATCGACAACCGTACCGTTTCGCTTCGCGTGCCGTCGTCAGACCCATCCAATCTGCGTGTTGAAAATCGCGTGCCGGGCGCAGACGCCAATCCCTATCTCGCCTTCGCGGCCTCGCTCGCCTGCGGCTATCTCGGCATGGTGGAGCGCATCAAACCGTCGGATCCGGTGGAAGGTTCGGCTTACCGTTACGCCCATACGCTGCCCATCAGCCTCGATGAAGGTCTCGACAAGCTCAATTACACGAAGTCGCTCAAGCTGGTGCTGGGAGAAAAGTTCGCAGAGGCCTATCAGGATGTGAAATTCGAGGAGATGCAGCATTTCCGCCGCGTCATCAGTTCCTGGGAGCGCGAGTACCTGCTCCTCAACGTGTGATAGGATCGGGTCTATTGTGATTCTGGAGATGCCGATGAGGCCTGTGATCCGGTTCGTGCTTGTTGTGGTGGCTTTGCTGCTGGCGTCTCCGCTGGCACCACTTCATGCGCAATCGGTACCGTCGGAAATCTCCGATATTCTCGCCTCCAGTCAGCGTCTCCCTCTGCCTATCGAAAGGGTCCGCGCGGCGCTCACCGCCCATTATGTGAAGAACCGCGCGCAGCCCTATTGGCTCAGCGGCAATCGCATGGCCTTGTTCACGCAACGCCTGCAGAATGCACTCTATGACGGGCTCGATCCGGAAGCCTATCCCATCGGCTCACTGATTCAGTTGGGCGAGCAGGCCAGGTCCGGTGATCCATCGGCGGCCGCAAAAGCAGAGCTTTATTATTCGGCTTTCTATGTGGCCTATGCTGCGGATTTGCGGATCGGCCGCATCACTCCGCAGAAGGTTGATCCAAACCTCTTCCGCACCCGCAAGACGCTCGATGCGCTGCGTGTCCTTACCGACATGTCGAAGCAGCAGGATCCGGGAAAATATCTCTCGGCCTATGAGCCGCGCAACAATCACTATCAGGTTTTGAAGCGCATGCTGCGCGTCTATACGCGCGTGATCAACGAAGGCATTGCCTGGCCCTACGTGGCGCAAGGCGATGCGTTGAAGCCCGGCGGCTCCGACAAGCGTGTTCCCGCGATCCGGGAGCTTCTTTCCTTCACTGGCGATTATACCGGCCCGGACAGCAGCTCGGCGGTCTATGATGGAAACCTTCAGGCCGCGGTGATGAAGTTCCAGGAGCGCCATGGCCTTGAAGCCAAGGGCCTGCTGGGCAAGCAGACGATCACGGCGATGAACGTCTCGCCCCAGGACCGGCAGAAGCAGATCATCCTCAACATGGAACGTTGGCGCTGGATGCCGGATAATCTGGGGGACGAGCATTTCCTCATCAATATTGCCGGCTTCGAGCTGGACTGGATCCAGGGCAATGCCATCCGCGAGCGCATGAGCGTGGTGGTCGGCGCTGTCGCCACCCAGACGCCGGAGTTTTCCGGCGAAATGCAATACGTCGAACTGAACCCGACCTGGACCGTGCCTTACTCCATCGCGACGAAGGAGATGCTGCCGAAACTGCGTTCAAATCCTTATGCTTATGCCGAGGATTTCGAAGTCTTCGCCAATGGGCAGTTGACGGATTGGGGCTCCATCAATTGGGGCGCCTATGGATCGGGCAAGTTCCCCTTCACCTTCCGGCAGAAGCCCGGCCCCAAGAATGCATTGGGCAAGGTGAAGTTCATGCTGCCCAATTCGCACAACATCTATCTCCACGACACGCCGGCCAAGGACAAGTTCGCCAATTCCACGCGGGCCTTCAGTCATGGATGCATCAGGCTCTCGCGCCCGATTGATCTTGCCTACGAACTGCTTGGCGAGAAGGCCAACCTGAGCAAATCGATCATTGATGCGATCTGGGCCTCGGGCCGCACCAAGCAGATCCAGTTGCCACAGCGCATCCCTGTGCATCTGGTCTATGCAACGGCCTTTGCAACAGACCGTGGTATTGAATTCCGCAGCGATGTCTATGGCCGGGATCGCAAGCTTTATGAGGCGCTATTCGGCCGCCCGCAGAGCTAGGCGATCTTCAACTGTCCATTGGCGCTCAATGCCACGCGGCTTGATTTGACGTGCAGGACGGCCGCGCCGTTCGTCGTCAGGAAGCTCGAGACAATGCCATCCACATCCGAGCCTTTCTCGATTGTGAAAGCGGCAATGCCGAAGGATTTGGCCCAAGCTGTGAAATCCGGATTGCTGAGCATCGTGCCTGAGACGCGGCCAGGATATTCGCGCTCCTGATGGGTGCGGATGGTACCGTAGATACCATTGTCGGAAATCACGACTTTTGGTGCCGCGCCATAGGCGATGGCCGTTGCGATTTCCTGGCCCGTCATCAGCACGCCGCCGTCACCCACGAAACAGATCGGCACGCGCTGGGGCTGTGAGAGCGAAGCTGCGATGGCCGCCGGAACACCAAGGCCCATCGCGCCCACAATGCCGCCCAGCAGGGTGTTTTGCGGTGACGCAAGCCAGTGGCGATGAAACCATGTCGTGGAGTTTCCCGCATCATGGGTGATGATGCAGTCCTTGGGGGCGTATTTTTCCAACGCCTTGACCACCACGCCGAAGTCGATGCCGTCATCCGCCTCGACAGGCGTGAAGGCCTGCAACTGTTTCACCACGCCATTGAGCTTGCTGATCCAGGCCTCACGCGCCGAATTGACGACGCGCGCCTCCTGACCGAGATCGGCGAGTACTGCGGCAGGATCGGCGATCAGGCCCAAATCCGTACGGAAGACATGGCCGATGGGTTTGCCGTCGGGATAGATGTGAACGAGCGTCTGCTTCGGTGAAGGCGTTTCCGGGAAAGTATAGCCAAGGCTTGCCACATCGCCGAGCCGCGTCCCCACAGCGATGATCAGGTCAGCCTCCGCGAGCGCGCTCTTGAGAGCCGCAACGGCGCCAAAACCCAGATGACCGGCATAGAGCGGCGAAGCGTTATCAAAGACGTCCTGGTTTTTCCATGTCACGGCGACGGGCATGCGCTGTGCCTCGGCGAAGCGTGTGAGGGCGGCAGCACCAGCCTTGCCCCGCAATCGCGCTCCGGCCACCAGCACCGGACGTTCGGCGGCGTCAATGAGGGCCTGGATGCGCGCCACATCCTTGGGGCCGTGCGAAAGCGACGGCAGCGGAAACACGACGGCTTCCTTGTCATCCACTTCATCGTGCAGCATGTCTTCCGGCAGCGAATAGACGACCGGCCCCGGCACGCCTTCACGTGCAAGACGGATCCCGCGGGGCAGAAGTTCATGCAGGCGGCGGCCATCGGTGATCTCGTAAACACCCTTCGCCATGCTGCCGAAGAATTCCTTGTAGTCGACCTCCTGGAAGACACCGCGTGTGCGTTCCTCCCGTGCCACCTGCCCAACAAGCAGGATCACCGGCAGGGCGTCCTGCTCCGCCATGTGGACGGCGATGGAAGCATTGGTGGCGCCAGGCCCGCGGCTCACCATGAAAACGGCGGGTTCGCCCGTCAGCTTCGCTTCGGCGCAGGCCATGAAACCCGCACCGCCCTCATGCCGGCAGACAATGATTTCAACGCCGCTCTCATTCAGCGCGTCGAGAAGGGCGAGATAGCTTTCCCCCGGCACGCAATAGGCCCGCTTGATGCCATGGGCTTTCAGGGATCGGACGATGACATCGGCTGCGCGCATGGAGGCTCCTGGGTGGAAACCCGAGCCTCATAACAGCCCCTCCCGCGCAAGGGGAGGGGCAAATCGTTGCATTGCTAGTTGGACTGGGCTGCAAGCTTGGCGAGCGCCGCCGAAGCCGCTGCGGAACCTGCCTCCGCGGCCTTGCCATACCATTCCTCGGCCTTTGCCTTGTCGGGCTGGAGGCCCCGCACATTCAGGGACTTGTAAAGCAGCGGATCATAGGTCTGGCCGATGCCGAAGGCAGCTTCCACCAGTCCCTTGTCATGGGCACGGAGATAGAACTGCCGGGCAGAGATCAGGTCACCGGTCTTGAGAAGCGCGTCACCCTTGGTCATCAGCCCTTGAGCTTCATTGCTGATTGCCGTTTCCGGTGGCGGAATGGCACCGGGAAGCGGCGGCTGTTCCGAGCCCTCAGGCGCTGCACTGACCGGCACCACCTTCAGGTCGCCCTGGTCCAGCGCCACGGTCATGGATTGCGTTGGCGCGGCGGGCGCCCCCGTCTTCTCCTCAACCGGAATGATCGAGAGATCGATCTGTGCTGTGTCGGAATTCGGCACCACGATGCCTACGCCGTCGATCTCCTGCGGTTTCACGATCCACTGGCCTTCAGACACCTTCGTGCCCTGTGTGAGATAGGCCTTGGCGGGAACACCGGTGATCCGCAGCGCGATGGGCTGGTCTGGGCTTGCCGGAATGGCAGAAAGGGCAAGCGGAATGGGGTTGTTCAAGGCGCCCGAAACATCAGCGACTTCCACGCGTGCTGTCTTGATGCTTTTCTTGGTCAGGATCGTCGCCGGAACGGTGACGGCTTCATCAACTTCACTGGTCCCCATCTGCGGCATGGCGGAAAGCGCGGCATAGGCCGATTGCGCGCTGAGGCTCGTGTTCGTCCAAACCGAGGAGACAAGGCCGGGATGCGCGGAGACGAAACCGAGGCTTCCGCCCACAAGGCAGGCCACGGCGAAGCCCGTCACGATTTTCGATTTGCTCACGCGCGGCTTGCGCGCCCTGGCTTTGGCCTTGGGTGCGTCGTCCGCCGATTTGGCCTTCACCTTCTCTTCCCAGAACACGTAGCGGTTCTGGGGTTCTTCATTGGCGCGGCTGGCAATAGGTTTGCGTGTGGGCGGCTGCTCATGGCCCGGCTGCGTGCTGCCGACCAGGTCGCGCTCGCGTTCCGCCATGCGCTTGGCCTGCTGGAAGCGCTCTTCGATACGCGCCCGATAGCGGGCTTGCGCCGCAGCAGCGGCATCGCGCTGCAAATGTTCGGTCTCCAGCCGTTCACGATAGCGCCGCACCAGTTCGCCACTGTCAGGGCCGGGATAAGTGCGGGCAAACCAGCTGGGATCTTCGTCAGCCCCTTCCGGCATTGTGCCGGGCTCCTGGTGCAGCTCATAAGCGTCCTGGTCGAGGTCGATGTTGATCGTGTCGCGCTTGCTGTCGGGCTTGGTCATTGTTGATCTCCGGATTGCAGGGAGTTGTCGGATGGGCTGTCGCCGGTCTCGGTAATCCCAAGCACTTCGGCGGCAGCCGCGTGGCGCGCGAGGTTCGGGATGGTGGCTGAAAGATTGATGGGCTGGTCGCCGCCGGCTGAGATTTCATTGCTGGCTTCGAAAAGCGCGGAGGAGAAGCGGCGCAGCTTGGCATAGTGTTCGCTCTTCGCCGGCCAGTTGAACACGGCGAGTGCAAGCGATGTCGAAACGGTCTCCACCGCCTCGCCCTCCGCCAGAAGGGCGGGAACATCGTCGGGTGTCAGGATGGCCGGCACATAGGTGTCTTCGAGCTGCGCCGGCACAGGAATGGCGATGACGTGAAAACGTTCGCGGTCGATCTGCACACCTTCGAGATCGGCCGTCGAGACGAGGGCCGCATCGGCCTGCCCGCGATCCAGGGCCTGCAGGGCCGCCTTGCCTTGGCGCGGAACGCGCAGGAAAGGGATTTCCATCATGCCGAGCAGCAACTCGCCGGTCGCGAAAGAGGCCGTCTGGGCCGGGCCCGTGGCCACGCGCCTGTCGGCAAGCTCGGTGATGCTCTTGATATCAGTGCGCGTGACCAGCGCAAACTCGATCTGCGAAAGGCGCGCCAGATACGCGATCTTGCCCTCAGTTCCCTGCATCAGGCCCTGAAGCCGCGCGTAAGTCACCGTGTCGGCGGGCAGAAGTGCCGCGTCTACACTTTGCAGGAAGGCGAGATCGTTGACCGCCTGTACGGCACCGATGCCGACCATGGGAAGCACGCGCAGCTTGTCTTCGTGCTGCAGCGCGTCGGCAAGTTCAAGCGCATCGGGCATCCACTGGGCCTCGGCAGCCAGAAGCCCCACGGCATTCTGGTTCAAGGTCTGGCTGCGCTGGTCCGCCGCGAAAGCAAGACCTGAGAACAGGCCCGCTGCCGCAATTGCCAAACCAAATGATTTCAAACCCGCCATGCCTTCACCGTGGTTGCCGTCCCGGGGAAGGGCTGCTTCTTGCTGCCCCGCGAGGTTAACTTCTTGTCACTCTTTGTGGCGAAGCCGGGGCGGAAATTGGGATTCTTGACGCGTTACCGTTTATCAACAGGAACGTAGTCACGGGCTGCCGGTCCGTCGTAGAGCGTCAGTGGCCGGATCAGGATATTGTTCTGCAACTGCTCCAGGCACTGCACGGTCCAGCCCGGCACGCGCCCCACCGCGAAGATGGGCACGAAGAGATCGGGCGCGATGCCGTTCAGATAATAGATGACGCCCGAATAGAAATCGACATTAACGTTCACACCGAAGCGCGCATAGGGCTTCATGGCATCGACGACGGCCTGCAGGATTGCAAACCATTTCGGCTCACCCATCTCGCGGCTGAGTTTCTCGACCCCATCGCGCATGTGGCGCGCACGCGGGTCTTCGGTGCGATACACGCGATGGCCGAAGCCTGTGACGGCCTCGCCCGCGGCACGCTTTGCCTTCACATAACCGGCAGCCTTCTCCGCGCTGCCAATCTCCTGCGCCATTTTCATCACGTCTTCGGCCGCACCACCGTGGGCAGGGCCGGAGAGCGCAGCGATGGCAGCGGTCATGGCCGCATGAAGGTTGGCTTCGGTGCCGATCACCACCCGGCCCGTGAAGGACGAGGCATTGCTGCCATGTTCGGCATGGAGAATGAGATCGCGGTCCATGAGTTGTGCCGCCTCGGCGGAAGGCTTCCGCCCGGTGATCAGCCAGAGAAAATTGGCGGCATGGGCAAGCGTTGGATCGGACTCCGGCACCGGCCTGCCGTCGCGGATTGCCGCATGAGTGGCGACGATGAGGGGAACCTGGGCGCTGAGCCGCAGGCCCTTGCTGCGTGTGGCTTCGAGAGAATTGTCATCGGCCTGGGGATCGAAAGCCGACAGCGCGGAGACGGCAGTGCGCAACACATCCATGGGATGGGCCCGCGCGATGCTGCGGATGATGTCGGTGACAGGGCCCGGAATGCTGCGGGCTGCTTTCAATGCGGCCATGGTTGCCGCCAGTTCGGCGGCCGTGGGCAATTCCCCGTATAACAACAGGTGTGCGGTTTCTTCGAAGCTGGACTGTTGCGCCAGATCATGGATGGAGTATCCCCGGTAGCGCAGTTCCCCCGCCTTGCCGTCAATGAAGGTGGTGGCGGAGCGCTCGAAATAAACGCCCTTGAGGCCGCGGTGGATCTGGATGGTTTCGTCGGTCGCCATGGCTCTGTCCGGAAATGATGCGATGTCGGTGATTGAGGAAGCCAAGGCGAAAATCAAGGGCAGGAACCTGAAACTGGTGATGCCAGAGCAAGAAGACGCGCGCATCGCCGCTGCCGCTCAGCGCCTGGAAAACGAAGGGCTGGCGAAAGTTGTGCTTTTCGGCGTCTCCAGCACACCGGAACCTGCGGCCACCGCCATCGCCCGCCTGATGGCGAACCGCCCGAAGCTCACGGAAACAATGGCACGCAAGTTTCTGGCCAAGCCGCTCTATGCGGGGGCAGGTCTTGTGGCGGCAGGTGAGGCGCAAGCCATGCTGGCGGGGGCCGCGAATGCAACGGCCCGCGTGATCGAAGCGGCCCATATGGTGATCGGCCTCGCGCCCGGTGTCGAAGCGCCGTCGAGTTTCTTCCTGATGCAATGGCCGGACAAACGCCTGGTCTTTGCCGATTGCGCCGTCAACGTGCAGCCCGATGCGGCGAGGCTTGCGGACATTGCCATCGCTTCCGCTGCGAGTGCAGCCCGCATGCTCGGCGAGACGCCGCGGGTGGCGCTTCTCTCCTTTTCCACCAAGGGCAGTGGCGATCATCCGGACGCTGCAAAGGTGGTGGAAGCACTTCGTATCATTCGCGCGCGCGCCCCGAACCTTCTTGTGGACGGTGAATTGCAGGGCGACGCGGCGCTCTCGCCCGCCGTTGCCGCCCGCAAGATCAAGGAGCCGGGCAATGTCGCGGGCCGCGCCAATGTGCTGGTCTTCCCCGATCTCGATGCGGGCAACATCGCCTACAAGCTGACGCAATATCTTGCGGGCGCGGAGGCGATAGGCCCCGTGCTTCAGGGTTTTGCGGCGCCAGTATCCGACCTCTCCCGCGGCGCCACCGTGGATGACATCGTCAACACGGGCGCCCTTCTGCTTGCGATGTCACTGTCCGATTAAACCTGCGACATGCCGTGCAATCGTCAGTTCCTCATTGGCAGGAACGACGAAAACTTTGTCTTTTGCAATGCCGAGCCAGGTGAGGTGAGCGAGAATTTTCGCGCGCACCGATTCCGCATTTTCGCCGACGCCGCCCGTGAATATCATGGCATCGACACCGCCCAATGCTGTCACCAGCGACGCCGCATGGCGCGCCGCCGAATAGCAATAATAGTTCACCGCTTCGGCCGCCTCGGGCCTGTCGCTCGCCAGCAGCACGCGCATGTCGGCTGAAATGCCGGACAATCCGAGCAGCCCGCTTTTGCGATAGAGCAGGTCTTCCAGATCTTCGAGCGAGAGCTTTTCGTCGCGCATCAGCGCCACCAGCACGCCGGGGTCGATGGAGCCCGTGCGCGTTCCCATCACAAGACCGTCTGCAGTGGAAAAACCCATGGTAGTGGCAACGCTTCGGCCGTCGAGAACGGCACACATGGAAGCGCCAGACCCGAGATGTGCCGCGAGGATGCGGCGGGGCAGGGGCGCGCCCGTCATGCGCGGCAGAGTGTCAATCACGTGCTCGTAGTTGAGGCCGTGGAAGCCATAGCGCCGGTAACCCTTGTCGAAATAGGCACGGGGGATCGGAAGCCGCGTGGCCAGTTCCGGCTGGGTGGCGTGAAAAGCGGTGTCGAAGCAGGCCACATGCGGCACTTTGGGGCACAGCCGCCGCATGTCGCGCAGAACGCCCAAGCCAAAAGGCAGGTGCAAGGGCGCCAGCGCTCGCAATGCCTCAAGCTCCGTCAGCACCTCATCATCGACCCGCGTCGGCGCAATGAAACGCGTGCCGCCATGGACGATGCGATGGCCAATGCCGGCGAGATCGCCAGTGCTGATGCCCTGTGTCTCAAGGTAAGACAGCGCCTGCTGCAGGCCCTCGCCGTAGCGGATGGTTTGCGGCAGGTCGATCCGCATCTCACCGCATTCGAGCCGTGGGCTGGAGCCAATGCCGCTCACCTGGCCGCGCAGCCGCTCGGCCAGGGTCACTGCATCGATAACCGCAAACTTGAGTGACGAGGAACCGGCGTTGAGAACAAGGATCGATGAAGCCATGGCCCGTCTTCAGGCGGGCACGGCCAACAATCAAGAAGGAAGTGACCTCATCCGGCCCTTTGGGCATCTTCTCCAAAGGAGAAGGGAAGTTTCACGCAATTCCCCTCTCCTGTGGAGAGGGTGCCGCGCAGCGGCGGGTGAGGTCCCTTTCTTGCCTTAGTAATACTTGATTCCGGCGCGCGAGAGGCGAAAGCCCTTGCCATTGGCGAAGCAGCGCAGGCCGTTGGTGGCCGAGGTGCAGGAATAGCCATCGCTCTTCCAGGTCTCGCCATATTCGAAAATATTGCCCAGCGCCTTGCCATAGCCGCAGCCCGGCACTTCGCCGGGCTTGCGATAGACATCAATGTGTCCGTCCTGGTCCATCTGCACGACCCAGTAATTCGGCTCCACGCGCGTACAGGACAGCGAAGTGCCATCCCCCGAATCCGGAACAAGGCTGCAGCAGATATTGCCCGAGGGCATGTCGAAATCGATGATGCCATTGCTCTGCGAATTGAAATCGACAGCCAGCGCCGGTGTGGCCGAAAGCGAGAAAGCGAGGGCGGCAAGAAACTTTTTCATGGACGATCTCCCGTGTTCCGCCGCTTTTGCGCCCGCCAAACTGAACGCAGCTTGAACGGTTATTTGAGTTCGATCTCGATGAAGGCGTATTCTCCGTCAGTTGCGTTGATCACGTCATGCTCCACGCCCGCCTTGCGGAAACAGGGTGCGCCCACCTTCATCTCGGCAAAGCTTTCGCCGTCCCTGGTCAGCAACTTGACCTTGCCGTC
>VFQQ010005594.1_pt1 | contig 10333 bp, 9 predicted proteins | sample 3512341 | NCBI WGS metagenome assembly VFQQ01 (sample SAMN10412373, study PRJNA504923) | tailings metagenome | isolation source: Relicate 2 Philex TSF1 revegetated site | place: Philippines: Tuba, Benguet | collected 2017-08-29
CCAACCCGGTGGTGACGGAAGGTGGCCATCTCCTGACCTTCACCGCACAGATGCGCGCCGACGGCTACTGGATCGACGAGGGCACCGATCCGACCGGCGGCGGCCGCGTGACCGGCAACAGCCTCGGCGCGCGGACCAAGCCGCTCGCCGCGGTAGAATGGCGCTATCCGCTGGTCGGTCCGCTCGGCACCGCCCAGGCGGTGGTCGAACCGATCGTTTCGGGCGTCATCACGCCCTATGGCGGCAATCCCACCAACATCACCAACGAGGACAGCCGCAACTTCGAGTTCGACGATACGAATCTCTTCTCGATCAACCGCTTCCCGGGCCGCGACCGCTACGAAGGCGGGCCGCGCATCAACTACGGCGCCCGCGCCGCCGTGCACGGTCTGTCGGGCGGCTTCAGCGAGATCCTGCTGGGGCAGTCCTGGCGCATCGATCCCGACAACAGCATCCCGGCCGACACCGGCCTGGACAAGGAATTCTCCGACTATGTGGGCCGCATCGTGGTGGCGCCCTCGCCCCTGTTCGACATCACCCACCGCTTCCGACTGTCGCAGGGCAGCCTGGACATCCGCCGCAACGAGGTGACGGCCGGCTTCGGCCCGCCCTGGGCACGGTTCCGGGTCGGCTATCTAGACCTCCGGCGCGACGATCCGACTTCGGTCTTCGGCAACCGCGAGGAGGTTTCCGCCACCGCGCTGGTGCAGGTGACGAAGAACGTGTCGATGTATGGCGGCGTGCGCTACGACATCGAGCGCGACGCCTTCGTCTCGGGGCTGATCGGTCTGCGCTATCTCGACGAATGCTTCTCGCTCGCGGTGGAGGTCGACCGGGTCAACATCCGCGACCGCGACATCGAGCCCGATACCTCGATCAAGCTGCGCATCCGGCTCCTGAACCTGAACTGACGCGTCGGCTTGGCCCGCCGATTGCTTTCCAGCAGGCCGACGGATGCACGGAGACCAGCGATGGACGCATTGCAACAGGTGACCCTGCCGCTCAACCGGTTGACGGACGAAGCCTTCGCGCCCTTCGGCCAGGTGATCGCTCCCACGGCGGACGGCAAGCCCTTCGGCCCCGACGACGCACAACTCGATCTCGGGCGCGGCATCCCCCGCTTCTACATCCTGTCCCTGAAGCCCCGGCCCAGCCGCTTCACCGTCATCACGCGCCACCTGTCGGTGACCCAGTGCCTGGCCGCCGTCGGCGGGCGGCCGTGGCTGCTCGCCGTCGCCCCGCCGGACGCGCCCGACGATCCGGCGGCCAAGCCCGACCCCGGCGCCATCACCGCCTTCCTGATTCCCGGGACCGTGGGGGTCAAGCTGCATCGCAGCACCTGGCATGCCGGCCCGTTCTTCGACGGACCGGGCCTTGATTTCTTCAATCTCGAACTCGCCGACACCAACAAGGTGGACCATTTCTCCTGCCGCCTGGACGCAGCCTTCGGTCTCGGCTTTCGCTTCGCCGATCATGCCGGTCCCTCGCAGTAGAGGCGGCGAAGGTCGGCCTCGTAGTCCGGCCCGATCTTGGCGCGATGACTGACCACAGGGTCCTGGCCTGCCAGCAGCGGCGTGCTGGCGTCCCAGGAAAAGCGGCGGACGAAATCCACCCGCGGGCGGCGCAGCGCGTCATAGGCGGCGCTGAGATCAGGCACGCCCTCCGGTCCCGAGCCGACCCGGGCGCGGAACAACTGCACGAAGGCGCAGGCATCCTCGATCGCCTGGGTCGCGCCCTGGCCCAGCGTCGGGGCCATGGCATGGGCACTGTCGCCGACGAACAGCACGCGGCCGCCGAGCGCATGGAACCGGATGTCGATTTCCTGGGCGCGCGACCAGTGCAGCCGGTCGGCCCGGGCCGCGGCCGCTTCGATCAGGTAGGCGAAGCGGGGATCGACCGGGCCGCGGCCGGGCAGGTAGGCCGCGCGCAGGCCCGCGGGCGTCTTCCAGCGATCATCCAGATCTCCGCCCGGTTCGATCGGCAGGTTGCCGCTGACATAGAGCCTGCCGTCGGCCAGGCGGAAGACCAGCAGCCGGTGCGGGCCGTGGAACCACTGCTCCATGTCGTCGATGCCGGTCGCGCCCGCATCGTCCACCAGCAGGCGGAAATTGGCGACACCCAGGTGGTGGGTGACGGGGGACCCGCACAGCCCCTCGCGCAGGCGGGAATAGCGCCCGTCGCAGGCGATCAGCAGGTCGATGCCGGCGAGCGCCTCGCTGCCGGTTTCGAGCGCCGGCCGCCCGCCGCGCTCGACCACCGCAAGGCCGCGGTCCCGCCAGCGGATCATGCGGGCTACGGGCTGGCGTACGATCCGGTAGAGTTCCGACCAGCGGATGCGGATGCCCGGCCGGTCGGCCACGCGCTCCAGCGGGATCTCGTAGATGGTCTCGCCGCCGTGCAGGTTGGCCCGCCAGCGCCGCCAGGGCAGGCTCGCGGCCAGCAAGTCCCGCGCGAGGGCCGGCATGATGCCGGCGGCCGCGCGCATCGCGTTCGGACCCACGTTCAACCCGTTGCCTGCTTCGGTGTGGTCGTTCTCCGCCACCTGTTCGACGACCACGATCTCGACCCCGGGAAGTTCCGCAAGACCCCGGGCGATGATGCCGCCTGCCACGCCCGCACCCACGATGACGATCCGCACCACCGGTCTCCCTGCGATTGCCGCAATCCGGGTGCTAGGGTCAGCAAGGGCCGTGCCGCCGGGCCGGTCCGCTGCGATATAAACTGCTGAAGAACTGGGCCGATGCACGACGACCTTGCACGCGATTTTGTCGGTTACGGCCGCAACCCGCCCGATCCGCGCTGGCCCGGCGGGGCCCGCATCGCCGTCAACGTGGTTGCCAACTTCGAGGAAGGCGCGGAAGAGAACGTACCCGACGGCGATCCGCAGTCGGAGGCGACCCTGACCGATTCCGGCGGCGCCGAGCAGGGCATGAAAGCGCGCAACCTGGCCGCGGAGAGCATGTTCGAATACGGCAGCCGCGTCGGCTTCTGGCGCATCCATGACATGTTCAGGAAGCGCGAGTTGCCGCTCACGATCTACGGCTGTGCACTGGCGCTGGAGCGGAATCCGGAAGCGGCGGCCGCGATCCGCGAGGCCGACTGGGACGTCTGCTGCCACGGCTGGCGTTTCGCCAAGCACTACGAGCTGGAGGAGGCGGAGGAGCGGGCGCAGATCGCCCGGGCGGTGACGTCGATCACCCGCACCACGGGGAGACGGCCGCTCGGGTGGTACTGCCGCTATGCCCCGGGACTGAACACGCGCCGCCTCCTGGCCGAGGAAGGGGGATTCCTCTACGACAGCAACTCCTATGCCGACGACCTGCCCTATTGGGTGCGGGCCGGGGGGCGAGCGCACCTCGTGGTGCCGCATACCTTCAGCCACAACGACAACCGCTTCGCGCGCGGTTGGATCGCGACGGCGGGGGAGTTCTTCACCTATCTGAAGGACGCCTTCGACGTTCTTCACCGGGAAGGAGAGACGCATCCCCGTCTGATGACGGTGAGCCTGCACCTGCGGCTGTCCGGGCACCCCGCCCGATCCCAGGGAATAGAGCGGTTCCTGGACTATGCGGCGGCCCAGCCGGGCGTTTGGATCGCCAGCCGCGAGGCGGTCGCGCGCCATTGGCATACGCAGCATCCGCCGGCCGCCTGACCCGTGCGGCCGAGAGGCGGCTTGCCGGACCCGCATGTGCTGTGTTACCCGCCTGGGGTGATGCTTGCCCGACTGCGCTTCCCCCGCACCCCGCGGCAGACACCTGCCCGCGCCTTTCCGCCCGTCGCGGTCCTCGCCATGCTGCTCGGGCTCCTGGCCGCGCTTCCGGCGATGGCCCAGGGGCTGCAGCGGATCGCCGCCATCGTCAACGACGAGGTGGTGTCGGCCCAGGATCTGGAGCTCAAGCTCGACATCGCCATCGCCTCCACCGGCCAGCAGAACAGCCCGGAGCTGCGTCGGCGGCTGCGCGATCAGGTTCTGCGCTCCCTGATCGACGAGCGGCTGCAGCAGCAGGAGGCGGCGCGGCTGAAGATCACTGCCGAGGCCGAGGAGATCGAGCGCGGCTTCCGAACCCTCGAACAGCAGAACAACATCCCGGAAGGCCAGATCGACAAGGTTCTGCAGCAGCAAGGCATGTCGATCTCCGCCCTGACGCAACAGATCAGGACCGAGATCCTGTGGAGCAAGGTGGTGCGCCGGCGCATCCTGCCCACCATCAACGTGACCGAGGAGGAAGTGAACCTCGCCATCGAGCAGCTGAAGCGAGAGGTGGGCAGCACCGAGACGCTGGTGGCCGAGATCCTCCTGCTGGTCGATACGCCCGACCAGGAAGAAGACACGCGCCGGAACGCGCTTCGCATCGTCGAGCAGCTGCAGCAGGGCGGGGCCTTCTCGGCGATCGCCCGGCAGTTCTCCCAGGGCGCTTCGGCCGCGCAGGGCGGCGATCTGGGCTGGGTGCGCGCCGGGACGCTGGCGCCCGAGGTCGAGAAGGCGATCGAGCGCCTGCCGCCGATGCAGATCACCACCGAACCGGTGCGCTCGGCCGCGGGCTATCACATCATGCTGGTGCGGGAGCGGCGCAAGGTCACGCTCGGGAATCCGGAGGATACGGTGGTGGCCATGCGCCAGATCGCCTTCCCCATCCCGCGCAACGCATCCAAGCCCGAGGCCGACGCGATCCTCTCCATCGCGCGCGCGGTCTATGACTCGGTCAACGGTTGCGCCGATCTCGATCGGGCGGCGAAGGAACTCGATCTCAAGGAACCGACCGAGATGGGCAAGGGCAAGGTGGGCAGCTTGCCGCGCCCGCTCCGCCCGATCGCGCTGAGCCAGCCGGTCGGCAAGCTGTCGACGCCCATACCCTATGAGGGCGGCATCCGCCTCTACATGGTCTGCGAGCGCGAGGATCCGACCGGCGAGCCCAACCGCGACGACGTGCGCAACCAGCTTGCGAATGCCCGCATCGAGCAGGGCGCGCGGCGGCTGCTGCGCGACCTGCGGCGCGACGCGGTGGTCGAGTACCGGTGAGTTCACTCGCACCGCTCTGCCTCACGATGGGCGAGCCCGCCGGCATCGGCGGCGACATCGCGCTGATGACCTGGCTCAGGGCGAAGGCGGAAGGCCTGCATCCCTTCTACCTGATCGACGATCCGGGCCGGCTCGAGAGCCTCGCCCGCCGGCTCGCCCTCGAGGTGCCGCTGCGGGTGATCGACCGGCCGGCGGAGGCGATTGACGCCTTCGCCGAGGCCCTGCCCGTCCTGCCGCTGCGGCTGCCGGTGCCCTGCGAACCCGGCCGGCCCGACGAGGCCAATGCCGAGGCCGTGCTCGGCGCCATCCGCACAGGCGTGGCACACTGCCGGGCGGGCGAGGCCTCGGCGATCGTCACCAACCCGATCCACAAGGCGGTGCTGTACCGGGCGGGGTTCGAGCATCCCGGCCAGACCGAGTTCCTGGGGGCGCTTTCCGGCGGCAAGCCGGTGATGCTGCTGGCGAGCCCCCTGCTGCGCGTCGTCCCCGTCACCATCCACCTCTCCATCCTGGACGCCGTCCGCACCCTCTCGACCGACCTGATCGTCGAGACGGCCCGCATCGCCCATGCCGCGCTCGCGGCCGACTTCGGCATCGCCAAGCCCCGTCTCGCGCTCTGCGGCCTGAACCCGCATGCGGGCGAGGGCGGCGCGCTCGGTCGCGAGGACGGGACCGTGGTGGCGCCCGCCGTCGAGCGGCTGCGGGCCGAGGGGATCGATGCCCGCGGCCCGCTTCCCGCCGACACGCTGTTCCATGCCGAGGCGCGCGCGACCTACGACGTCGCGCTCGGCATGTATCACGACCAGGTCCTGATCCCGATCAAGACGCTGGACATCTGGGGCGGGGTCAACGTCACCGTCGGCCTGCCGATCATCCGCACCTCGCCCGACCACGGCACCGCCTTCGAGATGGCCGGCACCGGCAAGGCCAGGCCCGACAGCCTGATCGCGGCGCTGAAGCTCGCCGCCACCCTCGCCGCCAACCGCGCCCGTGCCGCCGGCTGACCTGCCTCCGCTGCGGGAGGTGATCGCGCGCGCCGGCCTCACGGCGCGGAAGGGCCTCGGCCAGCACTTCCTGCTCGACCTCAACCTCACCCGCCGCATCGCCCGCTCGGCCGGCGACATCGCCCGCTCGACCATCCTCGAAATCGGCCCCGGTCCCGGCGGCCTGACCCGGGGCCTGCTCGAGGAAGGCGCCGCCGAGGTGGTGGCGGTGGAGCGCGACCCGCGCTGCGTCGAGGTGCTGGGCGACCTGGTCGAGGCCTATCAGGGCCGGCTGACGCTCACCCTCGCCGACGCCCTGACCTTCGATCCGGCGCCGCTGTTCGACCGTGGGCGACCCGTGCGGATCGTGGCGAACCTGCCCTACAACGTCGGCACCCCCCTTCTGCTCGGCTGGCTCGCCGAACCCCGCTTCGCTTCCCTGACGCTGATGTTCCAGAAGGAAGTGGCGGAGCGGCTGTACGCGGCGCCGGGTGAGGAGGCCTATGGCCGGCTGTCGGTGATCACCGGCTTCGGCCACATCGCGCGGCGGCTGTTCGACGTGCCCGCCGCCGCCTTCACCCCGCCGCCCAAGGTGGTGTCGACGGTGGTGGAACTGGTGCCTCGCGAGCGGCCCGTCGCCGATGTCGCCCGCGGCGACCTCGAGAAGGTGACGGCGGCGGCCTTCGGGCAGCGGCGGAAGATGCTGCGCGCCTCGCTGAAGTCGATCCTCCCCGAGCCGGAGAGGTTGCTCGCGGGTATCGGCATCGATCCGACCCGGCGGGCCGAGACGCTCTCGGTGGAGGAGTTCTGCCGGATCACGGCCGCCATGCGAAGAGGCGCTTGAGCGCGGCGTCGACGAAGTCGCGATCCTCCTTGCAGTGTGTCGGGTTGCCGGCCCGGTGGCCCCAGATCGAGGGGATCGGCGTCAGCTCGGCGTTCTTCAGGTGCCTCATCTCCAACTCGTTGTCGGCGACCTGGAAATAGAGGTCGTGGTCGCCCGGCATGAGCAGCGTCCGCGCCTTGATCGAGGACAGCGCCTTCGGCAGATCGCCGTTGTAGAGGCTGTTGGCGCTGATGTCGGCGTTCGACCAGGTCCAGACATGGCAGAGCGCATTGGCGGCGTCGCGGTTGACCCAGGGGCCTTCCCAGTTGTGGATCAGGAAGTCTTCGAGGCTGGAATAGCCCATCGTCCTCCAGGTCTCTTCGCGATAGAAGGTCTGGCTCAAGGCCCAGCCGGCATAGAGGCGGGCGACGGCGCGCAGGCCCCGCTCCGGCACGCCGTCGAACCAGCCCCCGCGCCAATGCGGATCGGCGGCCAGGATCGCCTTGATCGCCTCCAGGAAGACGCGGTTGTGCGGCGCCGTCCTCGCCGAGCCGCAGTTGATGGCGATGCGTTCCACTTGGTCGGGGAAGAGCGCGCCCCAGTGGTAGGACTGCTGGGCGCCCATCGACCAGCCGACGGCGGCGAAGATGCGCTCCACCCCGAAGACCTCGGCCATCAGGCGCTTCTGCGCCATCACGTTGTCGTAGACGGTGATGGTGGGGAAGCGGTCCTTGTCGAAGGGGGGCACGGCATTGGACGGGCTGGAGGAGTTGCCGTTGCCGAAGAGTTCGAGGATGACGATGAAGTACTTCGCCGGATCGAGCGCGCGGCCGGGGCCGATCATGTGTTCGAGGTCGCCGTGCTTCGCCTGATAGGAGGTCGGGAAGACGATGACGTTGGACTTCTCCGCGTTCATCTGCCCGAACGCCTTGTAGGACAGCTTCATGTCCCGGAAGGTGATGCCGTTCTGCAGGACGACATTGCCGAGAGAGTGGAGGCCGGCGGTGCCTTCGGTCATGCGAAACTCCGGATGATGCGCCGGAGCGTGGCCCGGTAGCCGCGATCGACATGGGCGAGCTTCGGGCCGATCAGGGCATGCGCATCGGGCAGGCGGTGGAAGGGGATCTGCGGATAGAGGTGATGCTCGGCGTGGAACGGCATGTTCCACATGAGCAGACGCACGGCACCCGGCACCAGCGTGGTGCGGGTATTGGTGAGGGGATTGGAATCCTCGGTGCAGAGCGTGTGTTCGCAGACGAGCCAGGCGCGCAGGGCCGGCTGCGCCAGCATCACCGGCAACAGCCAGAACCAGAGGATGGCCGCGCTGCCCAGCATGACCGAGCCCAGGCCGGCGGCGGCATAGAGGGCGAGCTGCAGCCGCATGGAGGCGGTCACCTCGTCGCGGGCGCCTTCCGGCACCCAGGGACGGTCGGCGAAGTCGCCGCGGGCGACCGCCCAGGCGTCGCGCACCCGCCCGCGCCAATGCGTCCAGCCCGACAGCCGCACGAGGAAGGAGCCCCAGCCCGTCGGCACCGGCACGGTCAGTTCCGGATCGCGGTCGGGGTCCTGGCACCAGCGATGATGGGCGAGGTGGAAATGCCGGTAGTAGGGCGCGTTCCAGCCGATGCCGGCGCCGGCGATGAAGCCGACGATGTCGGCGATGCGCCGGGACCGGAAGGCGGTGTAGTGCACGCTCTCGTGCAGGGGGGCGAAGAGCGTGACCAGCGTCAGCCCGTGCAGGGCCATGGCCGGAAGCAGCCAGGCGGTGCCGAGCGACAGCCAGACCAGGGCGCAGCCGCCGGCGATGGCGGCGGCATGGCAGCCGGTGCGCAGCAGGCCCGCCGCGTCCGACCGCTCGCTGAACGAGCGCAGGGTCGCGAGGTCGAGCGTGGTGCGGCGGATGGCGGCGGGCGAACTCATGACGCGACCTTTCTAGACGATCGGCGGACGGCGGTCCTTCCAGGGTTTGGCGGCCTCGAGCTGGGCGGCAAGGCGGAACAGCGTCGCCTCGTCGCCGAACGGGCCGACGAACTGAACGCCGACAGGCAAGCCCTGTGCCGTCCAGTGCAGCGGAACGCTCATCGCCGGATTGCCCGTCGCGTTGAAGAGCGAGGTGAAGGCGATCGAGCGGTTGATGGCGACCCCGAAGGCTTCGCTGTCGGGGTTCGACAGCGACAGCACGCCGAGCGGCCAGGGCGGCGTGCACATCGAGGGGGTGAGCAGGATGTCGTGATGGGTGAAGAAGCGGGCGACGATCCGGCCGCAATGATGGATGACGTTGATCGCGTTGGCGTAGTCGGCGGCGCCGTATTTCCGCCCGGACTGCGCCATGGCCCAGGTGATCGGCTCGACATCGCCCGGCTCCAGCGTCTTGCCGATGGCGGCGGCGCGGGCCGAGAGCGTGTTGAGGACATTGGCCGCGACCAGGATGCGGGCGGCGTCGCGGAACTGGACCGCGTTGATCTCGGGCCGCGCCTCGGTCACGTGATGGCCGAGGGTTTCGCAGAGCCGGGCCGCGTCGAGCGCCGCCTGCAGGCAGTCGGGATCGACCGGCTCGCCGTTCCAGGGACTGGTGCAGAGCGCGATGCGCAGCCGGCCCGGGTCGCGCTCGACCTCCGCCAGATAGGGTCCGGCGGGGGGCGGGGCGCAATAGGGATCGCCGATATCGGGGCCCTGTGAAATGTCGAGCAGGGCCGCGCTGTCGCGCACGCTGATCGACACGCAATGGCCGACGCTCTGCCCGCCCCATCCCTCGCCGACATCGGGACCGGAGGGGTTGCGCGCCCGCGTCGGCTTCAGGCCGAAGAGGCCGCAGGCGGAAGCGGGGATGCGGATCGACCCGCCGCCGTCGGTGGCATGTGCGAGCGGGAGAATGCGGGCCGCGACCGCCGCCGCCGCGCCGCCCGACGAGCCACCGGCGCTATGGGCCGGGTTCCAGGGATTGCGGCAGGGGCCGAACATGGCGGGCTCGGTGGAGGCGGTGATGCCCATTTCGGGCGAGGCCGACTTGCCGAAGGTGTTGAGCCCCGCGACGCGATAGCGGTGCACGATGGTGCTGTCGTGGTTCGCTACGAAGTCCCTGAACAGCGAGCAGGAATAGGAAGTGTGGGTGCCGGCCAGCGCCACGCCCAGGTCCTTCAGCAGGAAGGGCACGCCGGCGAGGGGGGAGTCGTGCTGGGGGCCCTGCGCCACCTTGCGGGCGTGGTCGTAGAGCGGGATGGTGATGGCGTTGATCTGCGGGTTCAGCCGCTCGGCGCGGGCGATGGCCTCCTCCAGCACCTCGCCCGCCGTGACCTGCCGGCCGGCGATCAGCCGCGCCAGCGCGATGCCGTCCAGCCGGTCGTATTCCGCGATGCTCATGGCTCTGCCCGGTCCTTCTTCTGGTTCCTCCGGGCGGTATCCTAGACCCGGTCGGCGTCGCTCCGCGACGGCCGTTCCGTCACCAGGTCATGGGGTCATAGGGTTTCTCCCGCGGGCGCTCGTTCCAGGGGACGAAGTCGCGGAGCG
>VFQQ010005595.1_pt1 | contig 10332 bp, 12 predicted proteins | sample 3512341 | NCBI WGS metagenome assembly VFQQ01 (sample SAMN10412373, study PRJNA504923) | tailings metagenome | isolation source: Relicate 2 Philex TSF1 revegetated site | place: Philippines: Tuba, Benguet | collected 2017-08-29
CGCGGTGCACCTACCTGGCTGGCTGGCGCTGCCCACGCGCCACACGACCAGGCCCGCCGCTACCGCCACCGCTGCCACTCCCGCTGTTATAGAACACATACGTACCAGGCACGTTACCATAGGGACCGTCAAAAGACAGCATGTCTGCGCCAGCCATACCCATGCCAGCCACACCACCAGCCACACCACCATGTGTGTACTGTAACGGGTTTGGTGGGTGGGTAAGTTGGTGGCCGTTTGTTGTTAGGTATGTGTGGTGTGGAGTAGTGTTGGACCGTTGGGATGCAGAAGGGTCTACGACGCGTACGCGCGGCACGCGCAGCGCGGCGGCCGCTGCGGTCGCAGCGTGCGCAGATGCCGCCGCCGCGGACGTGCCGCTGCGCGCGCGGGCGGTCTGCCGTGGTGGGCTGCATGTGTGTCGGTTGTACGGGCTATAGGCTGGGCTCGATGTGAAGTTTGTCCACAGTGCGGCTAGGGGGTTCGTGCCTTGGCCTGTGTTGGCTTGGGATGGTACGCTGATGTGGGGGTGAGAGATTGTGTGGGAGGAGCCTTGACTGGGGTTCCCTACACACGCAGACACACACACACATTCTTGACCCTCTCTCTCCCTCTCTTTTCTCTTAACTCTTACACTAAAGCAAAGAATGACTAACGAAGAAGATTCCGTCTCTTTTCTGTTTCGCTCTCGTACACAAGCTAGGCATGACGCAGACAGTGCATGCTCGGGTTCAACAACAGCCCCATGCTTACCAAATGCTGGAAACGAAGAAGCCGATGCCTGGGCCATCAAAACCCCGTCTTGTTTGCAGGTGATGCGATGCTTTAAATCAGTGTCCGTAGCTTACCGAATGCTGGAAGGGAGGAAGCCGATGCCTGCGCCATCGCCGCTTGTTGCGCGTGGAGACTGCCCGGCGCACCATATACACCACTACCAGGCTGCACAGGAGCCACGCTGTAAGGCATTCCGCCACCCTGCCCGTACGTCACAGACACCGCCGACATGTGCGTCTGCGCGCTCGTGCTGTGCTGGTGTTGTTGATACCCATGCTGCATGGAGCCTGCATGCATGGAGCCTGCATGGGCCGCTGTGCCCATCAACGCTGAGTGGACAGAACCCGGTACTGAGTGCAAGGTACCCTGGGTTTGCATTGGCATAACGCCTTGCAGCTGTGCTGGCAGTTGTTGCACTGGCAGTTGCACAGGTGGTTGGGCTGGCAGTTGCGCGGTGGGTAAGGGTGGGAGAGGCGTGGTGCCAGGAGCGAGACTGTGGTGAGTGCTGGGTGCTGCAGGGTGCTGTGTGGCAAGGGTGGGCACTGATTGTGGGCTAGAGGTGGCAGGGGCTGCTGATGTGTCTGACGTGGGGGCTGTAGGGATGGGTGTGTCGGTGTCTGTGCCCTTGGATACAACCTCTGCTACCTGTGTGACACGAAACACACACACACACACACACACACACACACACACACACACACACACACACTCAAGCATACGCCGCCCGGTCAGCATGCTGGTACTGCCTGGTACGTGAGCAGGGATGCAAGGGCCCCACTGTGCGCGCGTACGTGTGTACGTGTGTGTGTGTGTGTGTGTGTGTGTGTGTGTGCAAGCACGTGTAAGCGCACTGCCATGCCTGCAGGAAATATGGTACGTGAGCAGGGATACAAGGGCCCCACTGTGCGCGCGTGCCTGTGTACGTGTGTGTGTGTGTGTGTGTACTCCGCACACCTTAGGTGGCAGGGTGGGGTGTGCCTTGAGCCAGATCTGATCTAAATCAGCGTCCAGATCCATGTGAAACCGCTGCACGCGCACACACACACACACACAAGCACACACGTAAGCGCAGGCCCTGATACGGCTCCTTAAGCGCACGCGCGCACGCCCTGTTCTGGGCCTCATGAAAAGGGAAACAATACAGGGCACATGCCCGTGAGTTCATGAAGCGCATACCAGGTGCAGTTTAGTCATTCAAGCACTTCTCACTGACATTTCCCACACACAATCCACAAGTGTGATAATCCCTCTCTCACACACAATCTCACTCACCTCTCTCACACTATCTTCGAGTGAGGGCCACTCCTGTAACTTCTTGGCGACTGATCGCACAGCCGACGCCACCGCGTCGCCCGCCGCGCTCGCCGCGGACTGCGCGCGTGATCTGAGCGCCTCTGCCGAGTGTAGGAGCGGATCTGACAAGTACCTGCGTGTATGAAATGCGAGAAAGAACGCAGGGCAAGCAAAGCAGGCATGTACAGGCTGGCAAGGGCTACGGAAGCATACACACACACGCACACACACGTCAACACACACACACACACAAACACACACATTGTCAGACACACACACACACACACAAAACTTCCAACGCACTTACGCTATCACTTCAACAGGCTGGTCCTTCAGGGACTGTCCAGCACCAAAACGGCCGCTTACGCTGCTGCCCAGTCGCACTGTCGCTGACCGTTGCAGCGTGCCGGTGCGCGACCGGGTAGAAACGGCGTCTGACACGCCTGTGCGCGTTGAGTACATGGAAGGGCTGCGGAGGATGCCGGCAGGCCGACCCATGGACACTGCAAGAAACAGACACAACATAAAACAGATTCACACATGCCAACCTCAGCCCGCCCCATGGGCACTGCACGAAACAGACAACAGGCTGGCAGGCCGACCCATGGACACTGCAAGAAACACACGTGACCAGCACAGACAGGTACATCCACAACACAGGTACACCAATACATGTCACACAGGTTTCCGCGCACTCTTTGTTGTGTGTGAACAGACACAACATAAAACAGATTCATACAGGCCAGGTTCAGCCCAGCCCATGGACACTCCATGGAGCAGACAAGAGGGTCATTGGTCAGATTGTGCATCATTGATTAAGGAGCTCTGAGAGTTTTTGTCCGGGCCCGTGTGTGTCTCTGCGCTCCGGCGCACGTGTACGCCAACGGCTGCATCAACTCTCAGATCGTCCGGGTGGCGTGATTATGCGTGTGTGTATGTCTGCTTGCATGTGTGTGTATACCTGCTCTTAGCCTATCAGGTGACAGGGAGGTAGATGGTCGGGTGGGTGACACAGGCGATATGGGACTGCGGTGTACTGATGCACCTACACACACACACACACACACACACACACACACACACACACGCACGCACACACAAAACAATTCAGGACAAGGTATGCACCTGTGACGACTGACGCACACGACCCAGGCCTGCATCGTGTGTGTGTGTGTGTGTGTGTGTGTGTGTGTGTGTGTGTGTATGTATATGTGTGTATGTGTACCCACCCAGTGTCCGTTGCGAGGGTGACACAGACAGTGCACGAGTGGACCTTTGTCCGGCAAGTGAGGGTGAACGAGATAACGACGACCGGTACACCTGAAACCGCCCTGACTGGCCTGTGAAGACACACACACACACACACGCACGTCCGGCAAGTGAGGGTGAACGAGACAAGGACGAACGGTACACCTGAAAGCGCCCTGACTGGCCTGTGAAAACACACACACACACACACACCTCCCCTGTCCTGTCACTCATACTGTGCCACAAAGAGAGTGTGCTGGCCTGTACTGAACAGTGTACGTGCGTTGCATGTGTATATGGGAGTATGCGTTTGTGCGTATGTATGTGTGTGTGTGTGTGGCCTCGCACCTCCTGTGGACTGTCTGCCTGGCGCCAGGGATATGTCTGAGTCTGTACACACACACACACACACACACACACACACACACACACATGCACGCACACATTTGTCCGTCTCTTGCCGAATGCTGACTTGCTGCTACTGACTCTTTGTGCTCAGACCCGGGGCACATTTGTGTTACTTTTTTGTCACTCACGTGGCGATGATGTGAGTCGTCTGCTGGCCGTTTTTCCGACGGTTTCCAGTAACGCGGCGACGTCTTCTGCCACAGCACTGCGCTGTGAGTGTGAGCGAGAGAGTGACGCAGTCATGGGTGGGTTGGTGTCGAATGAGACGGTGCGGGGCTGTGTGTACACACACGCACACACACACAGGCACACACACACACACACACATACACACACACGTACGTTTGAGCTCGCGCCAAAGCACACACACGTAGGCGCGCAGGCATGAACACACTGATGTACACACGTGCACGGACATGGATGCTTTGTGTGGCTTATCATACCTTGCTGGGTGTCCAATCGGCCAAGGGGCTCACAGGGACACTGACAGCCGACCGTTGTCTGAAGCTTGGGCTGGTAAAGGCTGCACCGCCCTGGCTGCCGTTCATGCTCAGGCGGGAGCCGGCCGCGGACGTGCGGCCCATACTGGGCAGGCGCAGGAGGTCACGTGATGCGCCCTGCGTAACACAGGGTGCAGGGCCAGAAAGCCTTGAACTGGGGCACAGCACTCTCTATGTTCTTTCTGCGCCTGTGCTGCACTGCGGGTCCTCGGGCAAGCGTAGTGTTTGTACGTATAGCCGCGTGCCCGCAAGGTTGCGCGCACGTTCCTTGCTGCGCTGGCTGTGCGCTGGCTTGCTGGTGTACCTGGCGGAAGGACGATGTTCTGCTGTCTCGTGAGAGAGCGCTGCTGCTGCGGAGAAGCTGTGGCGAGGACCTGCGGGCAGGACAGAACAGGGCACGCAGGGCATTGTGCTTGCAGGCGCTGGCCCCTGCTCTCCGTTTTGTGAGCTATGCTGTATGCAATGCCCATTCTTCTTCTGCACAGATGAAGCACATCGGCAGAACGCCCTTCATGGAACAGCCTCCGAGGGGGTGCCCGTGTGTCCAAGCCCCTCACTCACCTCGCACTGCTGCTCCTCTGTATCAGGGCCTCAATGTCAGACCGTAGCTGCATAAAAGAGGGCAAACGAGGACGGCAGGGTCATGACCAGGGTTGGGTCCAAGGGGTGCGCCCCGCGGCACCTGGAAGTGAGGAGCTTCTGCTGCGTCCAACGCATCTAAGAGACATACCTTGTCACCCATGATGCACAAATTAGCTAGACAGCGCCTCCAGAGGGGCCAATGGCAGGCTCACAGGGGCCCTGGATGCTGATGTGCGGACCCTGCCTGCTCGCCGCACACTGGTGGCTGCTTGCTTCTCGTCAAAGCCACTGCAAGGATGAAGCTATACATGTGAAGCTGAAGACGCGCGCGCGGTGAGCTCGGTACTCCACCTGCCACAACCGCTGCTGCGTCCTTGTGCTGGGACACAGCTCACCCAAGCTAGCTCGGCACCAGAGTCGCATCTACTTGCGACTTTTTACATTGCCAGCTACGGCTCCTGCAGTCTATATCACGAGCATCTATCACAAAACTGCAGCCATAAACTCTACCCAAGCGCCCTTGCGTACGTGTCTCGAAACAATCTGATGAATTAAGTGCCGCTAAACAGTCACAGATAGTCTGTAGGAAGTCACAACAAGCCAGAAGGGCGTCGCAGAGTATACGCAAACAGCACAATCGCTGTCAAACCCCAAACAGCAGCTACACAAGCGTGAGCTGCCACGCCGACGCACAGGCTACTTGTGCACTTGACAGCGGATGCGGGCACACACGCCGCGCCAACAATGCACGCTAGCAGAGGCACTCTGCTCTGCCTCTCAGGCACGATGGCCACGTGCACTGTGCTGCGTGTCGAGCTAAGCGCTAACCAACGCTTGAACAAAGCGTGCCTCAAATGTAGTTGTGATTGACAACAGGTCGCCCCGTCCCATACGACGCTTGCGATGCCGGCGGCGACGCGAACCCGCCCGCATTCAGCGGCGACGCCGCGGGAAAGCTGCTGCCCGGGAACACCGCGGCCGTCGTCGCATACGCCGCGGAGTACGACGTCGTTGGCTGCGCGAACGAAGCCGCCGTCGGCGGCGATACTGGGAACGCGCCCATTGGAATTGGCGGCGGCCCCGCGCCGCTGCTCTCGGGCGCACCGTGCGCGCCAGTCGCTGCGACATGCCTTTCTGTGACTGTGCCTGCTGAGGCTGGTGCCGGAGGTGCGTAGCTTGTGGTGACTGCTGTGGGTGGTGGTGTGGCGGGGTGCTGGCCAGGAGCGGCGTGTGCTGGGTGGGCGTGGCCTGATGTTGTTACTGTGTCATCTGCTGCGCTGCCCCTGCACGCACGCACACATGTACGTAGACACACGTCAGCCTGAAGTCACCTGCCTCTTCTGCAATCCTGCCTATGTCTGCCAGCGCTGCCTCCATACATGCTTGCAAAGCAGCACAAAGCGCACAAAACGCTGTATGTGGCGGTTGTGGAGCACAGATCCCGTTATGTCAGCTGAGTGTCATATGCAGTGCTAGGCACATGAGAGTCTGTGACATGCATCTGCTGCAGACAGACCCCTGTACAGGTCATTCCCGCCCTACTCACTCGGGTACTCACTTGGAGTCCTTGTCTAACCGCCTATCCCCTGACTTGCCTGTGTACTTCTGCAAGGCGCAACGGCAGGAGACACAGGCAGGCAAACGTCGACTCAGTACCCTCCCGCGTGCGCTGCCCTCGTAAGCTGCACCCGCTGATGCTAGCCAGTGTACGCTGTGGCTGGCATCGCTGCGGGCCATATGAATGGCGCTTCCGCGCTGCATAGTCGTGGCTGTGCGCTGAGAAAGCCATACACTGCGCCTGCGCGTCCCGCGCCCGCGGCTTTACGCTGGACGGGCTGCCCCGTCGCTCTGTGGCTGCACGCTCGCACCTTTTTCCCAAACGAGAAGGGGATGTACTTGTACTTGATCATATGTCGTATCTGCCTCTTCATTGTGAGGAAAAACAGGATGAACCAGTACAAGAGCAAGATGGGCCAGAAGACTGGCACGTCAAATACTCTAAAGAACGTGACTAGAAAGCCTATGAGAACTGACTTCATTGCTGACCACCTGCGCGCGGCAAAGCAAGGGCCAGGGATGGGTGCGCGGGCTGCAGGGCGCAGTCGCGCCTGGGGATCTGCAGGCGCGCGCGCCTCCTTGCGCGCTCAGAGGCGCGGACTCACCAGAACTTGAACTCCGGCAGTCTCCGCACAAACGGCCTGAACTCTTGATCTGACTTGGTGGGCAGCTCGGGCCCTTCTGTCTCTGGGTCTACTTGAGGCGTGAGGAAGCCGAGGAGCAGGTTGAGGTTGTAAATGCCTAGCGCGTATGTCACGATGTAAAAGCCTCTCAAATACCATACTCTGAGTGTGTAAAGAAGAACTACAAGTCCGAGAGCTGCCCATCGTCCTGCTATGTGCGGCGTGCTCCGGTCGAGCAGGCGCTGTACTGTGACTTCAAGTTTGTGTTGCCACGCGGCCACTGGGCTCGGTGCGCCACCTGCTGGTCCGTCCATTGCGCGCTGCGGACAGAGCACCACAGGCGGGCGGGCGCGAGGCGACCCCACGCACGTCACACGGTACCTGACGCACCTCACACCTCGGACCCTGAGCGCCCGCTCGCGCACTATTGCTGCGCTTCCTGCCAATACGCCTACCCAAGCACGCGACCGCAGGCAACAACAGCGCAATGGCTGGGACGCTGAGGCTCTGTTCCGCAGCACCCTGCTCAGCAGTAGCAGCCCGCACGAAGCCATCTAGTCTAGTGCCTTGCGCTGCGCAACAGCACAGACGGCGAAGAGTGGAGCAGAGTGTAGCCAGGTGCTCAGCGACACAGGAGGCGGACAACACAGCGACCCAGACGTGCGCACTCTCGAGACCTCAAAACCCCTGGATACCCCACCGGGGCGCAGCCGTGGGATTAGCTGTCCTCGCGGCCACGGCAACTTGTCCAGATGCTGCTCACGCGCTTCAAATGGAGCCCGCCAACGCTCTTTCTCTGCCGACGTGGGCTATTCACGTATCTTCAGTGGTGAGTCCCAGACACTGGGCCCCCCATGCCACACACAACAAGACTACACCCCACACAAGAGCACAAGCACCGATCGTGTAGCACGTGATCAGGCACACAGTCTGGGCAAAGGGCAGGCCCTGGCGCTTTCGTGCCACGTCCTTGCGCGCACTCAGTAGGCTTTTTAGCCAGACCACACCCTGAGCGCGTGCTTTGAATCCTGCCCGAGAGCACCGCGTGCACAGGCGCCCTGCACACAGCCTGGCTGTGGTTGTGGGGGTCTCTTGTCTGTGTAGGATCGGGCCTGCGCAGGTTTCCCCTCCCCAAGTGTTGGGAGGAGAGAAGTATACAGCGCCCCACATAAGTTACACACACACACACACACACAGACACACATACACATGTCACATATGCATTGGCCCACAGCCCTGGCTTGCCTTGGCCCCCTGTATGCCGGGTTGGCGTTGGTCCGACCGAGGGTGTGCCTGCATAGTGCCTACATACCACACACACATACGTTCATCGGTGCATCGTACATGCGTAGCCCCGACGCTGGGAAAGGAGTGCCCATACCTTGAATGTGTGTGTCCATGTGTGTGTGTGTGTGTGTGTCAATATGTGTGTGTGTGTGTGTGTGTGTGTGTGTGTGTGTGTGTGTGTGTAGGCTGAGTGGGCGATAGCCATGGGGCTCATGTGGCGGTACGCAGAGGCGTGCGGCAACCCTCTATGGAAGGGCATGACATGGGCAATGGTGCCAGCACTAGGCTCGGCCACGTGTGCGTGTACATGGCATTTCTTCTACAACTCACCGGACTTAGAGTTCCTTGTAGCCTTACAGGTACGGTACCTCGCAAGGCAGTACAAATTGCAGGGCAGTACGAATGACAGCAATACTGGTACACTACATCAGACAGTATACTGCGCTTTGTGGGTGTGGAGGCTTGGGCTGGGACGCATACCAGGGCAGCTTGTAGCAAAACGCGAGCGCGCTGTGCAGTATACGGTCCACCACGACAAAGTGCAGCAAAGGCCAGGCTACTCGCCGCATACGCGCATGCACGCATACTGGGCAGCACAGCACCTGGTAGGTTGAGTGTCAAGAAACCGAGCGCTGACTCTTATGTCGTGTTGGTGCGGGGTGTTCGCAGGCTTTCCTCACGTGCGTGAGCAATACGACCTGTGCGTGGGCGGCGTTCCGGATCTGGCAGGCTGCCAAAGCTGAAGCAAAGGCGTGATGCAGCGTGTAGCTTTGCACCTGTAGTGTGCTCGTTGAATGTTGTGGACTGGTCAGACCCCCGCGTTGACACTGTGTATTCGTATGTTACTGCGTGCTGTTGCCTGTCTTCGGATTCTGTGTAAGAACACTAACCCTCAAGGTCTCAAGCTGTACCATACAATCATAAGGCTTGTTTGCCACTGTATCGGTGCCCTGGCAGATGGCAGTTGGGCCTAAGTTTGAGCAGCTGTGAGTTTGAGTATCGTTGGCAACGGCTACTGTCGCCCTTGCTTGCAGGCTTGCCGTTCGCTTGCTGAAGCCGTCCTCCATATCTCGCGCTTAGCGCACAGCTATTGGGCCACGGCTGAGGCTGGAACATGGCTGGCCTTCGCAGCATGTGAGTACTCATCGTTGACCCGAGCGTGCGTGCTGACCAGAACGCCGTGCCGGGCTTTGTGCATTCAGCGAGCACACAACTGGCCACTACTATACTGTTGGGCGCGGGGGAAGGGTCCCAAACGCAAAAAGAGGGACACCCAACCCCGCGTCCTGCCAGCTACTCATCGTGCACCAGGTCTTTCCACGGCCCTGGATTGCTGCCTGCTGATGATGTGGCTGCTCTACGGCCATGCCCTGCAGGTTGCCGGGGTGTCTAGTGGCTCTCTTGGTCCTGGGAGGCGTTGTCAGCTGGGCCGCAGCCCAGCCCGCTTTTCTGGGAGGTGGCGAGCCATACATAGCCATCTACGGCTACACGCTCACGAACATCAGCGTGTGGTTTGCCCAGGACTACGAGCAGGTGGGTCAGGCGCCCTACACACGGCACCCGAGCCACACCTGCTTGCACATACCGTACCTTGCGCGTGTGTCTCGGGTATGCGTGATTGTCCTGTCCACTCGCAGAACTGGGGCCGTCTGTCCGGCCAGGCCTTGGCAGACAAGCAGGCAGGCTTCCTCGCAGCCATGCGGGGGTCCCTCAGCCAGTACCTTACAATCAACGAAACACGCATCAGCTTCTACACGAACGTGACCACGTCTCCTCTGCCAAACGACCCGCGCTCGTATGTCAGGCTTGTGGTTCAGTACCCTGGCGACAGGGGCGGTTTGTGGCCAACTGGATACTACATAGACATTGTAAGTTGACGCATTGATCGTGAGACATGACATACACAGGATACGCAAACATACGGGCATGAGTGCCACTGGTACCAACGGATGGCTACAAATGCGTTCACATTCCTTTCATGACGTGACGTGGTGTGTATGCGCGCTGCCTTGCTTGCAGGACGAGCTAGCGCCTGCATGGATCATGGGCTTCAACGCCCTTAC
>VFQQ010005597.1_pt1 | contig 10326 bp, 9 predicted proteins | sample 3512341 | NCBI WGS metagenome assembly VFQQ01 (sample SAMN10412373, study PRJNA504923) | tailings metagenome | isolation source: Relicate 2 Philex TSF1 revegetated site | place: Philippines: Tuba, Benguet | collected 2017-08-29
GGAGAAGTACCCCGTGAGCCTGGCGCTGAAGATGAGCATCGGCGCCACCGAGGAGGTCGAGTGGGCCAACGTCATCGCCATCAGCGTGGTGGCCCTCGTCCCCAGCGTGGCGGTGTTCTTCGCGGCGCAGCGTTACTTCATCGAGGGCGCTTCGTCCTCGGGCATCAAGGGTTGAGATGGCCGCACTGAGCCTTTCCGGGATCGAGAAGATCTACCCCAACGGCTTCAAGGCCGTGCACGGCGTGGACCTGCAGGTGCGCGACGGCGAGTTCATGGTCTTCGTGGGCCCGAGCGGCTGCGCCAAGAGCACGCTGCTGCGCATGATCGCGGGGCTGGAGAGCATCAGCGGCGGCGAGCTGCGCATCGGCGACCGCGTGGTCAACGCGTTGCCGGCCAAGCAGCGTGGCATCGCGATGGTGTTCCAGAACTATGCGCTGTACCCGCACATGAAGGTGTACGACAACCTCGCGTTCGGGCTGAAGCTGGCCGGCACGCCCAAGGCCGAGCTCGACCAGCGGGTGCGCCACGCGGCGCAGCTGCTGGAGATGGAGCACCTGCTCGACCGTTACCCCAAGCAGCTCAGCGGCGGCCAGGCACAACGTGTGGCCGTGGGCCGCGCCATCGTCAAGCAGCCCGAGGTGTTCCTGTTCGACGAGCCCCTGTCCAACCTCGACGCCAAGCTGCGCGCCGCGATGCGCGTGCGCCTCACCGAACTGCACCGCACGCTGAAGGAGCAGGGCAAGCCGGCCACCGTCATCTACGTCACGCACGACCAGACCGAGGCGATGACGATGGGCGAGCGCATCTGCGTGCTGAAGGAAGGTGTGATCCAGCAGGTGGACACGCCGGTGGCGCTGTACCAGCGGCCGGCGAATGCGTTCGTGGCCGGCTTCATCGGCTCGCCGGAGATGAACATCGTGGCTGGCGAGTTGCTGGCGCTGAACGATGGCGCGGCGGTCAGCGTGGGCGGGCAGGTGCTGCCGCTGCGGCGTGTTGTCGGCTCGCGCACCGGCGCGGTCAAGTTCGGGCTGCGGCCGGAGCACATCGGTGCGGTGGGGCGGCCCGATGCGCAGGCGGTGCCGGTGGTGCTGAAGTTCGTGGAGCACATGGGGAGCGAGGTGTACGTGCACTTCGACCTGGGTGGGCTTTCGATGTCGGCGCGGGTGCCAGCGGAGCAGGCGGTGGCGCTGCAGAGTGCGGATCGGGGATCGCCGGTCACGCTGCACTTCCTAGTGGATCAGGCGCATCTGTTCGATGCGGAGACTGGGGTGGTGTTGCCGTGAGCTTTGTTCGGTTGGCTCCGCGCGGCAAAGGCTTGGGTGGGGGGCTGGGCTTGGGGCGTAGGTGGGGCGGTCTGCGCTTCGCTGCGCCTCCCCTGCGATGCTCGAAGTCCCGGCCCCACGGCGTACCTCGCTCCGTTCGCTTCGCTCACTGCGCTCGGACAGACGCCGTGAGTCAGAGCTTGATGCGCGCGGGTACGCGCGCGGGCCGGGACTCCTGCGCTTCTCGGCGCCCCAGATGCGCCCCAAGCCCAGCCCCCCACCCAAGCCTTTGCGGCACCAGTGGCTGTTCTCGACGAGGACAAGAACCGGTGGTTGAGCGGCAGGGGGTGCCCGATGGGGGCGCTGTCTGGGGCGGCGAGGAGCGGAGGCTTTGCGGCCCGCGCGTGTACCCGCGCGCATCAAGCTCTGACTCACGTCGTCTGTTCGAACGCAGCGAACGCAGTGAGCGTAGTGAGTTACGCCGTGCGGGCCGCAAAGCCGAGCACCGCAGCGGAGTCGGAGCGAAGCGGAGACCGCCACAGCCTGCGCCCCCAGCGGGCACCCCCTGCCGCGACGAGCTGCAGCTGCCATGAAGCGCCGCACCTTCATCACCGCCACCGCCGCGACCCTCGGGGCCCCCGCCTACGCCCAGGACAAACCCACCATCCTCCGCTTCTCTTGGTGGGGCGGCGGCGCCAGGCACGAAGCCACGCTGAAGGCGATCCAGCTCTTCGAGCGTCGCAACCCCGGCCTCAAGATCAAGGCCGAGTACATGGGCTTCTTCGGTTACCTCGAGCGCCTCACCACGCAGGTGGCCGGCGGTGCCGAACCCGACGTGATGCAGATCAACTGGGCCTGGCTCGCCATGTTCAGCAAGCGTGGCTACGGCTTCACCGACCTCGCACCGCTGCTCGGCCCGGAAGTCCAGCGGCAGCTGCCGCCCGCCGACCTCGCCACCGGCACCATCCACGGCAAGCTCAACGCGCTGCCGGTGTCGTACACCGCGCGCATCCTGTTGTGGAACCAGGGCGCCTGGAACAAGGCCGGCCTGCCCCTGCCGCGCAACTGGGACGAACTCTTCGCCGCAGGCCCGCGTTTTCGACGTGCTCTTGGCGACAACGCCTTCCCGCTCGACGGCGAGCTCTACGACATGATCCTGCTCAGCCAGGCCTGGGTGCAGCAGACCCACGGCACGCCCTTCGTGCAACCGGGGCCCGATGCACGCGTGGCCATGAGCGAGGCTGCCGCGCTCGACTGGGTGCGTTGCTACAAGCGGCTGGTGGATCAGCACGTGTGCACCTCGCTGCCGCTGCGCGCCAGCCTGGGCGGCGCGGAGAAACCCACCGAGCAGCAACCCGACTGGGTGGCCGGCCGCTGGGCCGGCAACTACACCTGGGATTCGGTGATCGCGCTGCGCGCCAGCACGCTGAAAGGCGACAACCGGCTGGCGCTCGGTGCCTTCCCCCTGTTGCCCGAGGCCCAGCACAGCGGCATCTTCGGCCGCCCTGCGTTGATGTTCGCCGTGGGCCGGCATTGCAAGCAGCCAGCCATCGCCGCCAGGTTCGTCGAGTTCCTGCTCACCGACCCCGAAGCCGTGCGCCTGCTCGGCCGCACCCGCGGCCTGCCTTCGGCCCGTGGCGCCTTCGACATCCTCAAGGCCGAGGGCCAGGTGCCGCCGCTGGAACAGCAGGCCTTCGAGCAGATCCGCGCGCAGCGCGAGGCTGGGCGCATCCCGCTGCCGGCGCCGTTGTTCGAACACCCGCGCCTGCACAAGTTCATGCGCGAGGTCTTCGAGCTCGTGGCCTACCGCAAGACCAGCGACGCCGATGCAGCGCAGCGCCTCGTCAAGGGCGGCCAGGCGCTGCTGCAGAGACTGAAGTGATCAGAAGAGAACAGCGATGAGCAAACACACCGTCCGCACGATGCCCTTCGTGACGCGCACCGACCCCGACACCGGCGCCGAGGTCACGCGCCTGACACCGCGCGACGTGACCTGCCACCGCAACTACTTCTACCAGAAGTGCTTCACGAACGACGGCGGCAGACTGATCTTCGCCGGCGAGTTCGGGCCAGCGCCCAGCCCGAACTGGAACTACCACCTGCTCGACCTCGAGGCCAAGACCGCACTGCAGCTCACCGAAGGCGAGGGCGAGAACACCTTCGGCGGCTTCATGAGCCCCGACGACAAGTTCCTCTACTTCGTGCGCGCTGAACGGCACCTCGTCCGCCTCGACCTGGCCACGCTGCAGGAAGACATCGCCTACACCGTGCCACCGGGCTGGGTCGGCTACGGCACCTGGGTGGCCAACAGCGCCTGCACCAAGCTGGTGGGCATCGAGATCCATGCCGACGACTGGTTCCCGCTCACCGACTGGAAGAAGTTCGGCGAGATGTTCCACAAGAGGCCGCGCTGCCGCCTCTTCAGCGTCGACCTCGCCACGGGCCGCCAGAGCGTCATCCTCGAACAGAAGGGCTGGCTCGGCCACCCGCAGTACCGGCCCTTCGACGACAACACCGTGGCCTACTGCCACGAAGGTCCGCACGATCTCATCGATGCGCGCATGTGGTTCATCAACGAGGACGGCACCCATCGCCGCTGCGGCAAGGAGCACCTGAACGGCGAGAGCTGCACGCACGAGTTCTGGGTGCCCGACGGCTCGGCCATGATCTACGTGAGCTACCTCAAGGACTCGCCCGAGCGCTGGATCCGCTCGCTCGACCCGGTGACGCTGGCCGACAAGCCGCTGACGCGGATGCCGCCCTGCTCGCACCTGATGAGCAACCACGACGGCACCTTGATCGTCGGCGACGGCTGCGGCCCCGCGCCGGCCGACAGCAACGAGATGCTGAAGGGCGACCCCTTCCTGCACCTCTTCGACATCCAGGCCGGCACCACGCGCCGCATCGCGCACCACGACAGCAGCTGGGGCGTCTACAAGGGCAACCGGCAGGTCACCCACCCACACCCATCGTTCACGCCCGACGAGAAACAGGTGCTGTTCAGCGCCGATGGCGACGGCGAGCCCGGGCTCTACCTCGCCGACGTGCCGGCCGCGTGAAGGCCTTCGCCGCACTGGCCGTGGCGCTGCTCGCGGGCAGCGTGATGGCGCAGGCGCGGCCGCAGCTCGATGCGGCGCAGGCGGCGCGTTTGGAGATGCGCCACTACCTCGGTGATTGGGTTCCGGCTGCTGCCGAAGCGATGGCGGATGCGAAGGCCGACTTCGTGGTCGATGCCGAAGGCCGCGGCACACACCGCACGGTGCAGGGGGCCGTCGATGCCGTGCCCGCCGGCGGCACACGCCGCTGGGTCATCCACATCCGCGCCGGCACCTACCGCGAACCGCTGTGCATCCGCGACAAGGCGCCGCTGCTGCTGCGCGGTGAATCGTCGGCAACCGTGCGCATCGTCGAAGGCCGCCACAACAGCCTGCCCAAGCCGCTGGGCCAGCCCGCGCACCCCTGTGTGCCGGCGCTGGAGATGGCCACGCATGGCACCAGCGGCAGCACCAGCGTGGCCGTGTTCAGTGACGACGTGCAGCTGGCCACGCTCAGCATCGCCAACGACGCAGCCGTGAACTCGCAGGCGGTGGCGCTGACCACCGCCGGCGACCGCATCCAGCTGGAAGCCGTGGAACTCTGGGGCTACCAGGACACGCTCTACACCCGCCGCCGCGAGCGCGATCGTGTTGCGCGCGTGTTCGTGCGCGCGAGCCTCGTCGCCGGTGACGTGGACTTCGTGTTCGGCAACGCCACGCTCGTGATCGCGGCCAGCGAACTGCGCACGCGCCACCGCGGCAAGGGCGGCTACGTGCTGGCACCGAGCACGCTGCCCGAGGTCGAACACGGTTTCCTCGTCACCGGCAGCCGCTTCACCGCCGAGCCCGGTGTCGCGCCCGGCAGCGTGGCCATCGGCCGTGCCTGGGACCAGGGCGTGCCACCCGGCACCTGGCAGGCCGGCGTTTCACCCAACGGCCAGGCGCTGGTGCGCGAAAGCGAACTGGGCCCGCACATCGCACCTTGGGCCACATCGACCTCGCGCCGAGCCTTCGGCCCCGGCAACCGCATGGCCGAGTTCGGCAACCGCGCGCTGCCGTGAGCCTCACGCGCCGCGCCGCCCTCGTGTCGCCGCTGCTGCTGGCCGGCTGCGCAACGACTTCGGCAGCGCCAGCCGGCGTGCAGGGCTGGGCCGCCATCGACGGCGGCACCCGCGGCGGCGCCGATGCCAAGCCCGAGCACCACCTCGACATCCGCAGCCGCACCGAACTCGATGCTGCGCTGAGGCTGGGTGACACGCCGAAGCTGCTGCGCATCCACCGCCGCATCGACCTCGCCGGCGGCAACACCGAAGCCAGCTTCCGCGACCCCGCCTTCGACCGGGCCGCCTACGACGCCACCTACGCGCCCGCCACCTGGGGCCGCCGCGCGCCCGAGGGCCTGCTGGAAGAAGCACGCCAGCGCTCAGCCGCGAAACAGGCCGCCGCCATCACGCTGCGCCTGCCGCCCCGCACCACGCTGATCGGCGCCACACGCGACGCGGGCTTCGCGAACGGCATGCTGCTGCTCGACGGCACACACGACGTCGTCATCCGCGGCCTGCACTTCGCGCCGGTGCTCGACCACTTCCCCGGCTGGGACCCGCTCGACGGCCCGCAGGGCGCGTGGAACTCCGACTACGACACGGTCAGCCTTCGCCGCAGCCACCACGTGTGGGTCGATCACTGCAGCTTCGACAGCGCCGGCATCGCCAAGCCGCTGGTACTCGGCCGGCCTTTCGAGCGCACCGACGGCCTGCTCGACATCACGCGTTTGAGCGACCTCGTCACCGTCTCCTGGTGCCGCTTCGCCAACCACGACAAGACGATGCTGATCGGCAGCAGCGACACCCAGCCCGAAGACGAAGGCCGCCTGCGCGTGACGCTGCACCACAACCTCTGGCACAACTGCAGCGAACGCACGCCGCGCGTGCGCTTCGGCCAGGTGCACGTGGCCAACAACCTGTTCGAGGCACCCGACGCCGGCCACTACGGCTACAGCATCGGCGTCGGCCACCGTGCCCGCATCGTCAGCGAGGCCAACGTGTGGCAGACCGACCCCGCCATCAGCACCGCCCGTCTGGTGCGCGCGCTGCGCGGCACGCAGTTCGCCGACCGGGGCTCGCTGCACAACGGCGCGCCGGCCTCCTGGCCCGGCTTCGAGGCGCCGGCTTTCGAACCGCCGCCCGTGGCCGGCCTGCTGCCGGCGCGCGAGCTTGCAGCTGCTGTCCGCGCCGGTGCCGGCGCCGAGGCCTGGCGGCTGGTTCACAATCTGTTTTGAAACGGTGGCCCGATGCAAGCAAAACAGCTCGATCCCAAGAACCCCGACGACGAAGCCTTCGACCCCCGCCAGCCCGAATCGGTGGCTGCGGTGCTCAAGGTCTTTGCCATCGTGCAGGCGCTGTCGGAGCGCAACGAGACCGGCATCTCCGAACTCAGCGTGCGGCTGGCCATGCCCAAGGCCACGGTCTACCGCTTCCTGCAGACGATGAAGACGCTGGGCTACGTGCGCCAGGAGCCCGACAGCGAGCGCTACGGCCTGACGATGCGCATGTTCGAGCTTGGCGCCAAGAGCCTGCGCTACCCCGATCTGGTGGAACTCTGCAAGCCGCACATGCAGCGCCTGAGCGACGCCACCGGCGAAACGGTGCACCTGGGCCAGTTGATCGACAGCGAGATCATCTACGTGCACAAGGTCGACAGCCGCCACATGCTGGGCATGTACAGCCGGGTCGGCCGCCGCGCGCCGCTGCACTGCACCGCCATCGGCAAGGTGCTGATGGCCTGGGAGCGCCCGGAGCGCCGTGAGCAGGTGCTGCAGGGCTGCGACTTCAAGCGCTTCCGCGAAAAGACCATCACCTCGCGCGAGGGCTACGCGCAGGAGCTCGAACGCACGCTGGCACAGGGCTTCGGCCAGGACCGCGAGGAGTTCGACGACCACATCCGCTGCGCCGCCATTCCCATCTTCGACCGCCACAACCAGGTGGTGGCCGGGCTGAGCGTGAGCTTCCCCACCTTCCGCTACGACGTGGCACGCGAGCCCGAGTTGGTGGCCATGCTGCGCGACGCGAGCCGCGACATTTCCCGCCAGTTGGGATGCACGCAGTTCCCGCTGGACCCGCCGGAAGACAAGCGCCGCTGACACCGGCGTACGCTGCGGCGCAGGAGAATGAATCCATGAGACCGAACCGCCTGCGCCAACTCTGGGCCGAAGACAAGGCCGCCATCAACGGCTGGCTGGCCGTGCCCAACAGCTTCAGCGCCGAGGTCATGGCCCATGCCGGCTGGGACACGCTGACCATCGACCTGCAGCACGGCGTCATCGGCTACAGCGATCTGGTGCCGATGCTGCAGGCCATCAGCACCACGCCCACGGTGCCGATCGTGCGTGTGCCCTGGCTCGATCCGGCCATGCTCATGAAGAGCCTGGACGCCGGTGCCTACGGCGTGATCTGCCCGATGATCAACACACGCGACGACGCCGCCAGGCTCGTGGCGTACACGCACTACGCACCGCGCGGCGGCCGCAGCTTCGGCCCGGTGCGTGCCAACCTCTATGGCGGCGCCGACTACGCGCAGCACGCCAACGACACCATCGTCGCCTTCGCGATGATCGAGACCGCGCAGGCGCTGGACAACCTCGACGCCATCCTCTCGGTCGAGGGGCTGGACGCGATCTACATCGGCCCTTCCGATCTCTCGCTGAGCCTGGGCTGCAGGCCGGTGTTCGACGACGTGGACCCGAAGGCGCAGCAGGCCATCGAACACATCGTGGCGCGTGCCAAGGCGCATGGCGTGCAAGCCGGCATCCACAACGGCCGCGCCGACGTGGCGCGTGCGCGCATCGCCATGGGCTACCGCTTCGTGACCATCGGCTCCGACGCACGCATCCTCGCCGCCGGTTCGCAGCAGATCCTGGAAGCGGCGCGCGCGCCGTGAGCGATGAAGCCGCCACGCTGGTGCTGCGTGGTGACCACATCACGCTGGAAGCGCTGCTGAAGGCCACCGGCCTGGCGGATCAGCACGGAAAGGGCAGCACCGCGCGGGCACTGATCGGGGAGGGTGTGGTGTCCGTCAACGGCAGCGTGGACACGCGCCGTGGCCGCAAGCTGCGGGTGGGTGACGAGGTGGCACTCGGCGGCAACCGCGTGCGCGTCGTGGCGGCCTGAGCCGCGTCGGCGACACTCCGCGACGTGGACTACCCCCGCTACGACCCCGCCTCGCCCGTCACGCCGCTGGAACCGGCGGAACTCGACGGCCTCGACCGCCTGCTGGCGCTGCTGCCCACCGACGGCGCGATGTCGCTCGACGGCGCCGACGGCTACCTGAGCGCCCTCGTGCTCGGCCCGCCCGAGCTGCTGGCCACGCTCGACACCGCGCAATGGCTGCCCGCCATCTGGGGCGGCGATGGCCCCGAGGGCAACGACGGCGCAGCGCCCTTCACCAGCAAGCGCCGGCGCAAGGACACCGTGGTGCTGCTGCTGCGCCATCTGCGGCACCTGGCCCAGCAGTTTGCAGGGTCACCCAACGACTGGGAACCGATCTTCAGCATCGCCGAACAAGGCGCACTCGAAGTGGCCGACGCGCGCGACTGGTGCGCCGGGTTCCTGCAGGCCGTGGACCTGATGCCCGGCGCCTGGTCCGTGGATTGGAACGATGCCGCGTGGCTGCCGCTGCTCACGCTCGGCGGTGGCCTGGACGGCAACGGGGCCGTGCCCGAAGACCTGACCGAGGTCGACCGCCTGAGCCGCGCCGTGCCCGACGCCGTGCTGCAGCTGCTGCCGCCGCGCTGATCCCCCCGGTGGGGAGCCGACGCCACGCGGCTCTTCGGCGCATGCCGCGATACTGGCGCGATGCCGGCGGTGCAGCAGCCCGCTTCCGCGGCCCCCACTGCTAGAGTGAATCGCATCGATGCGGAGCCTGGGAGGGCCAACGTGATCTGGGTCGTCGTGCTGCTGGCGGCGCTGTTCGGCGGCGCCTGGAGCGAGGACTTCTTCGGCGCCGTTGCCGGCGGCCTGCTGGCCTGGCTGGTGATGCAGCAGCGGCGGCAGGCAGCGCGGATCGCGGCGCTGGAGGCCTCGCTGAAAGGCGCAGCGGTGCCGCCTCAACCCGCGGCCATGCCCGCGGCAGAGCCGGTGGTGGCCCAGCCTGTTGCCACCCCGCCGGTGCTGGCCGAGCCGGCGCCTGCGGCACCCGCGCCGGCTGTTCACGATCGCACCGGCCCGCGCGAGCCAGCGCTGTGGGACCGCGCCCGCGCCTGGCTGCTGGGCGGCAACACCATCGCCAAGGCCGGCATCGGCATCCTCTTCGTCGGCCTGGCCTTCCTCGCCAAGTACGCGAGCGAACATGTGCAGCTGCCGGTGGAACTGCGGCTGGCCGGCATCGGCCTCGTGGCCATCGTGCTGCTGGTGCTGGGCTGGCGGCTGCGCCACGGCAGGCCGGCCTACGCGCAGGCGCTGCAGGGCGGCGCGGTGGCGGTGCTGTACCTCACGCTGTTTGTCGCCTTCCGCTTCTACGGCGTGATCGAGGTCGGGCCGGTGTTCGCGCTCATGGTCCTGGTGGCGGTGCTCGCGGCGGCGCTGGCGGTGCTGCAGGAGGCACGCGCGCTGGCCGTCATCGGCACCATCGGTGGCTTTGCGACGCCGCTGCTGGTGTCCACCGGCAGCGGCAACCACGTGGCGCTGTTCAGCTACTACCTGGTGCTCGATCTGGGCATTGCGGCGGTGGCCTGGTTCCGCCACTGGCGGCTGCTCAACGCCATCGGCTTTGCCTTCACCTTCGGCGTGGCCACGGTGTGGGGCGTGCTCTCGTACGACAGCGCGCGTTATGCCAGCAGCCAAGGCTTCCTGATCGCGTACTTCCTGCTCTTCAACGCCATCCTGCTGATGCCGGCGCGGCAGGCGCTGACCGCCAACGCGCCGCCGCCGGAAGACGGCGGCCAGGCCGGCCGCTGGATCAACGGCGGCCTGATGTTCGGCCTGCCGGTGTTCACCTTCGCGCTGCAGCACGGCCTGGTGCGGCACCTGCCGTTC
>VFQQ010005600.1_pt1 | contig 10323 bp, 12 predicted proteins | sample 3512341 | NCBI WGS metagenome assembly VFQQ01 (sample SAMN10412373, study PRJNA504923) | tailings metagenome | isolation source: Relicate 2 Philex TSF1 revegetated site | place: Philippines: Tuba, Benguet | collected 2017-08-29
GCCTCAGTCGCGCCATGCCCTCATGTGCGTGTATGCATTCCTCGATCTCGCCATGCCGTCATGTGCATCCTTGGGCGTGTGTGTGTGTGTGTGTGTGTGTGTGCAGCAGTCAGAGGCCGCTGCGACAGCCCAGGCCACTGATGACGAGCCAGCCGACGCAGACGCATCCGTGCAGGTCAAGCCCACCACCAAGACAGATGATACCAAGCCCACAAAGGCCGCAGCCAAGCGTGGCAAGTCAGCCAAGCCAGACTCAGAGCCCGACGAGGCCCCTGAGCCTGCTCCTGCTGCGAAGGGTGGCAAGGCTGGTGCAAAGAGTGGTACAGACAAGGAGAGCGCTGGTGGCAAGGGGCGCAAGAGGGGTGCTGTGAGTGGTGCTGCGGTTGAGGAGGGTGGCGAGGGTACGAAGGCGGAGAAGCCTGCTGCTAAGAGAGCGAGGGCTAGCAAGTGAGGCTCAGTCTCAATTGGTAGCTGTAGCGACTGAGAGATATGAGGGTGTTGCTAGTGAGCGCCCCTGAGCGAGCAACCTGGGGTGTAGGGCAAGGGACTCATGCCCTGTCATTTATGGCTTCGTAATCCTAAGCAGTCTGACTATGCCTGTTTGACATGAGTAAATCAGGGCACATCAAGATACTGACTCTTACATTCATTCTAGCTACAGTACTGAGAGAACGTCGGTAACGAGCATAGCGATGTAACCTACTGGCCTATGTGTTCCTACTTAGTCTAGACTACAAACCTGAACTGTCCAAACACTATGTATGTCAATGGTGTGGTTCTAGTATGCGTGTAGCTGTGTGCGTCAGTCTCACAGCTCTGCCACTGGCAACTCTTTCTGTTCTCTGGCTGAAAGGTCCTTGACAGACACACAGCCCTTGGCCCACTCATCAGCGCCCACCATGATAAGGCGTGACGCACTCAGACGCTCCGCGTGCTGCACACACACACACACACACACAGACATCGACACAGGCGCCAGCGGTACCCTGAGTGAGCACGTGGACGATGTCTTGCATGGCGCACCACATAGAAGACCCAGCACACAGCATTTGATCAAAAAAGCCAGCACATATGGTACTCAACCCCGCACACTTGCATGGCCGCCCTCACAGACACAAGAACCCGCATGGCGTACTAAACGCTGCTAGCAGTAGCAGCGCAGCACATATTGTATGCGTTACTGTGTCATCACATACCTTGATGGCCCACTTGAGCTTCTTGTTCTCAAGCACAAGCTCGACTGTTCTCCCGGCCCGTCTCAGTTGCTGGGCCACGCCACTGGCAGCAGGCCGTAGTGACTCATCTAGACACACTACCACGTCATTCACCTGTGAGGGTACCACACACATAACACACACACGTGCCCTTTCAGCATGAAGTCAGGGCCAAGTCAGGCCTTGTGGCAAGGTGGGTGCTAGGTTGGTCGGTTACCACAACACAGAGGCCTTGGTGTTGACATAGCATCACTCATTGGCGCAGCACACGCCCTGAGACATCATGTTCCTTGAGTTGCACAGCCAGGCTTCTCATATGCTCAACTGGTAGATGACGGCAGGAAGATCTTGGTTTCGCTCACCTGCTGCTTGAAGGTTGGTAGTTTGCCCGTCTCCTTAAGCAGCTCGACAATAACCGCATCACCGAACCCGAAGCCACACATGGGCATGTCCTCGCCACCAAACGTGCCCAGTAATCTGTAAGCATACATGCACAAGGGCGCGTACTCACTCTTTCGTCTCCCTCCACACACAAGACATGGAAGCTGTGGCTTGCCGTGCTTGTGCGGCTCAACGTGCATGTCTTGTCATGTATGGAGGTGCAGAAGGTCTGCATTGGTTCACCTGTCATATCGGCCCCCTCCACAGATGGCTCGCAGCTTGCCAGCCCGATCAAAACCCTCAAACACAGTGCCTGCAAGTTTGCACAGAGTAAAGACATACAGATGGTACACGCCCTGCTGCGTGTGCACAGTTGACAGCAGACACAGCGTGCTATGCCGGGCCTGTGTTGTGCTGCATGGACTGCATGAGCTTGTGACTTGCGCTGTAGCTGTAGCATACCTGTGTAGTATGCCAGGCCACGCACCACACTGGGATCGAACACCAGCCAGTCTGCGAACCTGCACACACACACACACACACACACACAGTGGGTCGTGTCCCCCAGGGCCCTCACCAGCTCATTCACCTAACGGAGCGGCCTGTGTACCAGTTTTAGAAAGTCAGACTCCCAAAAAACAAGTGAGTGTGTATGTGCGTGTGTGCGTATGTTTGTGCGTGTGTGTTTTCTGACGCCGCGCTCACCCGTATCCCTCTGCAATCTTGAACAGTTGTCTCAACTCCTTAACTGCCTCTGAGTCCTGACCCAGTAACTGCTCAAGATCGTCTAGGGAGCGAAGAGACATGGCACTGAGCACACCTGTACACACACACACACACATACGCCTTGCAGACATGCATCCACACTTTCTCTTTCGGGCAGGACCAACTCTGCTCATGCGCATCGCACACACGGCTTTGGCGCTGGTGGTGAGCATCCACACGCAGTACCGCATGCAGATGCTATGCCTAAGGGGCTTTCTTACAGGGCTTGCAGTGGGACATGGGGATATATAGGTGTCATACCTAGTATTGGGTGAGTATGATAATGGGTCATGGGGATACATATGTGTCATACCTTGTATAGTCTCAGGCACCACACCCAGTGCCTGGAGCTCCTTCTCCACCTGCTCTCTGGGCAGCTTCTCGATCTGTGTACACACACACACACACACACACACACACACACACACACACACACACACACACACACGGGATGGTGCCGCAAGCGTGGGTGGTGCTTGCTGTGTTAAGGCCCGTGCGTAAGCTGTGTGTTGACCTTTGCCTCACCTTGTCTACGATGACACACACAGGTGCGAAGAGCTCTGGTGCCACAGAGTACCGACTGAGCACTGACTGGAGCACCTGCATGGGGTTAGAGCCACACAACACGGAACAGAGCCGCCTCCCATGTGCTACACTGCATGGCCAAAGACCCGCGGAACCATCCGTGTTGGACCCTTCCGTGTGGACTTCGACCCGGCCACGGGCCCTTCCGAGTCGCTGTCTTGCAAACAGTACACCACGACGCGGAGGTTTCTGCTGTAGCAGCGTGGCCGGGATCCTGTGTCATACCTTGCGGTTTGAGACCTTGATGCCAACCTCTTTACTGGTAAACCCTAACCGTTCAAACAGAAGTGTGATGGCGGCCAACAGCTCTGCCTCAGCCTGCAATATGTAGCACACACACACACACACACTTTGTAGGCTGTTGCCTGTACCCGCCCATGTGGACTGTCCTCTGCTCGCAGCCGCTGTGTGCTGCTTGCTGCAGGGCATCCATGCGTACTCGGCAGCCAATGTGTGCTGAAAACTGTTGTGTGTGTCACCCTCACCTTCCATCCAGCGTGCATGTGCTGCTCGCTGCTGCTGCTGTGTGTGTGTGTGTGTGTCACCCTCACCTCCACACCCGGTAGTCCCACGATGTCCATGTTCCATTGATAGTGCTCTCGTCTGCACACACACACACACACACACGCGCGCGCGCGCGCGCACAGACACACACATAGAGCGAGAGAAAGGGTCGCCTTACCTCCTGTCAGCATGACAACCCTGCGGCACCTCTCTGCCGATCATGGTGGGCCACCACACAGGCCGTGTCAGTGCCACGTGTTGAATTTGGCGAGCGCTGTGCTCACCTTCTGCCACGAGTCATACGTTCGTATCTCCAGCACTGTCCTATGGCAAACCACTTGGCGGGGAGGGTCAGTGTCTTCTTTTTGCCGAGGATCATACGTGCGAGGGACGGGGTGAGCTCGGGGCGCAACGCCACTCGCCGCTGACCCTTGTCCTGTGTTGCGCACACACACACGCACGCATACACGCACATCACCTCGAGTATTCAGTGTCGTTGTGCAGGCATGGCAGGTGGGGTGCACGGACTGAGCTCAATTTTGTGTGTTGTGTTTTTTTGTGTGTGTCTGCGTGTGTGTGTGAGTGTGTGCGCGCGCGTGCGTGTGTGTGTGTGCGTGTGTGAAGGGTATGTACCTCAAAGTTGTACAGCTGTTCTGTGATCTCTTCCCCTGCCTTGCGCACAAACAGCTCCTCACTCTCAAGCACTGGTGCATCCCACTGCTCAAAACCGAACAGATTGCTGCGGGCAATGGCAAACACGGTCACAGTAGGGATTGCAGTTCAGGAGTACGTACAGAGGTGGGGCACTGGCTGCTGCGTGATGATGATTGCTTTGCATACCTGACTGCAGTGAACTCGCCAAAGAGCCAGCTGCGGAGTTTGTACTCATCTGGGTAGAAGTCTCGTGTGCCTGCATTGGTGCACACAGCAAGCTGCACGACTGAGCTTGCGGGCTGGAGCTGCATCTTGCAGGAAGAGCTTACGGCTGCGCATGTTTCGCTGGAGAGCTAAGGGCTGTGCCCGTTGTGCTACGATGCCTGTGCCAAGCTCTCTGCTGTGGGCTGTGTGCGGCAGGTGCGGACCTCTGGGTGGCTGCACGTCTATGAGTCCTTTGCCATTGGTGCTGGGCGGAGGGCCTGACTTGGCTGCCTTGCGCTCTGGCTTGCCGTTCTGCGTGCACAGACACGTCAAGGGACACGTCGCGTGCTGTGCGTGGCCTCGCAGGCCCATCAGAAGTGCTGCAAGGGCTAGCGGACACCTGCAGTGTGTCGCGCCGCCAGTGGGCATCGCTGCGCTTGTATGTGGGGCCGAGGAGGGCTCCGCACCTGTTGTGTGGCAGCGGCGTCCTGAGGTGCGGGCGCCTCGGTGGCTGTGCTTGCTGTAGCACAGCGCCTGCTGACTACTCTGCTACGGCTGCAGCTTGCTGCTGTGAAAGGAACGACGCTGCTGCATCGCAGGGAGGCCTCCTGGAGGAGATAAAAAAGAGGGGGGGGTAGGCAGGACCGGCCCACCCTCTGCATGCCCTGCATCCTGTCTGCCCTGTAAGTGCCTCACTGGAGGCTTGTAACTGTACAAATGCTTGCAAGCAGGTTCCCGGCTGAAGAGCCAGCAATCCGCGTGACAGAAAGTGAGACTCGGTGATTTCACAGAGCGTGTGACAGGTCAATGGGCCTTCTTCTCTGACCCCCGCAGAGCCATTTTGCATCGTAGTTACATCATGGCGAAGTTCCAGCAGCTTCATCAGGTCCTGGAGGGCTCTGATGGTCGCCTCAGTGTGGCCATTGCTGGAGGACCCACATTCTCGCGCAGGACCCTGCAGGCGTGCATCGTCGATGTGTCAGCACGTCTTACAGCTGCGGGCGTCAAGCCAGGCCAGGTGGTCTGTATGGCCTTTGCAAACACGGTGAGACGCGCAGGGTTGAGTTACAGCCACGCACCTTGCGCACTGTCCAGTGGCTCGCTGCTGCCTGGTAGCTTGGCCTGAAGTCGATCCAATGCGCACCAGGCCGAGGAGTGGAGTGCTTGCATCAATACGAGGGTCAGCGAACCCTAGGCGCTGACCGAAGTCGTGTCCATCTCTCGCGCATTGGCACACGCAGATTGACTTTATCGTGTCCTTCATGGCAGTGACGTATGCTAGGGCAGTGGCAGCGCCTCTAAATGCAGCATACAAGAAGGTGAGAGGGTGTGCAGGAACGCACGTCGCACCATCAAAGGACCTCCGCACTCTTCCCCTCGCCCATCCATCGTCCTGCTTACAACCTTCGCTGGCATCTCCTCCTGAAGTCAATGGCAGCCTACTGTGGGCCCAGCGACCTGGTGTGCGTGCCCACACCACCGCGTGGGGGGCCTCGTGCCTGGCCTCTGTGTTCCTGTGTCCTGTGCAGGAGGAGCACGCGTTCTACCTCGAGGACAGCAAGGCTGTGCTCCTCATCGTGCCAGAGGAGGGCAACCCCGCAGCTCAGGCGGCAGCAGCACAGCTGAATGTGCCAGTAGCTTCGCTGACGCTGCAGGATCAAGGTGCGCAGCACAACGCGGGGGCCCCGGCCAGTCGCGTCTGCCCCTTGCGCACATCTTACCAGACGGTGATCTGTGCGCGTGCGCGCAGGTCCTGCGCCCCCTTTGGTGCACATTAAGCCGCTCACAGGGCGCCTCAGCTTCCCTCCCCAGGGCTCCCGCGCCCTGCCCCAGATGCCGCGGCCAGACGACATCGCACTCTTCCTGCACACCAGTGGCACCACGGGGCGGCCCAAGGTGCGAAGCACTACTGCCAACCCATGCACTACTTCTCAATCCACAAGCTGCTACGAGCGTGTCAGCGCGACTGCCCTTACAGCCCGCCAGGAGTGCAGTCTGTCCGTTGGCCAGTGCATCACAGTGCCATCAGCGCCATTGCCGGCGCGATACTTCTGTGCAGGGTGTGCCTCTGTCCCATGGCAACCTGTGTGCATCCATCACAAACATCATTCAAACGTACGAGATGGTGGCGACAGATGTGTCGTACCTAGTGATGCCTCTGTTCCATGTGCACGGGCTCATGGCAGGTGAGGACAAAGACACAGATACTCACACACACACACACACACCTGCACACACAGTACACACCTGCGCACATGACCCTAGACTCGAAGAGTGGCGATCAACACAAAGACAAGCGTCAATCGGTTGTGTGTGCTGTGTCTCATACAGGTCTGTTGGCCCCCCTGGGTGCACATGGTGCGGTCGTGCTGCCAGCTGCGGGCCGCTTCACCGCACACTCGTTCTGGACTGACTGCTGCCACTACGGGGCCACCTTTTACACAGCAGTGCCCACCATCCACCAGGTATGCTCTCTCTCTCACACACACACACACACACGCACACACTCTCACTGACGCACTGGGCATGCAGAGAAAGAGGTACCCAGGAGGCGTAGCACACTGGTGCATACTTCAAGGCGATGCAGATGTGAGCTCCGATGTGAATGTGTGCTCAAATGTGTGTGTGTGTGTGTGTCACAGGTACTGTTGGCCAGGGCTGCCCAGGACTACCCTGCGTCCAACCCTCCCCCACTCAGATTCATCCGATCATGTTCATCAGCCCTGGCGCCCGCCACACTTGAGAAGCTCGAGAAAACGTTCAAGGTGAGCCAACAATCGTACTAGTGCTAGTGCCATAGTCTGCTCTTACGATGCCTAGCGCGAGTGTGCGAGTGAGCATCACGCCAGGCATTGTGCGAGCAGACTATGGCATTAGCACCATCAGTCCATGCTCATCCTCTGACTGTAGGCTGGCCAGCATGTTTGCAGGCAGCAGCGCTGTCGTGATACACCAGCTCTCACCGCTGTCTCAGCTGGCCCGATGATTGCATGTCTTTGCCTGATGTGAAGGTACAGGTCTTGCATCTGTGTGTGTGTGTGTGTGTGTGTGTGTGTGTGTGTGTGTTCATAGGTCCCAGTGCTCGAGGCGTACGCAATGACCGAGGCCTCCCACCAAATGACATCCAACCCCCTGCCCAAGTACGGGCCACACAAGGCGGGGACAGTGGGCAAACCACAGGGATCCGTGCAGGTGGCCATCCTGGATAACCAGAACAGGTGTGTGTGTGTGTGTATGTGTGTGTGCGTTTACATACTCAACAGCTTTACTACTGTGAACGAACCTGTGAAACCAACCAAGCTGTCGAGAACAGACGCCGATCAGTATTCAAGGGCATGTGGCTTCAGAGGTGTGTGTGTGTGTGTGTGTGTGTGTGTCTGTGTGTGTGTGTGTGTGTGTGTTGTATGCAGGGTGTTGGGTCAGGGTCAGATCGGCGAGGTGTGTATCAGGGGTCCTAACGTCACCAAGGGATATAACAATAACCCTAAGGCAAACGAAGAAGCCTTCGCAGGTGCGCAGGGATGACTCTAGGGCATCTCTGAGCGCCGGTTCTAAGCAGCACCTAAGCAGCATCGTGTGCGCGCGCGTGTGGTGCAACACGGTGGTATGAGGATGTGCGAGTGTGCAGATATGGGGTGCGTTCATGTGGCACTGTCGCTCACGGTGCGCTGCTGTGTACAGGCATGCTGCCAAGTACGCAGCAATCGTCTGTGCGTAGGTGCAGTACTGCTGTAGAGTAGGGGTGTTACAGAGTGCGTATAATCGGGCATGTGTGTGTGTGTGTGTGTGTCATACAGGTGGTTGGTTCCACACGGGTGACCAGGGCTTCCTCGACGCAGAGGGATACCTCACTCTCACAGGCCGCATCAAGGTGTGACATGCACACACACACACACACACTGCCATCGTCCCACGCAGGCACGCTCACATCTCCATTCTCATCCCTGCGCTCGTCAGGTCGCTGTCTATACCCACATGTATACTCGCACGCATCCCTGACGTTACATAACCCGACGTGTGTGTAATAAGGGCATTACAGACCTCAAGAGAGGGTGCAGAAGACTGTGGCTTCGTCGGGCTCTCAAGTGTGTGTGTGTGTGTGTGTGTGTGTCACACACAGGAGCTGATCAATCGAGGTGGTGAGAAGATCTCCCCTCTCGAGGTAGACGCGGCCCTGCTGTCCCACCCCTCTGTGGCTGAGGCTGTGTCATTCGGTGCGCCTGATGAAAAGTACGGGGAGGTGGTGGCGGCAGCAGTGGTGCTCAAGCCAGGCGCTGCGAGGGAAGGGGTGGAGGGGTCGATTCAGAAGCATTGCGGCGCTACACTCGCTGCATTCAAGGTGGGGCTAAGCGTTGCGCAGGCCTAGCGTTGCGCAGGCCTAGCGTTGCACAGAGATAGTCAGATAGTACGGCGCCACACCACACTGCGTTCGGCTGCGCGTTCGGCTGCGTTCGGCTGTAGTGACGTATGGTGAGATGAGCGTGTCGCTGATTGGATGCTGTGGCGCCACACTGAGGCCTCTTACCTGCCTTGCTATGAGTGGGATTACTAGGGGATAGGCTAGGGGTACTGTGCTGCATGTTCTCATGGCGTGTGTGTTTGTGTGTACAGGTGCCTACGATGATCTTCGTGACAGATGTTCTGCCCAAGACAGCGACTGGCAAGATCCAGAGGCGTCACATGGTCGCTGCTTTCATCAAGCCAGGAGGAGGTGGCAGCGCGGGGGGCGCGGGGTCTGCACCGACCAATCAGTCAGGTGCGTCCCCCGCCCCCACTGCCCCGCGCAGCAAGCTATAAGACGCACACACCTGTGCGCACATACTACCCATGTATACATGAGCGCGTGCATGCATGCGGCATGGTCAAAGACTCGCACCTGCCTGCGGGCTTGTTGGCTTATTGAGAGGGGTGTACCTTGAGAGTGCAGGAGAGACCTAAGTCGTCGCACATAAGCACGTTAGGTGCAGGATTTTGCATTGCAAGGGAGGGTAGGAGTGAAGAGCATTGTTGTTGAACATGCTGTGAACGCATGCTGAGCTTTTAAGGATAAGGAGAGGCAAGGCGAAGCTGAGTTAGAGTGAATAATACAGCTGTATTCTCTCGGTAGATTCTACCCTTGCCTAGGTGGCCGCAGCTCAGGTGCTCAGCTCCATGCTCAGGTGCTCATCTCCATGCTGGCTGTGTGACGCGCAACAGTCTTAGCTGGCGTGCTACTTATGCTCGTACCCACAAGATTTTCAAACCCACACAGATCCTCACTTGCATAAGACCATGATGGTGTGACACACACAAGGCACGTGTGCTTGTACACACACAGGTTCTTCTGCTCCAACGGCCAACCTACCAGGCCTGGGCGACGGGTATGAGTTGGTTGCTCGTACGTTAGCGTTCCTCGGTGTACGACACGCATACGGTGTCATTGGCATCCCTGTGACGCCTATGGCCTCAGCGCTGCAGGCAGCGGGGATACGATTTATCAGCTTTAGGAACGAACAGGCCGCGGGGTATGCTGCGGCAGCCGCAGGTGGGCTAAATACGCACACACACGCACACACACACACGCTGCATACGCACAGAAGTTGCAACTACACACACATGCATGCATACGCACACACATACAGTACTCTCTCCAGAGCAACCCCGGCTGCTTGCTGAGTGTTGAAGTGCCGGATCACTGTGAGACACACACACACACACCTTACATACGATCCCTCGCGTCACAGAAGCGAAAGCTATGGTGTCTTACATGCATTGCGCATGCAGGGTTTTTGACGGGCGTGCCAGCTGTGTTTTTGACTGTGTCCGGGCCGGGAGCCATCCACGGTATGGCGGGGGCGAGCAATGCGACAATCAACTGTTGGCCTCTTATCATGTTGTCTGGAGCGTGCGAGAGGGTAGGTAACAAGACACACACACACACACACACACACAGACGCGCGCACTGAGTATGCATCCTAGGTTCTGAACGGCTGCGGCCAAAAAGTCCTCAGAACAATCCACACATGCAAACTCCATG